>CABEDN010001011.1_pt1 | contig 13649 bp, 16 predicted proteins | sample 3423051 | NCBI WGS metagenome assembly CABEDN01 (sample SAMEA5534330, study PRJEB31848) | metagenome | biome: tundra; feature: field; material: soil | place: USA | collected 2013-05 | depth 0.15 m
ATCTACCGGGACACCGGGCCGATCGCCCGGGTGGTGGCCGGCTGCGCGGATCCGCGGGCCATGGCCCGGTTCTGGGACGAGGCGATGGACTGGACCCTGCACGAGGTGACCGATGATCATGCGGTGTGGCGCTCCGCCAAGGGTGTCGGCCCGTATCTTGAGTTCCTCCGCACGCCGGATGCGAAGACCGTGAAGAACCGCGTCCATCTCGACCTCCGGCCCTACCCCGGTGACGATCAAGCAGCGGAAGTGGCCCGGCTGCGGGCTCTCGGCGCCACCGACATCGACGTCAGCCAAGGCGACGTGCCGTGGACGTGCCTCGCCGATCCGGAGGACAACGAGTTCTGCGTCCTTGGCCCGGGCTGACGCGGAGCCTTAACGACACCCCGACACGTGAGCACAAGTTACGTCGTAAGTCCGATGTCGGACTTATGCGACAACTACGCCACCCACAAGACCCCCGCGATCCACCAGTGGCTCCTCAAGCACCCCCGCTTCCACCTGCACTTCACCCCCACCAGCTCAAGCTGGATGAACCTGGTCGAGCGCTGGTTCGCCGAGCTCACCCGCCGCAAGCTCCGCAGATCAGCCCACCGCAGCGTCACCGAACTCGAAGCCGACATCCGCAAATGGATCAGCGAGTGGAACAAGGACCCCAGGCCGTTCATCTGGACCAAGACCGCCGACGAGATCCTCGAAACCCTCGCCGCATACTGCGAACGAATTATTGACTCACGACACTAGGTGATTTGTTCCAGGTTGCGGAGCATTGCCGCTGGTCTTGGGGGATGGAACGCCGGATGTTACGTTGCGCGTGAGAGCCGGGGGCTGACTTTGGGTTACCCGGCAGTCACGACGGAAGGGACCCCCCACATGCGCACTCGCCTCCTCTTGACCGGGCTGGCTGCAGCCAGCCTGCTGGCCGCCGGACTCACCGCGGCCTCGCCCGCCTACGCCACCAGCAACACTGCAGGCGTCTCCAGCGGCTCGGCGAACCAGTACCTCCAGTTCTGCAGCTCGGCCAGCACCTGCAACGAGCAGCAGCAGAACGACCTGTACGTCCAGTTCACCCGCACCGGGTCCACCTCGGGCGCCCTGGACATCTTCTACAAGATCGTCAACGGCACCGCCGTAAACGGAACCGACTTCAACACCCCGGCCACCGGCGAGGTGATCATCCCCGCAGGGCAAACCGTCTACCCCGACTTTGCAATCCCGCTGGTCAATGAGCACCAGTACGGCACCAGCAAGTCCTTCAGCATCGTGATCACCAGCACCACACCGTCGGTCACCCTCTCACCCGGCACTGGGACCGAGACCATCCTGGGCGGCAACGTCCCGCTCGACTGCGCGTTCACCTGGATCAGCGGCACCGCCCAGTCGATGACCTGCACCGCACGGCCCGCATCCCAGGTCTGGCGCATCCAGGGCGAATGCAAGGCCAACATGGGAGGCTTCTTCATCCCTGAGCCCGGCAGCAACGTCACCGGCGACGGGACCTCATCGGTCAGCGCCCCCTGCACCCTCTTCGCCACCTTCTTCTACCTCGTCACCTCCTGACACCCCGGCCGCACAGCCCCGTTACAACACCCGGTGCAGCGGCCACACGGTGTGTGGCCGCTGTACGGGGGCGACGTTTCATGCCCAGAATTCCACGCCGGACGGGCCACAGCCACTACCCGGAAGTAGTCCCCGCGGGCGGGGAAGCTCCGGCCTGATCCAGTAAGAGTCGCGAGCGACGGCAAGCAGCGCTAGTGTCCTGAGTCAATAGTTCCTGGTCACTCGCTAGACTAGGTTCATGGCGAGCCCGAAGCTGGAGCCGGTCGTGCTGACCGATGAGGAGCGGCAGGTCCTTGAGGGATGGGCGCGGCGCCGCAAGACCGCGCTGGCGCTGCGGTCCCGGATCGTGCTGGCTTGCGCGGCCGGCGGCACGGTCGGTGATGTGGCTGCCGGCCTGGGCAGTTCCAGGGCGACGGTGTCGAAGTGGCGGTCGCGGTTCCTGGCATCGCGGCTGGACGGGCTCAGCGACGAGCCGCGGCCGGGCCGGCCGCGTACGGTGACGGACGAGCACGTCGAGAAGGTGATCACCGCCACGCTGGAGCAGGAGCCCGCGGGCGGGGACACGCACTGGTCGACCCGGTCGATGGCCCGGTCAGCGGGCATGTCCCAGTCCGCGGTCTCGCGGATCTGGCGGGCTTTCGGCCTCAAGCCGCACATCATCCAGACGTGGAAGCTGTCGACGGACCCGCTGTTCATCGACAAGGTCCGCGACGTCGTGGGCCTCTACATGAGCCCGCCGGAGAACGCGCTGGTGCTGTGCGTGGACGAGAAGACGCAGATCCAGGCTTATCCGGGGTCCGCTTCTCGTGACCGCGACGGAGGGCAAGAGACCGGTATGCCCGGTTCCCGTTCCGTCGTGGACAGGTTATCTGGGGTGCGCCTGCAAGAGCGCCGACGTTCGTAACCAGGTGGCCGTGGCTGCTCTACATGCCCTGACCTGGCCATTTAGTCTCGTGCACTTGATGACGGAGCCCAGCATGGTCCCGGCCTTGTCGTCGCTGCTTCTGTAACGGACGCGTCCGAAAGGGTTCCCCCTGCGGAAACATCCCTGTTGTTCTTCCGGACCCCAGATAACCAGGCGCTGGACCGGACCGCGCCGTGCCTGCCGATGCTGCCCGCGACCCCGGCCCGGATGACCCATGACTACGTCCGCAACGGCACGACCAGCCTGTTCGCTGCGTTCGACCTGGCCAGCGGATCGGTCATCGCCCAGCACTACCGGCAGCACCGGCACCAGGAGTTCCTGCGCTTCCTCAAGCTCATCGACGCTGCCGTGCCGAAAGGCCTGGACCTGCACCTGGTACTGGACTAATCCCGACCCCGGGATAATCCCGACAAGTCCGTGCCGTGGTGGGGAGGGCCCTGTGGGGACGGGCCTTTCGTGCGTGACGGCGCCGGCGAGGTCGGGATAATCACAGGCTCTCCAGGAAGGCGAGCAGCTTGTCGGGGGGCCGGTAGCGGCCTGGTTTGGAGGTGATGGGTGTCGTTCGGGCCAGCGCTCGTTCTTTGATGGTCAGGTCGGCGTGGAGGTAGGCGCCGATCGAGCGGATGTCAGCGTGGCCCAGCCATAGCGCGATGACCGCGACGTCGACGCCGGCGTGAAAACTGGTAGAGAGCAATGTTCCGACCACGCTGAATACCTCAGCCGGAGCGGGGCGCCTGGAGGCTACTCCCAGGCTGGTGATTACGGGTATGGATCTCCCCGGCCATGGAGCGGGGCCAGGTCAGGAGGCTCCACCGGCCACCGGCTGCGACGCGTGCGGGCCACGTCTGCGGCCTGGCGGCGCGTCGGCGTGCGGCGTGGCTGACGGGCGAGCTGGCGGCTGCGGGAACGTCCGTCGCCGGGCGCGGGGATGCATGAGATGCAACGAGAGCGGCTGGTTGCCAGGTCAGACACGTGACGTGGCCAATGATGCGGAGGCCTGGCGCGTCCACCGCAGCTGCGGTGCCGGCCGGGCACCGCTCACCGGGACCGCCGATGATGCACCCGATGCAACTGGCTGCTCCCGGATGCATCGCGGTGCCAGCAGGCGCAACTATGATGCACGCCGCGCAACGGAATCAGCCGCATCATCGTTGCATCAGTTCCTGGCGGATCATGATGTCCCAGGTCATCGTGGCCGCGCGGTGCTCCCTGCAGGCCGGGGTGCCTCAACGCCGCACGCTGCGCCGCAGGCAGCGCGTGTTCACGCGAAGTGCCGAATGATGCACCAGATGCAATTCTGCCCATTTGGAGGGACATAGCGCTTGTGTGCCTCAGGACGTGGGGTGTGAGTTTCTTCGACCGGAGGGAGGGGCAGCGCTGGCTGGCGAGCGCTTTGTGGGTGGCGACCCGGCGCTCGACCGCGTCATCGCTGAGGCGCCGGCCGGTGCGGGTCGGGAACAGCGGCTCGTCACTGCGTCCGGCTCGTTCTTGCAGCCAGACGCGCAGGACCGCCACGGTTGCGGCGGTCAGGGGAACGCACCGCTCCTTTCTGCCTTTCCCGGTGCAGTGCACGTGGGGGGAGGCGCCCAGCTCGAGGTCGCCGCGGTTGAGGCCGGTCAGCTCGGAGAGCCGCAACCCGGTTTGCACGGCCAGCGTCATCAGGGCCCGGTCGCGGCGCCCTTCCCATCGGCCCAGGTCCGGTGCGCCGAGCAGGGCGCTTACCTCCTCCGGGTTCAAGAACGGCACCGTTGTCTTGTCGAAGCGCTTCTGGGGGATGGCCAGCACCTGCCGGATCAGCTCGGCGTGCTCAGGGTGGCGCAGGGCGGCGTAGCCGAACAGCGAGCGCAGCGCAGCCAGCCGGGTGTTGCGGCTGCGGGCGCTGTTGTGCCGGTCTGTTTCGAGGTGGTCCAGGAAGGCGGAGATCATCTCGGCATCGACGTCCTGCCACTGCAGGGCTGAGGGAGCTTTGCCGGTGCGGCCGGCCACGAAGCGGAGCAAGAGCCGGCAGGTGTCGCGGTAGGACACGACCGTGCGCGGGCTCGCCTGGAGTTGCCTGGCCATCCGTTCGGTGAAGAACAACTGCAACGTCGGCGCGATCGGGCTCATGGCCGTCCCTCCGGGTCAGCTTCCAGGCGACCGGCAGCCAGGGCCAGCAGCTCCGGGGCGGCCGAGAGATACCAGAAGGTGGAGCGCACGTCCCGGTGACCCAGATACGTCGACAGCCGCGGCGTGAGCGCGCCGGCGTCCTCGCCGGCGCGGTACCACCTGACCAGGGTGTGCACAGCGAAGCTGTGGCGCATGTCGTGAACCCTGGGACGGTGCGGGGCCCCGGCCCCGGCGCCGGTGACCTGGAGCAGCCTGCGGAACGCCTTGCCGAAGTCCGCGTCGAAGAGCCGGGTCCCGGCGGTCGAGACGAAGAAGGTCGTGCTGGCCGGCCGGGGCAAGACCCGGTCCCGCATCTGGGCGTAGGAGCCCAGGGCGGTCAGGGTGCTGGCGTGGAGGGGGACCAGGCGGGACTTCCCGAACTTGGAGTGGCGCACGATGATCACGCCTTCGGCCGTGTCCAGGTCGCCCCGCTGGAACCCGGTGGCCTCGCTGATCCTCATGCCTGTTGCGGCCAGCAGCCCGATGATCGTCTCGACGGTCGCTGCCCGCAGCGGGGTGGGGATCGTGCGGCGGGCGGCTGACATCAACGCCGTGATGTCATCGGCGGAGTAGATGAACGGCGGGCGCCTGCGCTGCCGGAACCTGACCAGTCCCAGCGGCGGGATCTCGGTGTCCGGGTCGATGCCAGTCATGTGGCAGGCGAAGCCGCGGGCCACAGTCATCCGCCGCGCCCACACCGAGGTGGCGGGGCCGGCGTCGGGTCGCTGGGCCCACACCAGCGCGGCCTCGACGGTGACCGTCCGGGCGCCGATCGCGTCGAGGTAGGCCACGAAGTCCGGCAGGAGACGATGTGCCTGGTCCAGGTTGTGGCCCAGAGCGCGCCGCAATCTGAGGTAGTCACTGGCCTGGTCCAGCAGCGCGCTCATCGCCCGTCTCCTGCTCCCGGCCAGGGTTCGGCGACGCTGCGCAACGCCGCCAGGTCCACCTTCGCGTACACCCCGGTAGTGGCCAGGTCCCGGTGGCGCAAGACCTGGCTGATGCCGGGCAGCGCCGCTCCCTGGCGGAGCATCTCGGTGGCCAGCGCATGACGCAGCCGATGCGGGCCCACCGGGGCCCGTCCTGTTCGCTCGCAGGCCCGGCGGACGACATGGCCGATTGACGCCGCCTTCATCCCCCGCAGCGGGGCCAGGCTGGTCAGGAAGACCTTGCGGGACCCGGCGCGGGGCCGCCCGTCGCGCAGATAGCACGCCACGGCCTCGCCTACCTCGTTCAGCAACGGCAGAGGATCCCCGCCCCTGCCTTTGCCCCGCACGCGCAGCTCGCCCCGGCGCCAGTCGATGTCATCGAGTTCCAGGCCCGCGACCTCACAGGACCGCAGCCCCAGGCGGGCCAGCAGGGTCACGATGGCGAAGTCCCGCAGCCCGGCCGGCCGCGACCGGTCGCAGCCCGCCAGCAGCCCGGCGACATCGCTGGCCGTCAGCGCGGGAGGCACCGACGTGTCCCGCCAGCCGGCCACGGGCGGCACGGCCGACGCGAGGTCCCCCGCGATCACGCCCCCGAGCTGGAGAAACCGCAGCAGCGACCGGAGGTGGTTCACCCTGTTCCTGGCGGACCCGAGCGCGAGCCGGGAACACTCGCGGAGCAAGAACCCGGTCACGCCGGCTCCGCACAGGCCCTCCACCCCGGTCTCGCCGCCGCCCGCCAGCGTGCGCTCCGACAAGAACAGCCGCGCTGTTCCCTCGTAGCTGACCACCGTCGACGGCGCCAGCCCGCGACCCTGCAGCAGATAACGCCGGTAGCGGGACAGCAGATCCTCCAGGGGAGCCGGAACAACCCCCGGCGGCGGCGGGACGATACCGCAGCTCCGCAAGTACCCGAACAGCGGGACCAGTGTCCTCGCCGTCGGCACCCGGTTCTGCCCGCCGGCCCGGCGGGCATCGAAGAAACCCCGGACCCGGTCCTCGGTCAGGTCCCCGGCGACGATCCCGGCATCCGGCATCCACCGGCTCAGCTGGCCCATCAGCACCACATGGGTGACCACCGAGTGGCGCGTAAAGCCCAGACGCGCCAACTCCGCCCCGTACCCGTCCGCGAACGGGGCCAGGGGACCGCCACTACGTACCCAGGAAACGTTGCTCATCGTGCCCTCCCTCGCCGGGGCGCCACGCCCCAGCAGAAGGACCGAGTCAAGCCGGCGCGATTATCCCGACCTCGCCGGCGCCGTCACGCACGAAAGGCCAGTCCCCACAGGGCCCCTCCCCACCACGGCACGGACTTGTCGGGATTATCCCGGGGTCGGGATTAACTGGACACCGAGGGGCCGGAGAAGGTAAACCCGGCCAGCCCGCGTGATCAGCAGCTCGCCAACATCCGCCGCATCTACGGCCCGGAGAAGGAAGCCCTGGGGGTGCTGGCCATCGAGATCGAGCTGGTCGACCAGCCCGTCACCTGATCCAGGCCATGACAACGGAGCGGCGACGGCCCGATCTGGGGCCGTCGCCGCTCCGCCGTCACGTGCAGGCAAGGGAGACTTCAAGGGGGCTGGTCAGGCGGCGAGGCCGAGGTCGATGTGGCGGTCCATGTCGATGTCGATGCGGCCGTAGAGATTGGCGTGGGACCAGAACAGCGGGGAGAGCCCTCGCCTGTCGGCGGCCGTCATGAGGATCACGAAGACATCCGAGGCCGTATGCGGGAACTATCCCTTTGAGTGACCGCGGCGCCAGACGTTCACCAGCAGACACGCCAATCCTGCCGATCCCGGCCTAACCGCACCGCTCGCCACCTCACCTTGCCTGCCTGCCTGAAACCGCGCCAGTGCGGGTTGGTGACACGCAGGCGTGGCGCACCTCGGGAGAATAGGGCATCAAATGGTTCAGCCTGCGCAAGCGTTTCACTGAAACCAGCGCCGCTCTTGTTCCACTCCGTCGCACATAGTAGACAGGAACGATGAGAAGACAGGCAGCCGTCGTGCTTTACGTGCTCGTGATGGTAGCCGTCGTGGTCGGCGTGGACGTCCTGTTCTTCAGGCACGAGTTCTGGGAGCGGCTGATAAGTAACGTCGGAATTGTCCTGGTGTTCGCGGCATTCTATTTGAGGTTCCTGAAGCGTCCATGAGCGCAGCCGCCGCAATGCGGCTCACCCAGCTCCACGGCGAACCTAAATCAACGCTCGCCGGGCCAGCGCACGCCCGCGACGGCACGGAGATGGATCGTCAAGAGCGGCACTCGCCGTCAGGCTCGGCGCGGCGGGGATCGAGGCACTATCCCGCCCCGTCACAACGCGTAACCGTGATAGCCGCCACCGGGCAGTCGTTGACGCGACCGCGCACGTTACGGTGACCGCCGACCTGGACTCAGTCAGGGCGGCGAACGTAATAGCAGCGCTCATCAAGCGTTGCCGAACCGTGCTCACGGAGCGCTGCCGCTACATCACCAAATAACGAGGTCGCTAACAGCCCGGCCGGACGGCACGACGCCACGAGCACTGAGACAAGCCAGCCCCGCCGGGAAAACGATCGCCCTACGGCGCATCCCGTCATCCCAGCCAGCCGCGATCACTGAGAAAACGCCAGGTCACCAGCACATCAGGAGAGAACCTGACACCTTCCCCGAGACCGGCAAACACGGGCCGCATTCACTGAGACCAGACCCACGATGGGCCGGAATCAGTGAGACAGGGCCGCTTTACCGGAGACGGGACACCCCGCTTGGCTAGGACGGCTTGAGGTGGACCCACCTGGACGGTGTCCGGTGACACGCATCTCGGCCCGGCATGTGTCCTGGTAGGCGCCGTGCCATCCGTCAGCACGGGCCAACTCAAGTGGCAAAACGACCGAACGGGCCGTCTTCTTTGACAAAGAGCGAACTTAACTGTCACAGGACAGACGGCTTGAATCGGCCCCACCCGAATCGGACAGCCTCGGTGTCGGCTTGATCTGGATGAAGCCGCCATAGCCACCCCGCTAGCAGCCGGACGCCATCCTCGGGGCCGTCGGGTCACGGAACGCTCCGGGACCAACCGGGCACCGTCCAGCGGGGAGAATACGCGACAGTTGAATACGCGATCGTGCCAGTAGGGCCGAGAACCCGCCCGGTGTCACGACCAGCGAACAGCGGGTGCAGAACTTCCTCGACAGCGACCGTGCCTCCTGGTACAACCACGTCAACGTCGCCGCCCACGACACCGGCGGCCACTTCATTCCCTGGGAGATCCCCGGCGAATGGGTCGATGACCTGCGGCGCACCTTCCGCGGCCGACGCTGACGAGGCGACAGGGGCAGCTAGCCCTGCAGGGGGAGCGCGTCGCGGGTGCCGGTTGCGGCCGGGCTGGCCAGCGACGCGAGCAGGCCAAGCTTCTCGGCGCTGCCCGTCCTGGGCTGAGCGTGGTAGATGACGAGCAGCTGACCTTCGGTACCGCCGATGACGAGCTTCTCGCGGCTGAGGGTGAGGTCCCCGACCTGGGGGTGCCGGATAAGGGCCGGCCTGCCCTCGCGGATCTGGACGTCGTGCCGGGCCCACAGGTGCCGGAATCGTTCGCTGGACAGGGACAGCTCGCCGACGAGCTGGACGAAGCGGGGGTCGTCGGCATCGGTCCCGACGGACTCGCGGAAACCGGCGACCACCCGGGCGGTGGCCTGGTCCCAGTCCGGGTGCAGCGCCTGCTCGGCGGGATCGAGAAATACCGCGCGGAGCCTGTTCTGCCCCTCCTGCAGGTTGGGTGACAGGGCACGGGCCAGACTATTGGCGGCCAGGACGTCGAAGTACCGGCCCTCGACGAACGCAGGCAGGCCCACCACGTCGAGTAGCTGCCGGATACCGGCGGGAACGGTCTCGCGCCTGGGACGGCGCCGCCGGTGACGGGGCCGCGGCGCGGCCAGGCTCAGCAGGTAATCGGTCGCCGCCTGGTCCAGGCCCAGGACGCGGGCAAGAGCCTCGAGGACCTGGATCGAGGGATTGCGGTCGCGGCCCTGCTCAAGTCGCAGGTAGTAGTCGGAGCTGATACCGGCGAGCATGGCGACCTCTTCGCGCCGCAACCCCGCAACGCGGCGCACCCCGTTGACGGGCAGGCCGACGCTGTCGGGCTGGACCAGCTCGCGGCGGGCCCGCAAGTAGTCACCGAGCATGTCGTTCTCGCTCACATCGATCATGGTAATCGTGTAGGTCGTGACCCTGACTGTCCCTGCCGCTCCCAGGATCGCCGGGGCTCTGCCTGTTGCGCGCCGCCTGGGGGAGTGTGGAGTCATCACGTGCTGACCTTGCGATCATCAACGACAACGAGGAACGGAATTCTTATGGCAACGACGACACTTGCTGGCGGGACGTTCACCATGGCGGAGGATCTGACGGTCACCCGCATGGGGTACGGCGCAATGCAGCTGGCTGGTCCCGGCGTCTTCGGTCCGCCCAAGGACCGCGACGCCGCGATCGCCGTGCTGCGCGAGGCGATCGAGCTCGGCATCACGCACATCGACACCAGCGACTTCTACGGCCCGTTCGTCACGAACCAGATCATCAGGGAAGCCCTGTACCCCTACCCAGCCTCTCTGCGCATCGTCACCAAGGTCGGGTCGTACCGGGACGTCAAGGGCGGCTGGATTCACGCGCGCTCCCCGAAGGAGCTGCACCGGGCCGTGCACGACAACCTCATCAACCTCGGCCTGGACGCACTCGACGTCGTCAACCTGCGCGTCGGCGGCGGGCACGACGGTCACTCGCCTGTGCCGGGCTCAATCGCCGAGCCGTTCACCGCACTCGCGCAGCTGCAGCAGGAGGGATTGATCAAGCATCTCGGCATCAGCACCGCGACCGCCGAGCAGATAGCCGAGGCCCAGTCCATCGCGCCCGTCGTGTGCGTGCAGAACTTCTACAACGTCGCCTGCCGGGACGACGACGACCTGATCGACTCCCTCGCCGCACAGGGCATCGCCTATGTGCCCTATTTCCCGCTCGGCGGCTTTTCCCCGCTGCAGTCCAGCACGCTGGAAGCGGTGGCCGCCCGTCTCGGCGCCGCGCCGATGGCCGTCGCGCTGGCGTGGCTGCTCCACCGCTCACCGAACATCCTGCTTATCCCGGGTACCTCATCCCTCGCGCACCTGCGCGAGAACGTCTCCGGTGCTGCGCTGCCCCTGTCCCAGGACGACCTGACCGAGTTGAACAGCATCGCCTCTTGACGCGCAGCAGAACATCCCAGCGGTCAGACATCTGTCCCGTCTCAGTAAAGTTGGCCAGTCCCCGGAGAACTGCTGACCTGGGTTGGCCACTCTCAGGGAGTCTCAGTGAAGGTGGCCAATCTGGCCCGTTCTGCTTGACGAGTCTCAGAAATCCTGGCGGGCGCTCTCGGTGATGGGGACATAACGTCACAGACGGCCTGGCTGGCTGCCGGGTCTCAGGCGATCTTCCGGCGGTAGGCCAGCATGGCGAAGGTATAGGCGACGAGCAGGACGCCTACGCACCAGGCTAGGGCGATCCAGATGGCGTTGCCGGTGGGCTGCTGGGCTAGCAGGTCCCTGATCGTGTTCACGATCGAGGTGACCGGCTGGTTCTCCGCGAAGGCGCGGACCGGGCCGGGCATCGTGGCCGTTGGGACGAAGGCTGAGCTGATGAGCGGCAGGAAGATGAGCGGGTAGGAGAAGGCGCTCGCGCCGTCCGTGGACTTCGCCGTCAGGCCCGCGATCAAGGCGAGCCAGGTCAGGGTGAGGGTGAACAGGATGAGTATGCCGGTCACCGCGAGCCACGGCAGGACGCCAGCCGAGGAGCGGAAGCCCATGATGAGGCCCACCGCGATGATGACCACCACGGAGATCGCGTTGGCGACCAGCGAGGTCAGCACGTGGCCCCACAGCACTGACGAGCGGGTGATCGGCATCGAGTGGAACCGCTCGAAGATGCCGCCCTGCATGTCCTGGAAGAGGCGGTAGGCGGTATAGGAGATGCCGCTGGCGATTGCGATGAGCAGGATGCCGGGCACCAGGTAGTTCACGTAGTTGCTGGTGCCTGCCTTGATAGCGCCGCCGAACACGTAGCGGAACAGCAGCATGAAGGCGATCGGCATGATCGCCGTCGTGATGATGGTGTCCGGGCTGCGCAGGATGTGCCGCAGGGAGCGCTTGAGCATTACGGCCGTGTCGCTGAAGAAGTGGGGGTTCATTTCTTGCCGCTTCTGGTGACGGCCAGGAAGATCTCTTCCAGGGTGGGCTGGCGTTCGACGTACTCGACCTTCGCGGGCGGGAGCAGCTTCCTCAGCTCTGCCAGGGTGCCGGAGGTGATGATGGTGCCGCCGTGCAGGATCGCGATCCGGTCGGCGAGCTTCTCGGCCTCGTCGAGGTACTGGGTGGTGAGGAGCACGGTGGTGCCGCCGCTGGCGAGGTCCTGGATGACCTGCCACACCTCGAGGCGGCCCTCCGGGTCGAGGCCGGTGGTCGGCTCGTCGAGGAAGACGACCCGCGGGTCGCCGATGAGGCTCATGGCGATGTCGAGGCGGCGGCGCATGCCGCCGGAGTAGGTCGCTACCCGGCGCCCCGCCGCGTCGGCGAGGCCGAACCGGGCGAGCAGGCCGTTGGCGACCTTCGCCGCGCCCTTCACGCGCCGCAGCTCGGCGATCATGATGAGGTTCTCCCGGCCGGTGAGGATCTCGTCCACCGCCGCGAACTGGCCGGTGAGACTGATCGCGCCCCTGACCTTCGCGGGCTGCGCCGCGACGTCGAGCCCGCTGACGGTGGCGGTACCGCTGTCGGCCTTGAGGAGGGTGGCGAGGATCCGGACGAGCGTGGTCTTGCCGGCGCCGTTGGAGCCGAGCAGCGCGAAGATGGACCCGCGCGCCACGTCGAGGTCGACGCCCTTGAGGACGTCCAGGTCCTTGTAGGACTTCCGCAGCTCGCGGACCTGTATTGCCGCTTCCATTCCATGCTTCCTTACTGGTGATCGGGGGTCAGGACCGGTGGACGTCGATGTCGCCGCGGTCGGTGTGGACGCGGATCTCGGCGACCGTGTCGCTGGTCTCGGGGCCGTCGGCGGCGTCCAGGTCGCTGCGGACCACGCCGCTCTTCGAGTGCAGGTCCAGCCAGGCGGCCGTGCCCTCGGCGATCCCGATGCTGACGTCGCCGCGGCCGGTCTCCAGGTGGACGGTGCCGCTCACCACCTCGTCGATGCGGACCCGGCCCCAGGCGGTCCTGGCGGTGATGCCGGCGAGCGAGCGGCCGATGGTGATGCTGCTGTTGGCGGACTTCACCTGCACGACGCCGGCGGTCTCGCGGAGGGTGATGTCGCTGTTGGCGGACTTCACCTGCAGGGCGCCGGCGGTCCTGTCGACGGTGATAGAGCCGTTGGCGGACTCCAGCGTGGCGGCGCCTTCGAGGGCGCCGATCCGGATCGCCCCGTTGGAGGTGGTCACCTCGGCGGGGCCGGCCACCCGGTCCACGGTGACGGAGCCGATGGCAGCCTTGGCCTCTAGCCGGCTGGCCTCCTCCACCTGGAGGTCGCCGATCGAGCTGTGCAGGATGGCCTCGCCGAGCGGGCCGGTGGTGGTGATGCCCGCCAGGCTGCTGGCCTTGACGTGCGACCCGGCCGGCAGCCCGACGGTTACCTTGACGGAGCCGCGCGGGCCGATCAGGGACGCGAGGGGACCGAGCTTGGGCCGCTTGACCAGCAGCCGCCCGCCAGAGAACTCGACGGTGGTCTGCTCGGCGGCCTGCACGCTCGCCTCATCGGCCGGGTCGGCCGGGAGTACCTCGACGACGGTGTCGGCGCGGTCGCTCGCGGTGACCTGGACGCGGCCGACGATGTCGATGTCGGCGGTGATGGGTTCGGGGGTGTCGAAAACAGGCATGGCGGTGTCCTCCTCATGGGTCTGGTGGGGCGATCCCGGCCGCTGGGCCGGGCGGTGAGAATGGTGGAGCGGGGCGGGCTAGCGCACCCAGCCGGTGTAGCTGCGCCCGCTGCGCGGCTGGCTGACGGGGCGGCTGCCCGCGCCTGGCCCGAACGCGGAGGAGATGGCGCGGACCAGCCAGGCGTTGACCGAGATCCCCTGCTGGCCGGCCGCCTCCTCGACGCGCGCCTTCAGG
>CABEDN010001016.1_pt1 | contig 13591 bp, 12 predicted proteins | sample 3423051 | NCBI WGS metagenome assembly CABEDN01 (sample SAMEA5534330, study PRJEB31848) | metagenome | biome: tundra; feature: field; material: soil | place: USA | collected 2013-05 | depth 0.15 m
GCCACCAGCCACTGCACCCAGGCGTGGAACTCCACCCGGTCCGCCCGCGTCCGGCTCAGCTCCGCCACTTCCGCCGACCCGGGATCGGCCAGCGCGGATGGCCACGACCGCCAGTCCGGGCCGTGCACCTCGGCGATCGCGCACCAGGTGGCCCAGTCCTGCGTGGCCTGGCCATCGCGGCCGAGGAAGGCGTCAAGCTCCGCCCGGCGGCGGGCGCTCAGCGGCACCGTGCGGATCATCTCCAGCGCCGCCCGCTTGGCGGCCCAGACCGCGTCCCTGTCGATGAGGGCCGCCGTCGTGCTCGCGGTGTGCAGCGGCGCAGCCAGCGCCTCGACCCGCGCGCGGTCGCCCGCGCTCAGCCCGGCGTATTCGGGTATGTCCTCGATGCGCAGGTACAGCGGGCTAACCTGGCGCCGGGTCATCGGCAGGTAGGGCGACGGGCTGACCGGTGGCCGCGGCTCCGCCGCGTGCAGCGGGTTGACCAGGACGAAGTCCGCGCCGAGCGCACCGCTCCAGGCGGCAAGCTCGGCGAGGTCGCGCAGGTCGCCATGGCCCCAGGAGGCGCGCGAGCGCACCGAGTAGAGCTGCACCGTGAAGCCCCAGGCGCGGCGGGCCGGAAACGGCGCGACAGCCCCGTCTCCGAGGCCGCTGCCCGCACCGAGGGTTCGGCTAGCTCGGACAGCCCCGCTATCTCCGGCGGCGCTCCCGTCTCCGGCGGCATCTCCGGGGGCGTCTCCGAGGGCGCTCAGTACCGCCGCTAGCGTCTCGCCGGCCACCTCGACCAGACGTCCCTGCCAGTCCTGGTAAGAGACCGCCACGCCGTGCTGCTGTGCTCTGCGCGTGAGTTCTGCCCGTGCTGTCATCGCACCAGTTTGCCCGAAAGGGCTCGAAGGAACCGCCGGGCGACCCGGGGATCCAACCCTGGACCCGTCATTGACGTCATAACGGCAGAAGGACGCCGCAAACAGCGGATCCCGTGCCCTAGGACGGCCGACCATGACGTACCTGTCCACCCTCCCGCATACCGCCCGCCGGGTCATCGCGACGATCGCCGCCGCCTCGGTCGCCGGGCTGGTCATCACCGCCGCCGCGATGGCGGCCAGCTCGTCAGGCTCCGCGCTGGCGTCGGGCACCGCTCTCGCGTCAGGCACCGCGCTCGCGTCGGATACCGCGCGCGTCTCGGCGGTCGCCGTCCCCGCGTGCCGGCCGGGCCAGCTCGGCGCCTGGATCGCGATCGGGCAGGGTAACGGGGCCGCGGGGAGCATCTACTACCCGTTGCAGTTCACCAACCTGAGCGGCCATGCCTGCGCGATGCGCGGTTTCCCCGGGGTTTCGGCCATCGACCGCAACGGATATCAGCTCGGCCGCCCGGCCAGCTGGGATCAGGGGGCCCCGGTCCGCACGGTGATCCTGGCCCCCGGCGCGACGGCGCACACCATACTGCGGTGGAGCGACGTTTCCGTGACCACGGCACCCGGGTGCGACCCGGTGTTCACCGCAGTCGAACTGCGCGTCTACCCGCCAGGTCAGTACAGCGCTACTTACGCCGCCTTTGACCTGGAGGCATGCTCGCACGCCGGGCTCGCCTACATGAGCGTCGAGCCCATCAGGGCCGGCGTCGGCACGATCAACGGCTAGCCCTGATCCAGGCCGTCAGCCTGCCGCGGGCTCCAGCACGAACACCGGGATCTGCCGCGCGGTCTTCTGCTGGTAGTCCGCATAGCTCGGGTACACCGCGACCGCTCGTTCCCACCACTGCGCCCGCTCCGGGCCGCTGACCTCGCGGGCAGTCATGTCCTGCTTGTGCGGGCCATCCTGGAGTTCCACCAGCGGGTTCGCGCGGACGTTGTAGTACCACAGCGGATGTTCCGGGGCGCCTCCCTTCGACGCCACCATGGCGTACTTGCCATTGTGTTCCACCCGCATCACCGGGGTCTTGCGGACCTTGCCGCTGCTGGCCCCGAGATTCGTGATGACCACGACCGGGATCCCGGTGCTGCGCAGCGTCGTCCCCTTGGTCCCGCCCGAGCTCTCGTAGAGCTCGACTTGCTCTCGCACCCAGGCCTGGGCGCTCGGCTCGTATTCTCCTTGAACAGGCATACCGCTAGTCAACACCAGGAGCTGTCGGCGCCGCATCCCAGGGCGGCCCCAGGCCGCCGGATCCTCGGCCGGTGTAGACGCAGCTGGTCGCCATGCCGTGAGCCTATGGAGGCTGAGTGCGATCATGCCTTTCTCATGCGGCGTTCGGCCGCGATGCCATGAGCCCAGCGGCATTGCCCACGAGGTACTGCGAGTATGTACGCAGCACAACAGCCACCCGTCCGGCGATGATCTGGCTGGGGATCAGATACATGGACATATCCCCGTCCACAACGAAAAAAAAGTCGATCAAGTCCGGATCGTAAGGGACGAGCCGCGCGTTCTTTCCGAAGGAATAGGGGCGCCTGCCAACCTGGATCACCCAGCCGGTCTTAGTGTTGTGCGCGGTCGTTTTCACCTGGACTCGCTTTATTCCGTCAGGTCTTGATACCAGCAGGTCAAAGATGGCTGGCTCTACTGGGATCGCCGCCTCAAACCCGCACAGCGAGAACCAGCATGCGGCCAGCGATGTTGCGGCTTGGCGCAGATTCGCAAGGTCTGGATTGTGGCCGGATGGCTCACTGGTACTGACGGTGCTTTCTAGCCGGCTTAGATCTAGCCCGAGACGGACGGCATTCGCCTTGACTCGCGTCCACCCGTTGTTCGAGCCAGGCTGCAGTCCCAGCGCAGCGATCAGTTCGCTCCAGGACTGCGCGGCGGCGATGGCCGTCTTGAATTGATCGTCTGACCATGCGCGCTGCTTGGTGAAGTGTGACGTGTTGAGATCGAGACGGGCAACGTCTTGCTTGGCGCGCAAAATGATTTGAGGAGAAGTCTCGGGCAGGCCGAGTGCACGCATGAGGCCGCGCCAAGAAGTAGACGCCGCCACCGCGCTGGTCAGCGCGGTATCCGACCACTTACACGGTGAATCTCCAGCCATGTCGGTACCCTAGCGCTAGGCACTGACATTCCGATTAACGAACTCTTATTGTCGGGACGGGCGGATTCGAACCGCCGATCTCCTGACCCCCAGTCAGGCGCCTTAACCAAGCTGGGCCACGTCCCGCCGCGCCACGGCGTCGCTTCCGATGGCGCATACCCGCCATAACTCGGCAGGCTCGGATAGCTTAGCGCAACCGCAGCGCCGTCTGAAACGAAAGCTGGTTCAACCGAACCGCTCCGCCCGAGGCCGGGCTCCGATCGGCGGCTTCCACGCCGCCCTGCCGCCCTGCCGCCCTGCCGTCACCAATGCGTGATTCCCATCCGAGGGGAAAGCTACGATGTGGCGGGCATGGCGCGAGCGCCGTGTTCGTTGTAGCTACGGGTGCCACGTCGTCCATGCAGGCCGCACGCAACGGAAAGGCTGGCAGTTGAGAGTACTCGGGACTCGCCGCTCAGCCTCCTACGACGACGGTTTCGCCGCCGGCCGGGGGCAGCCGCCGAGCCGGGCGCGGAAGCGGTTCAGGCTGGGCTTCAGGATCGCCAAGATCGTGCTGGCCTTCGTCGTGCTCCTCGCGGTCGCGGGCGGCCTGCTTTTCGTGCTCACCCCCTCGGCCGGCCGGGCCACGGCGCTGACCCGGGCCCAGGCGGAGCAACACCACATCGCCTACCCGGGCCCGCAGGTCCCGCAGTACTTCGCGGAGGCCCTGGTGGCGACCGAGGACCACCGTTTCAACACCGACCCGGGGGTCGATCCGTTCGCGATGGCCCGCGCGGCGGCCTCGTGGCTCACCGGCCAGCAGGACCAGGGCGGCAGCACCATCGACCAGCAGCTCGCCAAGAACCTGTACACCTCGGGTCACAGCGGTTTCACCCAGGTGCTCGAGCAGCTGGCGCTGGCCGTCAAGCTCAACATGACGTACAGCCGGACGGAGATCCTGCAGATGTACGCGGAGGTCGCGTACTACGGTCACGGCTATTACGGCCTGGGCGCCGCCAGCTGCGGATACTTCGGCCGGACGCCTGCCGAGCTCAGCCTGGTGCAGGCGGCCATGCTGGCCGGCGTGGTGAACGCGCCGACCTACGATGACCCGCTGGTCTACCCGGCGCAGGCGCGGGCGCGGCTGGTGCACGTGATCGGCCGGATGGCCACGGTCGGATACCTGACGCCAGCGCAGGAAACCGCCGCGCTCAACGCCTCCCTGGACCTGTCGGCCGTCCGCGGCTGCCCGTAACGGGGCTTTCAGGTGCCGGAGGTCTCCGGCTGCAGGTGCTCGGCCGCCAGCGGTCCGTCGGTCATCAGGAAGACCCAGCGCCGGTAGGTGTACAGCCGGAACAAGGTGGCCACCCCGATGCCCAGGAGGTTGGCCACGTTGTAGGAGAACGTGTCCTTCAGGCCGAGCCCGTACCGCGTCACGGCGACGAACGTGAGCTGGATGACCAGCCCGATGCCGTTGAAGGCGAAGAACAGGAGGGACTCCCGGCGCAGGTGGCTGCCCGTCCGGTGCCGGAACGCCCACAGCTTGTTGCCGGCGAAGGCGAAGATGGTGGCCACGGTGGTGGCGACCGCCACGGAGCTGAGCTCGTCGAATCCCGCCCCGGAACGCAGCGCGTTAGCACCGATGATAGTGAGGAGCAACGCGAGGATACCGACGATGCCGAACTTGGCGGCCTCGTGTATCAGCACCCGGAAGCGGGTGTAACCATCGCGGATGAGATCCACTCGCTTTGTCCTTCGCTGGTCCATCCCGGATAGACCAGACCCTACCGTGCTCCCTAGTGGAGGGCGGTGCCAGCGGGTAAACCGTTCGAAGAATGTCACACCCCTCGGGTAGCGTGCATGAGATGCCCGGAAGTGCTGGCGATGACGTGCTCGTACGCGCACGCGGCCTGACCAAGAGGTTCGGGAGCTTCACCGCGGTGGACGGGATCGATTTCGACCTGTACCGGGGGGAGGCGTTCGGCTTCCTCGGGCCGAACGGCGCAGGCAAGTCCTCGACCATGCGGATGATCGGCTGCGTCTCGCCGCCGACCGGCGGGGAGCTGACCATCCTCGGCCTCGACCCGGTCCGGGACGGATCCGCGATCCGGGCCCGGCTCGGCGTGGTGCCCCAGGATGACACCCTTGACATGGAGCTGACCGTCCGGGAGAACCTGCTGGTCTACGGCCGGTACTTCGGCCTGCCTCGCCGCGTCATCAGGGAACGCACGACGGCGCTGCTGGACTTCGTCCAGCTCTCGGACCGGGCCAGGGACAAGGTGGACCCGCTGTCCGGCGGCCTGAAGCGGCGCCTGACAATCGCCCGCTCGCTCATCAACGAGCCGGAGATCCTCATCCTCGACGAGCCCACCACCGGCCTGGACCCGCAGGCCAGGCACGTGGTCTGGGACCGGTTGTTCCGCCTCAAGCAGCGTGGTGTCACGCTGATCCTGACCACGCACTACATGGACGAGGCCGAGCAGCTGTGCGACCGGCTGGTGGTGATGGATCATGGCCGGTTCGCGGCCGAGGGCTCGCCCCGCGAGCTGATCGACCGCTACTGCTCACCCGAGGTCCTCGAGGTGCGCTTCGACCCTGAGCTGCATGACTCGGCCGCGGACAAACTCCAAGATTTTCCGGCCGAACGGGCCGAGGTACTTGCCGACCGGATACTCCTGTACGTCAGCGACGGCGACGCGGCGCTGGCCGCTGTCCGGGCCAGCGGACTTGAGCCGCTCACCTCCCTGGTCCGCCGCGGCACGCTCGAGGACGTCTTCCTCCGGCTGACCGGGCGCAGGCTGGAGGACTGATGGCGGTGCTGGCCCGAGGACCCGGGTACGCGCACCTTTCGTTCCGCGCGTTCTTGTGCTGGCTCACGGTGTACCGGCGCACCTGGCGGTCCAGCGTCTGGTCCAGCGTGCTCGGCCCGCTGTTTTACCTGGGCGCGATGGGCTTCGGGCTCGGCTCGCTGGTGGACAAGCACGGGACGGCGAGCCTGGGCGGGGTGAGCTACCTGGCCTTCGTCGCCCCGGCCATCCTGGCTGTGAGTGCGATGAACACCGCGATAGGCGAGGCGAGCTATCCCGTGTTCGGCTCGATCAAATGGAACCGGATCTATATCGGGGCACAGGCCTCGCCGCTGCGGCCGCCCGACATCTTCCGCGGCCACCTGATGTTCATGACGATGCGGATCGCGATGAACACTGCCGTCGTCATCGTGTTCATAGGCGTGTTCGGGGCCGCCAAGTCCGCCTGGGTGCTGCTGGCCTGGCCCGTTGCGGTGCTGACCGGGGTGGCCTTCGCCGCCCCGGTCGCGGCCTGGGCCGTCACGGTCAAGTCGGAGAACTCATTCGCCTATCTGCTCAGGTTCGTCATGATGCCGCTGATGCTGTTCTCCGGCACGTTCTTCCCGCTGTCCCAGCTCCCCGGCTGGCTGCGCCCGCTGGCCTACGCCACGCCCCTGTGGCACGGCGTCGCGCTATGCCGCGCGTTCAGCCTCGGGCATTTCGACCTGCTCGGCACGCTCGGTCATGTCGCCTACCTGGTCGTGCTCGCGGCCGTCGGGATCTGGGCCGGAGCCCGCACCTACCGCAGGCGGCTCTATGTCTGAGCGGGCACGGTCTGAGGCGGCCCTGGCTAGCTCGACGCTGCGGATGCTGCCGCCGGCCGGCCGCCTGGCCCGGCTCCGGCGGGCGGGTACTGAGGCGGGCAGCCTGCGCCTCATCGAGCGGCACGCCCGGGCCTACGGGCACGCCTGGCTGGTGTTCTTGTCCGGCGTGTTCGAGCCGCTGTTCTACCTGCTGTCCGTGGGCCTGGGGCTGGGCGTGCTGGTCGGCAAGGTGCCAGGTCCCGGCGGGCAGCTGATCCCGTACCGGGAATTCGTCGCGCCCGGTTTGCTCGCGGTGTCCTCGATGAACGGCGCGATGTACGATTCGACCTTCAACATCTTCTTCCGGCTGAAGTACGCCAAGCTCTATGACGCCATCCTCGCCACCCCGATGCGGCCGGCTCAGGTGGCGCTCGGTGAGATTGGCTGGGCGTTGATCCGCGGCACCATCTACGCCGTGGCGTTCACGCTGGTCATGCTGGCGCTGGGCCTGGTGCACTCCTGGTGGATCCTGATGGCCGTCCCGGTGGCGGTGCTGATCGGGTTCGCGTTCGCCGCCGTCGGCATGACCGGGACCACCTACATGAAGAGCTGGCAGGACTTCGACTACGTGATCCTGGCGAGCATGCCGCTTTTTCTGTTTTCCGCGACGTTCTATCCGCTCAGCGTCTATCCGCGGGCGGTCCAGGTGATTGTCGAGTGGACGCCGCTCTACCAGGGCGTCGTGCTGCTGCGTGACCTGACCCTGGGGGTGGTGGGCCCGGACCTGCTGTGGCGGGCGGCCTACCTCGCCGTGCTTGGTCTGGCCGGCCTTTACGCCTCCGGCCGGCGCATCGGAAAACTCCTGCTCGTCTGACCCGCGCTCCGCGGCGGCTGAGCAGGTAGGCTGCCCGCAAATGCTGGAGGAGGAACAGAGCCAGTCGGGTGCCGAACCGGTCTTGAGGGGGACCGAGGCACTCACTGTGGCGCCCGAGTCCGCGGTACCTGGCGCCTACCGGGATCCGGTCACCTGGGCGATCGCGCTAACCGTCTTCGGTGCTTACGGCGCGCTCTCGCTGTTCCGGCTGCTGCGGCTCAGCCCCGCCTCGTGGGATCTGGGCATCTACACCGAGTACGTGAAGCAGTACGCCCATCTCCGGGCCCCGGTCGTGGACATCAGAGGTGCGGGCTTCAACCTGCTCGGCGACCATTTCCAGCCGATCGTGGCGATCCTCGCGCCGTTCTTCCGGGTGTTCCCTTCGGCGGCTACGTTGCTCGTCGCCCAGGCCCTGCTGGCGGCGTTGTCCGTCTTCGGCGTCAGCCAGCTCGCGCGCGAGAAGCTCGGCGTCGGTCCCAGCCGTGCGATCGCGATTGCGTACGGGTTCTCCTGGGGCCTGCAGCAGATGATCGAGTTCGACTTCCACGAGATCGCGTTCGCGGTTCCGCTGCTGGCCTTCGCGCTGTCCGCGCTGGGCCGGGGCCGCCTCAAGGCCGCGGTCTGGTGGGCCCTTCCGCTGGTCTTCGTCAAGGAGGACCAGGGCTTTACCGTGGCCGCGATCGGCCTTTACATGATCATCGCGGGGCTGCGCGCGAACGCGCCCGGACGCCGGGACGCGCCGGCCCGCCTCGCGGTCAGTGCTGATCAGGACGGCCGGCGCCACATGACAGCCGGCCTGTTCCTCTTGAGCTGGGGCTTTGCCTGGTCTTTCCTGGCCATCGGCGTGATCATCCCGCACATCAACCCGGCCCACCATTACGACTACTGGAGTGACGGCGGGGTCCTTGCACCTAGCGGCCACCTGACGGTGATCGGCCTGGTCAGCCAGCTCTTCTCCGGGTGGCCCGACAAGCTGCAGACGGTCGTGCTGCTGCTGCTGCCGACCGCGTTCATCGCACTCCGGTCGCCGCTGGCGCTGATCGCCGTGCCGAGCCTGCTGCTGCGTTTCCTGTCCACGGACAGCAGCTTCTGGGGAACGCTCTGGCACTACAACGCGACCGTGATGCCGGTCCTGTTCGTCGCGGCCGTGGACGCGCTGGCCAGGATCCAGGCCGCCATGGACGCCGATGACCGGGCAGGCTTCGCCAGCTGGGCGAGCGGACGCCGGGGCCCGGGCCGCGCGCTCCTGGCCGGGGCCAGGCACTACGGCGCGGCCATGATGCTCGCCATCGCCGTCGCGCTGAGCTTCCACTTCCCGGTCAGCAACCTGTGGAACGCCCAGACGTACCGCGTCGGCCCGCAGGTCGCCTCGGCCGAGGCGGCCATGGCTACCGTGCCCGATGGCGCCACCGTGCAGACCACGCTGGATCTCCTGGCGCCGCTGGCCGCCCGTACCGACACCTTCTGGATCGGCAACCCCGGCAACCCCAGGACCCAGTACATCGTGTTCGACGGCCGGAACAGCGACTACTCCCCGGCGATCACCAACGTCCCCGCCTTCATCTCCCAGCTCTACCCGCATCACCAGTACACCCAGATCTTCGAGTCCGGTGACGTCTACGTCTTCCGCCTCACCAGCTGAACCCGCAGGACGGTGATCGTGGATCGAAAACCGCCGGATAACGGAGGTAGCGATCCACGTTGACGCGGAGCAGGCGCAAGAACCGGGGGGAGTCGCAGCGGACAATCGTACTGGTGAGTAGATAGGCTGGTAGCCGACCCTGCGGAAGCGACCCTATGGGAGGTTCTGCTCCATGGACTTTGGCTACGACGCCACGACGCTCGATATGCGCAAGCGGCTACTCGCCTTCATGGACGAGCGGGTCTACCCCGCCGAGGCGATATTCGAGGAACAGGTAGCGGCCGCGGTCCAGCGGGGGCACCCGTGGGGCCGGGTTCCGGTCACCGCGGAACTCAAGGCCGAGGCGCGCAGCCGCGGGCTGTGGAACCTCTTCCTGACCGGTAAGTCGGCCCAGGCGGTCGCCAGCTTCAGCCCGGCCAGCCTGCCGGACCCGCCGCTGACGAACTTGCAGTACGCGCCGCTGGCCGAGATCACCGGCTGGAGCCCCACGCTGGCGCCTGAGGCGCTGAACTGCGCCGCGCCCGATACCGGCAACATGGAAGTGCTGTCCGAATTCGGGTCGCCGGAACAGCAGGACCGCTGGCTCCGCCCGCTGCTCGACGGAACGATCAGGTCGGCGTTCTGCATGACCGAACCCGACGTGGCTTCCAGCGACGCGACCAACATCGCCACCACGATCACCCGGGACGGCGACGAGTACGTGATCCGCGGCCGCAAGTGGTGGTCCAGCGGGGCGATGGACCCCAACTGCCAGATCTTCATCGTGATGGGCGTCAGCAGCGATGCCACCGAAGGTCACGGCCGCCACTCGATGATCCTCGTGCCCCAGGACACGCCAGGGGTGACAGCTAAGCGCGGCATGACCGTGTTCGGCTACACCGACGGCCCGCACGGCGGTCACGCCGAAGTCGTCTTCGACGACGTCCGGGTGCCCAGGGAGAACCTGATCGCGGGGCAGGGCTGCGGGTTCGCGATCGCGCAGGCCCGGCTGGGCCCGGGCCGGATCCACCACTGCATGCGGCTGATCGGCGCGGCCGAGCGCGCCCTGGAGCTGATGTGCCGCCGGGCCACCACCCGCACCGCCTTCGGCAAGACCCTGGCCGAGCAGGGCGTGGTCCAGGAGTGGATCGCGGAGTCCCGGGTACGGATCGAGCAGGCGCGGCTGCTGGTGCTCAAGACGGCGTGGCTGATGGACACCGTGGGCAACAAGGGAGCGCACACCGAGATCCAGGCGATCAAGATCGTGACCCCCGCGATGGCCGAATGGGTGATCGACAAGGCGATCCAGGCCCACGGCGGCGGCGGAGTCAGCCAGGACTTCCCGCTGGCCCAGCTGTGGGCCAGCGCGCGCTCGCTCAGGTTCGCCGACGGCCCGGATGAGGTGCACAAGAGATCGCTGGCCCGCCGCGAGCTGCGGAAGGCCACGACCTAGGCCCCGCGACCAAAGCCCCCGAGCTGAGAAACGTCACCGGCTCAAGCACCACGGCCCGTTCAGGAAAATAAGGAGAGAACTCAGTGACAGATAAAATCGCGATCGTGACCGGCTCGGCCCGCGGCATCGGTGCCGCGACGGCGCGCAGGCTGGCTGCGGACGGGATGGCCGTGGCGGTCCTCGACCTGGACGAGGCCGCGTGCTCCGGAACGGTGAAGGAGATCGCCGACGCGGGCGGCCGCGCGATCGCGGTGGGCGCCGACGTAAGCAGCAGCGAGCAGGTCAACGCCGCGGTGGAGCGAGTGGCCGCCGAGCTGGGCGAGCCGGCGGTGCTGGTCAACAACGCGGGGGTGATCCGCGACAACCTGCTGTTCAAGATGACCGATGACGACTGGGACACGGTACTCGGGGTGCACCTGCGCGGCGCCTTCCTGATGAGCCGGGCGGTGCAGAAGTACATGGTTGATCAACGTTACGGACGGATCGTCAACCTGTCCTCCTCCTCCGCGCTCGGCAACCGCGGGCAGGCCAACTACTCCGCCGCCAAGGCTGGCATGCAGGGGTTCACCAAGACCCTGGCTATCGAGCTCGGGCCGTACGGGGTGACCGCGAACGCGGTCGCCCCGGGGTTCATCGTCACCGACATGACCGCGACCACGGCGGCGCGCATGGGCATGTCGTTCGAGGACTTCCAGACGGCCGCTGCGGCGCAGGTCCCGGTCCGGCGGATAGGCCAGGTGACCGACGTGGCTCACACCATCTCGTTCCTGGCCAGCGAGGGCGCCGGCTTCGTCTCCGGCCAGGTCATCTACGTGGCGGGCGGTCCCCTGTGCTGACCGAGAAAACTGTGCTGACGGAGAACAGCCCGGAGGCGATCAGGGAACGGGTCCGCGCCTTCCTTACTGAGCACGACCCGGCGGAGATGGCCAAGCAGGACTTCCTCAACGCGCGGTTCGACGCGGGCCTGGCCTGGGTGCACTACCCCGAAGGGCTCGGCGGGCTCGGCGTGTCCCGCACGCTGCAGGCCATCGTCGACGCCGAGTTCGCGGCCGCGGGGGCACCGGCCAACGACCCCGAGCGCAACGGGATCGGGCTGGGCATGGCCGCCCCCACCATCCTCGCGTACGGCAACGATGAGCAGCAGAAACGCTGGCTGCGCAAGCTCTGGACCGCCGAGGAAATCTGGTGCCAGCTGTTCAGCGAGCCCGGCGCGGGCAGTGACCTGGCCGCGCTGGCCACCCGCGCGGTCGCCGATGGCGAGGAGTGGATCGTCTCCGGGCAGAAGGTGTGGACCTCCCAGGCGCACCAGGCCAAGCGAGCGCTGCTGGTCACCCGCACCGACCCCGACGTGCCCAAGCACCAGGGCCTCACCTACTTCTCGGTGGACATGACCGCGCCCGGCGTCGACGTCAGGCCGCTGCGCCAGCTCACCGGCGAGGCCGAGTTCAACGAGGTGTTCCTGACTGACGTGCGGATCCCGGATGCGGACCGGATCGGCCAGGTGGGCGAGGGCTGGAAGGTGGCCAACGCCACGCTGATGAGCGAGCGGGTGAGCATCGGCGCCTCGCGGGCCGCGCCGCGGGAGAGCGGCATGATCGAGCCGGTCGTCAGGACCTGGCGCTCGCGCTCCGAGCTGCGCACGCCGGGGATGCACGACCGGCTGCTGCGGCTGTGGACCGAGGCCGAGGTGGCCCGGCTGGCCGCGGAGCGGCTGCGCCAGCAGCTGGCCGCGGGCCAGCCCGGACCCGAAGGCTCCGCCGCCAAGCTGGTCTTCGCCCGGCTCAACCAGGAGATATCCGGCTTCGACGTGGAACTCGCCGGGAGCGACGGCCTGCGCTACGACGACTGGGCCATCCGCCGCCCGGAGCACGCCAACTTCTACGGCCGCGGCCCCGGCTACCGCTACCTGCGCGCCCGCGGTAACTCCATCGAAGGCGGCACCTCAGAGATCCTGCGCAACATCATCGCCGAGCGGGTCCTAGGCCTGCCCAGCGAGCCCCGTGTCGACAAAGACGTCCCCTGGAAGGACCTGCCCCGATGAGCGAGGCGCTGCCCGATCTCCTTCCTTCTGAGGCCGAACGGGCCCTGGCTGACAGCCTGAGCTCGCTGCTCGCCGACCGGGGTGGCCTGGACAAGGCGCTGGCCCGCGCCGAGTCCGGCCAGACCTACGACGACGGCTTGTGGCAGAGCATCGCCACCGACCTGGGGTGTGCGGGGCTGCTGATACCGGAAGGTCACGGCGGGGCTGGTGCTTCCTACCGGGAGGCGGCCGCCACCGCGGAGGCGCTGGCCGCGTTCGTCGCCCCGGTGCCCTTCCTGGGCAGCGCCGTGGTGGCCACCGCCGCTCTGCTGAGCGTGACCGCTGGTGCCGCGGAGAGCTCTGCCTCGGCGCGGGCCGTGGCGGACCTGCTCGGCCGGATGGCAGACGGCAGTGCCACGGCGGCGCTGGCCGTCCCGTTCGCCACCGCGCCAGGCGCCGGTTACCCGAACTCGGTCCGGCTGGCCGGAACCCGGCCCGGTGACGCGGCGGACGGGATAGCCCGGCTGCGCGGCATGGTCACCGGGGTCGCCGACGCGCTGCCGGCCGGGGTGCTGCTGGTACCGGCCGACGGCGTGCCGCACGCGCTGTACCTGGTCGACATGGCCGCCCCCGGAGTAGCCAAACGGCCGGTGACCTCACTCGACATGACCAGGCAGCTGTGCGACCTGTCGTTCGACGACGCGCCGGGCACGCTGATCGCGTCCGGGCCGGTCGCCTCGCGGGCGCTAGCGGCGGCGCTGGCGGCCGGCGCCGGGATCCTGGCCTCGGAGCAGGTCGGACTGGCCCAGCGCTGCCTGGACATGACGGTCGCCTACGTCAAGGAACGCCGTCAGTTCGCCCGGCCCGTCGGCTCCTTCCAGGCGCTCAAGCACCGGTTGGCCGACCTGTGGGTGGCGGTCACCCAGGCGCGCGCGGCGTCCAGGTACGCGGCGGCGTGCCTGGCGACCGGTGACCCCGACGCCAAGGTCGCGGTGGCGCTGGCCCAGGCCTACTGCTCGGAGGTCGCGGTGCAGGC
>CABEDN010001022.1_pt1 | contig 13559 bp, 9 predicted proteins | sample 3423051 | NCBI WGS metagenome assembly CABEDN01 (sample SAMEA5534330, study PRJEB31848) | metagenome | biome: tundra; feature: field; material: soil | place: USA | collected 2013-05 | depth 0.15 m
GGCGCTGGTGAGGTCGTGCTCGGCCTGCTCCTGGGCGGCGGCCAGTATCTGCCTGGCCCCGCTGGCGGCATCCGCCCGGCACGCGTCAGCCTGTTGCTGCGCCTGCGATCGCAGCGCGCTGATGTCCTGCGCCGCGCGGTCCTGCTGCGCGCTGGCCTCCTCGCTGGCCAGCTTGAGGATCTGGGCGATGCGCTCGCTGATTTCCTGGTGCGCGGGCTTGCCGCCGGCCGCGGCCAGCCGGACGGCGGCCAGCTCAAGCTGAAGCTGCTCCGTCTCACCGAGCACGCGGGCCAGCTGTCCGTCCAGGTCTGCGGCATGACGGCGGAAGCGGGCCGCGTATTCGTCCACCTGGCGCCGGCTATAGCCGCGCCGCTGGACGTCGAACTGTTCCTCAGCTATCTCACCCAGCAGGTCAGTGTTCTCGCTCATGTCATCCTTATCAGGCCGTATCCGGTCGCCGGGTGCCCGGCGTGGCCGGGCCTCAGGCCAGTCGCTTGAGCCCGGCCAGCACGTGCTGGAGCAGGGCAGGACTCGGAGGCGCCCACCGGATGCGCGCGCCTCCCGGGTGATGCCAGGTCCCGCCGCCTGGCCCGGCCGGGGCTTCGGTGCCCGCCGGGCGGTCCGGCAGCAACTGGTCCTGGTCCTGGTTACGCGTCGTGGCGGGGTAGCGGGCCGGGCCGGTTGCGATGCATACGCCGTCCTGGATCAGCCGGGTTACCCAGTCCATCACTCCGTACAGCGCCAGGCCGTTGCGCCAGGCCAGCTCGCGGACGGTGGCGTGGCCGTTGAGCTGGCCCAGGACGACCATGGCCTCGCGGCCGAAGGCCGGCCAGGGCCGGTCCGGGCCGCACCACCGCGGCCGGGCATCTGGCACGATCTCGTACTCAGCCAGCCGTCCGGCCTCCTGCCAGGCGTAAGCCCAGGCCGATCCGGTGTTTATCCGCAGCACCGGCCGGGCGCAGGGCGCCTGCCGCGGCTCAAACGAGGTGCCCGCCGCGAGCGGATCCCCGGCCAGCTGCAGGGCCAGCGCGAGAAGCGCGTCCAGGACCGCTGACCGGAGCAGGGCCTGCCACTCGGCGATGTCGATGAGCCCCCGGCGCAGGAGCAGGTCGCCCGCGCAGCCGTCCGGCTGGCTATCCTGCTGGGCCCGGCTCCACTGATCAGCCATCAGGCGGCGTGAGTTGACCAGCCGGGACTCCAGGTCCGGTGCGGCCGCCGACTCGGCGAAGGCCAGGTAGCCCTCACTGAGATAGATGGTCCCGCCGGGGTCGCCGCTGATCTGAAGGGCACCCGAGGCGCCTTGGCGAGCCAGCGCCGCCAGCTCATCAGCGACCGGGCCCGGCGCGCCGGCATAGCCCGTCTGACGTCGCGATACGGACAGGCCGGAATCGCGCTCGGTCATCGGTTCCCCAGCCACTTCCACCAATCCGCCCCTGGGCACGCTGCGTGACCCCGCCGTCGGATCCCACCCGGTCACGCCGCAAAGAGCGAGCCGGGCCGCCCGCTTCCGCCAGGAACGCCGCCAGCGGCAACCGCGGTGTCCCCGGGGCCAGCCCAGATCTCGCAGAGGCTCAAGCTACGCGGTCATCACCGCGCGCCGCATCGGCAGAAATATGTACGTAACTATGTATTTTGTAGGCAACTGCCGCCCGCCAGCGGCCTGGATGGACCGCTTGATCGCGCTGGCTTACGGCTTGAAACGGTAGCCCATGCCGGACTCGGTGAGCAGGTATCGCGGCCAGCCCGGTGGTGCCGTCCACGGCGGTAGCGTATGGCTAAGGATGCCCGGCATGCTGGCGGGGCTGACGGTCCTCGGAGGTACCCATGTCGGAGGTACCCATGTCGGAGGCGTTCACCGCGCCAGCGCGATACCTGATGACGTTCGGCGAGGCGTATTTGCACTTCCATTGCGTCGTCATGACCCGCGGTGACGACGTGCCGCCTGAGTTCCGCTCGGCCAACATCCTGCGTCTGCGGGACACCCAGGTGGACCGGGCCGAAGCGCTCCGCCGGGTGCCCGCGGTCCGGGCCGCCTACGCATCACTGGCCCATTCACCCCAGGGAGACGACGATGCCGAGTGACGCCGAGCCGAGTGACGCCGAGCCGAGTGACGCCGAGCCGAGTGACGCCGAGCCGAGTGACGCCGAGATGGACAGCTCCGCTGCGCTGACGGTAGACGACGAGCAGTTCACGCCGACCCGCCAGCCGGAGGTCCCGCGCAACCGGGCCACGAACCGGCCGCCCATCGCGCCCGCGCTGCACCACACGACCTTCACCACCAAGCGCCTGGACGAGATGGTCGCCTGGTACGAACGAGCCGTCGGCCTGGTCCCCGTCTTTTACGGCCAGGACGCCGCCTCTCGGGCCGGCGAATACCTGCCCGAGGAGATCCCGCAGGACATCTTCCTGCCCGAGCTCTACTGAACGGTTTCCGAACCGCCGATCCCGGTTCCGGAACGCTAGATGGTCGGGAACACGATGAGGGAACCCTCGAGCGCGACGATTGACACGCCGGTGCTGATCGTCGGCGGCGGACCAGTCGGTCTCGCCGTCGCCATGGAGCTACGGCACCACGGGGTGCGGTCCACCGTGCTCGAGCCGCGAACGACCGTGTCGCAGCTGAGACCGAGGGCCAAGACCACCTCGGCCCGGACCATGGAGCTGTTCCGCCGGTGGTCCTTCGCGGCCGAGGTGCGGAAGCGGGCGCCGATCCCGGTGTCGTGGTCGAGCGACATCGTCTTCTGCACGTCCGCGACCGGTCGTGAGATCGCTCGCTTCAGTGACGTCCTCGGACTGGACCTGGCCGGCGACGAACGGGCCGCGGAGCCTGGGCAACAGGTGGGCCAGCCCGTCGTGGAGCAGGCGCTGCGCGACGCGATAGCAGAATCGCCCGCCATCACGGCCCGGTTCGGCTACCGCGCGACGACGGTCGAGGAGAACGACGACGGGGTCCGGGTGCAGGCCCAGGACGACAAGGGAACGTTCCTGACGATCCGCGCCCAGTACGTGGTCGGCGCGGATGGACCGCGCAGCCTCGTCCGCGCCGCGATGGGAGCCGTCTACGAGGGGACCGATTCCGGACGGCCGAACCTGTCCGTCGTCTTTCGCTCCGCCCAGCTCGGAAGCCTGCTGCGCGGCCGCGCGCTGCATCGCTGGGTGCTCAACCCCGCGTCGCCCGGGGTCGTCGGACCAATGGACCTGAAGGATCTCTGGTGGGCGATCGCCACCGGGCGCCCGGACGACGACGCCGACACGGACCCGGCGCAGATCGTCCGGGCGCTGGTCGGCCGCCCCATAGACGTGGAGGTCCTTGGCACCGATCCGTGGCAGGCTCGTGCCCTGCTCGCCCGCCGGTACCGGCGCGGACGTCTTTTCCTGGCCGGAGACGCGGCGCACCAGAATCCGCCCTGGGGCGGCCACGGATTCAACACCGGCGTCGGCGACGCGGTCAACATCGGCTGGAAGCTCGCCGCGGTGCTCAACGGATGGGCGCCGTCCACCCTGCTGGACAGCTACGAGGCCGAACGCAGGCCGATCGCTCAGCAGACCATCGACATCGCCGCCAACAATACGAAGGCGCTTCCCAACGAGCTCAGCAACCCGGCCCTGCTCGGGTCGGATGAGGAGTTCGAGGCGGCTCGGCCTGCTGCCGCCGATGCCATTATTAGAGCGAAGCGATCCGAGTTCTACTGCCTGGGCCTGGTACTCGGATACGGGTACGGCCCGCAGGCAGCTGCGCAGAGCACCGACGGGTCGGACTACCGGCCGATCGCGGCGCCCGGGAACCGCCTGCCGCACAGGTGGCTGCCCTCGGGCGAGTCGCTGTTCGACCGGCTAGGACCGGAGTTTTCGCTCATCGGTAACGCGACGCTGACGGCGCCGCTCGCCGTCGCCGCGGCCGCGGCCGGCATCCCGCTGACGCTCCTGAACACCGAGGCGATCGACCCGATGGCGCATTACGGCGCCGAACTCGTCCTCGTCCGGCCAGATCAGCACATCGCGTGGCTGGGCCACGCGGCCACCGCACCCGGCGCCGGGTCCGTGCTCGGGCAGGCCATCGCGGGATTCGGAGCGGAAGGCCCCACCGGCGCCAGCACGATGGACCGTTGAGCCGGTTGTAACCGGCCCGAGGGCACATCGCTGCGGCGTGAGAGGGGTCCGAACGATCGGTGGTGCCAGCGGCCGGACAGGTTCAGGGCTTGAACCGGTAGCCCATGCCCGACTCGGTGAGCAGGTACCTCGGCCGGGACGGCTCGGGCTCCAGCTTGCGGCGCAGCTGAGCCAGGTAGACCCGCAGGTAGTTACTCTCCGTCTCGTACGCGGGCCCCCACACCTCGCGCAGCAGCTGTCGCTGGGTCACCAGGCGCCCGCTGTTGCGGACCAGGATCTCGAGCAGCTGCCATTCGGTGGGGGTCAGCCGGACGTCGCTGCCGTCACTCCTGATCACCTGCTTCGCCGCCAGGTCCACGGTGAAGTCGTCGGTGGTGACCACCGGTTCGTCCGGTGCGGGCGAGGCGCGGCGGACCGCGGCGCGCAGCCGTGCGAGCAGCTCGTCCATGCCGAACGGCTTGGTCACGTAGTCGTCGGCGCCTGCGTCGAGCGCGGCCACCTTCTGGCTCTCCTGTCCCCACGCGGACAGCACGATGATCGGGATGGACGTCCAGCCGCGGACGCCGTGGATCACCTCGGTGCCGTCCATGTCCGGCAGCCCGAGATCCAGGATGATCACGTCCGGCCGGTCGCGGGCCACGGCGGCCAGCCCGGTGGTGCCGTCCACGGCGGTGCTGACGTCATACTCGCGCGCGCTGAGGTTGATCCGCAGCGCGCGCAGGATGGAAGGCTCGTCGTCCACGACGAGCACGCGGGTCACGACTCCGCGCTCAGCGCAGACTTGTCCTGGCTCGCCGCCGGGAGCGTGACCCTGACCGTGAGCCCGCCGCCGGGGGTGTCCACGGCCGCGATGCGCCCGCCCATGGCTTCGGCGAAGCCCTTGGCCACGGCCAGGCCGAGGCCGACGCCCGGGTAGCGATCACCCACCCGGGTGAACGGCTCGAAGATACGTTCCTTCTGCTCGTCAGGCACGCCCTGGCCGTGGTCCACGACCTCGAGTATCACCGTGTCGTCGATCAGCTGCGCCTGCAGCTCAGGCGGCTGCGCGGCCTGCGAATGCCGCAGCGCGTTGGAGAACAGGTTGGCCAGCACCCGCTCGAGCAGGCCGGGATCTGCGAGCACCAGCGGGAAACCGTCGGGCACCGCCATCTCCAGCCGCAGCGAGTCGTCCAGCCCGAGCAGGGCGACCGGGGCCACCTCGTCGATGGCCGTCGGGCGCAGGAAGGGCTGCAGCGACCCGGTGTGCAGGCGGCTCATGTCGAGCAGGTTGCCGATCAGGGCGTCGAGCCGGTCGGCGTTCTGCTCGATGGTCGCGAGCAGGTCGGCCTCGTCGGCTGGCGACCATTCCACGTCCGTCTGCCGCAGGCTGCTGACGCTGGCCTTGATCGAGGCCAGCGGCGTGCGCAGGTCGTGGCTGACCGCCGCGAGCAGCGCGGTCCGCATCCGGTTGCCCTCGGCCAGCGCCTCGGCCTGGGCCGCCTGGGTGCGCAGTCGCTCCCGGTCGAGCGCGGACGCCACCTGGGCCGCGTAGCCAGCCAGCAGCGCGGGAGTGACCGATTCGGCCTGCCCGGTAATCAGCAGGGTCAGGTCGGTGCGGATGTCGATGCGTTCGGCCGCGGGCAGGCTACCCGCCACGTTGCTCGAGGCGGTTCGCACCCACCGGCCGCCCGCTCTTTCCTGGAGTTCAGCCTGGCCGCCGTGGGTCCGGGTGAGGTGATCGAGGACCGCCGTGGGCGAGTCGGCGCCGGCCAGCACGGTCTGCGCGAGCTCGAGCAGCGAGGCCGCCTCTTCCCGGGCCCGGGTGGCCTGGACGGCGCGCCGGGCGGCGAGGTGGACCACGCTGCTGACCGCGACCGCGACCGTCACGAACAGCAGCAGCGCCAGCAATTCCTTCGGTTGCTGGATGGTGAACGTGTGCAGCGGCTCGGTGAAGTACCAGTTGAGCAGGAGGCTGGCCGCGACGGCGGCCAGGACGGCCGGCCAGAAACCGCCGAGGACCGTGATCGTCACCACCGCGACCAGGTAGACGAGCAGGTCGTCCGCCAGGTTCAGGTGCTGCCGCGAGGCCGCGAGCGAGACCGTAATCAACGGCAGCAGGACGGCGGCGAGGACGCCGCCGGCCAGCCGCCGGCGGATGTCGATCGCCCCGGCGGAGCTGGCGGTCTCGTCGCCCGGCGGCACGGCCGCCGGGGCGCCCGGGTCACCCGTAGCCCGCCTGGCCGCGGAGCGGCCGGCCCGCAGGCTCGTGTGGGTCCCCATACTTACTAGTGTGAGCCGTCGCGCGTACCAACGGAACAGCAGGCCCAGACCCGCTCCGGCCAGTGCGGTGGCGCCGATGACGATGGCCGCGTGAGCGGAGGCGGGCCCGGTGGCCCGCAGCTGCGCGTAGGGCGGCCGGGAGAACCCCACCGCGGTGAGCCAGCCGATTCCGGCCAGCAGAACCGACGCGATCGGCTCGGTGGCGAAGGACATGCCCCCGGCCACCACCGCGCAGGCGAACAGCACCCCGGTAGCCCCGAGCCGGCCATGCAGCCCGGCCGCCACCGTGCCGACGGCCAGGTACATGGCGAAGCTGACCGGCAGCGCGTAAGGCGCCGGTATCGCACGCTGTCCCAGGCCAGGAGTCATCATCTCTTGCTATTTCAGCCGCGCTAGCTGGCAATATCAGCGTTCTTGACGGAACCTTAACGCTAAGGCCGGCAAGCTTGACGGGCCGCATACGGCGGCGCGGGGACGGCCCTAATAGCGTCGGATGACATGATCAGGATCCACCCTGCGGAATGGAGCTAGAAGCCCAGTGACGGAGCTAGAAGCCTAGTGGCTGTGCGCAAGGCGGCAGGCCTGCTCAACGGCCGGGGCGAACTGCCGGAGACCCAGTGGTACTCCGTCAAGCGCCGTCTGCTCGGGCCGCCGATGATCAACGCGCAGCTCCGTGAGCAGCGGCTGTCCAAGACGCTCGCGCTGGGCGTGCTGTCACCGGACGGCATCTCCTCCTCGGCGTACGGCACCGAGGAAATGCTCATCGAGCTGATGCCGATCTTCGGCCTGGCCGCCTTCGCGGTGCTCATCCCGCTGACCGGGGTGATCTTGTTCGTCATGTTGCTTGTGGTCCTGTCCTACCGCGAGGTGGTCTCGGTCTACACCCGGGCCGGCGGCTCCTACGTGGTGGCCAGGGAGAATTTCGGGCCGCGGATCGCGCAGGTCGCCGCGGTGGCGCTGCTGATCGACTACGTGGTCACGGTGGCGGTGCAGATCGCGGCGGGCACCGCGGCCGTCTCCTCCGCGTTTCCCGCTATCGGTCCGTACGCGACCGAGATATCCATCGGCATCATCCTGCTGATGTGCTACGGCAACCTGCGCGGCATCCGGGAGGCGGGCAAGGTTTTCGCGCTGCCCACCTACCTGTTCTCCGGGGCAGTCATCCTGATGATCGCGGTCGGGCTCGTCCGCGCCGCGGCGGGCCACCTTCCGCAGCAGAACGTGCACCATATGACCGGGCTCGTCACCGTCGGCCACGGCGCCTCCAGCTATACGAGCTTGTTCTTGCTGTTCGTGCTGCTGAAGGCGTTCGCCAACGGCGGCGCGTCGCTGACCGGCATCGAGGCGGTCTCCAACGCCGTCAGCGCGTTCAAGCCCCCCGAGGGCGTCAACGCCCGGCGCGTCCTGGTCACGGAGGGCGTGATCCTCGGCACCCTGGTGGCCGGCATCTCCTGGCTGTCGCACCTGACCCACGCCGCCCCGTACAAGCTCGGCTACCCGACCGTGATCTCGCAGGAAGCGAACCTGGTGTTCGGCCACGCCGGGCATTTCATGTTCTACGTGGTGCAGGCGGCGACCGCGCTGATCCTGTTCACCGGGGGTAACACGAGCTTCAACGGCTTCCCGTTCCTGACCAGCTTCGTGGCCGAGGACTCGTTCCTGCCGCGGTGGATGATGAAGCGCGGCCAGCGGCTGGTCTTCTCCAACGGGATCGTCGTGCTGACCGTGTTGTCCGTGACGCTGATCGCGGTTATCGGCGCCAACGTCAACCGGCTCATCCCGTTCTACGCGATCGGCGTGTTCACCGCCTTCTCGATGGCCGGGTTCGGCATGGCCAAGTATCACGTCACCCACAAGGAACCGGGCTGGCGGCACAAGCTGGTCATCAACTTCTCCGCCGGGGTGCTCACCTCGATCGTGGTGGTGATCTTCGCGGTGGTGAAGTTCACCTCGGGCGCCTGGCTGATCCTGATCATTTTCCCGGTCGGGGTCCTGGCGCTGATCAGGCTCAACCGGGAGTACCGCACCGAGGCGCGGGTGCTGGAGAACATCGGGGAGCGGCGCGCGTCAGGCGTGGGCCCGAGCCAGCCGAACTACAGCCGGCGGGTGGTCATCGTCTTCGTCGACGACTTCGACCTGTCCACCATCGCGGCGATCCGGTACGCCAAGAGCCTGCGGCCCACGGTGGTGCGGGCCGTGCACTTCGTCATCGACACCGAGCAGGCGGAGCGGCTGCGGGCCGCCTGGCTGCCGGACCGCAGCGTCTCGCTCGACTTCATCGACTGTCCCGACCGGAGGCTGACCCGGGCCGCCGCCGACCTGGTCAGCCACGAGACGGAAACGCCAGGCACGCAGGTGACCGCGATCTTGCCCAGGCGCAGCTTCTCCCCGCTGCTCGGACGTCTGCTGCACGACCGGACCGCCGACAAGATCGCCGGCGTGGTCAGCCGGGTGCCCAACGCCGCGGCCACCATCATCCCGTTCGACGTGCAGAACCGGGTTCAGATCCTGACCGAACGCCATGCTGCCGCCAGCGACGGGAACGCGTCCGCCGCGACGCCCCCGGTGCCCGGTCCGGCCGACGCGATCACGGGTACACAGCACGATATGGAGGCCGCGGTGGCAGCCGCCACGCCGCGCGAGGAAACGCTCGACCCGCTGCCTGGCGCCGGCGGGTACGACCGGCCGGTACCGCCGCCCGGGGTCACGCCCATCGGCTCGCTGCACCAGCCGGGCAAGGCCACCGTCGAGGGCCGCGTCCGGGTTCTGGAGATCCGGTCGGTGGAACGGAACTCGGTGCTGGCCTGCGAGATCTCCGATTCCACCGGGGACCTGACCGCGTTGTTCTACGGCCGGTCCCGCATTCCCGGCCTGATGTGCGGCGCCCGGGTCCGGTTGCGGGGTCCGGTCGGCATCAAGAACGGCGCTCCGGTCATGGCCAATCCCGCGTACGAGCTCATCGTCCCGGGAAGCAAGCCCGACGCGAACGATCAATGAGGCGGCCCGGGCGGCAGAGTTAAATGGCCGGGCAGCGAGTTAGATGACGGAGCGGTGAGTTAGATGACGGAGCGGTGGGTTAGATGACGGAGCAGCCTGGTCAGACCGCGGGGAAGAGCAGCTCGTAGGCCGGGTTGATCATGACCGGGTGCCCGTCGGCCCGGATGCCGACCGAGCCGCGCAGCCGGACCCGGGCGCTGCAGACCAGGCCCGGGATGTGCGAGCGGCCGTAGAACATGGCGGTCAGCTCGCCGGTTCCGTCGGAGATCTCGCAGGCCAGCACGAAGTTCCGTTCCACCGGCTTGATCTCCACGACGCGGATGCGGCCTTCGACCGTGGCCCGGCCCGGTCCGGCCAGCAAGCCGATGGGCGTGACGGCGGACGGCGTGGCTGGTCCGGTGTCGCCGGGCCGTCGCTTGGACGGCGGCTGGCCGTTCGCGGCGCCTTCCTCCTTGACCAGGCCACGCACCTTGGCCGACGGCTTCTGGCTGTGCTTGGCCGTCACATCCGCCTCTTCGGAGGTGACCTGCTGCTCGGCGGCGTCGCTGTCGATGGCCGTGGCCTTGGCGGCCTTGGCGGCCTGGCGTTCCTGGAGGATCCGCACCCGGCTGTCGACGTCGTAGGGGATGATCGTGGCCGCGGACCGCGGGATGCGGCTGACCACCGCGGCGATCTTGTCCGCGGTACGGTCGTGCAGCAGCCGGCCCAGCAGCGCGGAATAGCTGCGCCGGGGCAGCACGACGGTCACGTACGTCTGGGGATCGCTGGCCTCGCGCTCGACCAGCTCGGCCGCCGCACGAGTGAGCCTGCGGTCAGAAACGTCGATGAAATCGAGCGGGACGCCGCGGTCGGCGCGGGTCCACTTCTCCCGGAGTATGTCCGCCTGGACGCTGTCGATGACGAAGTGCACCGCGCGGATCGTGGTGGGCCGCATACTTCTGGCGTAGCGCAGCGCGGCCAGCGTGGCCAGGTCGAAGCTGTCCACGAAGACGAAAATGGTGCGGCGGCTGTAGTGCGGCGGGGGCGGCGGCTGGTTCTCGCTGATCGTCTCGAGCACCTCGGTCTCGGCCCGGTACACGCGGTTGAGCCGGATCAGCGCCGGGACCAGGACGATGAACAAGACGACGACCACCCAGGCGCCCTCGGTAAACTTCACCACCGCGAAAATGGCCACCACGATCACGGTGAGCACGCCCGCCGAGAAGTTGATGATCATCCGGCGCCGCCAGCCGGGCGTGCGGTGCCTGCTGTGGTACCTGGCCATGCCGAAGCCGGCCATCGAGAAGGCGGTGAACACGCCGATGGCGTACAGCGGGACCAGGCTGTTGACGTCGGCGTCCTTGATGATCAGCAGCGCGATGGACACCACGGTCAGCACGATGATCGCGTTAGAGAACACCAGCCGGTGCCCGCGCTTGAGCAGCCAGCGGGGCAGGAACGAGTCGCCGGCCACGTAGCTGGTCAAGAAGGGGAAACCCGCGAAGCTGGTGTTGCCGCCGGTGTACAGGATCAGCATGGTCGCGCCCTGCACCAGGAAGAACAGGGCGTGCCCGATGAAGGTGTGCCCGAAGATGAGCTGGGCCTCCTGCGCCAGCACGGTCGGATAACCGACCGATCGCGGGGTCGCGTGGGTGACGTGCGCCAGCCAGGAGATGCCCGCCACCAGGGTGCCGAGGATCGCTCCCTCCGCCATCAGGACCTTGCGTGCGTTACGGCCCTCCGGGGGACGGAACGCGCCGACCGCATCGGAAACCGCCTCGATGCCGGTCAGCGACGCGCCGCCGTTCGCGAATGCCTTCAGCAGAATGAAGATCATGGCCCCGCTCATCAGGCCCGCTGAGCCTGAGCCGATCGTGTAGGTCCCGTGCAGGGTGTGCGGGTCGTACGACGGGAGGTTCCCGAGTGCCGAGCGGATCAGCCCGACAATGATCATCAAGATGACCGCGCCCGAGAACAGGTAGGTCGGCACCGCGAAGGCCCGGCCCGCTTCCCGCAGGCCCCGCAGGTTGCCGAACGCCATCAGCACGACCACGCCGATCGTGATCTCCAGCTTGTACGGGCCGATCGAGGGGAAGGCCGAGGCGACCGCGGCCGTGCCCGCCGCGGTCTGCACCGCCACGGTCACGATGTAGTCGATCAGCAGCGCCACCGCGCACACCTGGGCGATCCGCGGACCGAAGTTCTCCCGCGCCACCACATAGGAGCCGCCGGGCCGGATGTACACCATGACGATCTCGCGGTAAGACAGCAGCACGAGCACCATGACGAACAAGATGATCAGCGTCATGGGCAGGATCAGGGTGAACGCGGCCAGGCCCGCCATCGGCAGCAGCGCGATGAGGATCTCTTCGGTGCCGTACGCGGAGGAGGAGATCCCGTCTGGTGACAGCACGCCGAGCGCGAGCGGCTTGGTCAGCCGCTGCTCGCCGAGATCCTGGTTGACCAGCGGCGGCCCGAGCAGCTTCCGCTTGGTCGAGTACCAGAATGTATCGGGCAGACCGCTACGTCGCTCGAGCAAGCCTGCTGCCTTCCGCGTGGCCACTGATCTGCGCCTTTCATCCCACATGTGCCTATCGGAGTGCTTGAGACTTCATACCATCACGGCGCGTGTGGTCGTAACCCCGCCGCCCGCGCCAAGAAGGGCTCCGGGGTCGTCGTGGCCACCCGGGAAGGCCTACCCGGTAACCGCTCGTTCACCTGCCTATGCCAAGGTGGCGACGGACGATAGAACTCCAGGCCTGATGGGGCATACCTTAGCGTCCGAGTAAAAAGAGGCGTCTCATGACGACAACACCGGCCGCCGGGCCGAGCGCTCCGGCGGGTAACAAGGCCACCTTGCGCCTGTCCCGGCTGCTGAAACGGCCGGTCGCGGACAGCAGCGGCGAGTCGATCGGACGGGTGGCCGACGTCATCGTCCGGCTGCGGGGGACCGACTATCCGCTCGTCACCGGCATCGTCGCCGCCGTCGGCGGCCGTGACATCTTCGTGCCCCTCGACCAGGTGAGCGACTTCGACGCCGATCCGCTGCGGCTGACCAGCTCCCGGCTCAGCCTGAAGCACTTCGATCGCCGCGAAGGGGAAGTCCTGCTCCGGGCCGATGTGCTCGGCCACCGGTTCATCGACGTGGAGAACGCCCGGCTGGTCCGCGCGGCCGATCTGGAGCTGGCCAAGGACGGCCAGGAATGGGTGCTGGCCGGGGTCGATCCCAGGCGACGCCCGCGCCGGCTGTTCGGGCTGCTCGCTCCCGAGACCCAGGACAACACGGCGGTCTTCCGGGACTGGCACGACTTCGAGTGGCTGATCGGACACGAGAGCAGCGCGTTGTTGCGCGGGCCGTTCGCCCGCATCCGCAGGCTGAAGCCGGCCCAGATCGCCGACCTGCTGGAGAACGCCTCCAAGGAGGAGGAGACCGAGATCCTCGGCCGGGTGCACGCGGACCCTGAGCTCGAGGCCGATGTCTTCGAGGAACTCGACGAGGACCTGGCCACCCGGCTGCTGGGCGCGCGCACCGATGAGGAGATCGCCGGGGTGCTGACCCGCATGCGCGCCGACGACGCCGCGGACGCCATCGCCGAGTTGCCGCAGCGGCGCAGGCAGCCGGTGCTCGACCTGCTGCCGCCCGGCCAGCGGACCAAGGTGCTGACCCTGATGGGCTTTAACAGCACGAGCGCAGGCGGCCTGATGGGGATGGATTTCGTCGCGCTGCCCAGCATGGCCACCGTCAGCGACGCGCTGACCCGCGTGCGCGAGTCCACTTCCCTCCAGCCGGAGGCGCTGACCAGCGTGCACGCCGTCGACGACGATGGCGGCCTGCGCGGCGTGGCCCGGCTGGTCACCCTGGTCCAGGCCGATCCCGGTGCCTGGGTGATCGACGTGTCCGACACCGATCCGGTCCGGGTCGGCGCGGACGCCGACATCACGGACGTCGCCGTCCTGATGACGGACTACAACCTCATTACCATCCCGGTGGTCGACGCCGAGCGCCGCCTGCTCGGCGTGATCACCGTCGACGACGTCCTCGAGGTCACGCTGCCCGAAGACTGGCGCCGCCGTGAGGCCGCCGAACCCCCGGACACCCGTCATGGAGACGCCCGGTGACCGAAGGCGGTGAGCGCGCCCGGCCTGGCGAGCGCTCCCGTCCCGGCGAGCCCCAGCCGTCCGCCCCCGCTCCGGAACCACCGACCTCCCCGGA
>CABEDN010001030.1_pt1 | contig 13365 bp, 13 predicted proteins | sample 3423051 | NCBI WGS metagenome assembly CABEDN01 (sample SAMEA5534330, study PRJEB31848) | metagenome | biome: tundra; feature: field; material: soil | place: USA | collected 2013-05 | depth 0.15 m
CGCGCTGGCCTTCATTGATGATCAGGAGTTCGAGCTCGCCGAGGTCGGCCACGCGCTGCCGGAGGTTCTCCGCGTGCGGGCTGACCAGGTGGCCGGGGCGGCCGGTGGCCGGGAATTCCGCCCGAGGTTCATCACCAGCGAATCTCGGGAGCGGCGCCGGATGTACCGGGCGAGCGAGACGCGCGACGACGCGGAGCAGGCATATGTAGGCACGAGCGAGGCCTTCCTCGCCACGCTGGGCATGAGGATGAGGATCAGCCGGGCTGGCCCGGACGATCTGCAGCGGGCCGAGGAGCTGACCGTCCGGACCAATCAGCTCAACTCCACCGGCGCGACGTTCGGGCCCTGGTGGAGAAGGGGAAGTCGGTCTGGACGCTGCGCCTTCTGCTCATGTCCTGCCGGGTCGTCTCGCGCGGGGTCGGGACGGTGCTGCTCAACCACGTCATGCGGCTCGCCTGCGACGCAGGAGTACGGCTGCAGGCGGAGTTCCTGCCCACCGGCCGGAACCGGATGATGTACCTGACCGGCCCGAGCGGCGGAACTGCCTCAGGAGGTCACGTCAACCGTACTGAGCCGGGCCCACGCGGCCGAGCCGGCAAGCAGCAGATAGACCCCGAACGACAGCAGGCCGTGCAGCAACGTGCCGGTGTCGACCGGCATCCGGAGCAGAGCATCGAAGGAGTTCCACCAGTGCGTCGGCAGGTAGGGGTGGATCGCGGCGAACTGCGGCACGTTATCCAGTACCTCGCTGATCACCACCACGAACGCGAGGGCGGCGATCGCGCCGATCGCGTGCTCGGTGAAGGTAGACAAGGCCAGGCCGATGGCGCCGAGCGAGGCCATCGCGGCGGCCACGTACAGCGTGACGAACAGCAGCCGGACGATGCCATCGGCCAGCGGCACGGTGGTACCCGACAGCAGCGTCACCGGTCCGAAAGGAAATAGGACAGCGCCCGTGGCCAGGGCCACCCCCGCCACGGCGGACGCGACCGCGAGCGCGAACACCACGATCACGGCGTACTTGACGGTAAGGATGCGGGCCCGGCCGGCGGGCACCGCGAGCAGGTGGCGCAGCGTGCCGTAGCCGGCTTCGCCGGCGATTGAGTCTCCGGCGACCACGGCCACGGCCAGCGGCATCACCAGCACCAGGAGCAAGGTCAGCGCGATGAAGCTGAGGAAGATCCCGTTGCCGGCGAGCTGACTGATGTACGCCACGGAGGGCCCTCCGGCGTGCCCCGAGTCAGTCGCGAGGCGCATGCCAATGCCAATGATGACCGGAAAGACCGCGACCACGGCCAGCAGCCACAGGTTGCGCCGGCGGCCGAAGACCAGCCGCAGCTCCGAGCGGAAGAAACGAAGCCACGCCCGGACCGGACCGCTGCGGCCCGGCTCCGCCGGTGTCGTTTCACCTGCGTAGCCGACCCCGCCGGCCAGCCTGCCGGCCGCCGATCCCGGCCCCGGACGGCGCGAGCCGTCCACCGCGGACTCAGTCATGGATATCAAACCCCTCTCCGGTAAGCCCCACGAAAAGGTCCTCCAGGCTCGGCGCGACGACGCCGAGGCCGCGGACTCCGACCCCCGCGCGGGCGAGTTCCGCGCTGATCCTCTCTGGCTGATGGCCGCCGAGCTGCGCTGACACTTCGTGGTCGGCTACCGTCAGGTCGGCCAGGCCGAGCCGGTCGAGAACGGCCGCCGCCGTGGCCGGTTCCGCCGTCTCCACCCGGATTCGGGTGGCGCCGGTGCCGCGCAGTTCCTCCAGCGGGCCCTGGAAGACCAGCCGGCCGGTGAGCATGACGCCAACGTGCGAGCAGACCTGCTCGACCTCGGTGAGTTGATGCGACGAGACGAACACCGTGATGCCCTCCGCCGCGATCTGGCGGATCAGGCCCCGCATCTCGCGCGTACCCTGCGGGTCGAGCCCGTTGGTCGGCTCGTCCAGCACGATCAGGTCTCGCGGCGCGAGCAGGCTGGCGGCGATGGCGAGCCGCTGCTTCATGCCGAGCGAGTAGTGGCGGTATGGCTTGCGAGCGGCAGCCAGCAGGCCCACCCGGTCCAGGGCCGCGCCGATCCTCGCCGCCGCCGTTCGCGGGTCGGCGGTCGGGTCGGCGGCGTCGCAGCGGGCGAGGTTGTCCTGGCCCGTCAGGAAAGGATAGAACCCTGGGCCCTCGACCAGCGAGCCGACCCGGGGCAGCACCCGGGCGGCGCCCGCTGGCATCGGCACGCCCAGCAGCTCTACGCTGCCGCTGGTCGGGAAGGCCAGGCCCAGCAGCATCCTGATCGTGGTCGTCTTTCCGGAGCCGTTCGGCCCAAGGAAGCCGTACACACAGCCGCGCGGGACGGCCAGGCCGACCTGGTCCACGGCTAGCTGGCCACCGCGGAACCGCTTGGTGAGACCGTGGCTCGCCACGGCCAGCGGGGAAGACCCCGCTGGCCGGGCGGCGTCGGCGCGGGTTCCTGGCCCGGTCATCGGGCCGCCCCTGTGCCGTGCTGGCGCCCGGGCATCGATTCCGGTCATCGTGACGTCGCCGGACTGGCCGCGCGCTGCCCGTGTGCCGTCGGCGTGTGGCCCGGCTGCGTGGCGGCCTGGTAGAGGACGCCCGGCGTGACCGCCCCCAGCAGCACCCGGCCGTTGCTGGTCACCAGTATTGATACCAGGCTGGTCCGCAGCAGCCACCCGCTGCCCCAGGATCCGCTGACGTGGCTGGCTGCCCGCAGCAGGGTGGTGAAGACCGGGCTGGTGCCGATGCCCAGCGCTCCCCCCAGGCCAGAGCCGGCCGCCGAGGCCGCCGAGTTGCTCGAATTGGTGAGCGGCCCCGGAGCTGAGCCTGCTGAGCCGGCGGAGCCCACTGAGTGCGCGGGCGGAGCGGTTCCAGTGAGCGATGACTCGGTCAGTTCGGTGACGGTCAGCCAGCCGTTGCCGATCACGCTGGGCCCGGCGGTCCCGCTGTAGGCGTGCGGCCCCGAAGCCTGGCCCGTAGCCGTGCGGTCCGGCCCGATCTTCTCCTGCGTGACAATCGCCCCGGAGGGCGGCCGGAACGTGAAGTTGGCTGCGGCCGGCTTCCCGAACGATACGGAGCTGTAGCCGATCTGGACCGCCGGGCTGGTCGCGCCCCTGGCGAACACCTGCACCCGCAGCGGCACGTTACGCGCGGCGTCGATGGCGATGCGCACCTGCCCGATCAGGGAACCGGAGCTCCTGGGCGCGAGCACGAGTTGGTAGGCGGCCTCGCCGGCGACGGTCACGTTCCTGTCCACCCGTACCTTCGTGGTCGGGCCTACCTGGGCGAGGGCCTGCTCAGCAGCCTGCTGCGGCGTCAGCGGCATGGGCAGCGCGGAGCCAGTCCGGCCGCCCGCGGGCAGCGTCAGGTGCGTCACCTGGTTGGCCGAGCTCTCCCACAGCCACGCGTTGCGGCCGTTGCGAATGAGGTCGTCCTCGCTGGCGCTCTGGGGCAGGGCCAGCCGGTAGTGCGCCGGATCGGCGTACCAGACCTTGACCGTGTGCGAGCCGGCGAGCAGCGTCGACAGCGAGACCGGGGCCCCCGTCGACGGGAGCGCGGGCAGCCCTAGGGACACGGTTTCCATGATCGTTCCGGTCAGGGGCACCGCCGCCGGGGTCTTCCCGGCCACCGCGGCGATCAGCTGGGCTGGTGTGCGCGTCGGCAGCTGCGGCGTGGCCGCGGCCGAGGCCACGGTGATCATCGACGCTGCCAGCGCTCCGCCGACTGTGACGATGATCCCGGCGGGAACCGCCCACCTGGCCTGGCGGGGCAGATTCGTGAGCTTCTTCATGATGTTTCTTTCCTTTCCTGTGATGTGGCTGTGCGCCGCCCGCTCAGACATCGCGCAGCCGAAGGAGCAGTCCGCCGGTGAGAAGCGCCGCGGCAGCCCAGGCGGCGAGCACGCCCAGGCCTGCCCACGGGCTGAGGGGCAGACGGCTCAGCCCGGTGGTGGCCTGGATGCTCAGCCCGGCGGTCATCGGGCCCAGTTGCTGGATATGCCGGGCCAGGTGCGAGTTGTTGACCGCGGCACCGATGATCGGGAACAGGTACAGCAGTCCGAGGACGATCCCGATGGCCAGGGCGGAGTCCCGAACCGCGGCGGCCGCGCCGAGACTGAGCAGGGCGATCAGGGCGAGGTAGAGGACTGAGCCAATGGCTGCGCGCAGCACCGGTCCGTTGGCCAGGGACAGCGCCACGTAGCCGTGCGCGGGGCCGAAGCCGTGGCCGGGCAGGATCAGCCGCCCCGCCAGCAGGGACACCAGGACGGCGATGGCTCCGGTGACCATGACCAGGCCGGTGATGATGACGGCCTTGGCGGCCAGGACGGTGGTCCGGTGGGGCATCGCCACGAGGGTGACCCGGATCATGCCGGTGCTGTACTCGGTGCTGAGGGCGAGCACGGCCACGATGGCGATGACCGCCTGGCCCAGATAGATTCCGGTGAGGCTGATCTTGGCCGGGTCCTCGGCGCAGTGCCCGGTCGGGCAGGTGATGGCGGCCGCCGCCGCGGTGCCTACGATGACGGTGAGCGCGACCGCGGCGAGCAGCAGCCAGCCGGTGCTGGACTGGGTGCGCAGCTTGGTCCATTCCGCGTACAGGGCCGATCTCATGCGTCCCTCCTGCGCAGCAGGTAGGTGGCCAGGCCCAGGGCGAGTACGGCGTATCCGCAGAGCACGGCGAAGCCGGCCCAGGGCGCCAGCGGGAAATAGCCCCACGTCGGCGTGTAGACGCTGGTCACCTGGTAGTACTGCGGAGTGGCCTGCTGGATAGCGAAGCCGGCGGCCGGAGTGATCCGCAGCAGCCACTGTGCCGGGCCCGCGGGCAGGGCGGCTGTCGTCGCCAGGATGTAGGGCAAGATGATCGCGGCGATGGCCACGGTCACCGCCCCGGCGCTGTGCCGCAGCATGGCGCCGACGGCGAGGGCCAGGACGGCCGCGACCGCGAGCAGGCCCGCGGTGCCGGCTATCACGCGGATCTCGGTGCTCATCGCTACCGGATAGACGGCGTAGCCGTTGCCGCGCAGGAACCGCTCGCCGAGCCACACCGCGATGCCCGCGCCGATGAGTCCGGCGACAAAGGTGACGCTGCCCAGGACGATGGCCTTGGCCGCCAGGATCCGGCCGCGCCGCGGGCTCGCGACAAGGCTGACACGGATCAGGCCCCGCCGGTACTCGGCGGTGATGAACAGCGAGCCCACGACGACGACCGCGATCAGCCCGGCGAAGGCGCCGATGAGGACTCGCTCGATGGACTGGCCGCCGTCGGACGTTGCCCCGCTCACGGCGGGTGCTATGTCACCCGAGCCGGTCACGGTGAAACCGCCGCCGCTCTGCTGCGCCCCGGCCTGGCTCGCGATCGGGTACGTACTGGAGTTGCCCCCTACGAAGGCATGACTCCAGGCCCCGCCGGACCAGCCGCCCAGGGTGGCGACGCGGTCGAAGGTCGCGGTGGCCGTGGTGGGGTCGTCGCTGCCGGTCCCGCCGGCCAGCTGCTGGTTCGCGGGCGGCGAGTGCTGCGGGGAGGTGGCGAAGAGCCCCGCCTGCGCGGTCGATGCCAGCCCGGCCAGGTGCGCGGTGCCCACCTTGGTCCAGGTGCTGCCGTCGGTGGAGTCGTAGCCGGTGACCGTGTCACCGGTGCGGGTCAGCCGCAGCCAGCGCGGGGACACCGCGGAGACGCTGCCCGCCCGGCCGGCCGTGTCCTGGGTGTAGTTGTACTGCATCCGTACCCCATGGCCGCCGGTGACCATGATCGCCGCGTACGCCGCTCCCTGGCGGGTGCTGTCGGCGACGATGAGCCCGGCCTTCGACCATGGCTGCAGGCCAGGCTGCGACGGTCCCCCCTGCGGTCCGCCGCCCTGCTCGACCTGGCCGGTAAGCGAGGTCACGCGCACGGTGATGCTGCCGTTTCCGGGCAGCGACCGGTGCACGAAGTAGTAGCTGTCGGTCACTGCCTCGCCGCCCGGCCCCGTCGGGATGACGGGATGACAGGCGGCATTGCCGCAGGTGTTATGGCTGTTGAGTCCGGTGAGTATCCCGATCAGCAGGGTGACCAGCATTGCGACGACGATGCCGATGACCCAGCCGCGCACCGTTCTGAATTTGGTCCACTCGGCCCGCAGCAGCTGGCCGAAGCCGTCGTGCCCGGGCGGCACGGCCGACCGGTATGGCGTCAGCGCGGGAGTACTCATATCGTGGCCTCCTTGGCGGGCTCGGCGCGGTACTCGACCGCGTCCCGGGTCAGCTCCATGTAGGCCTCTTCCAGCGTCGCCCGGTGCGCCGACACCTCGGAGAACGGCACCGAGCTCGCACCGAGCAGGGCCACGATCCGCTCGGCGGGCAGCCCGGAGATGGTGAGGGCGTCGTGGCCGGTACCGGCCACGGTCCCCCCCGCCTGCGTGAGCACTGTCATCGCCTGAGCGCCCGCGGCGGTCCGCAGTGCGACCAGGCCCCCCGAAACAGTCGCGATCAGATCCGCCACGCTGGTGTCGGCGATGACCTTCCCCCGGCCGACGACCACCAGATGGTCGGCGTTGTCTTCCAGCTCACTCATCAGGTGACTGGACACCAGCACCGCCCGGCCCTGCCTGGCCAGCGTGGCCAGGAACCGGCGCATCCACACGATGCCCTCGGGGTCCATGCCGTTGAACGGCTCATCCAGGATGAGCACCGGCGGGTCCCCGAGCAGCGCCGCGGCGATCCCGAGCCGCTGCCGCATGCCCAGCGAGAACCCGCCCGCCTTCCGCCGGGCCACCTTCTCCAGCCCGGCCTGCCCGATGACGTCGTCGACCTGGCGAGTGCTCAGGCCCTGCGAGCGGGCGAGCCACAGGAGGTGGTTGCGGGCGGTGCGGCTGGGCTGTATCGCGGCCGCGTCTAGCAGCGACCCAACATGGGTCAGCGGGCGCCGCAGCTTGGTATACGGCTGCCCGCTGATCAGTGCGGTGCCCGCGTCGGGGGCGTCCAGGCCCAGGATCACCCGCATGGTGGTGGACTTCCCGGCCCCGTTGGGCCCGACGAACCCGGTGATCTGCCCGGGCGGCACGGTAAAGGTCATGCCGTCGAGCGCCATTGTCGACCCGAATCGCTTTTGCAGGCCCGTGACTTCGATAGTTGCTTCCATGTCAGCAAAGCTATGGATGGCAGGCGGGCCAGGTCGTCACGCTGGCAGGTGGTCTTCCTCGTCACTGGCACGAGGGACGCCCGCGATCGGCTCTCCCTCCCAGGCGGGACAGGTGCCCCTGCGACCAGGGGGTTACCGCGCTCGCGGAGGCGGAGCGGCAGCCTGTCAGCCAGCCGGTTCCTGGTCAGCCTGCGCCCTGGCGGGCAGCGTGGCCTCGACCAGGAAGCCGCCGCCGGCGCCTGGCCGGTGTGCAGCTCGCCACCGACAGCGCTGGCGCGCTCGCGCATGCCCCGCAGCCCGTGACCGCCCGGCTGCGCGTCCCCGGCCAGGCCGGGCCCGTTGTCGCGGATGCGCAGCCGCAGGGTGTCATCGCCGTAGTGGAGTTTCACGTGGACGGCGGCACCGGGCGCGTGCCGCCGGGCGTTGGTGAGGGCTTCCTGAACGATGCGGTAGGCGGCGAGCTCGGCACCGGGGTCGAGCGTGATCGGCGAGCCGGAGACGATCGGCCGGGTGGCCGCCCCCGAGGCTCCCCTAACGTCAATGCCGGGTAGTTAAAGGCCGGGCGCGGCGATCAAGCACCGGTCCGGGCGTGTCGCGGATTGGGGTGTTGCCTCGGGGACGCTGATGGTCAGTGTCATGGCGGTGACCGGCGCGCTGCGCGCGGGCCGGTGCGGGTCGGCCTTGTTCCAGCGCGATAGCGGGGATTTGACCTTGGTGATAGTCCTCACTCGCTGCGAGATGCCCGAGCATGTCCCGTACCGTCCACCCTGCGCCCGCGATGCCCGCTGCCAGTCAGCCTCGCCGAGCCCGGAAAGGAACGCGTCCAACCGCCCGGCCTCGGTGTCGAGCCGGGTGAAGGGATCGAGCCCGGCCAGCTCACGGTCATCAGTCACTCCGCCTCGCTCGCCGGCGACAGCCACCCAGGCACCGCCCGGCGCGACCGACAATATAGAGCCCGCGGAGTTCACGTATCCATCGGGGCTGTCCGTGCATGAACACGTTCATGCCGGTGCGGATGAGATGTTCTATCTTCTCGGGGGCGAGCTCACCGGTTTCTGCGAGGAGGACCGCTGGACCGCCACCGCGGGCAGCTTTGTCTTCGTGCCACGCGATCGCCCGCATGGCTTCACCGTTACCAGCGCCGGGCCGGCTAAGGCGCTCGTGATCACCGGGCCACCGCAGCTCGATCGCCAGATCGCGGCACGCGGAGAGCCTGCCACCGGAGCATAGATCGTTCGGCTCTCTCGCCATATGCGGCAGAAGCGTGCATCCGCGATGCGATATAGAGATGCATAATTATGCAGGTCGACGGGCCGCTCGCCGATGGAATCTTGATTCGCGCCATCGCTGCCAATAAGGCGGATGCCTCTTGTCCGCTCACGTAGCCGCCTAATCTGGCGTTTGTCGCGGCGGGTTTTATATAAGCACGGTTACCGCGCCTATCGGGGTGATCTGCGGATGGCTGCGGAGGATGAGAGAAGGGCGCGGAAGTTCATTCCGTGAGCTTGTGCCCGTGCGCGGGAGATGACACTGTTACCGTTAGCTGAGCTGAAACCGGAGGCGACGTGCGCGTCACGATCCCCAGCAGTCACCTACGGGAAGCGATAGGGCGGCAGACGGTGCGGTTCCGCACCTCCAGGCTTCGCCGTATGACCTGCCTGCCGTTCGGGCTGACCGCGGCCGATACGGCGGTGATGCTCGGTGACGAGTCGTCCTCGATGGGCCTGGCCGCAGAGATCAGGGCCGCCGTGACCCGCGCCCCGGTAAGCCTAGATAGCATCAGCCTGCTCTACGGAGACTGCCTGGACCTGTCCGCTCCCCTCGTCGAGGTCATCACCCGCTGGGATGGCAGCACCCGGTGCGGTGACCGTTTGCCGGCCGGTGATCTCCCGCCGTACGCCCGGGAGCTCGGATCTGCCGCGCACCGCGACGAGGCGATCGCGCGCGGGGACTGGACCGTGGCGGACGGCGACGCGAAGCCTGCTTACGGCCCGTTCGATCCCGGCAGCATCGACATCGTCATCAGCGGTACGCTGTCACGGGTCGCCGCCGTCTCGTTCCGTCACTTCATGGCGCTCTCGTTCACGGCGCAGGACGCGGAGGTAACGGTCATCAGCCGCCATCCGCTCCCGGAACTGCCGCGCTTCGACCCGGTCACTGACCTTCAGCCGTTCTGCTCCGGCTGGGCGAGGTTCATGGAAGACATTTACGAGCGGCTGTACGGGCCTCCGCGCCCTTCACTGACCTGACCCCCGGCTACCTCCGGCAGGGAGGGCAACTCCCAGCCCCGGAGCACCTGCACGCTCACTCCAGCACCATTGATGACTGGGTAAGCGCGCATTCGCTTCACGAACCCGGAATAGATGATCCGCGCGCATCCGCCGGCGAGACTGGTACTGCGTCCCGAGGCATTCATCGATGTCCTCGTCCCGGCGTATACAAGCCGGGCGCGTGAGAACGTCCAAGTCGGAAAAGATCTCTTCACCAGTAGAGGTCGTCGTGGACGTTGTAGACATCGGCGGGCATCCCGGCAGCGTCGAGCACCGCGTCGTACGCGGCCCGGGTGCGCCGCGTTCGCGGATCATCTCAGGCAGCGGTGCGACCGCGCTCGAGGCGTTCAGCGATCCAGAGCTTGATGATGGACTGGCGGGTAACCCCCAGCCGGCGGGCCTCCCGGTCAAGCGATTCGATCATCCATGACGGGAAGTCGACGTTGACCCGGCGCTGTTCCAGTGCGGGACGGCGGATCGCGGCGAGGTCCAGATCGCCTGTCACGTCTTCGCCGTCGTCAAACTTCTGATCGAACTCTTCAGCCTTCATACAGTGCCACCTCCTCCTTCCGGGACCGGCGCGCAGAGATGATCCTGATCCGCTGCTCGCGGTAGGTCACCACCACCGACCAGTGCTTACCATCGATCTGGCCGACCACCAGCCATCGTGGCTCATCTGCCGTCCGTGCGGGGATCTCTACCCGCATTACGTCCTGCCAGATCACCTGGACTGCGTCGAAGTCAATGCCGTGCTTCTCCAGGTTCGAAGCGCTCTTGGCCGGGTCAAACTCGAATTCCATCCGATCCGGCTCCTTCCCGGTATAATAACTATACCGTATTGGAGCATCAATGCGGGCGGTGGCGTAGACATGCCGCCCGGGCCGCCCGGGCTGCCCGGGCAGAGCCCTCTCGGCCGACCCTGCCGTCCTCATCGATGACCTGGGCCCCTGGCTCCCCGGCGAATACACCGCCGTCTGGGGCGAAAAGGCGCCGCGCCCTAGGTGCCGGTGACACCTGCGTGGTGCCAGAGGGCCGGCGATGAGGGCATGCCCCTTGGAAAGGCCTCCCGCGCCGGGTCACGGCATCATCGACAGGAGGGCGCGGAGTTTGGCGCTGAACCCGGATGTCTCGTCCAGTCGGCCCCACGGCCTCGATCAGCTCGTCGTCGTCGAGCTCTGCGGTGGTCGATCCATCGATGACGGCCGTACGCGTCGGCATGCCGGATCTTCAGCTGGGGTTTCGCTTCCGCAAGTGCGAACCGGGAGTAACTGGCCCGCCACGCTGTCCGCTCCGCATGCTCGCCGGGCGTGACCGGCACGCCGATGTCGTCGGCTCGGCGGCCACGTGGACCGCTTGCCAGCGGCACGGGTAGTCGCCGAGGAGGTGTCCACGACGCCGTCTCCTCGCTCGCGGAACCGGCGGCGGTTGCCTGCGCTGGCAGCACGCCAGCGGGCGAGCACCTTTGCGGGGACAGGTCGGCGTAGTCGGCGACGCCAAGCGCGTTCACCGAGTCCAGGTCAGTGCCGCCGCGCTCGGCGAAGCCGGCCAGAAACGCGGCGACCGTCCCATCCAGGCAGGCCCGGTGATAGTCCTCACTCGCTGCGAGATGCCCGAGCACGTCCCGGACCGTCTGCCTCAGCGCACCGCCATGCCCGCTGCCAGCCATCTCCGCTCATGATCGCGCACGTCGCGGCAGATGAGCGCGTTTAGCTTCTCGCGGGTATCGCGGCCAAGGCGTGGTAACGGCAGGCTGACACGGTGGACATAAGCAGCAAGCTGCAGATCAAACCCGGACAGTCAGTGGCGATCCTGAACGCACCGGCTGGCCTGATACTGCTGGGTATGCCAGCGGCAACTGCCGCCGACTACGCTGACGTCGTGATTGCCTTCGTCGCCCGGCGGGACGACCTGCCCTCGGCGGAACAGGCGATAGCCGCAGCGCAAGCGGACCGCCTGGCCTGGATCGGCTACCCGAAGGGCGGACAGCTTGGGAGAGACCTGAACCGCGACCGGCTCGCCGCTGCCCTTTCCGGCCATGGCGTGCAGCCCGTGCGCCAGATCTCCATCGACGGCACCTGGTCCGCTTTGCGCTTCCGCCCAGCGGACACATAAGGCACGACACCCGTACTTCAACGCGCACACCACCGGCTCGATCCCAGAACCCGGATGCACCATGCGGCATGTGCGGACGTCTCCGCGGAGACGGCTTGTGAAATCCTGCACAAGGCGCTTTCACGGAACGTCATGGGCGTGGGCGCCAGCGCCACACCGATCCTGGTCGACGCCCTGTCCGCGGCATGACAGGGCGTCCGCAAGATGTGCTGTAGCTCCTTCCCGAGAGAAAATACCGCAAGGCTTTCTCCCTTTTGCGAAATGCGCACATGCCTGTTGTGACGCGTGTCGTGGCCGGTTATGACCCAGCCAGAGGGTGATGATCTAGCCGGAAGGTAGCGATGTCCGGGTCCGGCACTATAGGATTGCCAGCTACCTTTAGTAAAGGTCCGTTGCCACGTGTTTGGAGGTTCGAGTGCGGAAGAGCCTAGCTGTCTTTGTACATGGTCTATTCTCATCAGCTAAGACCTGGGAGCCGCTAGTAGACAGCTTGTCGTCGGATCCATCAATTACTGGTCATTTCGATTTTGCAACTATCGACTACGCTTCAGATAAGCTAAGACTTAATATTCTTCGCAGGATACCAGATATAGGATCTATCGCCGACCGGTTGCATGTCGAGCTTAATCATAGAGCCGAAGGTTTTGAGCGAGTAGTGCTGATTGGTCACAGTATGGGCGGTCTGATTATCCTTCGATATCTCGCAAAGATGATTGCCGATCAAAAGGGCCTGAGCTTGCGGAGTACACGGAGTGTCGTGATGCTCGCAACGCCTAATGACGGATCAGACATTCTCCGAGTTTTGCGTGAAGGTGCATGGTGGTGGCGCCATCCTCAGGAGAGGGAACTTCGACGTTTTAACCTCGACGTCGCAGAGGCGCGGTTTCGGGTGAGACAAAGCATAGTTGAAGTGTCTAACGCGGCCGTTGATCGGTGTCCAATTCCTATTGCTGCTTACGCAGGAGAAGAAGACAACATAGTTAAACCGGATTCGGCAAAAAGCTCTTTTGCCGTTAGCGGAACGCTCCCGGGTGATCACTTCAGCATTCATCGGCCGAGTAACAGTGACCAGCTTGTATGCAGAGTAATAAAGAGGCATCTTCTCGATGCCCTGGATTCGCCACTCCCACCGGTGGCTGAATCATATGCAGGCCGTCCGAGGGACGACGTCCACTCTGAGCTGCGATCATACCCTAGCGTTCGAATATCAATCGGCGGACATTCCGTCCCCTTCCAGGTTCACGCAGGTCCGATCAATCAGGTGCGCGACATTGATATTATAGTATCTTCGGAGAATATCAATTATGATATCGCGAAGCCGTTCAAGCCTTCAACTTCAGGGCGCTTGCGGTTCGGGGCGGCGCGCAAAAATGCCGCAGGAGACATTGAGCACGACACCATATTGGAGGAACTAACCGAGTGGATGCGCGCACATGGCAGCGCGCCAGCTTGGTCGTCGCGAGCAACTCGACCAGGCAGTGCCAGGGGCCGGGCAGGATGTGCTGACCCTGGTCAGGCAAGGTCGGAAGATCGAGGCGATCAAACGCTATCGGGAGCTGAATCCAGGCATCGGGCTCAGGGAAGCAAAAAATGTCATCGACGAGCTCTAGCCATGCCGGATGTCGGGGCGGAGAGCGCTTGACAGGAATAAGAGCGTCAAACGCGGAACCTACAGAGACGCCCGCCTCACAGCCAGACAGAGCACGATCTTCTACGCGGTAGATCGCCGACTTGGATCCTGGTCTGCCACCTCTGGTTACGTTCCCGGCGGGACGTAGCCCTCGCAGGAGCAGCGCCTCCACAAGTGCTGCCAAGTCAGCCGACGATGGCACGACGGACGGTGAAACTTAGGCACATGATCGCAGCGG
>CABEDN010001036.1_pt1 | contig 13183 bp, 10 predicted proteins | sample 3423051 | NCBI WGS metagenome assembly CABEDN01 (sample SAMEA5534330, study PRJEB31848) | metagenome | biome: tundra; feature: field; material: soil | place: USA | collected 2013-05 | depth 0.15 m
GCGGGATCATCCCGAAGAACGTCCCGTCCAGCGCCCGCTGGAGGGATTGACCACTTCCGCCGTACGCGTTCCCGGCGGCGGGGCCGATGTCGCCGAAAGGCCTGTTCGAGGGTGGCCCGGTGGGCGGTGACCTCGCTGAAGGGGATCGCGTGACTGGTGAGATCAGCCACCACTCGTTCTGATGAAAGGCCGGAAATTGTGAGCACGCCGGAGCCGGTGATAGTGACCTCAGCCCCGGCGCTGGCGAGCAGGGTCATCGCGTCGGCCGGCGCCTTGGTGCGCAGCGTGATGCGGTTGCCGGAGGCGGCGGCGATCAGATCGGCGACGGAGGTGTCGGCGATCACCTTGCCGCGGCCGACGACGACCAGGTGGCCGGCGCCCCCCTCCGTGAGCAGAGCCTGCAGTTCGCTCATCAGGTGGCTGGACACCAGCACCGCGCGGCCCTGCACCGCCAGCGAGCGCAGGAACCCCTTCATCCAGACGATGCCCTCGGGGTCCATGCCGTTGAACGGCTCGTCGAAGATCAGCACCGCCGGGTCACCCAGCAGCGCGGCGGCGATGCCGAGCCGCTGCCGCATGCCCAGGGAGTACCCGCCGGCCTTGCGCCGCGCGGCGGACCCCAGCCCGGCCAGCGCTATCACCGCATCGACCCGGTCGGCCTTGATGCCCTGGGAGTGGGCGAGCCACAGCAGGTGGTTGCGCGCGCTGCGGCTGGGCTGCAGCGCGCCCGCGTCCAGCAGCGACCCGACGTGGCCCAGGGGGTTCCTCAGCGCATGGTACGGGCGGCCGCCGATGGTGGCGGTGCCCGCGTCGGGGGCGTCCAGGCCGACAACGACGCGTATGGTGGTTGATTTGCCGGCGCCGTTCGGTCCGACGAAGCCGGTCACCTGGCCGGGCTGGACCGTGAATGTCATCCCGTCCAGCGCCTGCACCGGGCCGAACCGCTTGCGCAGTCCGTCAATCTCGATACTCGCGTTCATAGGGAGAAGATGCCGCAGTCCGGGGACGTGCCGCGTCTGCCCGCGGACCCATCTGCACGGTGCCGCGGTCTGCCCGCGGGCGTACGCCCGCGGGCAGATGACCCGGCACCGCACGGCGGCTACGATCGCGGTGAGCATGACCCGGCGGGCTGGAGGCGCCCATGATTGAGTGGGGACCCTCGGTGTTTGGCTGCGCCCTGCTGGCTTCCGCTGTCATGCTGCGCCGCTGGCCGCTCGCGGCGCTGGCCGTGACGCTTGGCGGATCGGCGGCCAGCATGGTGCTGCAGCCGAGCTCGGCGGAGTTCACGCTGATCGAGGTCACCTGCGCAGCGGGCCTTGAGATCTGCTACATAGCGGCGACACGCAGTCGCAAAGTGTCGGTGACTGGTGCCGTGATGGCCGTCGCCGGCGTGCTGACTCCGCTCCTGGCAACGCCCTCCGTGGCATCGCTCCGGGGCGGCAGCGTGGGGTCGGGTGGCCCCCCCTTTGCCGCGATCGCCGTACCCCTTTTCACGATCATCGCCTGGCTGATCGGTCATTCAATCCGGCAGGCACAGGCCAGGGCCGAGCTGGTGCGTGTGCAGGCGGCCGCGCAGGCCGCGATGGCGGAGCGGCTGCGGATCGCCCGCGACGTGCACGACATCGTGGCGCACAGCATCGGCGTCATCGCGATCCAGGCGGGTGCCGGGCGCCGGGTTTTCGACGCCAGCCCCGGCGAGGCGCGCGACGCCCTGGCCGCCATCGAGGCCACCAGCCGAGAGACGCTGTCCGGGCTGCGGCGAATGGTGACCGGGCTGCGGCGGGCCGAGCCGGAACCCGGGCCGGGGCAGGCACCGCTGGACCCGGCGCCCGGCCTGGCCGGACTCGAGCAGCTGGCCGCCATGACGCTGGACGCGGGCGTGCAGGTCGAGGTGGACTGGCACGGCACCCGGGAGCCGCTCCCGGCCGGCATCGACCTGTCGGCGTTCCGCATCATCCAGGAGGCCGTCACCAACGTGGTCAGGCACGCCGGCACCGGCCAGTGCCGCGTCTCGATCGGCCAGCACGACGGGGAGCTGTCGATCGAGGTCACCGACAGCGGGCGCGGCGGCGACCCAGCAGGGACCGGCTACGGGATCACCGGCATGCGCGAGCGCGCCGCGCTGCTCGGCGGCGACCTGTCGGCCGGCCCGCGCCCCGGCGGCGGCTTCCGCGTCGCCGCCCGGCTGCCACTGCCCGCGCCGGCCCGATGACCATCCGGGTCATCCTGGCCGACGACCAGCCGCTGGTCCGCGCAGGCCTGCGCATGCTGATCACGCAGACCCCCGACATCGACGTGGCCGGCGAGGCCGCAACCGGGGCCGAAGCGGTGCAGCTCGCCACCGACACCGATCCCGACGTGGTCGTGATGGACATCCGCATGCCGGGCATGAACGGCATCGAGGCAACCCAGCTGATCACCGCCGCCAACACGCACGCTCGGGTGCTCGTGCTCACTACCTTCGACGACGATGACTACGTCTACGGCGCGCTGCGGGCCGGGGCGAGCGGGTTCCTGGTCAAGGACATGGCGCTGGAGGACATCCTGGCCGCGATCCGGGTGGTCGCGGCCGGCGACGCCATGATCGCGCCGGGCGTCACCCGCCGCCTGATCGGGCAGTTCACTAGCCAGCCCCGTTCGGGCCGCAAGCCCCGGGAGCTCACCGGGATCACCGACCGCGAGCGTGAGGTGCTCAGGCTGGTGGGCCTCGGCATGTCCAATGCCGAGATCGCCGCCGCCCTGTACATCACCGTGGGCACCGCCAAGACGCACGTGGCCCGGCTGCTGGCCAAGCTGGGCGCCAGGGACCGGGTGCAGCTCGTCATCACCGCATACCAGGCCGACCTGCTCGACACGTAAAGGCAGCCAAGTAGACCACCTGATAATCCGATCCGCTCCGGTCATCGCACACCGCCAGCAGTAATCGCGAACTCCGTGGTCAGCGCGATGTCGATCATGTACGTAAGTTGCGACTCGGACCTCTGACACTGTCGGAATCATGCCCTGACCTGCGAATACGTTGTGAGATAAGACTTAACTGGAGTCAGAAGTGACTGGTTTCCGCAGATCAGGACCATGGGGGTTCAAGTCGGGTTCAGATCGCGAAACGGTAACACCTCCGGGAAAAGCTGCGCCGAAGGCTGCGCAGGCCGTGCTGTCCCGAGCGCGGATCAGGAACCTGAACCGGCCAGCTCGCCGAGGTCTATGAGCGGGCTGCGGGCCCGTCGGGCCGTCCACGAGTCAGCCTGCATCCCCATCAACAGCAGCTCGCGCCCACCGCGGCGGGGATAAGTCCACCGCCAGGACCAGCAGCCCGGCATCCTTCGACGCCGCCGAACGCGCCAGCAGCGCCAGCCACCCGGTCAGGCGGACGACGATCAGGTACAGCATCCGTTTGGTCACGAGCCTGCCATCCTGCCCAGCCCAGCGGCCATCACGGCAGGAATACCCGCAGGTCAGCTAGTTTTGCCCGTTCGGGAACCCTGCACGCTTGCGGCCAGTAGCCTGAGGTTTCGTGACAAGCAAGGTCGCACCCTTGACGGGGTTGTTGAAATGAGTCATCAATCCGCGCCGCCGGAGGCCATCTACATCATCCGCCACGGCGAGAAGCCACAGGACCTCGCGCCCAAGCATCCCGCCGCGCACTCCGGCGTAGATTTCCGAGGCAATCAGAACGAGCACTCGCTACTGCCACGCGGCTGGCAGCGATCCGGCGCACTGGCGGCACTCTTCGATCCCATGCACGGTCCGCTGCGAGCGGGACTCCGGGTTCCCCGGATGCTGATCTCGCCTTCGTACGGACACGCGATCAAGACCGCTGACCACAGGACCCATCAGACGATCCGCGGGCTGTCTGACCGGCTCGGCGTCGAGATAACAGCCGACTTCGCCAAGGGACAGGAGCCGCAGCTCGCCACCGCCGTGCTGACCAGCGGCACCGGCACGGTGCTGATCTGCTGGGAGCACGGCCAGATTCCGGCGCTCGCGTCCGCGCTGCCGCTGGTCAGCGAAACCGGCATCCCGAAGTCTTGGCCAGATGACCGCTACGACGTGATCTGGACGTTCACGCTAAACGCCGATGCCACGTACGCCTTCGGCCAGGTTCCGCAACTGCTGCTATCCGGTGACGCCGACACCGTTATCGCGTAAGACTCCGCCCCCGTCAAGCCTCAGCTTGCTTGGCGAAGGCAACTGGGGAACCGAACGGCGACGCAGCCTGTCGCGTAGCCTGGTTCCGCCTCGAATGGCCCAAGCCGTGAGGCTGAGCGCCGTTCAGCGGTCGCCGGGGGCACTCACCTCGGCGACCTTGGCGTAGGCGAGCGATTCCAGGACAGTGCCTTTCGCCGGCCAGGTCTTCGCGAGGTTCTGCTGTGCCTGCGCGATGAGCTTGGCTTTCTCTGCCTTGGGGAGCGCGGCCCATACCGTGGCATTCCGGTATTTAGCGGGAAGGTCCTGCCCGGTGACGGGGATGTCCGCTGTTCCTCGGTTGAGTTGGCGCAGGCCGAGCACCTGGTAGGTCTTCGGGTCGAGCAGAAGCTGGTCGTAGCCGTCATCGGAGACGCTGATCGCCTGTGCGCCGGCCTCGTCGGTGACCCCCTGCTGGACGGAGATGCCGGGGAGCGCGGCCATGGCCTGAAAGACGGCGGCCTCGGCGGCCGGGGGGCCGCCCACGCCGCCAGCCGCGTTCCACAGGACCAGGGTGAGGAAATCGAACTCGGCCTGCGGCTGGGTGGTCGGCGGCACGGGAGAGAGGGGGTCACCCGCGGCTACGTTCGACAGGCCTTCTTCCTGAACGTACTTGTCGATGGTGGAGAGCAGTGCCTGCGGGTTGGCGGGCAGGGACTTCAGCAGGTCGTAGGCGGTCTTCGGCGAGATTTCTTCTTTCCACGCGGTCCACGCGGAGACGTCAGGACCCGGTACTGCCGCCGGCGAGGTGTGCGTGATGAGCTTCCCGTCTGCGAAGTAGGCGGTCTGGCTGCCGTCGTAGGTCTCCCAGTTCTCGGCCGCCGGCTGGACTCCGCCTGGGTCCTCGTAAGACACGGTCTTCGCGTAGATCCACTGGTCTGGACCCGGCTCCGCCGTGACGCCGGCCCGGGCAACCTGGGTCGCGGCGTCGCGCAGGATGCGGGCGGCGAGCGCCGCCTGCTGGACGGCGGCCGGCCTAGGCGCGGTCTTCGGCGTTGAGCTACCGGCGGCAACGGGGCCGGTCGCCGGGCCGGGGCTTCGGGTAAGCGTGTAGCTGGTGACGCCGGCGGCGCATGCCGCGAGCGCGGCTCCGCCCGCGACGGCCGCGAGCAGGCGACGGCGGGCGGGTCGATGCGGGAAAAGGCTGCTTCTGCTGGCATGGTCTGGTCCTTTGACCCAGGGACTGAGTTGCTCCGCTGCCGGGGTCCTGCTGGCCGCGACGGAGGGCGACTGGTTAGAGAGGCGGCTCATCAGGTACTCACGGTGCTGTGCCTGGCGGCCGGGGGGCAGGTCACGGTCAGGCGGGGCGCTGAACCTGGCTTTCAGGTCGGCCTGTTCGCTGTTCATTGTCGTACCTCCTTCGTGGGCGCCTTGGGCTGATCGGCCCGTGGCCTTGATGCCAACTCCTCGTCAGTCAGCCGGGCCAGCCGCGTCCTAGCACGGGACAGGCGCGAGCGGACGGTGCCAACCGGGACGCCCAGGGCCTCGGCAGCGTCCGCGTAGCCCAGGTCAGACCAGACACAAAGCGCCAGGACCTCAAGTTCCGGTTCGCGCAGGTTCCCAAGGGCCCGGTGCAGCGCCGCTATCCTGGCGGCGTCGTCGAGGCGACCAGTCAGGTCGTCGGCGAAGTCAGGGAAACCGTCGAGGACGGGGAGCCTTTCGACGGCTTTGCGGTGGCGGCGAGACGCGCGACGGTGGCTTCGGGCCAGATTGGTCGCGATACCGAGCAGCCAGGGGCACAGCGAGCCACCGTCTTCGGCGATCCGTTGCCTGGCCCGCCAGGCCTCAAGGAACGTCGCCGCCATCACGTCTTCAGCCACCGACCAGTCGCCGGTCAGCCGGAACGCGTGGTTATAGACCGACTTCGCGTACGCGTCGAAGACCACGCTGAATGCATCCGCGTCCCCTGACCTGACGCGCCTGCGCAATCCCGCTGCTGGATCGTTCACACTAGTCAACTGGCCTGTCGCACCCCCGAGTTCCTGTGGCGTGCGTCACATCCCCAGCGTTCGGCACTACGCCTTGCGGGCCGTACTCATTGTCCATCCGGCCTGCCGCCATCATGTGGCATGTCGCCCAGCTACACCATCGAACTCGCGTAGATCAGCCCGTCCACCGCGAGCGGCACCAGCCGGGCTGTCCAGCCCCGGTCCCCTGTGCAGAGTTACCAAACCGGAGGCGTGCTCATAAGACGGCACCGCCGCGACCGCACCAACGCCAAGGACGGCCCCGCAATCGTCCACCGGATAGCTTTGGTCGGCCGCCATCACGCGGCACCGTCAGCAAGCGCGAACTCAGCCGTCAGGAGCCGTGGGTTTTTTGGTGCAGACCCCCTCGGACACTGTCGGAATACCAATGCTGAGGAGCCTCGATCTGGGCTTCGACCAGCTGTCGGCCTGGGTGGCAGATCAGCCGCCAGTTCCGCCCGTCCCGACCGGGCCGCCCCGCTGCTGACCTCTCACGGGAGCAGATCAAGCGCCGGGCCGTCCTCGGCGGCCTCCTCCGCGAGCACGTAAGGGCCACCTAGAAGCTCACGTCTAAGCCGGTGGTCGAGTTCTGCCACTTCGCAGGCCTGGGGAGACGCGGTGACGACCCTCCACGTCTCCGTGTCCTTGTTGATCAGCACCGGGCCGGTCGGTCCGCAGACCGAGCGAAGTGGCGGATGAGCAACTCGCCGAACTCCTCGACGGGAAGTGGCTGAGAGAAGTAGAAGCCCTGCCCCACGGGGCAGCCGAGCATATTGAGCTCGGCGGCCTGATCCTTGGTCTCTACGCCCTCGGCCACCGCCGATATGCCCATGGCGTGGGCCAGGTCGATGATGGCACGGACAATTGCCAAGTCCACCTGGCTTTCGGCGACGCCCTGAATGAAGGCGCGGTCGACCTTTACTTCGTGCACCGGGAACTGCTTGAGGTACGCGAGCGAGGAATGGCCGGTCCCGAAGTCGTCGATGGCCAGCCGCACGCCCAGCTGGTTGAGCTTCTTCATGACCTCGCGGGCACCGGAAAGGTCTTCCATGACCATGGTCTCGGTGATCTCGAATATGAGCAGCTCCGAGGGCAGGCCATTGGCGGCGAGGGCGGCCTCCACCTGCGACAAGAGCCCGCTCTCCTGGAACTGGCGGGGTGAGAGGTTGACGCTGATCGGCAGGTCCATGTTCAGCCGCTCCCGGATCGAGCGCACCTGCCGGCACGCTTGGTCCAGAACGTAACGACCCAGCGGCAGGATCAGCCCTGTCTCCTCCGCCATGGGGATGAATCTCATGGGGCCGATCAGACCGTGCGTGGGGTGGCGCCAGCGCACCAGCGCCTCGGCACCCACGATGCGCTGGTCGTGGAGGGAGTAGAACGGCTGGTAGTGCACCTCGAGTTCGTCTCGCTCGAGCCCTTTGCGCAGGTCGGCCTCGATTTGTAGCCGCTCCGACGAACGGCTTCCCATGGCAGCCTGGTCGAACACCTTGTAGATGCCGCCCCCGCCCTTAATCTTCGCGTCGTACATCGCCACGTCGGCGTTGCGGAGGACGTCGTCGGCTGTCTTGCCCGGCTCGGTCAGGGCGATGCCGACCGACACGCTTGCCACCAGCTCATAGCCGTCGGGCAGCACCATGGGGTGTTCGACCGCCGCGCAGATGCGCCGCGCCGCTGCGACCGCCACCTCCACTCCAGCTATGTCCTGCAGCAGTACCACGAACTCGTCGCCGCCGAACCGGGCAAGCAGGTCGTGGCTCCGCACTGCCCCCTTCATGCGGGCCGCGATCGCCACCAGCAACTCGTCGCCAGTCACATGACCAAGGCTGTCGTTGATGCTCTTAAAGCGATCCACGTCGACAAAGATCAGCGCGTGAGTCCTGCCGTCCAGGGCTGACCGCCGCAGCGCCTGCTCAAGGCGCTCCACCAGGAGCCGGCGGTTCGCCAGCCCGGTGAGGCTGTCGTAGAAAGCGTGCTGGTGGAGTTCGTCTTCAAAGGCTTTACGTTCAGTGATGTCGCAAAAGGTGATCACCGCGCCTGACGGCGTACCGTCAGTCATGATGGCAGAGGCCGTATACGCAACTGGGATAGTGTCACCGTTTTTGCCACGGAACAGGGCGTCGTGCTCCCGGATGGCCCGGCCCGTGCGCATAGCCTCGGAGGCCGGTGCGAGCAGGAAGTCGGGCGCTGCGAGGGCGCCGTCGTTGACTGGGTCGTCGATCGGGATGTTGAGCGACGGGAGTTCCATCATGTCGGCCGCGGCCCGGTTGACGAAGGTCAGCCTCCCGTCTGCGGATATGGCGCAGACGCCTTCTCCGATGTTGAGGGTAATTGACGAGAGCCGCTCGCGCTCGACCTGGACCTGCTGATACAGCTCAGCATTGCTGAGCGCTCCGCTTCCCATGGCGGCTAGGGCCCTGAGCAGGCTCCGATCGGCATTGTCGAAGGGCTCATCCCGCCGCCGACCCGACGCCACCAGCCACTGCTGCTGATTGGCGACCGCCATCGGCGCCGCCAGCTGGCCAGGGCCCGGGTCGTCAGGCGTCAGAGTTGCCCCGGGGCTGCGAAGCAGCTGCCGTACCGACCCCAGGATCGTCTCGAGCACCGCCTGCTGCCGTAGGCCCCGGTTTGCCTCCAGGGTGACCTCGTACAGCCCTTCCATCCTGGCGCGGTCATACAGCGCCGCGAACCGCGCACTGATGAGCCGGCGTTCCAGGACCAGCCCGGGACCTGCCAGCGCGAGTGCCCACAAATGCGCCTGTATCGCCAGTGCCAAGACCGCGCCAACCAACGCTCCCGCCCCAGCGAGAGTCACCTGGATCGGGAGATCGTTGGTGAACTCCTTCCAGGTCGTGCCCATCGAGACCACAACGCTGGCCACGAGAATCGAATTGACGACGAAGTACACTCCCACCCCGAGGAAGACGGCAGCGGTCTGGCCCGCGGTAAGGGAACGAGCAGGGCCAGCGATACTGCGGCTCACAGCTAGCCCCAGACCCGCCGCGATCAGAACTTGCCCGGTATTAAAGGCCGACTTGACAACAGGACGCCGACGGGCCGCCTGAGCCACGACGGTAGCCAAGGCAAGGGTTCCCAACATGAGGAACGGAGGCACGAGAAGGGCGAGGATCACGAAGAAACCCTCATCCATATTTAGGGCCTCGGATTCGACTCCCCGGTAGACCACGACGGGCCATACCCAGCTCCCCAGGGCAAGAATGCCTATGGTAGCTGCGACGACCCATTGCCCCTCGTTGACGTGCCCCGACGCCGATTGCCTCCATCCGGCGAAGAACAGGGCAAACGTGCCACCCGCGACCGCGACGGCGATGATGGCCCAGGTGGCACGGGGCATCTTCATGGCTTGACTACCGGTCGGGCCCAGGTCAGTTCCATGCTGAACTGGACCAGGCGGCGCCAGCCCAGGCAGCGCCGGCCCAGGCCGAGCCAGCCCAGGCTCCGTCGTTCCAGGCCCTGCCAGCCCAGGCTCCGCCGTTCCACGTGGCGCCGGCCCACCCGCCGTCGTTCCAGGCCCTGCCAGTCCAGACCCATCCGTTCCAGTCTCCGCCGTTCCACGCCCATCCGTTCCACGCCTGACCACCGGAAGGCGCCTGATTCCAGGAGACTCCCGACCACAGGTTCACGTTCCAGGTGTCGGCCGGGCCGGTGGGGGCCAGCGAGACAGCAATACCAGCCAGGGGCGGGATCAGACCGGCTGCCGACTGGTTGAGATTCATCGGGCCCGAGATGGCCGCGGCATAGGCGTTGAGGGCCCCGTGGCCGTCCACGAAGGGGTTGCCGACCGGGCCGAGACTAGTGGTACCGAGGAGACGGGCCTTTAGCTGGTTGGGGGTGAGACCCGGGCTGTCGGCCAGCACCAGCGCTGCCGCCCCACTCGTGATAGCGGCGCTGAACGAAGTACCCGAGCCGACGAAGTTCGCCGCGCCAATTCTGGCTGAGGGATAGTCATCGTAGATCGTCGAGCCCGGCGCCGCGACGCTCACGACAGACCGGCCCGAGGTAACCAGGTCAGGTTTGACCCACCCGTCAGGTGAGGTTGGTCCTACGGCGCTGAAGTCGTTCATCTCGTCGTCGGTGATGGATGGCGTGGCCATGTCGTCCAGGGCGCCCACGGTAATCACCAGTGGATCGTCGCCGGGAGAAAGAATGCTGCCGTTGAACGGCCCGGTGTTGCCCGCCGAGACCACGACCGCTATGCCGGCGTTCCAGACCGCCTGCACCGCCTGGTCTAGCGGGTTGATGACGGTGGACTGGTCGGATTTGAATCCCAGGGAGAGGTTGAGGATCTTGATGCCGTACCGGCTCTGGTGATCGACTGCCCACTGCAGGCCTGATATCAACGTCCCCAGGTGGGTAATGCCGTCCGCTCCGGCCACCTTGATCGACACCAGCTTTGCGCCGGGCGCTTCGCCCGAGTACTGCCCGGCCGACGAAGCCCCGTCGCCGGCGATCAGCCCGGCCACGAAGGTGCCATGCCCGTAGCTGTCCTGGTACGGGTCGCCCCCGTTCGTCAGGTCCACCCCGCCGATCAGCCGCCCCGAAAAGTCGGGCAAGTTGTCGATACCCGTATCCATGACGGCCACGGTGACCCCCTGGCCGGTGTCGCCAGCAGAGGCCAGCCGCGTAGCTCCGGTCTCCTGCAGGAATGCATCCGAAGGCGTGTGCGGCCCGGTCGATTCCGCCGTGGACTGCACGTTCACCGAAGCATCAGGAGTCACAGTGATACCGGGCAACGCCGCGAGCAGCGGCTCCGCGGCCGTCAGGATTGTCGCGTCGACCGCGCTGATGAGGTGATACTGGGTCAAAATGGTGCCATTCACCCCCAGCACGGCCTCAGCCGCGCCCACCAGACCGCTTGAGGTGACAATGACAGTTTCAGTTGCGCTCGCTGACGCCGCCGGGACGCCAGCCACAGACGTGCCCGCTAATGCAGCAGCTAGCGCCGCACCAAAAGCGATGATCCGGCCGTTATACCAGACGCGCCGATTCCAATAGCCGACGCCTGCGCCTGCTGAGCTAGTACGCCACATCTCGCAGTCCTCCCTCGGATGCCTGTGAGTAGGAACCGTACGCCGAGTGACCGGCCTTAGGGGCTATTTTCCTAACACCCGCGTACCTTAGTGGAATAAGCGACCTGTACCATCAGTGACTAATTTTCATAAATTATAGAGAATGTAACAGTCGTCCGATATCTGTATGAATGCCCGGGCATCACCGGCCGCCCGCGAGTCCGCTAGAGCAGGTCAGAACCACCCATAATGACATCGCGGTTAGGCTGACTGGCGCCGCCATCAGGGCCGGAAGCCTCGCGCCCGGTCCGTCCTGCCCACCTTGCCGCTGATTTGAGGTGTACTAAGGATCTTGGACAGTGACTCTCGACTGAGAGGATCGGTGCATGCCCGAGCAGCGCCGGAGGTTCAGCCCGCAGTTCAAGGCTGGGCCGTGCACGTGATCGAGACCGGCAAGCCGATCGCCGGGAACACGCCGCCGTCGCCCGTGACCGTTCTATCGCAGCGCACGCCAGGAATGTCGCACTCGGTGGCAGGATTCTGCTGTCCGTGCCGAATACTCCATCCGTGCTGTTGCCGGTGGGCAGACGGCTGCGGGGTAGCCGCCACGAAGAAATCTGTCGCCGCCGGATGCGCTGGTAGGACCTTTAGGAGGTCACGGCCGAGATCACGGCGACCGGGCTGCTGGCGGGCGGAGAAGTCCTCGGTCACTACCGGCGCAGCTTCCTGCTTAGCAAGGCTTGCCGCCAGCATCTGGGTGAGGTAGGTCTTCCCGACACCGCGGATTCCCTCGACCGACACCAGAGGTCCGCGGCAGCAGAAGGTGTCAAGGTGCATGTGCAGCAGCTCCAAGAGGGTCAGGATCGGCTGCTGTCGGCGGGAAGGCCGAACAGGGCCCCCTGGACTGGCCTGGCTGCCTTGGGCTGGTAGCCGCCGGCTCGCCTCAGATCGGCGATCGTTCGCCATTTGCCGGCGGCCATGCCGTCGGCGAGGATGCGGGTGAAGAGGGTGGCGGTGACCTCCACGTCGGGCATCGCGCGGTGGCGGCCAGCGGGTACTGGTATCTGCAGGTGGAGCAGCAGCGCATCGAGACTGTGTGAGGCCAGCTCCGGGTAGATGGCGCGGGCGAGCTTCACAGTGTCCAGGAACCAGGTCATCGACAGGCGGGGGCAGGAGTCACGGTAGTCGTGCAGGATCCCGGCCTCGGTGGGGGCATTGTGGGCGATTAGCAGGGCGGGTCCGCTGTCCAGTTCTCTGTCCAGGCGGGCTAGGACCTGGGGCGCGGCTGGCTGCCCGGCGACCATCGCTGGGGTGATGCCGGTCTGGTGGGTGTCGGTGCCTGAGACCGGGGCGTGCTCCGGGGCCTGATCAGGGCCTGGAACCGGCGGCCGGTCCTGGCCAGGATGCCGTCTGGGGCGTGCAGCCAGAGGGCTGCGACGTCGATCGGCTCCGGCCGCGCGCCGGTCGGTGTGGTTGTCTCGAAGTCGATGACGACGAAGGTCGTGGCGCGGAAGTCCGGGTCCTGGGTCAGGCTGGCCATTGACACCAGGTGGCCTTCACGAGGTTCTCGCCCGCCTTCTCTGCCGACTGCAGTTCCAGGCCTTTCACGCGGTTTGGCTACCCGCCCAGCTCGGTGAGTTCCTCAGGACCCGCGGCTACTCAGACCAGTCGCTCACCCTGCACCAGAGAGCAGTAACGATCGCTCGTGTCACGAGTGCTGTCAGGGGAGCTGGGTGAGTGCCTGGTCCCAGGTGCCGGTGGTGATGGGGAGCTGGCTGATCATGGCGGCTGTGGCGTGGATTGCGCTCGGGGTGGCGGGGCGGGTGATCCAGTTGACGACCTGGGCCAGGATCCGGCCGCGATCGTGGGTGCCGGGCGGCCCGGTCAGCGGCTCTGCCCATACCGCCTGGACGGGGACCTGCCGGGGTGTCGTGCCGGGCCAGGCGAGCATCGGCTGCCCGCCGGGGCCAGGCTGGAGGAGGATATCCGCCTGTTCGCGGG
>CABEDN010001041.1_pt1 | contig 13151 bp, 10 predicted proteins | sample 3423051 | NCBI WGS metagenome assembly CABEDN01 (sample SAMEA5534330, study PRJEB31848) | metagenome | biome: tundra; feature: field; material: soil | place: USA | collected 2013-05 | depth 0.15 m
CTCGGCCACCCACCCGGATATGCTCCCGGCCCGCTGCGGCTTTCCGGCAGGCCGGCGGCCTGATGCCGGACGCCGGCTGCTCCCCCGGCCAGGCGGACGCCCGCGGCTCTTCGGACTCATCCTGCGATTGTCCCAGACGCAGCACCTTTCCGAGGGCTCGTACCCCGGCTCCGTTCGGCCGAACGCCAGCCGAGCAAGTCTCCGGCCATCCCGGCCTCCACCCGGGGCTGTGCGCCGCCTGGCCGACGCTACAAATCGCCATCCGCTGAGGTCGGCAGCGGGCACGTCTAGTTATCGACAATTGATGGCAGCCAGGGAGGTCATGAGGCTCATCGAGCGCAACGAAGGGAGGGGGATGAAGTATCACGTCGTGGTGACTCGTGACGGCGACGGGTGGATGGCCGACGTACCCGCGCTGCCCGGCACGCATACCTGGGCAAAGACCCTGCGGGCCCTCGACCGCAATGTCCGTGAGGTCATCGGCATGGTCGAGGATCTTCCGCGCAGCGCTGAGGCGGCCCTGGACTACCACACCGGCGACCCGGTGCTTGACGAGCGGGCCGGCAGCCTGTGCGGCTGCCTTGGTCCGGAGGCAGGGCGGTGTGCCGCTTTGGGTCGCGTGTCCTGCTCGCGTCTGGAAGGCTCGGAGTATGCCAGAAGAGCCGGTGACATTCGACGAACTCGAGCAGCTGCTGCTCCGGCCGGAGGATGCCGTCACTACCGTGCACCGGGTCAAGGTGAGCCTGTACGGCGCGAAGCCGCCGGTCTGGCGGCGGCTTGAGATTCCCAGCGCGATGCCGCTGAGCCTCGTGCACGCGGCACTGCAGGTCGCCTTCGACTGGCACGGTTACCACCTGCACGCCTTCGAGACGGTGTGCGGTGAGTTCGGATCGCCGGATCAAGATGACGACTGGGCGGAACGGCAGGACGAGACCACTGCCACGCTGGCCCAGGTGGCCGGGGCGGAGCGCGCGAAGGCCGTGTATAGCTACGACTTCGGTGACGACTGGCGGCACGACATCGTCGTGGAGAAGATCGTCCCGGCCGAGCCGGGAGTGGCCTACCCGCGCTGCGCCGGCGGGCGCCGGGATGCGCCGCCGGAGGATTGCGGCGGGATCTGGGTCTTCAACGAGCAGTTTGCCGATTTCGGCGACTTGTTCAACGTGGGCGAGCTGAACGAGCGGCTGGCCGGCCTGGCCACGGTCTTGATTCCGGCTCGAGTCGAGAGTTAGCTCCTGGCGACGCTAAAGACAAGGCGGCCCTGACCGATGTGACATGCCTAAGGCTTCCCGTTCAGTCCTGGCGGCTTTTGACCGGGTGGCCGCTCGCCAGGATCGCCGCGGTGAGGGCCGCTGCGGGTTCCGTGGCTGAGCGCGGGTTGGTCAGCAGCACGAGGTCGATGGCCCCGACATCCGGCAGGCCCGCCGAGGCTGGCAGTTCGATCAGATCGTCAGGGACGAGGCTGCGTGCGAAGATCGCCACGCCCAACCCGGCCCGCGCGGCGGCGACGACGCCCAGCACCCCGCGGACGGTGCAGGTCACGCGGTACGGAAGCCCGGCCCGCTCGAGGGCCTGCAAGCCGAGCGATCTGCTGATGCTCGGCCCCTGATAAACGACGAGGGCGACGCGGCGGCCACTCTCGAGTTTGGTACCCGGGGCCGCCGCCCAGATGAGACGGTCACGGCGGACCAGATGGCCGCGCCCCTCGCCCGCCGCCTGCTTGACAAAAGCGACGTCCAGGTGACCGGACTCCACCCGGCGCTGTAGCGCCCCGCTCTGCGAGACCGTCAGCTCGAGGTCGATGCGCGGATAGAGCTGCCGGAAGTCACGCAGGATGCGCGGCACCGGCGTGAGCGCGAGGTCATCGGTGACCCCGAAGCGCAGCCGCCCGCTGAGCCCTGAGCCGGTGAAGTACGCCACGGCCTGCTCGTGGGCGGCCAGGATCGAACGGGCGAAGCCGGCCATCGCCTCGCCGTCCGCGGTCAGCGTGACGCTGTGCGTATCGCGGACGAACAGCGGCCGTCCGACGGCCTGCTCCAGCCTGCGGACATGCTGGCTGACCGTCGGCTGGCTCAGGCTGAGGCCGGCGCCGGCCCGGGTGAAACTGAGCGACTGCGCCACCGCGAGGAACGTGCGGAGCAGTTCCGGATCATACACAAGGACCACTCTATCATTGCAATTCACAATTACAGTAATTGAGGTAATTAGCTTTCCAAATGAGTAAATCGAAGCGAAAATGATAGTTACCGGCACCAACAACGATTCGGATGTCCTTGACTGCGCTCGCGAGAACCCAGAGCACCCATTCCCGGCTCCCAGAATCCGCCCGCAGCACGACCTTCAGTTCCTTGCGAACACGAAATTTCCGGCTTTTCGCGGCAGCCCAGCTCTGCTCTAACACCGGCACCTGGGTGCAGCGAATTGCCCAGGACTGGCTCGTCCTTACCCTCACCCGCAGCGCCACCGATGTCGGGATCACGACAGCGCTGCAGTTCGTCCCGACCCTGTTGTTCGGGCTGATAGGCGGGCTGATCGCCGATCGTTACCCCAAGCGCCGGATCTTGCTGGCCACCCAGTCGGGTCTGGCCGTGATAGCCGGAACCCTGGCCGTCCTGACCCTGACGAACGAGGTCACCGCCTGGCAGGTGTACCTGATCGCATTCGGCCTCGGACTCGTCACCGCCGTCGACAATCCGACCCGGCAGTCCTTCGCCAATGAAATGGTCGGCCCGCACCAGCTGAGCAACGCGATCAGTATCAATTCCTCGGTGTTCCAGCTCGGCGGCCTGGTCGGCCCGGCCGTGAGCGGAGCGCTGATAACCGCGGTCGGCCCCGGCTATTCGTTTGCGATCAACGCCCTGTCCTACGCGGCGCCCCTGGTGGCCCTGTCGCGGATGCGCACCAGCGAATTGCACACCATGCCGCCGGTGAATGCTCAGGCCGGCCAGTTGCGCGACGGCCTGCACTACGCCGTCAACCATCCGGACATACTCTGGCCGACCGTCCTGGCCGGCGTCTTCGGCATGTTCACCTCGAACCTGCCCGTGACTCTCGCCGCCTACGCCAGATCGGTCTTCCACTCCGGTCCAGGCGGATACGGGCTGCTGAGCACGATTGTTGCCGTCGGATCGGTCACCGGCGCGCTGGTCTGCGCCCGCCGGTCCCGCACCCGCCTGCGCACGCTGATCGCCTTCGGCGCGGTTTTGGCGGCGATCGAAATGCTCTCAGCCGCCGCGCCGGGACAGGTGATCTACTGCGTATTCCTGCTCCCGATCGGCGCGTGCACGCTGCTCCTGCTGACCACCACGAACTCCACCGTGCAGATGGCCGCGCCCGACGCGATCCGCGGCCGGGTCATGGGTGTATACCTGCTCGTCTTCATCGGCGGCGCGGCCCTCGGCGGCCCGCTGCTCGGCCTGGTCGACCAGCACCTCGGACCGCGTACCGGGATGCTGCTCGCCGGTGCCGTGCCTGCGATCGCGACCGCGCTGATCGCGGCCAAGCTCGCCATCGGCAGCCGACGGGTGAGAATGCCCCTGATCGCTGGCCGCACCTTGCGCAGGCATGTACCACGGTCCGTTCGGTATAAAAGTTCTTTATCTCCCGAACGGGCCGTGGTGTTACGATCCGGCCTGGCTGCATGAGACCGCCGAGCACATGGTCCGTGAGCTCGGCGGCCAGCTGATCCCGGTCGGCCGGGACGACCCGAGCGTGATCCCGGTATGGCCGGCCCGCGCACCGCTGGCTGTCCGTGCGCTGCGGCCTGCTCAGCGCAGCCGGCGCAGGAAGGGATCCCTGGGCTCTGCCGGGCTGATCCGTACCCGCACGTCCACACAGTAGACGCCGTCCTGCCGGACGACGACGGGATCGAGATCCAGCTCGCTGATCTCAGGAAGATCATCAGCAAGCCTGGAGACCCGCAGCAGCGCCTCCGCGAGCGCGGCGGTGTCCACCGGCGGCACGCCCCGGTCGCCGAACAGCAGTGGCGCGGCGCGCACCGCGTGGATCATCTCGTCGGCATCGGCGTCGGTCAACGGGGTCAGCCGGGTCACGTGATCGCCGTGCACCTCGGTGGTCACCCCGCCGGACCCGAACACCACCAGCGGCCCGAACACGGGCTCCTGCACCACGCCGATCGTCACCTCGACGCCGCCGGCCAGCATCGGCTGGACAAGCACCCGCTGCAGCCGCGGCCCGAAGTCGGCCGCCAGCGCGCGGTAGCCCTCGGCCACTTCCTGCGGGGTGCGCAGATCGACCCGGATGCCCCCGGCGTCGGTCCTGTGCACCAGCCCCTCGGCCTCGGCCTTGAGCACGACGCGGCCGCCGAGCTGCTCGGCGGCCGCGACCGCTTCCTGCTCGCTGGCCGCTGGCCTGGTGGCAGTCGGCCGGACGCCATAGCAGGACACCAGCTCAGCTGCCCTGGCTCCGGGCAGCCAGCCACCGGCCGGCGAGCCGGCCAGGAAACCGGTGACCAGGGCGCGCGCGTCCGCCGTGCGCAGTCCGCTCAGCTCGGGGACCTTGCCGCGCTGCCGCCAGCGCCAGGCCTGATAGCGGGCCGCGTGGCCGAGCGCACGGGCCGCGCTCTCCGGGTCGGCGTAGGCGGGCACTCCGGTGACGGCAGCCGCCGCCTCGTCGATGATTGCCGCCGCCTCTTCCTCGACAGCTGCCGCTGCCGCGTCGGCGGTCGTGGGACCGGTGCCCGCACCGCGGCCGGCCAGCGGCCCCGGCACGGGCAGGCGCTTGAGCCGCTGCACGGACTCGGCCCGGTCAAGCAGGGCGACCGCCAGCGGCTTGCTGACCACCGCGGCGGCTACCGCGGCGCGCAGGTCGGAAATGGCCGTGGGCACCGCCACGGCGAGGATCGCATCGACGCCGTCGTCGGCGGCTACTTCCTCCAGGCAGGCACGGAAGGTATCGGTCGTCACCAGCGGGCCGGTGTCCACCGGCCCGCTGACCTCAGCACCTGGTGGCAGCAGCCTGCGCAGCTCGCGCCGGGTGGCCGCGCCGAGCTTCACGACCTGCAGGCCGTGCTCGGCGCACGCGTCGGCGGCCAGCACGCCCGCGCCGCCCGCATTAGACACGATCGCGACCCGGTTGCCCGCCGGCAGCGGCTGGCAGGCGAGCAGGGCAGCGGTATCGACAAGCTCGCCGAGACTCGTCGTGGCGATGATGCCCGCCTGGCCGAACAGGGCCTCCTGGGTGGCCAGCGGCGTAGCGGCCGCCGCGTGGTGCGAGGCCGCCGCGCGCTGGCCCGCCCGGGACCGGCCGCCGATGACGGTCAGCACCGGCATCCGCTGCGCGACCCGGCGGGCCGTGCCGGCGAACTTGCGCGGGTTGCCGAAAGACTCCACGTACAGGATCCCAATCCGGGTCACCTCATCCTGCGCCCACCAGGTCAGCAGGTCAGTAGGGGACACGTCGTACTTGTCGCCGAGCGACGCGAACGAGGACACGCCGATACCCAGCCTGGACATCTGCTCCAGCAGCGCGATCCCCACCCCGCCGGACTGCACGACCACGCCCGCGACGCCGGGCAGCGGGTGATTAGCGGCCATCGACGCATCCAGGCCGATCCAGGGCACGATGATGCCGAAGCAGTTCGGCCCGACCAGCCGCATGCCGTACTGGCGGCAGATGGCCAGCAGGTCACCGCCTGCCGCGCCCAGGCCGGAAGTCATCACGGTGAGGGCCCGGACCCCGTGGCGACCGCATTGCACCGCCACCTCGGGCACCGCGGACGGCGGAACTGCGATCACCGCCAGGTCCACCTGCTCGGGCAGGTCGTCGACCGATGCCACGCAGGGCACTCCCTCCATGGTCTGGGCATGCGGATTCACCGCATAGACCGGTCCGGTGAAGCCACCAGTCACGATGTTGCGCAGGATGGCCCGGCCGGCGGTGCCGCGGCGTCGGCTCGGCCCCACCACGGCGACCGACCGCGGCTGCAGCAGCGGGCGCAGACTCGCCACATCCGCCCGGCTTTCCCTGCTGGCCACAACCTCCAGGTAACTGCCCAGCCGGTAAGCATCTTCGCCGCTGGGCAGGGGGAAGGTCAGCTCGACCACGCCGTCGGATATCCGCCGCTTCGCGGGCAGGCCGGCGTCCGCGAACACCCGGAGCATCGCCGAGTTCTCCGCCAGCGTCTCCGCAGTGAACGCCCGCAGGTCGCGCTGCCGCGCCTGCCAGACCAGGTGCTCGAGCAGCAGGCTGGCGATACCGCGGCCGTGCATGTCATCGGGGACGGCGAACGCCACCTCCGCGACGCCGGGCTTCCCGGCGGGTTCGTAGGCGGCGACGCCGACCAGCCGGCTGTCCTGCCAGGCCAGCAGCGCCACATGGTCGGAATCCGGCTCGCGGCAGACCCGCCTGGCTTCCCGCTCGGCCGCGCCCGGGCTCATGCTGAAAAACCGCAGGTAAATGTTGTCTGGTGACATGGCAGCATGCATCGCGCGCACCGCCTCACCGTCCTGCGGCCGGGCCGGCCTGACCTCCACCGTGCTGCCGTCGGTCAGCAGCGCGTACGTGGCCGCCACTGGCGTGCTCACCTCACTGATCCGTGGATCACGGACTGATCCCACCACCGTTCCAGCCTCTCGAAACTAGCCTTCGCGGAACTGGACGCCGAACCCGCCCCTCGGGTAGTGCCACTTCAGGGCGCCGGGGGCGGCGACAGCCAGGCAGGTGCCGCACTCCAGGCAGGCGGCGTACTCGACCGAGATGGTTCCGTCGGGTTCCTCGGTGTAGACGTGGGCGGGGCAGCAGGCGACTATGGCCTTGCCGGTTCCGGTGGCCTTGGCGATCTCCTGGTTGACCTCGATGTGGCACTCCTCCTCATCGAGGTTGAAGCGGTTCTTCGTCAGGCGCTCGGGGACGGACAGTGGTTTCATAGTGCCCGCGCTCCTGCGATGCCGTCTCTGACGAGCTGCCTCATTTTCAGCGGGGACTGGGCCAGCGACTTGCGTGCCACCTTGAGGAGATGCCGGCGAGGCTGGGTGTCCAGGCTGAACGCGCCGTACAGGATGTTGGCGAAGACCTCGCCGTATTGCTTGTACATCCGCTCCACCTCGAGGAAGGACGGGGCCTTGGCGTAGGTCTTCATGTCCTGGCCGACGTAGGAGGCGAACAGGCGCTCCCGGTATCCGGCCAGGGCTGCCTTAGAGGTGTCCTTCTGATCCAGGGCGGAAGCGATGGCCTCGGCGGCGGCGACCGCGGAGCCTACCGCGAGGTCCATGCCCCGCACGGTCAGGCCGGTGTTGAGGGTGAGCCCGGCGGCGTCACCGACCACAAGCATGCCGTCCATGGCGATCTCGCCGATCATGTGCATGCCGCCCTCGGCAACCAGGTGGCAGCCGTACTCCATCAGCTCGCCGCCCTCCAGGTAGGGGGCGATGAACCGGTGCTCCAGGAAGTGGTCGAAGATGTCGGTGACGACCTTCTTCTTCGCGGTGAGGTCGTCCAGGCGCACGACTATGCCGACGGACAGGGAGTCGATGTTGGTGTAGAGGAAGCCGCCGCCGCCCACTCCCTCGGTGCAGTCGCCGACCGCGGCGATGGCCGCGCCCTCGTCGCCGGTGAGGTTGAACCGGGCCTCGATCGTTTCCCTAGGCAGCTTGACCACCGATTTCACGCCGACGGCGAGGTGGTTCAGCGGCTCATTCTGGCGCAGCCCGGCTTCCTTGGCGATGAAGGAGTTCACGCCGTCGGCGGCGACAACCACCTGGGCCCGCAACTCGTCGTCGCCGGCCTGGACGCCGACCACTCGCTTGCCGACGGGGCCGTCCTCGGTGAGGACCCGGTCCACGCGGACGCCGGGCATGATGAGGGCGCCGGCTTCCTCGCACTTGGCGGCCAGCCACGCGTCCAGCTTGGCGCGCAGCACCGTGACGGCGTTGACCGGGTCGGCCAGCCTGGCGTCCTTGTAGTCGATGGCGACCGAGCTGTCGGCGTTGAGGAAGTTGATGTAATTACGGGTGATCCGGCGCTCGACCGGGGCCTCGTCGAGGAAATCGGGGAAGACCTGCTGGATGCCGCGGGAGTACAGGACGCCGCCGGACAGGTTCTTCGAGCCGGGTGCCTCGCCCCGCTCGATCAGCAGCACCGAGCGTCCCTGCCGGGCGAGCTGGTAGGCCGCGATGCAGCCGGCGATGCCGGCCCCGATGACGATGACCTCGAAGTCGGGCTCAGCTGTTTCTGTCATCGGGCACCGTCATTTCAGGGCGGCGGTGATCGCCGGCACGAGCTGGTAGAGGTCGCCGACGAGGCCGTAGTCGGTCTGGCTGAAGACCGCAGCGTTCGGGTCGGAGTTGATCGCCACGATGATCTCCGCGCCATGCACGCCGACCATGTGCTGCAGCTGGCCGGAGACGCCGATGGCGAGGTAGAGCTGAGGGGCGATGTGCGCGCCTGAGCTGCCGATGTAGCGGTCCTTGCCCATCCAGTTCAGGCCTTCGGCCACCGGCCGGGAACAGGCGACCTCGGCGCTGATCGCCGTGGCCAGCGCCTCGATGAGGGCGAGGTCCTCCTTGGCCTTGAGGCCGCGGCCGACGCCGATCACCCGGTGGGCCGTGTTGAGGTCCACCTCGTCGAAGCCGGACGTCCTGGTCTCGATCACCTTCAGGCCTAGCGGCGTGACGGCGACCTCCTCGATGGGCACGGTGGTGGCGCCGGGCGGCGGCACGGGACCGCCGTCGAGCAGCAGGGCCACCGGGCCGGAGACGGCGACGGTCTCGTCGGCGATGTCACCGAAGACGGCGTTGACCACGATGACGTCGTCACCTTCGATCGATACCGAACGGGCGCCGGTCAGGACGGCCGCCTTGAGCGCGGCGGCGGCGGCGCCCAGGAGCACCCGCTCACCGGGGTTGCGGCCGGCCAGCACCACGCGGGGCGGATCGGCGGCGACGGTTTCGGCCACCGCCAGGGCGCTCGCTTCGGCGGGTACGTCATCTGGTGCGCCGCACCAGACCACCTGGTCCACGCCGCTCGCCGCGACCGTCTCGGCCACCGAGCGGGGTCCGGCGACCACGGCCCCCACCGGGCCGCCCAGCGAGCGCGCGACCGTGATGAGGTTGCCGATCGCCGGCTGATCGCCGACGACGATCCAGGCGTTCACGCTCACTGTCGGTTCCTTCCTAGTGTGCCGGCCTCGCGGAGTGCGGTGACGAGCTCGGCGGCGGCCGCGGCCGGGTCGGTCGTGTCGATGAGCTGGCCCTTGCGGGCCTTGCGCTCCGGGCGTGACCGGCCGGTGACGGTCATGACCGCGCTGCTCGGGGGCACCTTCAGCGCCGCGAGCTCGAGGAGCTCCACCGGCTTCTTAGCCGCCGCGAGGAGCTCTTTCATGCCGGGCACGCGTGGCGCCGCGGCGTCGGCGGAGGCGGCCAGCACCGCGGGACCTGAGACCTCGAGCACCTGCACGCCGCCCGGGATCGCCCGCTCGACGCGCAGCGCGCCGGCCTGGCCGGACACGGCCGTGACCTCGGCCACGGCCGGCCAGCCGAGCTCGCCGGCCAGCACGGCCGGGACCATCTTGGCCGCCACGTCCACCGACGAGTCGCCGGTGATGACCAGGTCCACGTCGCCGATGTGCCTGACCACCTCGGCCAGCACCGCGGCCAGCTCGGATCTCCCGGCTTCGGCCAGCGACTCGTCCTCGACGATCACCACCCGGTCCAGGCCGCGGGACAGGGCGGCCTTCGACGCGATCGGCACCGCGACGCCCTTACCCCCGGCCGTCACGCCGATCAGCTCGGCGCCCGCGGCCCCGGCGAGCTGGCGGGCCAGCTCAATGGCCACCGGGTCGTAGGCGGACAGGCCCGGCTTGGCCCGGCTCCAGTCCACCGTGCCGTCGGCACCGACCGTGGCCTCCTCCGGGTCGCGGGTCCACTTGTAGGCGACCACAATCCTCATCACGATCCTCCTTGGCCGGTTATCCTCACCGCAGGCAGCTTCTCGCTATGACCATGCGCTGCGCCTCGGAAGTACCCTCGTAGATTTCGGTTATCTTGGCGTCACGCCAATTCCGCTCCACCGGGTAGCTTTCCGTATAGCCGTATCCGCCGTGGATCTGGATGGCCTTGCCGGCCACCCGGGTGGCGGTCTCCGATGCGAAAAGCTTGGCCATCGCCCCTTCCGTGGAATAGGGGCGGCCGTTGTCCACGCACGATGCGGCGCGGTAGACAAGGAGCCGGGCGGCGTCGATCTCGGTGGCCATGTCGGCGATCATCCACTGAATAGCCTGCAGGGTCGCGATCGGCTTGCCGAACTGGACGCGTTCCTTCGCGTAGCCGACCGACGCGTCGAGGGCGGCCTGGGCTATGCCCAGCGCCTGCGCGGCGATGCCGATCCGGCCGCCGTCGAGGGTCTGCATGGCGACCTTGAAGCCCTTGCCTTCCTCGCCCAGGAGCGCGTCCTTCGGGATGCGGCAGTCGGCGAAGTACAGCGGCGGCGTGCTTGAACCGCGGATCCCGAGCTTGTGCTCGGCCTCGCCGACGGAGAACCCGGGGGTGTCCTTCTCGACGATGAACGCGCTCATCCCGCGCGTCCCCTGCGCCGGATCGGTCTTCGCGAAGACGATATAGATCTCGGCGTACGGAGCGTTGGTGATGAAGATCTTCGATCCGTTGAGGATGTACTCATCTCCGCTCAGCACCGCCGTGGTGGTGCCCGCGCCGGCATCGGTGCCCGCGGCGGGCTCGGTCAGGGCGTAAGCCCCCAGGCGGAGGCCGGACGCCATGTCAGGAAGGTACCGCTCGCGCTGATCCGGGGAGCCGAAATGGTATAGCGGCCAGGTCGCGAGGGAGGTGTGAACCGATACTATGAGGCCGGTGCTCGCGCACGCCCGCGACAGTTCCTCGACCGCGATGATGTAGCTCACGTAATCCGCTCCGGCGCCACCCACCTTCTCGGGGTAGGGCATGCCCATGAGGTTCAGTTCCGCCAGTTTCGGCAGGAGCTCGGAGGGAAAGCGGTGATCACGGTCGAGCTCGGCGGCGATCGGCGCCACTTCGGCCTCGGCGAACTCCCTCACCGCCTCCCGGATCAGCTCTTGCTCATCAGTCAACTCGAAATCCATGTACGAGCATCTCCCTAATATCGGCCATCACGGCCTGGTTGAATATCTGGGTCCGTGGCTGCCTGATGGCCGGGCAAGGCAGGCTGAGCGAGGTCCGGGTGCGAAGTCCGCCGACCTACTAAGGTGGGCATATGGCTTTGTGTTCTTTTCCTACATTTGGAGTCTTAGTCTAGGACGATCGGCCATGGCCGCCGAAGGGCCAAAGGTCCCGGACTGCGCGGTACTTCGCCAGACGAGGCGCCTCACCAACGCCATCCCGGGCGCCCTGGAGCCGTCCTTGCAGGGCGCAGGTCGCAGGTCGCAAACTATAGTACGCGGCAGCTCCGGGGCTTCCGGTGCTGCCGCGTACTGTGTATACCCGCTGGCCCTTCGGGTCTTACGGGTCCCGTCGGCTTGACGGGGTGATGGCTTACTTGGTGGCTGCGGCCGTCGGCGCGCTGTCGCCGCCCGGCAGCAGCGGGGTCGTGGCCTTCAGGATCTCTTCGGCGAACCTGCGCTGGCTGGCCAGCAGCTCCTGGGCGAAGTCGTAGGCGCTGGCCACGACCTGCTCGGGCTTGGGCAGCTGGTCGGCGAGCGGCACCTGGACCGAAGGCATCTTGGGGACGATGGACTGGACGGTCTCGACCCAGGTCCTGACCGCGTCGATCACGGTCTCCTGGCTCTTGCGGATGGTCGACAGGAACTCGTCTTGCAGGTCCTGCGTGGGGTTGCTGGCCATTGTCTTTTTCTCCTTGTTGGCGTATGTTGCTAACTATATCAAGCAACCGGTTGATATGTCAAGCGGAACGCTCGGCATACACAGCAAACGGCCGTAATGCGAGGCCCGGCCGTGGAGACCAGGCCCGGCCGGGCCCGGCAGCTGACGGTGCAGGACCGGGCCCGGTCGCGAGCACGTCAGACGCGCTCGAAGATCGCAGCGAGGCCCTGGCCGCCGCCGATGCACATCGTGACGAGCGCGTACCTGCCGCCGGTGCGCTTGAGCTCGTACAGGGACTTGACGGTCAGGATGGCCCCGGTGGCGGCGACGGGGTGCCCGAGGGAGATGCCGCTGCCGTTCGGGTTGGTGCGGTCGGGCGGCAGGCCCAGTTCCCTGACCACCGCCAGCGCCTGGGCGGCGAAGGCCTCGTTCACCTCGAACACGTCGATCTCGTCGACCTTGAGGCCGGTACGGTCCAGCAGGTGGCGGACCGCAGGCACCGGGCCCATGCCCATGATGCGCGGCTCGACGCCCGCGTGCGCGTACCCGATCAGCTTGCCTATCGGGGTGCGGCCGCTGCTCCGGACGAACGACTCCGACGCGAGCACCACGGCCGCGGCGGCGTCGTTGACGCCGGACGCGTTGCCCGCGGTGACCGTGCCGTCTTTGGCGAACGCGGGCCGCAGCTTCGCCATGTCCTCCAGGCTGACCTCGGGTCGCACGTGCTCGTCGGTGTCGACGATGGTGGTCTGGCCCTTCCTGCCCGGGATCTCGATCGGGAGGATCTGCTCCTTGAAGTAGCCCGCCGCCTGCGCGGCCGCGGCCCGGCGGTGGCTCTCCACAGCCAGCGCGTCCTGGTCGGCCCGGGACACGTGGAAGTCGGTGGCGACGTTCTCCGCCGTCACGCCCATGTGGCAACCGTCGAACGGATCGGAGAGCGCGCCGGTCATGGCGTCGACGGCGACGCCGTCGCCCATCCGCTGGCCCCAGCGCATGCCGGGCAGCCAGTACGGGGCGCGGCTCATCGACTCGGCCCCGCCGGCCACCGCAACCTCGCAGTCACCCAGCATGATCGCCTGCGCTGCCGACACGATGGCCTGCAGCCCGCTGCCGCACAGCCTGTTCACGGTGAGCGCGGGCGTCCCGACATCCAGGCCGCCGTTGATGGCCGCCACCCGGGACAGGTACATGTCCCTGGTCTCGGTATGAATCACGTTGCCGAACACGGCGTGGCCCACCTGGGCCGGGTCTACGCCCGACCTGCTGACCGCCTCACGTACCATCTTCGCGGCCAGATCACAGGGTGGGACGGAAGCGAGGCCACCGCCAAACTTGCCGATCGGGGTCCTGACGGCGGACAGGACAAATACGTCTTCCATGGAT
>CABEDN010001049.1_pt1 | contig 13128 bp, 16 predicted proteins | sample 3423051 | NCBI WGS metagenome assembly CABEDN01 (sample SAMEA5534330, study PRJEB31848) | metagenome | biome: tundra; feature: field; material: soil | place: USA | collected 2013-05 | depth 0.15 m
CCAGACAGGGGCCGCTCCGCTCGCGTGCCTGCAAACCGAGCCCGCCGAGAACACCTACCCAGCGCTGCCCATACGCACCGGCGAGAACGTCTTCGTGTGGTTCTCACGGTTCGCCGACCCGTCGCGCCTCAGCGCCCATCGTGATGCCCTGGCACGCCACCGTGACTGGCACGCCCGGGTCCGGCCTGCCTTGCTGGCAATGCTGCCCGGTGAACCACAGCAACTCACGCTAGCTCCCACCCCCCGCTCGCTGCTGCGGTGAAAATCCACCCCGTCGTCATTACCGATCAACCCCAGCCGACACCCTTGACAGCAGGCCAAAAGCCTTAACTACGCGGCCTTGGCTCGCGTAACCATCCAGCCCTCGCCCGCCAGCAACAATCGCACCATCGACCACTCAGGCTGAATAGCTACCGGAAGACGCCCTGCGTTGCCGAAATGGGTAACTCATCCGCGCGCATATCTACGCGCCGGTTGGCATAATCAATCACGGTTCGGTCGGTGGGATCAGGTTCTCTTAACGGTTACCACCCAGTATTTCCCATTCTTCTGACAGGAAATCAGATCGCCGACTCGGTGCGGATAGATAGCCGCTTAGGTGCTGGCGGGCCAGGCAGTCAGATTATTAGTTATGTGCGTCGTTGGGCATGTCATGCAAACAGCTCCTCGGCTTCGGGGCGCACGCCTACGACGGGTGTTCATTGCGGTTGCACCTAACGATGACATCGATCGATATACATCGAGAGTGGGCTTTCGGCAGTGGCGGGAATGCCGAAGGTCACGTGCGCAGCCGGATCAGCATCTCGGCGGCCCGAACGTCCTTCGGTGGAGGCAAGTGCGATGCGGCTTCATGCAGGTCCGGTGCTGTATCGCGGCCTGAAAAGCGGTCGTAAGGCAAGCCGCAGCCTGTAGAGCTCGCGGCTGGGCAATCTGAGCTCGGCGGGAGCGTCATGGACAGTCCGGACGCAGGTACGCATGTCCGGTCGCATCACGCCCGTCAAGCGGCGAACCGGTAGTCGGCGGGAGCCGTTACCGGCCTTGCTTAAGGCCGGACCGTCGAGGCCAGCCGACATCTGCGAGGCCGCCCGCCGCATAGGGGTCGTCGTTGAGTCCATGTTTACGGCGGCGACAGCACCTATGCACCAGACTTTGCCCATGAATGTCGAACTTACGGTGTCGCTGATCTCGGCAGCCGTCGCGCCGGGGTGGACCATCGGAGACCGCGCGCCGGTGGCTGACCGAGGCTGCCGCGGCTTGTGCGCAGCCGATCCGGTCCAAGATCGCCTGCCGCCTAACGAGGTCGGCGTCGGAGGCCTCCTGATTCTTGGACGACGAAATCTCGGCCCGCTCGTACTCCACCGCAGGTAGTGGGGCGTCCCTTTAGGGGCGGGTAGAAAGCGAACCTCGTGCCGTGGTAGACGTCGCCCTACTTTCGCGTACACGTCGGTAGAAGGCTGAGGGTAGCTGATAGCTGCGGCGCCGCAAGCCAGGCAATCCGGCACTTTCGACGCCGGGGGGTGTTTAGTGAGACTGGGGGATCTGACGCGCAATCTGAGGCGTCCTGATACGAGGGCAGACGTCGAGTGGTCCGTGGTGTTCGGGGTCGTGAGTCTGCGGACCTTCAATCTAGTTCAGGGCATGTTCGCCATGGCCACGGGCAGCCTGACTGTCTCGACCAATCCCGGGCTGGACGTGACCTTGTTCGTGCTCGTCGTGGTGGAGTCCGTGCTGCTGGGCGGGTGGCTGACGAAGCGCCGGTCCATACTGCCCTGCGCTTGGCCGATCGTGGCGGACTTCGGCTTGGCCCTGGTCACGTTGGGCTTGGTGCCTGCGTACATCTCTCCCGTCCCGCGATTCGCGGTCTGGACGATGTGGCCCTATCCGGTGACGCTCTCCACCGTCGTCCTCCTGGGCGCCAGCTTCGCGCGCTGGCGATACGTCCTTGCCAGTTCCTGCGCGCTGGCGCTGCTATACGTCACGGTGATGGCGCTGCCTGTTACTGGAGACAGCACGGGCCGGTCCACCGCGGTGGTCAACTCGCTCGCATATCCGGGATTCGCCGTCCTGGCATTTCTCTTTACTCGTTTCGTGCGCCGGCTCGCAACTATCGCCGATGAGGCAAGAGCCCGGGTCGCTCAGCTGGAGCGTGAACAGGGCAAAGCGCGTGTCCATGAGCTTCTCAGCTATCTGAGGCTGGACCGGTTCGCTGAGTCGGACGAGGAGATGCGGTTGATCATGGTCGCCGACGCCCAGGCGAAATATGAGGAGATGAGATCGTATGTTTACGGCACCGACGACCTCGGCGATCTCGATGCGCACATGCGGAAGGCCCTCAAACTGCACCCCAGCCTTCGCGTGCGGACGGTGGTAAATGTTGACAGCGGTGCCGAGCTGGCGGAGGAGGTACTCGAGCAGCTGCAGCGCGCGCTGGACACCGCGCTGTCCAATGCCGAGCAGCACGCCGCCGGCGCAGAGGTCGTGGTGTCGGCGCGTTCTGAGGGCGGACAGCTGATCGTCACCGTGCGCGATGACGGTCCCGGATTCGACCTTGCCAGCACCCCCCGGGGCTTCGGGATCGGCGAGATTCTCGGTCGGCAGCTTGAGGTGGTCGGGGGCCACGGGGTCGTGGACTCTGCCCCGGGCCGCGGCACCGAAGTGCGGATCATCGTCCCGACGAGGCAGCCATGACGGCGGGGCCTGCGGTGCTTCCGCTGGCCTCGGCCGGCGAGCCGGTGCGCTATGTGCTCATCGATGATGAGCCGAGATACCGCCAGGGACTCGGGACGGCGAACGGCCTGCTGCTCGTGCAGGTCGGGGGATACGGATCAGTGGATGACTTTATCCACATCCAGCGGGAGCCCTGTCATGTCGTGGTGCTCGACTTGTGCTTGAACAGGCAGACTGGCGACACAGCGGTGCTTCAGGGTGTCCGCGCGATCCGGCAGCTCGCCGGCCAGTTCGGTCACCGCGTGCTGGTTTACTCAGCCGACCCGAGACCTGAGCCGGTGGCTCGCTGCGTCGCGGCCGGGGCGGCCGGATTCGTGGATAAGTACAACGATGACTTCGGGGTGCTGGTGCAGGCGGTGGACGAGATCGGCCGGAGCGGCCACATCGTGACCGGATCGCTGCACAACGCGCTACGCAAGCTGGCCAGGAAATGCCGTGACGTCCGCCTGTCGGACACGCTGGAAGAGACCCTTGTCCTTCTGGAACAAGGCATGAAGGACGTTGAAGTCGCTAAGATACGCTGCCTGTCCGCAAAGACGATCGAGGACCATAAACGCAAGATCCTGGCGGAATTCGGCAACGGCCTGGAGGCGCGGGTTCCGGGTTTCGCCGATCTCACCCGCGAACTGGGGATCGCGCCGGGCGACATTGTCAATGACCGCGCGGGTCATCGTCCGCGCCGCGGGCTCATCGCCCGGGCGATGCCCTGGCACCGCAGCCAGCACCATTGAGCCAAAGTACCGGGCACGCCCGGTACAAGTCGGCTGGCTCACCCGCCAAGCTGGGTATGTGGCGGCCCCCGCCGGGGGGGAGCGGTGGCCGCCACATCATGGCAAGCGATCAGCGCAGGCATGAGCCAGCATTCGGTGCCGACCGGGGACCGCGATCGGCGACGGCACGTGACCGAGGAGACCCGGTGGCGATCACCGTGCTGGGCGGCGAACCAGCCGCTCGAGCGATGGCAGCCGCTGTTATAGCACGTGCCCGGCGAACGATGCCGAAGCTGGGGCGGGCAGGCCGCGACATCATCGTCGTGACGGCTGACTCACGAGGCTACGACCCGGCGTCATGCCTTCCCGGGTCGGGTCTCATCGTCATGACCGACAGGCCCTCGGTCGTCCAGGCCGCGGCCGCGCTGCTCATGGGGGCGGACGCCTACCTGCCTGTCGATCTCCACCCATCACGAGCGGCCCAGGCCCTGGACCGCGTCATGCGAGGACAAACACACATCGAACCGGAGACGGCTGAGGCGCTCCATACGCTGGTGATACTGACCGGAGGTCTCCAGCCAGACTTTCGTGCCCAGGAGATCCGCCTTCTCCTGGACCTGCGATCGCGAGGATGGGGCTGGGGGGAAGCGGCCGATTCCGTCGGAATTGACGCTCGTGCCGCGCGTGCGTGGCTCGAAGATCTGCTCCTACGGATTCGACCGGCAGACTCCCGGACCTCACTCCGGTGAGAAGAGGCGTTGGCAGTACTTCCACGCAGGCCAAGTACCGGGATTCCCCGGTAGCAACGGACGGAAGCGTCCAACAGTATTGAATAAGTTCTTCTGTTACCCAAATCGAGAGGCCGTCCAATGGGATTCTTCAAGGCAGATCCACCACCGCCCCTGCCAGCGTTGAGGCGGGCAGACCTCGCCGAAGCGGTTTCGCACATTCCAGACAGGAACGGCGGGTGTGGTGCTGGGTGGGTCGGTCCGGAGCTGCAGTACCTCGATGAGCAGCTTCAACAGAACGAGTCCGTGGTTGCAGTCGCGACTCTCGCTATAAGCGGCAGAGAATCGATTGGAGTACTCGCACTCACCGAACGCCGGATATTTTCCGCACTCGGCGGTCGTGATAACCGGAGAAGGCCGTTGGGCGGTCGACCGGCCGTCGAGGTAATCGAAATCGCCGACATCGACCATATCTCAGGGCATCCGTACATCAAGGCATATATGCAGACATCTATCATGAAGACGAATGGCGACCGAATCTCGGTTCTCATCGGTCCCACTGTCGATCACGGTACAAGCTTCATAAGCGCGGTGGAAGAAGCGGTCCACAAGGCGAAGTTCCGGTAGCAAAGATCAACAAAGGCGCGCTACCCTCCTCGCTACGAACCTGGTTCTCAGTCCGAGTCCCGCTAACCAGCTCGGTCAGCATCCTGAAATTCCGCCGCCCGCTGGAACGCAGTAGCGACTCAAGAGCAGGTGGCGACTGGCACTTCCACTCTTGGTTCGCAGAAGGCCGCAACCCGCCCGCAGGCCAGAAGGCCGGGCGTCAATCGGGTGTGTACGTCGCGATCCGTCGCCCGGCTAGCACGTTCTTTGGCCGCGCAGAACAGCCAGTTCTGCGCGCTCATGAAGCTAGCGGCCGAGATTCCGCCGAAGCGCCAGAGGGGGTCGGCGCGCGGTATCTACGCGACGTTGGTCGCCTGGCAGCCTCGGCTGCGGACTCAACGCATGGTCAGCCAATCTGAATATTGATACATCGCTGTCATGAGGGCGGTCGTCCGCTTCTGCCGCCGACCGGGCGATGCCGTTTCCGCGGAAACGCTAGCTCAGGGCGCGAGGTGAGCGGGGCGCCTGTAGAAGGAGCGACTGCCGGGGGTGTGAATTAGCCCTGAGCCCAGAAGTCGCGATCTTCCACGACGTGCCCGTCGGCCCCGAACCGCAGCAATCCCCCAGGTCTTTGGTACCGCCATCGGTCAGCCTGGTCTGCGCGCTCCAGGGCACAGCCGCCTGCCCGCCGTCACGATCAGCGTGCCGAACCGGTACCGGGCGGACTCCTCCTCCGCGAACACCCAGGGCCAGGTAACCCGGCTCCGGCTCGCGGGAAGGGATGCGCTGCTGCCAGAACCGCCCTCGGCATGCAGCGGATGATGCCCGAGCCAGGGCGCGCTCCCACACATCTGCCTACCGCTGGGCTGCCTCTCGCATGTCCACGCGATCCTCGTTTACCATCGGAGCAGCCGAGGAAAGAGTTCACGTTATGCCTGACGATGGTGGGGAAGTACTCGCTTTTCCCGACGCCCAGGCCCGTTGGCTCGCCGGCGTGTCCATGCGGGCGACTGCGGTACTGGGAAGAGGCTGGCCTCGTCGTCCCCTCGATCAAGCGCTGCCTCAGTGAGCACAACACGGTGCGGCTCTACAGCTACCAGGACCTGCTTGCCCTGCTCGTGGTGAGCGCCCTGCGGACCGAGCGGAGCATGTCGCTTCAGAAGATCCGCCGGGTTGTCACGCATCTGCGGTCGTGCGGCTACCAGGCACCGCTGCGCGAACTCAAGTTCGCGACCGTTGGCCGTGAGATCTACTTCCAGTACCCCGACGGAAGATGGGAAGGCGACCTGAGGCCGGATCAGATCGTCATTGTCGAGGTGATTCTCCTAGATCCGCTCCGGCTGCGTATCGATAGGACCGCCGCGCGCCCGGCCCAGGACGCGGGCCGCGTGGAAAAGCGCCGGGGCGTGCACGCTAGCGCGCCGGTGTTTGCTGGCACCCTTGAGGCATTTCCCGGCCTCAGCCTGGCGGACGCCGAGGAAGCCCGGCGCCAATTGGTCGCAGCGAGCTAGTGCGGTTCCTGCTTGATCACGGCAGGTTCAGGTCCTGTTTTAATCGGTCATTTATCACCTGAGGTCACGACCGGTCGCGCCTAACGTCCTCGGTGCGATCTGATGATCATGTTCGGATTCGTCCGCGATTGTGCTTTCCGTGCTAGCTTCGGGAGTCAGGTCGGCGACCGGGCTGTCTGTGCTTTGGTCCTGGGCTGGGGTGGGGTGACTGCCAAGGGGGGTGGTCTGTGACAGGCGTTGCTTTTAGGTATTCATTCATCCCGTTTGTCGGGTATCTCGGTGACTTGGTGCTGACTAGTCATACGGTAAGCGGGAACGGGCGACCCTCGGAAACTCTGGCTGTTGCCTTGGCAGGCCGGGTACCGCCGTTTGCTGCCCGGCTTTCTCAGGACAGCGCAGGCGCGGACGCGGCAGGCTGGTCCGGCCTTGTCACTCCCGCCAGGCCTGATGGTCGCAGGCGGGAAAGGAGGGCTTGCGGGTCCTGGAGGCCTGATGAGCGATAAGGTGCCTGGAGCTGGTCTTTTTGCCGGTTTCTCCGTCGGCTCGCAAATTGCCGGTTACCGTCTGGAGGAGCAGATCGGCCAGGGCGGGATGGCAGTTGTGTTCCGGGCCCAGGATGAGCGGCTTCAGCGGCAGGTAGCGCTAAAGATCCTCTCGCCAGCACTGGCGGCCGATGAGGCATTCCGGCAACGTTTCATACGCGAGTCCCGGTCCGCGGCGGCAGTGGATGATCCGCATATCATCCCGGTGTTCGAAGCCGGTGAGGCCGATGGCGTGCTATTCCTTGCGATGCGGTACGTGCCCGGCGGCGATGTCGGAACGCTCGTGCGCCGACTGGGCCCGCTGCCCGCTGTGCGCGCGGCTGCGATTATCTCCGCGGTCGCCTCAGCCCTGGATGCCGCCCATGCCGCCGGGCTGGTGCACCGCGACGTCAAGCCGGCGAACATGCTGGTGGATTCGCGGCCCGGTCGGCCCGATCATGTATACCTGTCGGATTTCGGGCTGACGAAGGGTGCGCTGTCGTCGGCGCACCTCACGGAAACGGGTCACTTCCTGGGGACGTTGGACTACTGCGCGCCCGAGCAGATCCAAGGAGGGCAAGTCGACGCTCGCACGGACGAGTACGCGCTGGCCTGCGCGGCGTTCGAATTGCTCTCCGGCGAGCCGCCATTCCCCCGGGACAAGGGCATGGCAGTGCTGTATGCGCAGCTATCGGCACCCCCGCCGCTACTGACCTCAAGGCGCCCGGGCCTTCCGCTAGCCGGGGATGAGGTTTTGCTGCGGGCCCTGTCGAAGGCTCCCGGAGACCGTTATGCCAGCTGCGGGGAGTTCGCTGACGCGCTGCGGACGGCCTTCGGACTCCAGCAATACGACCCTGATCACGACAGCCGCCCGGTGCCAGATCACCCGCCGACGGAAGTGGCGCGGACCGGCGATCCAGATGAGCGGCTTTTCGGCCCTACCGCAGATGCCATGCTGAAGCAAGCACCCGCGGACGCGCCGGATCCCCCAGCAGGCGTGGACACGGTTAACCCGGTGCGGCCGACCCGCACTAAAGGACGCCGCCAGTCCGGCCTGATTGCCCTCGGGGCGGTCGCCATCGTGACCGCGGGAGGTGTCATTGCCGCCATGATCTTCGCGAACGCCAGCGACCACGGATCCAGCCGTGCCTCAGATCTCGGGGCGGCTGCCCGTTCGTCCAGCTCGGCGGCAGGCCGATCCGAGGGGCCCACGTCCAGCGTTTCTTCCAGTGCCGAAACGAGCAGTCCTCCCAGTCGCGGCACCGCGGCTGTCCCCACTATCGTCCGTAGCTTTCCCGACCCGGGCGCCGGGAGCAAACACGTCAATTCAGTGGCCATCAGCCCTGATGGCCGGACGCTGGCTACCGGCGATACGAACGGCAACGCCTATCTATGGGACGCCGGCACCGGACGCCAGGCCGCCATGCTGAGCGGCGACGGCGCGAAGGTCTTCGCCGTGGCGTTCAACGCCGACGGCACGATGCTGGCTACCGGCTACGGAAACGGCCGCACTGGCGTGTGGAACGCCGCCACCGGGCAGTCGATCGATACCGTCCTCGATCCTGGGGGCAAGGCCGTCAATTCGGTGGCGTTCAGCCCGGACGGCAAGACATTGGCCACCGGCGACGCGAACGGCAGTATCTACCTGTGGGATATCGCCAGCGGCAGTCACGCGATCACGCTGGGCCGCACCCTACCCGACCCTACGGGCGCGGGAATCTGGGCGCTTGCCTTCAGCCCCGACGGCAGGACACTGGCCACAGGCGATTACGACGGCAGCACGTACTTGTGGGACACGGCAAGCTCAGCGGGAAGCTCCACCTCCACCTCCACCTTCACCGTCGCGGGAGGCTATGACGTCACAGCCGTCGCGTTCAGCCCGGACGGCAAGACACTTGCGACGGGAAATTCCAATGGCACCGCATATCTATGGAATCTCTCCAGCGGGGCCCACACGGTGATCTCCGAACCGGGCCCGGTCTGGGGGGTGGCGCTCAGCAAGGGCGGCATGCTGGCCATCGGCGACAACGACGGCATCACCTACCTGTGGGATATCGCTACTGGAAACACGAGCGCCACCATGATTGATCCAGCCAGCGGGAGCCAAGGCGTCGGCGCGGTAGCCTTCAGCCCGGACGGCCAGACACTAGCTGCTGGCGATACCAATGGCACCACCTACCTGTGGAAGGTCACCTGAACGACGCACCGCGGCGCAGCGGGCAAACCGGCATCAGGGCGGCAGCTGGCCTCCGCTCACCAGTGCGGCGGTCCCGCTGACGTTGCCGTCCCGCGTCATCGCCGCCAGCGCACCAGCCTGACCGAGCACGTACCGGTCGAAAAAGGCCAGGGTTACCCGTGCCACCAGCTGCTCCACCGGGTTCGTTCCTATGTAAGGGATCATGTGGTTCGCGCCGAACAAGTCCAGGTAGTACCGGCCGGGAGTGCTGTCCGCGCGGTACAGCTGCACGCTGGTCCACGGCGGATTGATCGTATCGGCGCTGCCCTGCACGAACATCATGGGCGGCGCCTCGTTCACGAAGTACCGCCCGGGCATCGGGGGCCACTCCGCTCCCGACAGCACGGCCACGCCTTTCAGCCGGTGATCCGTACAGCAAGTATTAGCAGCCAGGGCGGCGACCGTGTCGCCGCCATCAGACTGGCCGGCCGCGGCGATCTGATAGCGATTCAGCAGGCCAGAGAACACATCATGGGGCTGCGCGTTCAGCGCAAGGAGCCTGCTGAGTACATAGGACATATCCGCCGGCTGGTTCACCAGGTCCGGCTCATATGCAGAAGCACCGACACGACAATCGGTACGGGGGAAGTTCACGACCGCGACGACATAGCCGGCACTGGCCCAGGCCCGCAGCAAGTCTGAATACGGGCTGCCGCACTGCATGAACCCGGGAGCAAACATAATCAGCGGGAACGGGCCAGTGGCCGCTCGTGATCCGGCCGACCGCTGAGCTTGCGGATACCAGATCCCGGTCACCAACACGCGCGAGCCGAGATATTGACCGGCTGAGCCAACGTGCGCGGGCTCGACGAAGGTCACCTGCCGCTGACCAACCCGGTAATGGCCGGCCGAACCAATGACAGCCGCCTGGCTGGGCAAACTGGCCACAGGCCGGGCAGTGACTGCCCGCTTCACTGCTGTCGCCGCACGCGGATGCGGAGGCCCCGCACACGAACAGACGAGCACGAAGAATGCCAGAACCACGGCGACCGTCTTACCGGCGACAATCAGCTTGGTGTCCCTGACGGCTTTAATCACGACTACGTTCTGGCCTTTCCCCCCGGATCGATGGGTCGCCAGCCCATTTACATTACTCGTCAAGTACGTGGTGAGGTCTGCAAGTTAGCAGCTTCCGCCAGGATGCTAGACCTGTCAACCTCAATCGTTCAGGGGGCTTGAGGTTCGCTTACTGATTGTGTCGCTGCCCGGTTTCGGTTGTGGTGTCTGTTTGGCTGGCGGGGACGGTTGCGTGACGCAGCCCGGGGGTGCCCGGGTGCACACCGGCTCCGACCGCGCCGGATCGTGCCTCCTTTCTTGCCGCTGGGATGGTTCGTGCTGGTCAGGCGGGTGCGGGCAGCGTGCAGAGCCGCTGCCAGCAGGCGAGGAAGGCGTCTTTCCATGGCCGTCGGGGCTGATCTTCAGGGTCCGCTGGCGGGCGTGGGCGGCGAGGCGGGAATGTGCCAGATCCGGTAGCGGAGCAGGGAGGCTGGTGCCCAGCGCGGTGACCACGGCGGGCCAGTCGATGGTGGCCGCTTGCTGCCCGCAGGTCGCGTCGTGACGTGTGCGGACGAACTGGCTGGTGAAGTCTTCCCGGTAGAGCCAGGACTGGGCGATGAGGAGCCCGGTGGCGGCTTCGGGGCAGCGCAGGCCCCGTGCGTGAGCGCGCAGCGCTGCGGCTAGCGCGTCGGGTGATGGCATGGGCTCTCCTGGTGGTGGGCGTCTTCACCGGCGGCGAGTAGCTGGCGGAACCTCAGTGCCGTGAAGGACAGGTCGTCGATCAGGTTGCCGGCGTCGAACTCGTCGCATGTAGTCGTGCAGGCACTGGTGAGCTCGCTGAGGGATACTTGCTGACCCTGGTCAGCCATTTCCGATGACATCACCGAGACGCGGCACCGAGGCACCCTTAGGGCCGTAGCGACGATAGCAGCGCGTAGTCGGCGGTCGGCGGGAGCGCACCTCTGCCGGACGGCCACTACCCCAGCCCTGGATGGCCGAGGTGATGAGGACGGCTTCGTCACGTGTTACGGCCACGGTGCACCGTCACCAGCCAGATCGTGATCGTCATCGCGCCACAGTCTGTGATGGCCAGCGACAATCCGGCGGACTGCACGAGATCCGTAGAGGTCTAGGCCCGCAGGCCGGTCACCTCGCGGGCGATGATCGTCTTCATGATCTCGGAGGTGCCACCGTAGATGGTCTCCGACAAGCTGGGCAGGTAGGCGCGCTGCAGGCCCTTGGGCGCGTACCAGCCGGCCTGAGCGCCGATGACCGTGCCGTCCGCGCCGAGCACGTCTAGCGCCAGCTCCGTGAACGGCGATCCTTCCTCAGTCGGCCGAGGAAGGAATCGCCGAGTGCTCCAGTCCTACTGGGAGCAGATCCCTGGCATGTGGGTGCACGGGGACATCGCGATCCGGCATGAAGACGGCAGCTTCGAGGTGCCAGGCCGCTCCGACGATGTCCTGAATGTCGTGGGCAAGCTGCGCCGTCGCATCGTCCGCGGCGAGCTGGCCCGAGGATGGCCCGCTGCCCCCAGAGTCGGCGCTGATGGAGCAGTTCGGAGTGTCGCGCCCCACGCTCCGGGAGGCGTTCCGGGTGCTGCAGTCCGAGGGCTGATCAGCGTCCGCCGCGAGGCGCGAGGCGGTGCCCGCAAGGACACAGGCAGCCGGAGCGACCTCGAGGCAGGGATGGCCAAGTACCTTGCCAACGAGTTCTGCAAGGAAGTCGTCGAAGACTCGTTTCGCATCCACGGCGGCAATGGATATTCAACTGAATACGAGATCGAGCGGCCTTACCGGGGAGGTGCCGATGTTGCTGATCGGTGAGGGTATCCGCTGTCCAATCCTGCCACCCGATTTCACGACCTCGGCAACGATCAAGGGCCTGACCGCCACAGTGGCGACCAAGCCCTTTGCCTGCTGCTACGTGAGTAGCCCCGACCGGATTCGAACCGGCGTTACCGCCTTGAGAGGGCGACGTCCTAGGCCTCTAGACGACGGGGCCGTGCATCTCCGGCAGGATTTAACTGTCCCCGCGGAGCCGAGATTTCTGGCATGGCCAGCGGCGTACAGACTACCGCCTCGCAACCGGTGTAGCCAACCGGGTGGCCCGGACGGCGATCAGGACGGGCGGCTCGTCAGCGCGACCAGGCTCACGGCCGCTTCGACCAGCTCGGCGTTTCCGCTGGCCAGGCGGCCGTCGGCGAGGATGGTGGTGTCCTCAAGGCCGACCCGGATATCCCGGCCCAGGAGGATCGCCGCCCGCAGCACGGGCCAGGTCGCTGCACCATAGCCATGGTGCAGGCGCGGCGTGGTGAAGCCGTGGCGGTTCAGCGCGGCCTCGATGCCCGCGGCGATCGCGACCGCGACCTCCGGGGTGGCGTCGTGCGGCTCGATCAGGATCCGCAGCACGTCTCCGCCGAAATCGCTGTCCGCGAGCTGGTCCGCGTCGGCGACGGACCACAGGCCCGCCTCGACCGCGATACCGAGCTCGCTGAGCAAGCCGGCCAGTTCGGCGGCACCAGGCTCGGACAGGTTGACCGAGGCGAAATCCGGCCGGTCGTCCCCGGTCCAGCCCGACACCAGCGCTGTCCGCCGGGCGCGATCTCCGCCCGCCGTCCACAGGCCCGTGGTCACGCCGACCGGGGTGAGCGGCGCCGCGGCCCGGACGGCGGCGACCGCGGCCAGGACCGCGCCCGGGTCGAGGGTCTCGGCGGCCGCCGCGTCCCTGGGATGCAGGTGGACCGCACCGGCCCCGGACTGGACCGCAGCGACCGCGTCGGCCGCGAGCTCGTCCGGGGTCTGCGGCACCGAAGGATGCTGCTGGCGGGTGGTACCACCGTTCAGGCAGGCTTTTATCAGCATGGCGCCATCCGTACCCTCCGGATATGAACAAGCGCAGACGTGATTCACGTCCGCGCTGTCATTGAACTGCTGGGGTACCAGGACTCGAACCTAGACTAACAGGGCCAGAACCTGTCGGGCTGCCAATTACCCCATACCCCACTGGCATCGAGCCCTAGGGCTCGGCGCGCTCACGTAGTCTAGCGGACTCCGCCCATCCGGCCAATACGAATGGGCCAGAGCGATAGCC
>CABEDN010001053.1_pt1 | contig 13066 bp, 13 predicted proteins | sample 3423051 | NCBI WGS metagenome assembly CABEDN01 (sample SAMEA5534330, study PRJEB31848) | metagenome | biome: tundra; feature: field; material: soil | place: USA | collected 2013-05 | depth 0.15 m
CTCGCCGTCGAGCTCGACGAGGCGAGCGACCGCCCGAGGTAAACCAGGCTGAGCCCGCCGGAGGATGCCGCCGAGCTCAGCTCGGCAGCGTGCAGGCGTGGGATCTGATCCCGGCGGCTAGGGCGCTACCTCGCCTCGACGAGCCCGGCCAGGTTGGCCAGCGCCATTCGCGTACCCGTCTCGTTGTCGGCGGCAGCTCGTTCGGCACGAGCTTGGCGAAGTGGCCGTGGTAAGTGTCCGGCATCCAGGAGAGCCCGGTAGACGGCCGGCCGCGGAGCGTTCAGGTGCCGGGAGACCCGCGTCGAAGACACGCCGTCAACCTACCTGTCGAACGCCTATGCTGGTCGGCATGCCTGATCACTACCGCGCGCCCGGCTGGTTCACCCGTAACGTGTTCAACGAGCTGGTGGCCTTCCTTACCAGGCAGGGCATTAGCGTTCTCGGCTCGCGGGTCCTTGCGGTGAAGGGCCGGACAAGTGGGCAGTGGCGGACCACGCCGGTGAACCTGCTCACCCACGATGGCCGCCGTTACCTCGTCGCACCGCGCGGCGAAACACAGTGGGTGCGCAACCTGCGGGCCGCTGGCACCGGCGAACTGCGGCTGGGCCGGCGTGCCGAGAGCTTCCGCGGCCGAGAGCTCACCGACGACGAGAAAGTACCGGTCCTGCGCGCCTACCTCACGAGGTGGAAGGCAGAGGTGGGGATCTTCTTCGAGGGCACCGGGCCGGGCTCCAGCGACGACCAGATCCGCGCCATCGCGCCCAAACACCCGGCGTTCGAGGTGCTTCCGGCCAAGTAGGCCGTCGACGTTAATACCGGCGGGTGCCTTCTGCTGGCCAGTTCCGAGAGCACACAGCCAGCTCCGCGAGTAGTTGTGCTAACCGAGCTGCGGGTGCGGATATTGCGGTGCGCGGTGCTGGAAGGCAAGGATGTCCGGGTTCTGGATCGTGCCATCGCGGATTTCGATGGCTCGCCGGATGGTCTCATCGCCGTCCCATCCGCCGGGGCCTGCCAGCACGGTCCTCAGATGCGTTAGCAACGCTTCGCTGATCTCCCAGGTGGCAGAATTCCACAGCAGCGAAGGGCTGTGGTCCACGGCGTAGTAGTGGATGTTGCTGCCCACGGTGAACATCGGGTCCGCAAAAGATGTGGGTCGTGCCCAGCTGAAACCCATCCCAGCATCGCACGACACGTCAACGATGAGGGTGCCGGGTGAGAACGCAGCCAGGTCATCGCGGGTGAGAAACATCAGTGGCGCGTCCGTGTTCTGGAGCACGCAGTTGACCACGATGTCGAAATTGGCGAGGTAGTCCGCCAGCGGCAGCTGGCCGCCTTCGCTCAGCGTGTGGCATCGGGCAGGATTATCAGCGTCGCGTTCGAAGTGCACCATGCGGGCCGAGTGGATCGGCGAGGCAACGGCGGCCACCTCCCGGTGGGTGAGGACGTGGACGTCTTTCACGCCTTGCGCGTTCAAAGCGGTCACCGCGCCCCGGCCGGTTGCACCGAAACTGATGACGGCTGCACGAAGCGGGCGGCCGTATTCACCGGTGATCCCCAGGAGCTGCATGGCGTGCTGTACCGAGCAGTAGCCGGCCAGTTCGTTGTTCTTATGGAAGACGTGGAGGTCGAATGAGCCGTCGGCGGACCAGTGGTTCATCGCCTCGAACGCGATCAGGGTCAGCCGGCGGTCGATGCCCAGCTGGGTGATGTCCTCGTTCTGGACGCAGTGCGGCCAGCCCCACAGAACCTGGCCCTCCCGCATCTCCGCCAGGTCCTGCGGCAACGGCTTGGGGCACAAGATGACGTCGCAGTCCGCCAGTAGCTGATCGCGGGTGCGCAAGCCAGCGACACAGTCAGCCAGCTGCCCGTCCGGCACGCCGAAGCGCTCACCGTAACCCCGCTCGAGGTAGATGCGCCGCCGCAGGTCAGCCTCGATCCGCTCGATATGCAGGGGGTGGATCGCCAGCCTGTGCTCGTCGTCCTTTCGTGACCGTGCGATTACCCCGAGGTTGTACTGATCCATCCACGCTCCCTACCGGTTCCTTATGCAGCACGACCGTTGCATATCCAGCGCGTGGGCACCGCGACAGCACCGCAACCAGCACAAGATAGCGTGCCGCCCGCCACCTAGGCCGCCGCCGTCCCCGAGTGGGGCCTGGACTTTCACAGCTTCGGCGGCCAGGACGACCCGGCGTTCATCACCCGCATGCTCGCCTGGCTGCACGCCCACCACGCGATCGGCGTCGCCGATCGGCTCCTTGAGATCATGCATGACATCGACGCCCGGCGAGCCGGCTGACCAGGACGATATTCACTGCTCCGGCGCCTGCGAAGAGGATCACGTCGATGATCCCGTCGGAGATCACGAACCACGGGGGACCGTAGTCACCGGAGGACATATGCGCCCCAAGGGCGGTGCCCAGCGTCGTCAGCAGCCCGTAGCAAACGTAAAGTCCGATGAAGGCAGGCAGGCCGCAGATCAATGTCAGGCCGAGCAGCGCGAGCCAGTATCCCGGTTCATGGGTCACAGCGGCGCCCGTGGCTGCCGCTACGACGACACACTCGTAGATCACCCCGGCCAGCAGCGCCCGGCCTCTCAGGTGCGGAAGCCCTGAGGGGATCTGCCGTACCGGCTCCGCTGGCGGCAGGGCAGGGCTCATAGCGAACCTCCGAGCTCCATTGAGCGAGTGCTCAAACTATATGCTTAATATCGTCCGGCCGGCAAAGGAGCGGCATGCTTGAATGGACAGCCAGGCAAGCGACAGACCCGGAACAGGGCAGCGACGGAGAGACAATGGCCAAGGCCGGCAAGCCGAGCAAGGTGGCTCCGCAAGACAGGTCTGCCGACACTCGTCGTGCGCTGATCGATGCCGCCATCACCACGCTCAAGACCGAGGGTTTTATCGGAGCGAGCGCCAGGACCATCGCCTCTAGGGCCGGCTGCAACCAGGGACTGGTTTTCTATCATTTCGGCTCCGTCGCCGGCCTGCTGCTCGCCGCCCTCGACTCCGTCAGCAGCTCGCGGCGCGAGCGGTACACGGCCGCCGCCAGCGAGATCACCTCAGCCGCGGATCTGGTCACCGTGGCGGCAGCGATCTACTCCGAAGACCTCGACGCCGGCCACGCGCGAGTTCTCGCGGAGATGATCGCCGGCGCCATGTCCGATCCCGACCTCGGTGCCGAAGTCGCGGCCCGCATAGCACCATGGACCCAGTTCGCCCAGGAGGCCATCACCACAGCCCTCGGCGACTCGCCCGTTGCCTCATTCGTGCCAGCGGCAGATGTCGCCTACAGCATCGTCGCACTGTATCTCGGCCTCGAAATGCTCACCCAGCTCGACGGCAACCGGGCGCCAGCCACAGCCCTATTCGACCATGCCGGCCGCCTCGCGGCCCTCCTGGGCCCCCGCGCCCGCTAGCTTTGGCTCATGGAATATCGCGCACTAGGACGATCGGGCTTGCGGGTTTCGGTGCTCACCATGGGCACCATGACGTTCGGCGGCAGCGGGCCGTTCAAGAATGTCGGGACGACAGACGTGGCGCAGGCCCGGCGGCAGGTGGACATGTGCCTGGACGCCGGGGTCAACCTCATCGATACCGCCGACGTCTACTCCAGCGGCCAGTCCGAGGAGATCGTGGGGGAGGTCCTGCGCGACCGCCGGGATCAGGTCCTGGTAGCCACCAAGGTCCGGATGGCGATGGGATCAGGGCCGAACGACGCTGGGCTATCCCGCCACCACATCATCTCCGGCTGCGAGGCGAGCCTGCGCCGCCTGGGCACCGATCACATCGACCTGTACCAGGTGCACGAGTGGGACGGCCACACGCCGCTGCAGGAGACGCTGCAAGCCCTGGACCTGCTGGTCGCCTCGGGCAAGGTCCGATACGTCGGCGCCTCGAACTATGCCTCGTGGCAGCTGATGAAGGCGCTGGGCACGGCGGAGCGGCTGGGCCTGCCGCAGTTCGTCAGCCAGCAGATCTACTACTCCCTGCAGGCCCGCGAGGCCGAGTACGAGCTGATCCCGCTCGCGATCGACCAGGGCCTGGGCGTCCTGGTCTGGAGCCCGCTGGCCGGCGGCCTGCTGTCCGGCAAGTACCGCAGAAGCCACCAGGCCCCGGCCGGCTCCCGGCAGCTCACCGACTGGGGCGAGCCGCCGGTCTACGACACCGAAGGCCTTTACGACACCGTGGAGATCCTCGTCAAGATCGCCGGACAGCACGGCGTGTCAGCCGCCCAGGTGGCCCTGGCCTACACCCTGGCCAAGCCGGCCGTCACCTCGCTGGTGATCGGAGCGCGCACCGACGAGCAGCTGGCCGACAACCTGGCGGCCGCGTCCCTGACCCTCAGCGCCGAGGAACGCGCCCAGCTCGACCAGGCCAGCGCCCCGCCGCTGATCTACCCGTACTGGCACCAGGCCAAGACCGCCCGCGACCGGCTGTCGCCTGCCGACCTGACGTTGCTCGCCCCGCACCTGGAGTTATCCCGGCTGAGCCTTGGCGGGCGGACGGGCTTGACTAGCTGACCTCGTTCCACGGGCGGGCCCGCTGGGCTGCGACGCCGATCAGCCGCTCCAGTCGCGGCAGCGCTACCGAGGTAAGGAACTCCTCGCGCTGGTGACCGGTGAGGCTGACCACTTCGCGCCACACGGAGCGGCCGGCGATGAAACCCGAGGCTCCTCCCTCGTCGGTGGCGATCTGGATGATGTCAGTGAACTGGTCGAAGGGGACGCCCGCGGACAGCACGGCCCAGGGCCGGTGCAGGATCGTAGCCAGCCGCTTGCAGCCTTCCGGCGAACCGGGATATTCGAGCTTGAGCAGGTCGATGTCCAGGTCGTTCAGGGCCCGGGCCGCCTCGATGATCGCGTCCTCGCGGGCCTGGCCGCGAAGATCTTCCCCCGGTCGCACGTACACGAGGTTCTCGATGACCACCGGGACACCGGTCGCGCGGCAGTCTCGGATGATTTCTTCGCAGACGGCCAGCGCCTCCGCGACCAGGTCCGGCTCACCCGGGCCCGGTGCGGGGCGGTCGGCACGCATCTGGACGAAGAACTTGTAGGCATCCCCGCCCTGGTCAAGGACCCATTGAGCATTCAGCTCAGGGTCCCGGTGGGTGCGCGGCTCGCCTTGGTAGCTGCGGCGCTCGGACGGTTCGGCGGCGACCAGCAGCCCGCAGTTCGGGGCGAGCGCCCTGGCTTCGGTGATGGCCGGAACGCCGTAGGTCGGATCGGACAGCAGGCCGGTGGCGGCCGGCGTCAGGACCCGGGCGACATCGGCTTTGGCGGTGCGCAGGTCCTCGTCACTCGCGTCGAGGCCGACCGCCGTGAACATGCGGCGCAAGGTGTTGCGCTGATCCATGGCGATGATGGAGAACACGTGGCTGTCGGTGGCGATGTCGTCCAGCGTGCCCGTGCGGGTTTTCGTGGCGTTTGTCATGTCATTCCTCGGTCGACTGCCGGATGAAGTCGGCGAGCGGCAGTCCCTCGCCGTCAAGGGCGAACGCGGCCAGCAAAGCGGCCCCGGTGACGCCCGGCTGCACAACAGGTGAAAAGCTCATCGCATCGATGACGGCCGCCTTGGCAGCGCGCACGCTGGCCATCTGCGTCCACCCGCCGGCCGCCACCGCCCGCCGGTGCGGGCCGACGACCTTCTCGATATCACTGAGCAAGAGCCCGGTCTGGGCCGCCGTGTAGCGCACGGCGGCCGCCCAGACCGCGGCCGGGGAAGCGCCGTCCTTGATGCGCAGGACGACGTCGTCCTGGGTTCGGCCGTCGCCGCTGACGGACAGGCCGGCCGGCAGGTCGCCGACGCTCAGGCTGGCGTGATCAAGGGTCGCGCGGGCCGGTTCTGACTCCGCTCCCAGCAGGGCCAGAACGCGGCGCAGCAGCAGGCCGCCGCTGACCCCGGCCAGCAGCAGGCTGGTGTCCGGCAGCACATGCCGGCCGAGCGACCAGCCGGCCGCCACCACGCGCTGGCGCTGGGTCTCCTCCAGCGTCCCCGGGATGGAACGGGCCAGCACGTCCGCGGTGCCGCTGGAGTTGAACAGCTCGTCCGGCTCGACCGCGCCGACCCCGATGGCTGCCACCGGATGGTCGTGCCCGGCCACCGTCAAGACGGCGCCGGCCGCCGCGGAGACCACGCCGTCATGCCGCAGGTACCCGGCGCGAGCGCCGGCCGGCCGTTCCTCGGGAAGAATCCGGGCGGACAGCCCGGCCGCCGCCAGGGCGCCGGGCCAGACCTCGCCGGTGCCCTGGTCGATGAGACCGGTCCGGGACGCCAGCGACGGCTCGCGCACCGGCTCGCCGCCTAGCGCGAAGACGATCCATTCGGGCACGCTCAGCCAGGTCCAGGCCGGGCCGGCCAGGTATCCGCTGGCGCGCAGCCACAGCAGCTTGGCGATGCTGGCCTGGCTGGACCACGGAAGACCGGTCGTGCGCTCGAACGTGGCGGCAAATTCCGGGGTTTCCCGGCTTATCCGCTCGATCTCGTTCCCGCCGCGGTGATCGAACCAGGCGATAGCCGGCCCGGCCGGCCGCCCGGCCGGATCGATCAGGACGCCGCTCTCGGCCAGGCCGGTGACGCCGATGCTGCGCACCCGGACCTGGCCGCACGCCGATTCAGCCGCCCGGACGGCGCGGCCGATGAGGTCAATGGCCAGGTCGACCAGGCGGTCCGGGTCGACTTCGGTCTGGCCGCAGTCACGGGTGCGCCACGGGGTGGGCTGCTCGACGTACGGGGTGCCGGGCTGCGCCGCCGAGCGGGCCACGGCCTTGGATGAGGTGGTGCCGATGTCGATGCCGATGACCACATCGGTGCGGATTGTCATCGGGGTAGCTCCCCTGATCCGCGGGCGATGATCCTGGCCGGGACACCGATGCGCTCGACGGGAAGGCCGGGCTGGCCCAGCCGCGCCAGGAGCCGGGCGGCGGCCACGCGCCCGATTTCATGACCGGGATGGTCCACGACGGTGACGGCCGGACGCAGCGCATCGGCCATCGGGAAGTCGCCGAACCCGACGAGGGCGATGTCCGTGCGCCGGGCCGCGTGCAGGGCGGGCACCACGCCCAGCGACGCCCGCGTGGTGGCGCTCAGGATCGCCGTCGGCGGCCGGGAGCCGCCGATCAAGGCGGTCACCGCGTGAGCGGCGGCCTGGCTGGTCGCGCCCTCGCAGCGGACCAGCTGCTCGTCCGCCTCAATCCGGTGCTGAGCCAGGGCGTCGCGGTAACCGCGCAGCCGGGCGGCTGAGGTCGGGATGGCCGGGGTGTCGCCGACGTAGGCGATGCGCTGGTGCCCGTGGACGATGAGATGAGCCACGGCGTCGAATGCGGCGCGGTAGTCATCGATCTCGACGAGGTCCGCGGCCAGGCCAGGCGCCGGCCGGTCGACGAGCACCACGGGCACGCGCTGCGGGTCAAGCCAGGAATGGTCGTCGCCGGTGGGGCAGAGCAGCAGTCCGGCGACCCGCCGCTGCAGCATCCGCCCGATGACATCGCGTTCCCACCCTGAGTCGCGCCGGGTGCTCGTGACGAGCACGGACCGGCCATGCCGCGACATCTCCAGTTCCACCGCGTCGATGACCTCGGCGAAGAACGGATCAGAGATGGATTCCACGACGAACCCGATCGCGGTGTCCGTTCCCGCTCGCAGCGACCTGGCCATCGCATCGGGCTGGAAACGCAGGTCCAGCATGACCTCCCGGACCCGCTGCCGGGTGACCGGCGCGACCCGCGGATCGTCGTTCAGCACCCGGGACGCGGTGCGCAGGCTCACCCCGGCCAGGTTCGCGACATCGAGCAGCCTGCTCGTCCCGGTCACGGGGTACCTCCCGGCCTGTGCGTCATGACTATCCCCCTGCCGTGCCATCGATAGCATACCTTGATTCTGCTTCACTATGCCATCGATGGCAAGACCTATCGGGCGAGGTGGTCGAGGATGGAGCTGACCAGGGTCGCCGTCGCCTGGGAGGCGTCCAGGGCCAGGTGCGGCACTACCGGCGGCGCCAGGTCCAGGCCGGCTACGAACGAGGCGGCATCGCGGATCTTGTCCTGGTCGCGGGTCAGGGCGCGCCGGGTCAGTCGCCGGATGAGCTCATCGGGCGGCAGGTGCAGCCAGACCATCGTGGGGTCGGCCGCGATCTGGCGCGCGGTGGCGGCCCAGGCGGCAGGCTGCGCTCGTTCGGCGCTGAAGGGCGCGACGAGCACCACCGGCCGGCCCGCCTGCAGGTTAGCCTCGGCCAGCCCGAGCAGCGTGTCGTAGCGCGCATTCCTGGTCAGCCCGGCCAGCACCGGATCACTCAGGTCGTGCGCGCCGATCAGTTCGGACACCACCCGGGTCAGCGGGCCGGTCGCGACATCCAGGTCCAGCAGGGCCGCGCCAAGCCGCGGCGCCAGGGCCGTGGCCAGGGTGCTCTTGCCCGTCGCCGGCGGCCCGCCGATCAGCACGGCGGCGGGTCGTTTCGCCACCTGTAATCAGATCGCCCCGGCGCGGGCCAGCGCGGTGGCCGCGGTCGGGCTCAGCGGGAGGGACGGGAGCACGAGGGCCTGGTAGGCGTGATAAAGATCCGGCTTGCCCGACCAGGTGGACGCGGCCGGCGTCATGTCCGGGGCGAGTTCGTGCCACCAGCCGCCGCCCTCGCGGTCCAGGAAGTAACGGTCGATCTCAGCCCACCACCGGGTCGCGGCCGCCGCGAACCGTTCCTCCCCGGTGCGCCGGTGCAGCGCGTCAGCGGCGAGAACGGCCTCGCAGGCCACCCAGTGCAGTCGCGCGGAAACCACCGGCTGGCCGTCCGGGTCGACGGTGTAGATCAATCCCGGCTGACCGTCCCGGTGCCAGGCGTCGGCGACGGCCGTATCGAACAGGGCAGTCGCCGCTTCGAGTAGCCAGCCGGGCGCTGCCGTCTGCCCTGTCGTCTGCGCTGCCTCCAGGCTCAGCAACAGCCGGGCCCATTCGAAGGAGTGCCCCGGAGTGGTGCCGTACGGCCGGAACTGGTCGTCGGGGTGCTCGCGGTTATAGTCCGGGACCGGCTGCCAGCGCTCGTCGTAGTGCTCGGGCACCCGCCACGAATGCGCCCGGGCATACCCGTCGATCAGCCGGGTGGCGATAGACATCGCCCGCGCGTGCCAGACCGGGCCGCCGGTGACGTCTCCCGCGGCTAGGTAAGCCTCCACTGAGTGCATGTTGCTGTTGGCGCCGCGGTACGGCTCGAGCTCGGTAAAGCCGGCGTCCCAGGCTTCCAGCGCACAGCCTTCGGCGTCGGACCAGAAGCGCCGGCCGATCACCGCGGTGACGGCCGCGAGCACGGCATCGGCGCCGGGAATGCCGGCGGCCGTGGCGCTGGCGGCCGCCAGCAGGGTGTGGGCGTGAGCGTAGTTCGTCTTGGTGGCATCGACGACGCGCCCGGCCAGGTCAATGCCGGAGAACCAGCCGCCGTTCTGGCCGTCGGCGTAGCGGCTGGCCAGGGCCTGAAGCCCGGATGCGGCCAGCGACTGGGCACCGGCCACCCCCTGCAGGTGCGCGAGGGCGAAGACGTAGGTCATCCGCGAGTTGAGGTACAGGGGGCACGGCTGGGCCAGATCGATGTGGCCGTCGGTGCCTAGCCAGCCGAAACCGCCGTCGGCGAGCGCGGCCGCCCGCCCGAAAGCGATCAGGCGGCTCGCCTCGGCGCGACGCCATGGCGCTGTCCCGGGCTCGCTCACGGTCTTCCTTCCTGGTCAAGGCTCACGCAGGGGGGAGCTCGCCCGATCCTCTCGGGATCAGGTGAACCGGGAGAACGGTCCGGCGGCGGAGCGGGGCGTCCGGATCCTCGATGCGCTGGATGAGCCTTTCGACGGCGATGCGCCCGAGCCCAGCCGGGTCCTGATCCAGGACCGTCACCGCGGGCGCGAGGGCCGCGGCCATCGGAAAGTCACCGAACCCGACCAGGGCGACGTCGGTGCGTCCGGCTCGCTGCAAGGCCAGGACGAGCGCCATCGTGCACAGGATGTTGCAGGAGAAGACCGCGGTGGGAGCGTTCGGCGCCTCCAGGCGCTTCACCATCTCTGCGGCGGCTTCGTCGGCCGACTCGGAGGGAGTGCAGACGAGATCGGGACTGTCGTCCAGCCCGTTCTCGGCCACCGCCGACCGGTAGCCCTTCAGCCGGCGGTGGGTGGTCATGACGGGCGTAGACACACCGAAGAAGGCGACGCGCCGGTGACCGTGACTGGCGAGATGGGTGACCGCCTCGCGGGCGCCGCCCAGGTCGTCCTCGATGACGGATACGCCGGAGAGCCCTCTCGGGGCCCGGTCGACGAACACCATCGGCGTCCGTTCCTGCCACGGGGCCAGGTAGGCCTGGTCCGCGCTTACGCAGGCCACGATCAGGCCGCTGATCTGACGCCTCAGCAGAGCCTCCAGGGCCGGGCGCTCACTTTCGACGCCCCGGCCCAGGCTGGTCACCACGACCGCCATGCCGCGCCCGACCAGGTCGACCTCGATGCTGCTCGTCATCTCCGCGAAGAACGGATCGCCGATGTCGGGAACGGCCAGGCCCACCGCGGCGTCCGCGCCCGCGCGGAAACTCCGGGCCAGCAGGTTCGGCACGTAGTTCAGTTTCTGCATCGCCCAGCGAACCCGCTCGCGGGTCTCGTCGGTGACGTGCGGATCGTCGTTGAAGACCCGGGACACGGTCTTCGCGCTGACTCCGGCGACGCGGGCGACATCGCGCATGGTGGTCATCGAGGAATCGCCTCCAGACTGGGCGCCTGCTCTGGCGACCGCGAGGGTATGTGCGGCGGATTCGAGCGGCGCGGCTCCGGCAGCGAAGGGTCCCCCGGTTGAACACCGGGGGACCGTTCACCAGGCAGCATACCGGGGCTAAGTTCAGCAGCTGGTCTTGTAGATCGCGGCCTGGCTGGCCGCCGAGCTCAGGTTGGCGCTCGTGATGATGGTGAACTTGGTGCCGATCTTCGGGGTGGTCGGCTTGCCGGTCAGGGCCGCGATCGCCTGGTCCACCGCGTCGGTCCCGATTGTGTAGGGCGACTGGGCGATGAGCGCCTGGACGGTGCCCTGCTGCAGCGCGGTGATCTCATCGGGCTCGGCGTCGAAGCCGACGATCTTCACCTTGCCGGACTTGCCGGCCTGGCGGATGCCGGTGGCGGCACCCTCGGCGGAGAACAGGTTGGTCGCGAAGATGGCGACGATGCCGGGGTTCTTCTGCAGCGCCGCGAGCGTGACCTGCGCGGCCAGCGACGCGGTGTCATTGTCGTACTGCACGCCGACGTAGGTGAACTTGGAGTCGGCCTTGGCCGCGGCCGCGAAGCCCGAGGTGCGCTCGTCGGTGGTGCTGATGCCGGGCTTAGTGTTGACGACAAGCACCTGGCCGCCAGCGGGCACGAGCTGCTTGACCGCGGCGAAGGCATCGGCCCCGCCGGCCGTGTTATCCGAGGAGATCTGCGAGACGGCCCCGGACGGGTCGCTCAGCGTGGTGTCGACGAGAACGACCTTGATGCCCGCGCTCATGGCCTGGGCGATCGGGGGCCGGCTCGCTGACACATCGTCGGGAGCGATCAGGATCGCGTCAGGCTTGGACGCGGTGACCGATTCGATGATCGGGTTCTGCAGCGTGGGGTCGAACTGCGCGGGCCCCTGGATGTTGACGGTGACGTTGCCGAGCTTCTTGGCCTCGGCCTGAATGCCGCAACCCATCGTGACGTAGAAGCCGTCACCGGCCACGCCCTGGATGAACGACAGCTTGTATGTCTTGCCGCTGGTCGAGCCGGCGGTCGAGCCGGCCGTGGTGGATCCGCTGGTCGCGCTCGAGGACGAGCTGGATGACGAGCAACCCACTGTGAGTGCCAGCAGCGTGACTGCCGCCGCACCCGCGGTTGGTGCTACCAAAAACCGCTTCATACTTGCTCCTTCGCGTGAAACTTGGGTCGGCTGCCGGCCCCGGATGACACCGGGTGTGAACCGTGTGAGCGTGCGGTGCCCGGCCTGCAGGCGTCCCGCTGACCCGCATGTTCAGCTGTTGGCAATCTCGCGGAAACATGACGGCTTGATCTTCCAGCAGTCATGTCACCGATGTCAAGACTCTAACCAGGCGTTATTTTTTCGTGTCCAATTAGGGCAGTTAGGCAGCATGTATCGTTTCGGAGTCAGATCTTGACATCGGTGACATGAGAAGGCACTCTCTTCGTAAAACATTGCGGCATGATTACAGCCGCGTTGCGGGCCCGCGATGGACTTGGCGGCTCCGCCCGCCTCGGTACTGCGGTTGATAAGGAGTGGTTCGATGAGCCTTGCGCTGGAAGCACGGGACATCACCAAGCTGTACGGTCACGTCAGCGCACTGTCAGGCGCCAACTTCGGGGTGAAGGAAGGCGAGGTGGTCGCGCTCATCGGGGACAACGGGGCCGGCAAGAGCACGCTGGTCAAGATCCTTTCTGGCATCGAGACGCCGACATCGGGTGAGATCCTGATCGACGGCAAGCCGGTGATCATCGAGGGGCCGCTCGCGGCGCGCCAGCTGGGCATCGAGACCGTCTACCAGGACCTGGCCCTGGCGCCTCACCTCAACCCGGTGCAGAACATGTACCTCGGCCGCGAGGTCATGCGCAACGGGGTCATGGGGCGGCTGGGGTTCATGAACAACCTGGACATGCTGGCCGGCAGCAAGAAGGCGTTCGACGAGCTCGGGGCCACCGTGCGCAACTTTTCCGGCAGCATCGGCGCCATGTCGGGCGGCCAGAAGCAGGCGGTCGCGGTGGCGCGCGCCGCCTCCTGGGCTAAGCGGGTCATCTTGCTCGACGAGCCCACCGCCGCCCTCGGGGTGGTGCAGACCAAGGGCGTCCTGGACCTGATCCGCCGGGTCCGCGACCGCGGGCTTGGCGTGGTGTTCATCAGCCACTCGATGCCCCACGTGATCGGCGTCGCCGACGAGGTGCAGGTCATGCGGCTCGGCCGTCGGGTGGCCACCTACCGAGCCAAGGAGACGACGATGGAGGAGTTGGTCGGGGCCATGACCGGCGCCGTGACACAGGAGAATCAGTCGTGACCGCACAGGGCACCGTGCCGCCGCCGGCGCCGGCCGATAC
>CABEDN010001069.1_pt1 | contig 12887 bp, 10 predicted proteins | sample 3423051 | NCBI WGS metagenome assembly CABEDN01 (sample SAMEA5534330, study PRJEB31848) | metagenome | biome: tundra; feature: field; material: soil | place: USA | collected 2013-05 | depth 0.15 m
CGGCCCGGCAGTTCCATGTGGATGGCCCGCACCTCCGCGAGCTCACAGGCGAGCCCGTCGGCGATCGCCCAGGTGCCGTCGGTGCTGCCGTTGTCCGCGATCGTGACCCGGGCGGTGAACGGGAAGCTCTCACGCAGATAGGCAACCAGGCGCCGGATGCTCGGTGCCAGGTCATGCTCTTCGTTGCGGACGGGCACGACCACGTCTACCTGCAGAACTGTCATGACTCTGAGAATCGGCCAGCATACTCCGAGGTCCCTGAGTCAATGTTATGTGCGCGCTATGAACGAAACCCCGCCCTCACCCCACTCACCTAACCTTCAGCATCCATCACCGAAAACACAGTCGTCACTGTATTCGATTATTAATCCTTAATCAGCTAAATAGGTTAGAGTCCTCCCTGGTGCGTGATGCCGTGGTCCGGCGGACCGAAGCAGATCGCCTGACGCGGCACGGTACCCAGTGTGCGAGTCGGCGTGCTGCTGAACCTCTTGATCCCCACGAAGAGCACGTAGTTGGTCGTGAGCAGGACATAGACCGGGGTGCCGGTCGAATCGGCGAACGGGATCTGCCCGCGCTCGTTCACGAACAGCCCCTGCAATTGCTCCCCGGGCGGCGCGAACTCGGCTAGGCGGCTGCCGAGCTCGTCGCGTATCGCGGCTTTGCTCACCAGCATGCGATCCACGATAGCCGCGACGGTCAGTCCGGGTAGAGCCCATCGGCAGGTAGTCCCGGCAAGCCTCAGACGATGGCCTGCTCGCGGGAACACCACCAGGTGGAGCGGCCGCCGACCGTGCCGTGCTTCATCTCGGCCCCGCAGCGCGGGCAGGTGCCGTCCGGGCGCCGGGCCGCGATCACGTCGCCGGTGTGCACGCCGCCTTTGGCTATGGCGGACTGCAGCGCGGCCTCCAGGGCGCGATAAAGACGGTCAGCGTCCTTGCGTGCCAAGCTGGCGGTGGGGGCGGCGGGTGAGACCCTCGCCTTCCATAGCACCTCATCGGCCAGCAGGTTCCCGACTCCGGCGATCTTGGACTGATCAAGCAGCCGGGCCTTGACCGCGATCGAGCCCTTGGTGATCAGGCTGCGGAACTCGGCGGGCGTGACCTCCGCGGCGTCTGGCCCGAGCGCGTCGATGTCGGGGTTCAGCCGGACACGCCCCAGCCGCCGCTTGTCGAACAGCACCAGGGTGCCACCGTCGGCGAACTGGAGGGTGAAGCGGTTCCACTCGGCCTTGCGAGGCTGTGCGTCGCGGCGAACGGGACCGCCGCCCTCGACGGTCTCGCCGCCCTTGGACGTGACGACGATGCGGCCACCCATGCCTAGGTGCAGACCCAGGTCGGGACCCGGCTGGGTCGAGCGGCCCACGCCGGAGGTCTCGCACCACATCGCCTTGCCACGCCGATGCGCCGCGGTGAGCGTGCGCCCGGTCAGCGCGTCACGCAGCTCGCCGGGGGAGTGCGGGCGGCACACGAAGGTATCGGCGTCGTCCACGCCGACGATCCGGCGGTGCAGGGCCTCATCGGCGATCAGGCTGCGGGCGGTCTCGACCTCGGGAAGTTCTGGCACCTCACCGTTTTACTCGCCCCTTGACCGCGGTAACGAAGACCCGGGCAGTTTCCTGTCGCAGCGGGCCAGGTTGGCGGTGCGCTCAAGACTTCACGCCTCGCCCGGCGGCAGCAGGGCCGCGAACCGTTCCTCGGCGCGGTCGAGCTGGGCCAGGATGTGCTGCCGGGCCGCGTCCTCCAGCGGGGTGTCGGGGCGGCTGATGAGCTCGCGCAGGATCGGGACCAGCGGGGCGTACTTGCCGGCCAGCTTGTGCAGCCGGGGGCCGGAGGTGTGGATGAGGCCGACGCCGTTGTCGGTGAAATCGGAGGCCTTGATGACCCGCGCCCATGGGTGGCGCTGCAGGCTGTCCGCGACGTGCTCCCGGTACTGCTCGTGCGCGTCGCGGTCAGGCGCGTACGGCGGGTTGGTCACCGCGGCGACCAGGCCGGCGACCCGCGGCCCGAACTGGCCGGCCAGCACTGCCAGCGCTGCCGCCTGGTCATCCGGGCCGCCGGCCAGCTCGGCGGCGTGATCTTCCACCGCGTCGTGCAGCAGGGCGGCGCAGATCACGTCGGTGTCGTGCACGCCGTAATGGGACATGATCCGGATCGCCACCCGGAGCAGATGACTGATGTACGGTTCGTGTTCCCTGCGGTCGGCGGCGTGCAGCCGGGCGGCGAGGTCCAGGGCCTGGTTCAGCCGCTCCTGGTCCTGCTGGGGGTACGATGCGATCTCCGCCGCGAACCGTTCCCGCAGTCCCTGCTCGCCGTAGGTTGAGGTAATCGCGTGCAGCGGCATCGTCGCCACGAGCCGCCGCTGGCCAGTGTCCATGACCTAGAACTAGCACAACGGGGCGGGCCGGCCCGGAAATCCTGTCGTAATGACGGCTGGCCACACTGGAGTACCACGATCTGTAGGAGGTCACCTACGTGCTGGCGATTGACGGCTGCTACATCGCGACGGTGGACGGCGCCGGGACCGAACACCAGACCGGGTACCTGGTCCTGCAGGACGACAGGATCGTCGCGGTCGGCCCTGGCCCGCTGCCGGCTCGCTACGCGGACGCGACGCGGATCGACGGCTCGGATCTCCTCGCCACTCCGGGCCTGGTCAACGTCCATCACCATCTGTACCAGTGGATCACCCGCGGATACGCCACCGATGACACCTTGTTCGGCTGGCTGACCACGCTGTACCCGGTCTGGGCGGGCCTGGATGCCGGCCTGGTGCACGCGTCCGCGGCGGCGAACCTGGGCTGGCTGGCCCTGACCGGCTGCAGCACCACCACCGATCACCACTACGTGTTCCCGGCCGGGCGCGGTGACCTGCTCGAGGCCGAGATCCTGGCCGCACGGCAGATCGGCCTGCGCTTTCACCCGGGCCGGGGATCGATGAACCTCGGGCAGTCAGCGGGCGGGCTGCCGCCGGACTCGGTCATCGAAGACCATGACGACATCCTGGCCGCCACGCAGGCGGCGATCGACCGCTGGCATGACCCGTCGCCCGGGGCGATGACCCGGATCGCGGTCGCGCCCTGCTCTCCTTTCTCGGTCACCGCCGAGCTCATGCGGGACAGCGCCGAGCTGGCCCGGCGGGCCGGCGTGCGGATGCACACCCACCTCGCGGAAACCCTCGACGAGGAGAACTTCTGCCAGGCGACCTACGGCCGGACCCCGGCGCAGTACGCCGAGGATCTCGGCTGGCTCGGACCTGACGTCTGGCTGGCCCATTGCGTGCACCTGTCCGGTGAGGCTATCGGCCGGTTCGCGGCCACCGGCACCGGCGTGGCGCACTGCCCGACCTCCAACGGCCGCCTCGGCTCCGGCATCGCGCCGGTGCGGGCGCTGCTCGACGCGGGCGTACCGGTGGGCCTCGGCGTCGACGGCTCGGCCTCCAACGAGTCAGGCCGGATGATCGACGAGCTGCACCAGGCGCTGCTGGCCGCCCGGTTCCGGGACGGCCCGCTGGCGTTGTCGGCCCGGGCGTCCCTGCACATGGCGACGATGGAGGGAGCCCGCTGCCTCGGCCGCCAGGACGAGCTCGGCTCACTGGAGCCAGGCAAGCTCGCCGACGTGGCGCTCTGGCGGGTCGGCGGCCTGGCCGGGGCGGGCATCGCCGATCCGCTGTGCACGCTGGTCTTCGGCGCCCCGGCCCTGGACCGGCTCTGGGTAGCTGGCCGCCAGGTGGTCAGCGGCGGGGAGCTGGTGACCGCCGATGCCGCTGAACTGGCGGCCGGCGCCGCCGCCGCGAGCGCGCGGATAGCCGGGCACGTCCGGGCCGGGACCTGACGATGGACCTGCCCGGCATCACCGAGGTGGCGGCCGCCCGGCTGGGGGCCTGGCGTCCCGGTGACGCCTGGCTGGCCGGCGGGACCTGGCTGTTCTCTGAGCCGCAGCCGGCCCTGACCCGGCTGCTCGACCTGCAGGCCTTCGGCTGGCCCGCCCTGCGGGTGAGCGAGGACGGGCTCGAGATCGCCGCCACCTGCACGCTGGCGGAGCTCGCCCGGCTGCAGGTGCCGCAGTGGCGGGCCGCCCCGCTGATCGGCCAGTGCTGCGCCGCGCTGCTCGGCTCGTTCAAGGTATGGAACGAGGCCACCATCGGCGGGAACCTCTGCCTGGCGCTGCCCGCCGGACCGATGATCTCGCTCACCTCGGCCCTGGAGGGGGAGTGCACGATCTGGAGCCCCGACGGGGCGGCGCGCTGCGTTCCGGTCGCCGATTTCGTCACCGGTCCCGGTCAGTGCGTCCTGCGGCCAGGTGAGCTGCTGCGGTCGGTGCAGTTGCCCGCCACCGCGCTGAACGGCACGACCGCATTCAGGCAGCTCTCGCTGTCACCGCTGGGCCGTTCGGCGTCGGTGGTCATCGGCCGCCAGCCGGCGGCGGGCGGCGCGCTGGTGATCACCGTGACCGCCGCGACCGTCCGGCCGGTCCAGCTCCGGTTCCCCGCGCTGCCCGGCCCTGACGCGCTGCTTGCCGCGCTGGCCGGGGCCGGGTGCGTCTACCACGAGGACGTGCACGGCTCCGCGGCGTGGCGCGAGGCGATCACCCGGCTGCTGGCCCTGGAGGTCCTCGACGAAATGACCCGGCTGTGATCATCAACGGCGTCCCGGCGGACGCCGCGCCCGCGCCTGGCCAGTGCCTGCGCACCTACCTGCGGGAGCAGGGCTGGTTCGGGGTGAAGAAAGGCTGCGACGCGGGTGACTGCGGCGCGTGTACCGTGCACGTCGACGGCCTGCCGGTGCACAGCTGCATCTACCCCGCGGTGCGGGCGGCCGGCCGGCCCGTCACCACGATCGAGGGGCTCGCGGCCAGCGACGATGACCTTCACCCGGTCCAGCAGGCCTTCCTGGCCGAGCAGGGGTTCCAGTGCGGCTTCTGCACGGCGGGGATGATCATGACGGTGGCGGCCCTGGACGAGGAGCAGCGGGCCGATCCCGGCCGTGCCCTGAAGGGAAACCTGTGCCGCTGCACCGGCTACGGGTCCGTGGCCGATGCCCTCGGCCGGCTCGCGGGCGGCGGCACCCGCGAGGTCCCGATGGAGTCGCCGGTCGGCGCGAGCCTGCCCGCCCCGGCCGGGCGGCGCGTGGTCACCGGCCGCGAGCCGTATGCCCTCGACGTCGCGGTTCCCGGGCTGACGCAGATGGCGCTGGTCCGTGCGCCGCACCCGCACGCCGAGATCATGTCGGTCGACGTCGCCGCGGCGATGGCCGTTCCCGGCGTGCTCGCGGTGTTCAGCCATCACGATGCTCCCCCGGTGAGCTACTCCACCGCGCGCCACCAGAACATCGCCGACGATCCCTTCGACACCGTGCTCTTCGACCGGGTGGTCCGCTTCAGCGGCCAGCGGGTGGCCGCCGTCGTGGCCGAGACGCTGGCCGCCGCCCAGCATGGCGCCGCCCTGGTGGATGTCCGGTACCGGGTGCTGCCCGCGGTCTTCGACCCCGACCAGGCCCTGGCCGCCGGAGCTCCGCTGCTGCACGGGGATAAGACCGTCGCGGCCGGGATCGCCGACCCGCGGCGCAACCTCGCCGCGGAGGCCCATGGCGAGGTCGGAAACCTGGCGGCCGGCCTGGCCCGCGCGGCGGCGGTCGTCAGCCAGAGCTTCGGCATCCACCGGATCCAGCACGCGCACCTGGAGACGCATGCCGCCGTCGGCTGGCTCGAGGGCGACCGGCTGGTGCTGCGCTCCAGCACCCAGACGCCGTTCCTCACCCGGGACGCGATCAGCCGGCTCTTCGGCCTGCCCGCCGACCGGGTGCGGGTGCTCGCCGCCCGGATCGGCGGCGGGTTCGGCGGCAAGCAGGAGATGCTGACCGAAGATGTCGTCGCCCTGGCGGTGCTGCGGCTGCGGCGGCCGGTGCAGCTGGAGTTCACCCGGGAGGAGCAGTTCGCCGCCGCGACCACCCGCCATCCGATGCGGATCGCCGTCCAGGCCGGGGCCAGCCGCGACGGCACGCTGACCGCGCTGGCGATCCAGACGGTCGCCAACACCGGCGCCTACGGCAACCACGCGAGCGGCGTGCTGATGCACAGCTGCGGCGAGGCGATCAGCTTGTACCGGTGCCCGAACAAGAAGGTTGACGCCTGGTCGGTGTACACCAACACCGTGCCGGCCGGGGCCTTCCGCGGTTACGGGCTGTCCCAGGCGGCCTTCGCGGTGGAATCCGCGCTGGACGAGCTCGCCAGGAAGCTGGACATCGACCCGGTCGAGTTCCGCCGCCGCAACGTCGTCCGGCCCGGTGACCCGCTGATCTCCCTGCGGGACGAGCCGGACGACGTCTCTGTCGCCAGCTACGGGCTGACCGAGTGCCTGGATCTGGTCGCCGCCGCCCTGGCCAGCGGCCGCGGCGAGCCGGTTCCGGCCGGACCGGGCTGGCTGACCGGCACCGGGATGGCGGTGTCGATGCTCGACACCGCGCCGCCTGGCGGCCACTACGCCCACGCCCGCATCGCCCAGCGGGCCGCGGGCGGCTACACGCTCTGGGTGGGCACGCCGGAATTCGGCAACGGCACCTCCACGGTGCACCGCCAGCTGGCCGCGCACGTGCTCGGCGTCCGGGTCGAGCAGATCGACCTGCAGCAGTCCGACACCGACCTGGTCCGGCACGACACCGGCGGCTACGGCTCGACCGGCACCGTGGTGGCGGGCCTGGCCACGATGCGCGCGGCGCAGGCGCTGGCCAGCCTGATCGCCGCCGTCCCGGAAACCCCCGAGATCCCGGAAACCCGGCAGGATCCGGCGGGGCCGCTGCTATCGGCGGAGGCGACCAGTGACGGCACGCCCAGGTCGGTCTCGTTCAACGTGCAGGGTTTCCGGGTGGCGGTACGCCCGGCCACCGGGGAGATCCGGATCCTGCACAGCGTGCAGGCGGCCGACGCGGGGACGGTGATCAATCCGCGGCAGTGCCGGGGCCAGGTCGAGGGCGGCGTGGCGCAGGCCCTGGGCGCCGTGCTGTACGAGCACCTGGACATCGACGCGGCGGGCCGGGTCACGACCCGGTCGTTCCGCCAGTACCACCTGCCGCAATTCGGCGACGTCCCGCGCACCGAGGTGCTGTTCGCTTCCTCCCGCGACCCGTTCGGGCCGCTCGGCGCCAAGCCGATGAGCGAGGCGCCTTTCAATTCGGTCGCCCCGGCTCTCGCGAACGCGATCAGGGATGCCACCGGCCGGCGCCTGACCGACCTGCCGCTCACCCGTGACCTGGTATTCGCCGAACTGAATAAGAATTCCGACATAAACCCATAACTCGCTGAACACGTCGGCGTAACCAATCGTTGTCACGCTGCCGGTAAGCCCCGGCGACGGAAACCTGGCGGTCGGCGGGCATCTCCAGGCGGCGAACGGTAAGGCGGCAGGTTCAGACCGGTGCGACCTGAGCCTGACCGGCGGGTTCAGGCAGCAGCGGGAGGGTGATCGCGAAGCGCGTCCGCCCCGGCTGGCTGGTCACGGTGATGCAGCCGCCGTGCGCGATGACGACGGCGTCCACGATGGCCAGCCCGAGGCCGGTGCTCTTGCCCGCGGCGTTGGCGTCGCGCGCCCGCGAGGTGTCAGCCCGGGTGAACCGCTCGAACAGTTCAGGCAGCAGTTCCGGCGGGATGCCGGGACCGTCGTCGGTAACGCTCAGCTCGACCCGCGGTCCCTGGGGCGGGGCGCCGCGCTGCAGCGCGGCCGTCCCCTCCGAATACTCCTTCTCCCGCGAGGTCCGCGGATCTACGGTGAGGGCGACGCTGACGGTCGAGCCGGGCGGGGTGTGCTTGCCCGCGTTGCTCAGCAGGTTGGCCATCACCTGGTGCAGCCGGTGCTGGTCACCCTGCACCAGGACTGGCTCGTCGGGCAGGTCCAGCCGCCAGCGGTGGTCGACGCGCGCGACCCGCGCGTCGCTGGTCGTCTCGATGGCCAGCCGGGACAGGTCCACCGGCTGTTGCTCCAGCGGACGCCCGGCGTCCAGCCTGGCCAGCAGGAGCAGGTCATCGACCAGGACGCTCATCCGGGCCGACTCGGACTGCACGCGGGTCAGCGCGTGCGTCACATCCTCGGGCACCGGCCCCGGGTGCCGGAGGGCAAGTTCGGCGTAGCCGCGGATCGCGGACAGCGGAGTGCGCAGCTCGTGGCTGGCGTCGGCCGCGAACCTGCGCAGCCGGGCCTCGCTCTCCGTCCGGCGGCCCAGCGCCCGCTCGACGTGGAACAGCATCCGGTTGAACGCGGCGCCGACCCGTCCCACCTCGGTCCGGGGGTCGTTGTCCGGCACGCCGGCCGGCAGCGTGACCTCGCCGGTGTCCAGCGGCAACTCGGTCACCTTGGTCGCGGTGGCGGTGACCCGGCGCAACGGCCGCAGCGAGAGCTCCACGATCCCGGTGCCCACGACCAGCACCAGCAGCAGGACGGCGGCGAAGACCGCGTGCTCGGTGTTCTCGACGTGATGCAGCGTGCTATCGACCGTGGTCAGCGGCAGGCCGGTAATGAGGTAGGTGCCGTTCGGGCCGGCCACCTTCGTCAGCAGGAATTCATTGCCGAGCGAATCCAGCGTCCGGATATAGGTCGGAAGGGGCGGCGAAGATCCTTGAGCTGGCGCTGGCCCCGGGGGGTTCGAACCCGTCGAAGCCGACGACATCGTTGAGGTGGTGGAGACGGCCGAGGGCGCCGGCAGTTTCACGAGCGTGGCCGTGTCCGTGGCAGAGAGCCAGCACGACTTGCTCACCAGGCTCTTGTAAGTGACCGAGCTGCCCGTCAGCGCGACTTCGAACGTGCCGGCTTCCTGTCCGTCCTGACTGCACGCGCCATAGCTCGGCTCAGACTGGTCGTTGTCAGCCGGCCCGGTGTTGCCGCTGTCAGGATTACCCGCGGAGGCTTGCCTCGCACACTGGAGCCAGACGCCGGTGGCGGACTGCAGTTCCTGGCTCAGCGAGGACATCAGCGAACGGTTGAGCGAGTTGTCGGTGACCACGCTGACGGAGACGCTGGCCACCGCGATCAGCGCGACGAGTCCGATGATGAGCCTGCCGCTGATGGTGCGGAACGACAGCAGGGATACCAGCCGCGCGAGCCTGCGCGCCCGGTGCGCGTCGCCGCCCGGCCCCGGCCCGTTCGGCCCCAGCCCGTTCGGCCCTGATCCGCTCGACATCAGCCAGCTGGCTTCAGCACGTAACCGACGCCGCGGACGGTGTGGATCAACGGCACCCGGCCCGCGTCGATCTTCTTGCGCAGGTAGCTGATGTAGAGCTCGACCACGTGCGCCTGACCGCCGAAGTCGTAATTCCACACCCGGTCCAGGATCTGCGCCTTGGACAGCACCCGCCTGGGGTTGCGCATGAGGAATCTGAGCAGCTCGAACTCGGTCGCGGTCAGGTCGATCAGCTCGCCGTCCCTGCGGACCTCGCGCGCGTCCTCGTCCATGGTCAGGTCGCCGACCGCCAGCGAGCCCTCGGTGTGCGCGCGGGTCAGGTTGGCGCGCCGCAGCAGCCCGCGCAGCCGGGCCAGGACCTCCTCCAGGCTGAACGGCTTGGTCACGTAGTCATCACCCCCCGCGGTGATGCCTGCCACCCGGTCCTCCACCGCATCCCTGGCGGTCAGGAACAGCACGCACACCTGCGGTACCTCGGCCCGCAGGCGGCGCATGACCTCGATGCCGTTGAAATCCGGGAGCATGATGTCGAGGACGACCGCGTCGGGGCGGAACTCGCGTGCGGTCCGGACCGCATCGGCACCGCTGCCCGCGGTGCGGACATTCCAGCCCTCGTAGCGCAGCACGCTCGCCAGCAGTTCGGCCAGGCTGGGCTCATCGTCGACGACGAGCACGCGCACTGGCGTGCCGTCCGCCCGCTGAATGCCGGCGTTGCGAGCACTCGCCGCCGCGCTGGCCCCCGCGTTGCTCGTCGCGCCGTCGGCCGGTGCCGTGGCCTGGCTGTTGTTCTCCATAGTCCTCAGGCTCGCTCGTTCTCGTCTCCAGGGCCAGCTGACCCCGCGAGACCTCTCCATCTCCTTGCTAGGAGACCCGTCTTCCCCCTCACGGGAAGCCATCCCAACTCTTGATCGACTCTGTGCCTAGTATGCCCACGCCGGGAGAAGATTCTCGCCCAGGTTTCCAGCTCACGCCACCAACGTCTCGGGCCGGTCAGATTTGGCTATGAATTAGCTCTGAAGCAGGCGGCCGAGCTTGGACTCGGAGGCCGACGGCTTCGCGCCGGCCTCGCGGAGCGCCTGGCCGACCGCCTCAAGCAGGCTGGAGGCGGCCTCAGGCTGGCCGGAGATGACCTCGACCTCGATCTCGCGCCACCTGACGGGTATCTCGCCCGGTTCGCCGAACCGGGTGGCCGTCACCCGGTCGTCGGCGATCTCCACCAGCGCCTCGCCCGCCTTTCCCGCCAGTGTCACCACGGTCCGTTCGGTATCGAGAATGGCGATGGGACGCAGCCGCGCGCCTGCGGTGATGTCTTCGAGCTGGCTGGCCAGCCGCGCCGGGACGGACCCGGCGGTGCCCTCGTCGAGCGGCGCGTGCCGCTCCTGCCTGGTGTCCTTGCGTACCGGCACCTTGAGATGCCAGCCCTCGTCGGGACCCCCGACGCGGCGCCGCAGCGTGATCCGGTTACGGTGCAGGTCGAGGTCCTCGGTATCGAAGTAGGTGGCGCTGAGGTAGTAGCGTCTCGGCTCCGGCCGCGAGGGCCCCCGCCGGACGCCCGGCCCGGTCAGGGCGCCGAACCCGGGCAGCGCAAAGCCGTCATCCGCGTCGTACTTCTGCTCGATTTCCAGGTGATCGCCATAGCCGCTCGTCACGTACCTAAGGCTACGCGTGATAGACCGCGAAGCCCATGCTGGGCCGCTCGATCACCAGCCCGTCGCGAGCCGGGGCGGGCGCCGCCGCTGACGATCGCGGCCAGGCGTCAACGTGCAGCCCGGCTACGCCGGGCTGGCCCGCCTGATCCCAGGCCCGGACCTGCGCCGCGAGCCCGGCCGCGAGCTCCGATGCGTGCGGGCCGAACCCGGTCACCGCCAGCGTGAGCAGCCCGGGCGCCTTTCCCGCCGCGGATTCCTGGGACCGGGCCGGCCGGGCCGTGGTGAGCATCGCGATGCCACCGCTATCGAGGATCCCGGCCGTGAGCCGCCGCCCGCGACCGCGGACCGGCGCGCGCTGGAGCCGGAAGACGGCCCGCGAACGCGCCGGCCGCTCTTCTGCTACCGCGCACGAACGCAGATCTCCGGCCGCCAGCCACAGGCCGAACCCCCAGACAGCCGGCCCGGCTCCGGCGCCGACACCGGTCGGAAGCTCGATGGACGGCCCGGCCAGGTAGGCGGCGAGCACCCCGGCGTCGACGTCCTTCCCGTCTGCCAGCGTGAGCCCGTCCGGCAGCATGACCGACAGCCCGGGCTGGAGGAAGACGGTGCGTTCTGGTCCGGCCAGCGAGCCGCGCATCCGCATGAACCCGCACGGCACCAGCGACACGCTCGTCCAGTGCCCGTGGCCGGCCCGCTCGAACGCCACCGCCAGCTGGGTCCCGCGCACGTCGAACGGCACCACGATCCGGCCGCCCGGCCCGGTCTGGTCCAGCCACGGCGGTGCCAGGTCGCTCACGCCGACGGTCGCGATCACGCGGTCATACGGCGCGGCCGGCGGGTAGCCCTCCGCACCGTCGGCGGCCACGACGGTGACGTCCGGGTACCCGGCGCTGAGGAGGTGGTCACGGGCCTGGCCGGCCACGTCGGCGTCGATGTCGACGCTGACCACGGTACCCGAAGGTCCCACGATGTGCTTCATCAGCGCGGCGTTGTAGCCGGTCCCCGCGCCGATCTCGAGTACCCGCAGGCCGGGCGCCAGGGCGAGCTGGTCCAGCATGATTGCCATGATGGCGGGCTGGGACGAGGAGCTGATCGGCTTCCCGTCGGCGTCGCGCTTGGTCACGATGGCGTCATCGCGGTACGCCGACTCCGGCGCCAGCTGCGGCAGGAACAGGTGCCGCGGCACGTCCCGCAGCGCCGCGGCGACGGCGTCATTGCGGATGTGGTTGGCGCTGACCACCCGCGCGGCGAGGCGTTCCCGTATCCGCGCGAGGTTGACCTCATCGCTCACGGCTACCCCGCCGACGTTCCGGGGGCGGCCGGTTCGCTGGCCTGCCGGAACCGCAGCCGGAACCGCAGCCGCAGCGCGGTCACGGCCAGGGCGGCCAGGGCGGCCAGGCCGGCCAGCACGAAGATGTTCCCGGCCAGCAACTGCAGGCCATGCCAGTGGAACTCGTGGTACCAGGGCTTGTCGCCGGTCGCGAAGTAGGTGGCAGGCCCGTACCAGACCAGGCCGGCCGGGGTGAGCCCTGCCTGGGCGGTCCAGAACTGGGGCCACGCGCCGAACACCGCCACCAGGCCGGCCGCGGCCACCCACCACGCGGCCCGGACCAGGCCGCGGGCCTGCGCCCCCAGGTGAGCAAGCAGCGCGATCCCCAGGGCCACCCAGACCCAGTGGTGATCCCAGCTCAGCGGGGACACCAGCAGGCCGGTCAGCGCGCACGCCAGCATCGCGGGCACCGGCTGGCCGGCCCGGTACAGGACCGCGGCGGTGACCAGGCCGGCGATCACGACCAGGACCGCCGCCGCGATCCACGGGGTGGTGCCGGACGTCACGCTGCCGGCCAGCCGGGTCACGATGCCGCGCAGCGACTGATTGCCCCTGGTGCCCAGGAACACGATCCGGTTCGCGTTCAGGAACAGCCGGCCGGCCCAGTAGTCGCCGGAATCGCGCGGCAGCAGCGCGTAGCCGAGCCCCACCGTCGCCGCGAACACCGTGGTGGCCGTAGCGGCCTGCCGGAACTTGCGGATAAGCAGCAGGTAGGGAATGAAGATCAGCGGGGTCAGCTTGA
>CABEDN010001074.1_pt1 | contig 12659 bp, 9 predicted proteins | sample 3423051 | NCBI WGS metagenome assembly CABEDN01 (sample SAMEA5534330, study PRJEB31848) | metagenome | biome: tundra; feature: field; material: soil | place: USA | collected 2013-05 | depth 0.15 m
GCACACCATCGGCCTATGCCCAGACTGGCCCGTGCTGGACTGGCCAGTGCCGGAATCACCGCACGCGGGCAGCTGCACCGGCGGCGGGTTAGGGCCCCCGGGTGAACTGCCCGAGCTGGTCAGCGACGCGCCGAGGATGACGCCTCCGACGACCAGGGCGGCTCCGACCGCGACCCAGCCGACCCAGGCCAGGCGAGCGCCGAGCCACCGCCGCCAGGCCGGGCTGTGCTGCGACGCGGAAGCACGGCGGCGCGGGCCTGGCTCGGGCTTTCGCCGCCGTCGCGGCTGGTAGGCGGCCGGCAGCGCGGTGAACGACGGGGTCGTGGTCTCGTCACCGTGCTCGTCTCCGTTCTCGTCACCGGCCTGGGGCGCAGTGGCCAGCTGGGGACCGCGCTGGTACTCCCCGATCAGGGCCATCGCCGGTTCCGGCAGGTAGGGGTGCGCTTGGGCCGGACCGGCCTGAGCCTCGGTGAACTGGCCGAGCTGGGCGAGCACCGCGGAGGATGTCGGGCGCTCCCTGGGCACCGGATCCAGGCAGGCCGCCACCAGGCCGGTGAGCTCGGCGGGCAGGCCGGACAGGTCAGGTTCCTCGGTCGCCAGCCGGGCCAGCACGTCCATGACCGAGGCCCCCAGGTACGGAGGATGCCCGGTCGCCGCGAACAACAGCGTCGCGCCGAGGGAGTAGACATCGCTCGCCACCGAGGCCTGGTGCGGGTCCCTGGCCTGTTCCGGCGCCATGTACGCGGGCGTGCCGACGGCACCGCGGGACAGCGTGAGCTCCATCCGCTCGGCCGCCCTGGCCACGCCGAAGTCGATCACCCTCGGGCCGTCCGGGGCGACCAGCACGTTCGACGGTTTCAGGTCCCGGTGCACCAGCCCGGCCCCGTGGATCGACTCGAGCGCCTCCGCGCAGCCGGCCGCCAGCCACCTGACCGTCCGCACCGGCAGCGGGCCGCAGGCCAGGATCATCCGGCTCAGCGAGGGAGCCGGAACGTAGGCGGTGGCCAGCCAGGGCAGATCGGCCTCCGGATCGGCCTCGACGACCGCCGCGGTGAAGACCCCGCTGACCTTCCTGGCCGCGGCCACCTCCTGCGCGAAGCGGGTCCGGAAGCCGGCTTCCTCGGCTAGCTCGACCCTGATGGTCTTGACCGCGACCAGCCGCCCGGCCGACGACCGGCCCAGGTACACCTGGCCCATCGACCCGGCCCCGAGGCGACCCAGGATCACGTACGGCCCGATCATCTCCGGGTCCCAGCGACGCAGCGATTCGCGTTCCGACTGGGGCATCATCATCGGCCTCCTTGACACCAAAGTCCCCGCAGACCCCGTTAGAACTCGAATGTCCCCGGCCGATCCAACCCTCAGCAGCCAGCTTCCATCATGCCTAATCTTTACGCAATTGTGCAGCTTGATGGCCGGGATTGTGACAGATGATTCTGAGGAGCAACCACTGTCCGTTCGGAAAAAATACGGGTTTAGCCGGGTTTATGCGCACTCAGCGTGCCCACCGGAATCACCGCATCGCTCATGGCGCGGGCGGTGGCAAAGCCGGGCTTTATGACCGTATTGATGAGATGCAGGCGCTCGTCGAAGCCGGCGAACGCGCTCTTCATCGCGTTAATCGTCAGCCATTCGACATCCGACCAGCCGTAGCCGAATTCCGCGGCCAGCCGGTGAAACTCCGAACTCAGCGTGACCTGGCTCATCAGCCGGTTGTCGGTGTTCACCGTCACCCGGAAAGACAGCTGCCTGAGCACCCGGAGCGGGTGCAAGGCGATCGACGGCGCCGCACCGGTCTGCACGTTCGAGGTGGGACACATTTCCAGCGGAATCCGGCGGTCCCGGATGTAGGCGGCCAGGCGGCCGAGCCGGACATTTCCCGCGGCACTGATCTGGATATCGTCCGCGATGCGGACCCCGTGGCCGAGCCGCTCGGTACCGCACCATTGCACGGCTTCCCAGATCGACGGCAGCCCGAACGCCTCGCCGGCGTGGATCGTAATGTGGAAATTCTCCCGCTTGAGGTACTGAAAGGCATCCAGGTGCCTACTCGGCGGCCAGCCGGCCTCGGCACCCGCGATATCGAACCCGACCACTCCCTCGTCGCGGTGGCGGACCGCGAGCTCGGCGATCTCCAGCGACCTGGCGGCCGTCCGCATCGCCGTCAGCAGGGCGTACACCGTAATCCGCCGCCCGGCCCCGGCCTGGTTGGCACTGCCCTGGCGGAAACCCTCGAGCACCGCCTCGACCACCTCATCCAGGCTCAGCCCGCGCTCGGTGTGCAACTCCGGCGCGAACCTGACCTCGGCGTAGACGACGCCGTCGGCGGCCAGGTCCTCGGCGCACTCCGCGGCCACCCGCCGCAGCGCCTCCGGGGTCTGCATCACCGCGACCGTATGCCGGAACGCGTCCAGGTAGATCTCCAGGTGACCGCGGTGCGCGCCTTCGGTCAGCCGCTTGGTCAGCTCTTCGGCGTCCTCGCCGGGCAGGTCGTGGTACCCCGTCTCGCGGGCCAGCTCCAGGATGGTCTGCGGGCGCAGGCCGCCATCAAGGTGATCGTGCAGCAGCACCTTCGGGGCCGTCCGGATCTCGGCGAGGGTCAGCATCCCCCCATTGTGCTACTCAGCCGAGATGTACTCCAGAACCGGAGAGAGGCGTGGCGGCGGTCCCTGCTCGCTGACCTCGAGGGCGCCGTCCAGCGCGGCCAGGGCGGGGCCGAAACGCTCCGGCTCGTCGGCGCGGAGCTCGAGCACCGGCTGGCCGGCCTGCACCCGGTCCCCCGGCTTGGCCAGGCAGATGATGCCGGCGGTCGCGCTGACCGCGTCTTCCTTACGGGCCCGGCCCGCCCCGAGCCGCCAGGCCGCGGTGCCCACGGCCAGGGCGTCCAGCCGGGTCAGCCAGCCCGTTCCCGGGGCGGCCAGCAGGTGAGTATGCGCCGCCCGCGGCAGCGGGGCGTCGGGATCGCCGCCCTGCCCGCGGACCATGGCCCGGTACGCGGCCAGGGCGCGGCCGTCCGCGATGGCGGCCGCGGGGTCGGCAGCGAGGCCGGCCAGGGCCAGCATCTGCCGGGCCAGGGCGAGGGTGACCTCCATCAGGTCCGGCGGGCCGTGGCCCTGCAGTGCCTCGACCGACTCTGCCACCTCCACGGCGTTGCCGACCGCGCGCCCCAGCGGGGTGTCCATCCGGGTCAGCAGGGCCCGGGTGGGCACCTGGTGTTCGGTGCCCAGCGCGACCATGGTCTGCGCGAGCTCGCGCGCCTGGTCGCGGCTCTTCATGAACGCGCCGGTGCCGACCTTGACGTCTAGGACGAGCGCGCTGGTCCCCTCGGCGATCTTCTTCGACATGATCGAGCTGGCGATGAGCGGGATGGACTCGATCGTCCCGGTGACGTCCCGCAGCGCGTAGAGCCTGCGGTCGGCGGGGGCCAGGCCCGACCCGGCGGCGCAGATCACGCAGCCGGCGCTGGCCAGCACGGCCAGGGTCTCCGCCGGGGTCAGCCCGGCGCGGAAGCCCGGGATCGACTCGAGCTTGTCCAGGGTGCCGCCGGTGTGGCCGAGGCCGCGGCCGGACAGCTGCGGGACCGCCGCGCCGCAGCTGGCGACCAGGGGCGCCAGGATCAGGCTGACCTTGTCCCCCACCCCGCCGGTCGAGTGCTTGTCCACGGTCGGCCGGGTCAGCGCAGACAGGTCAAGGCGATCGCCCGAGGCGATCATCGCCGCGGTCCAGGCGCTGAGCTCCGCGCGGTCCAGGCCGCGGAAATAGATCGCCATCAGCAGCGCGGACATCTGCTCGTCGGCGACCTCGCCCCGGCCGTACGCCTCGAACAGCCAGCTGATGTCGGTGCCGGTGAGGTGGTGCCCGTCTCGTTTGGCCCGGATGATCGAGACCGCGTCGGTCACGGTTTTTCCTGGCTCGGGGTTTCCCTGCCCCGTGTTTCGCGACGCTGGGATAGGTCGGTGCCGGTGAAGGCGGCGGGGAGCAGGACCTTCAGCTCGACCGGACCGTCCGCGGTGTCCACCAGCAGGTCGCCGCCGCCGGCTTCGAGCAGCAGCTGGCGGCAGCGGCCGCAGGGGAGCAGCGGCTCGCCGTCACCGGCGACCACGCTGATGGCCAGCAGCTGGGCCTGGCTGCCCGGCTGGCTGCCGGGCTGGGCCGCGCCGGACGCGTGCAGCGCGCTGACCAGGCCGCACTCGGCGCACAGGGTCAGGCCGTAGGAGGCGTTCTCGACATTGCAGCCGGTGACGACCTGGCCGCCGGCGGCCAGCGCGGCTGCACCGACCCGCAGTCCGGAATACGGCGCGTACGCGCGGCCGGCCGCGACGGTAGCGGCCGTGCGCAGGCCAGGCCAGTCAACGCTCACCTGATGACTCTAAGCCTGGGGCTTGCGGCTGGAGGACTTGGGCCGGGTAGCTAAGGGGCCCATATGGATAAGGCTGCAGGGTGGCCTTATCCATACGGACCCTCACGTGTCCTGGCGCGGTCGTGGCAGGGAGGCGGACCGCGCGAGAGCAAGAAACTCTGATACAAATCATGCCCAGCTACTTGCTAGGACCCACCCCGGAAGAAGTTCAGGTTTGGTTAAGATCTGCGCCCGATTCGGCGATAGCCGGTTTCGTGCCTAACGTGGAGGCCGTGAACGCACGCCTTGGCCGGGTCCTCGTGGTGGAAGACGACCCAGGTATCGCCACTCAGCTGGTCCGCGGGCTCACCCGGGCCGGCTACGAGACCGGCAGTGTCACCACCGGCAAGGCGGCGCTCGACTGGCCGGTGCCGGACGTGGTGCTGCTCGATCTCGGGCTGCCCGACATCGACGGCGTGGAGGTCTGCCGGCGGCTCCGCCAGGCCTGCGACGCGGCCATCATCATCGTGACCGCGCGCGGCGAGGAATCCGACCGCGTACTGGCGCTGGACGAGGGAGCCGACGACTACCTGATCAAGCCGTTCGGGCTGGAGGAGCTGCTGGCCAGGATCAGGGCGGTGCTGCGCCGCAGCCGCCAGCCGGCCGGCCAGGTGCTTCAGCACGGCCCGCTCACCGTCGACCTGCGCACGCACAAGGTCGCCGTGGCCGGAAACAGCATCGCGGTGACGCCGAAGGAGTTCGCCATCCTGGAGTGCCTGGCCAGCGACCCGGGGCGGGTGGTCAGCCGCCAGGAGATGCTCGAGCGCGCCTGGGACGAGCACTGGTACGGCCCCACCAAGGTGCTTGACGTGCACATGGCGGCGCTGCGCAAGAAGCTCGGCGATCCCGGCCTCATCGAGACCGTCTACGGGCACGGCTTCCGGCTCGCGGACTCCGGCAGCCTCCCGTGACCAGGCGGATCCTCCTAGTCCTGCTGGCCTTCACCGCCGTCATCATCGCCGGCGCCATGATCCCGCTGGCGCTGGACGCGACCTCACACGACCAGACCTCGTTCACCCAGGCCACTGCGGGCGTGGCCCGGACGGACGCCGCGGTCGCCCAGAGCCGCCTGGACGATATCTACGTCTCCAGCCAGAGCGGGGGCGTCAACCCGGTGGGCGACGCCCCCCTGGTCTCGGTCCTCAACGAGGTAGAGCAGGCGGGTGATCGCCTGCTCATCGTCACCGCCGATAAGGATATCCGTCCGCATGAGGGCGCCATGCCGGCCGGGAACTGGGGCCAGCTCGCCAAACAGGCGAACGCCCAGGCCCGGCTCGCGATGCAGGCACACCAGACGGTCCAGCCGGTCACCGAGACCACCGGATCGTGGGTGGTCGCGGTCATGCCGGTCCGGGAGCACGGCGCGGGGCCGGTGGAGGGCACGGTGATCCTGGCCAGGTCCACGGCTCCGCTCCACCACGACATCCTCGAGCTGTGGGTCATCCTCGGGACGATCGCCTTCCTCGCCCTGCTCGCCGCCGCGCTGCTGGCGTTCGCGCTGGCCCGGTGGGTGAGCAGGCCGCTGGCCGGGCTGGACAGCGCGGCGGGCAGGCTGGCCGACGGCAACCTGGCCAGCAGGGCGGTGGTCGACTCGGGACCGCCGGAGCTGCGCCGCCTGGGGACGACGTTCAACACCATGGCCGGGCGGCTCGAAGCCCTGGTGCACGGTAACCGGGCCGTGATCGCGGACGTGTCGCACCAGCTGCGCACCCCGCTGGCCGCGCTGCGGCTGCGGCTCGACCTGCTCGCCGCCGATACCGACCCGGCCACCGGGCACGAGCTGGCCGGCGCGCTGGAGGAACTGGCCCGGCTGTCCCGGCTGGTGGACGGGCTGCTCGCGGTGGCGCGGGCCGAGAACGTGGTCCCGGTGCCGGTCGCGGTGGACCTGGCCGAGGTGGCGCGGGAGCGGGTGGTGGCGTGGCACCCGGTGGCCGATGACCGGGGCATCAGGCTCGAGGCCATCTCCCGCCCGAGCGAGGCAGGCTGGGGCAGCGCGCGGACCGGCGGCCGGCTGGCCGGCGGCGCGTCTGATCCGGGCGGGCAGGCCATGGCCTGGATCGGCGAAGGGCACCTGGAGCAGATCCTGGACAACCTGATCGCCAACGCGCTCGAAGCGCTGAGCGCGGGACACCAGATCATGGTGACCACCAAGGCCACCGCGTCGGGCGCGCAGATCACCGTCAGTGACAACGGGCCGGGCATGAACGCCGAGGACCGCGAACGCGCCTTCCTGCGGTTCAGCACGTCGAACCCCAACGGCACCGGGCTGGGCCTGGCCATCGTGCACCGGCTGGTCACCTCGAACGGCGGCACCGCCAGCCTGGCCGAGACACCAGGCGGCGGGCTGACCGTCACCCTGGACTTCCCCGGCGTCCCGGCGCTTAATAGCAATGGTTCCGGCAGCGCCGCGGCTGACAGCACATCACCGGGCCGTGGCGCCTCCGAGCAGGACTTCATCAGCCTGTAGGTCCTGCTGCCTTGTAGGAAGGCACCAAGACCGCCGGCCAATCCCCCGGATGTATGTCGGGCCAGCCAGGGGTGTCATCATGATCGGGTTCCGATTCGGCAACGAGCGGGCTTGATGGCCGCGTGTCCCCTTCCCAGGCGGCACCACCAGGCATAACCTGCGGGACAACCCAGGACGAATTCCAGGCCAGGCGCCGCGGCGCCTGGCCCAGTGGAGGTAAGCGTGAAGCACAGCGCATGGGCCACGGCGGCGCTGGCCGTGTCGGCGACGCTGGTCATCGCCGCGTGTGGCAGCAGCCATAGCTCGGCCTCATCCAGCACAAGCACATCGAGTTCGGCTTCTGCGACCAGCTCGGCGGCATCAGCGAAGTTCCTCGGCTGCATGGTCACCGACACCGGCGGGATCAACGACAGGTCGTTCAACGCCTCCTCGTGGGCGGGCATGCAGGCGGCCGTGGCCGCCAACCCCAGCATTAAGGTGACCTACCTGCAGTCGAAAGCCCCGGGCGACTACGTATCGAACATCAGTACGTTCCTCGGCGATAAGTGCAACATCATCGTCACCGTGGGCTTCCTGATGGCCGCCGCGACAGAGGCCGCGGCTAAGGCAAACCCGAGCCAGAAGTTCGCCATCGTCGACTGCTCGTACGCGTCGGCCTGCCTGACCGGCACTAAGGAAAGCAACATCGACCAGCTGGTGTTCAACACCGTGCAGGACGGTTTCCTCGGCGGGTACCTGGCCGCCGGTATGACCAAGACCGGCAAGGTCGCCACGTTCGGCGGGGAGGACTTCGGCACCGTCACGATCTACATGGACGGCTTCTGGGACGGCGTGCAGTACTACAACTCCAAGCATGGCACCAAGGTGCAGGTGCTCGGCTGGAACGAGAAGACCCAGAAGGGCTCCTTTACCGGCGACTTCACCAACCTGACCAAGGGTGAGACGCTCACCCAGACGTTCATCAGCGAGGACGCCGACATCATCTTCTCGGTGGCCGGCTCCGTCGGCCTCGGCGCCGCCAAGGCGGTCCAGGACGCGGACGCCGCGGCTGGCAGCCAGAAGGTGAACATGTTCTGGGTGGACACCGACGGCTGCACCAGCGCGCCGCAGTACTGCAAGTACTTCATCACCAGCGTGGAGAAGGGCATCGTGCCGGCGGTGAAGACCGCGGTGCTGAGCGCGGTCAACGGCACGTTCGCGGGCGGCACGTACGTCGGCACCCTGGCCAACGGCGGGGCCGTGCTCGCTCCGTTCCACGACTTCGCCAGCACGGTCCCGGCCGCCCTGCAGACCGAGCTGACCCAGATCAAGGCCGGCATCGAGAACGGCAGCATCCAGACGCCGACCAAGAGCCCGGTGTAAGAGCCCGGCGGCAAGGGACGGCGGTTGTGGCAGCGGTGCGGCGTCGTGCGCATCGCTGCCACATCGGCGCGCGGGACGCTGAACTGAAGGACGGACGTGGAGCTTGAGCTGAAGGGCATCACCAGGCGTTTCGGTCCGCTGGTGGCCAACGAACGGATCGACCTGTCGGTGGCCCCAGGTCAGGTGCACGCCCTGCTCGGCGAGAACGGCGCCGGCAAGACGACCCTGATGAACGTCCTGTACGGGCTGCTGCAGCCCGACGAGGGTGAGATCTTGCTCGACGGGAAGAGCGTCCGCTTCCACTCCCCCAAGGACGCTATCGCCGCCGGCATCGGGATGGTGCACCAGCACTTCATGCTCGTGCCCGTGTTCACCGTCGCGGAGAACGTGACCCTCGGCATCGAGAAGACCCGCCGTTCCGGTCTGCTCGACCGGCGCAAGACACGGCAGGATGTGCGCGAGCTCTCCCGCCGTTACGGCCTGGAGGTAGACCCGGACGCCCTGGTGGAGAACCTGCCGGTCGGCATACAGCAGCGGGTCGAGATCGTCAAGGCCCTGGTCAGGGACGCGACCGTGCTGATACTCGACGAGCCCACCGCGGTGCTCACCCCGGCAGAGACGCAAGACCTGTTCCGGATCATCACAGAGCTGAAGGATGGCGGCAGGTCCATTGTCTTCATCTCGCACAAGCTCAAGGAAGTCCAGGCGATCGCGGACACGATCACCGTGCTGCGCCGGGGCAAGGTCGTCGGCCAGCGGCCGCCAGGCACCACCGAGGACGAGCTCGCCTCGCTCATGGTCGGCCGGGACGTGCAGCTGCGGGTCAGCAAGGAGGCCGCCAAGCCTGGCGACGTGGTACTTGACGTGGCCGACTTGACCGTCACCGACGAGACGGGCCGGATCTGGGTGAACGGGGCGTCATTCCAGGTCCGGGCCGGCGAGATCCTCGGCATGGCCGGGGTTCAGGGCAACGGGCAGACCGAGCTGTGCGAGGCCCTGATGGGGCTGCGGCCGACGGCCTCGGGGCAGGTGACGCTGAACGGCCGGGACCTCACCCAGGCCACGCCACGGCAGCGGCTGCACGCGGGCGTCGCCTACGTCCCCGAGGACCGGCAGGAAGACGGGCTGATCGGTGACTTCCCGGTGGCGGACAACTTGGTGCTTGACACGTATGACCGGCCGCCGTACGCGTCCGGCATCAGGCTCAACCTGGACGCCATCGCCAGCAATGCGGCCGAGCGGGTGAAGGAATTCGACGTCCGCACCACCTCGGTGGACGCGCCCGTGGGCACGCTGTCCGGCGGCAACCAGCAGAAGGTCATCCTGGCCAGGGAACTCGGGCGCGAGCACAAGGTCCTCGTGGCCAGCCAGCCCACCCGCGGGCTGGACGTGGGCTCGATCGAGTTCGTGCACCGTCGCATCGTCGAACAGCGCGACAAGGGCGTGGCCGTGCTCATCGTCTCCGCCGAACTCGACGAGATCTACGCCCTCGCGGACCGGATCGCGGTCATCTACGAGGGCAAGATCACCGGCTTCCGTCCGCCGACGGTGCCGGCCGAAGAACTGGGACTGCTGATGGCAGGGGCAACTGAATCGGAACCCGCCCCTAGCGCCCCGACGGCTATACCAGGGGCGGAACAATGAGCGATCAGGCGGATCCGGTGGGTCCGGTGGGTCCGGCCCCGGTGGGTCCAGGCACGGGGGCGAAGAAGGAAACCGAGCAGGAGCCGCCAGTCTCGTTCGGCCAAAGCCTGCGGGATTCGATACTTGAAGGTCATACGGCCACCGTCATTATCCTGGCTATCTTCACCGCGTTCGTGGTAGGCGGGCTGCTGAACGCGTTCACCAACAGGACCGTGCTGCATGCCTGGGGCGACTTTTTCTCGGCTCCCGGTCATGCACTCGCGGCGGCCTGGGATACCGCGGTGGGCGCCTACGTGGAGATGTTCGAGGGATCGATCTTCAACCCGCACACAGTCGCCGCGCTGTTCCAGCAGGCGTCGTTCGCCGCGGCCGTGCACGACGGCTACCTGTCCGCCGTGTTCAACCCGCTTTCGGAGACGTGCGTCCAGGCCACGCCGCTGATCCTGGCCGGGCTGGCGGTCGCGGTGCCCTATCAGGCGGGCCTGTTCAACATCGGCGCGCAGGGCCAGCTCATCGGCGGCATGATCGTCGCTACCTACCTCGGCTACGGGGTCAGCCTGCCATTCGGCGTGCACGTCGTGGTCTGCGTGCTCGGCGGTTTCGCCGGCGGCGCGGGGATCGGCTGGATAGTCGGCGAGCTCAAGGCACGAACGGGCGCGCACGAGGTCATCGTCACGATCATGCTGAACTACGTCATGGTCTATCTGCTGGCCTACCTGCTCTCCTTCGGCTACCTGATCCAGGCGCCGCACACCACCGACGAGATCACCGCGCCCATCGCAGGGAACGCGCACCTGCCGCTGCTTTTCGGCTCGCACCTGCGGATCAACGCGGGCTTCCTCATCGCGCTGGCCTGCGCGGCGGGCGTGTGGTGGCTGCTGAACCGGACCACGACAGGCTTCGAGTTCCGCAGCATAGGCAAGAACCCAAGCGCCGCGCGGGTGGCGGGCATGAACGTGGAACGGAACTGGGTGCTCGTCATGCTGATAGCCGGGGGGCTGGCCGGGCTGAGCGGCGCCACGGTCATCCAGGGCACCGACTTCACCCTCAACTTCCAGAGCTACGGAACCTACGGCATCGACGCCATCACGGTTGCGCTGCTCGGCCTGGGCAGGCCGCTCGGGGTCGTGCTCGCGGGGCTGCTCTTCGGCGCGCTGCACGCCGGGGCGCCGCTCATGCAGGTCGCCACCGGCACTCCGGTGGATATGGTGCAGGTCCTGCAGGGGACGACCGTCCTGTTCGTCGCGGCGCCGCTGCTGATCCGGACCATGTTCAGGCTGCGCGCCGCCAGGACCGGCGGCGTGGGCGGGGTCATGTCCAAGGGGTGGAACGCATGACGCTAGCGGACCGCGTGCCGCCCGTGGACCTGGACCTGGCGGCCCAGCCCCCGAGCAGCGCCTTCCGGCGGTGGCTGGCGCCGGCGATGTTCGCCGTGTTCGGGCTGGTGGACATCTTCGTGCTGGGGCTGAACGCGCACCACGGGGACGCGACCTTCGCGTTCTCCCAGCCGTTCGCCAAGGTGACCGTGCCGAACCTCACCCTGCCTGCGACCGTCACCTGTTACGTGTGCGGCGCGCTGAGCCTCGTGATGGCCGCGCTGCGGGCTTTCCTGCCGTTCGGCGCGGCGCTGCGGCGGGTGACCATCGGGGTCGTCATCTTCCTGCTGGTCCTCGCCTTGCTGTGCTGGGCCGACGCCGGCCTGGCCACGTCGTTCAACGTGGTGAACCAGCTGCAGGGCACGTTTAACGATTCGATTCCGATAATGCTGGGGGCGCTGACCGGTGTCGTGTGCTCCCGCTCCGGGGTGATCAACGTCGGCATCGAGGGCCAGCTGCTGCTCGGCGCCTTCACCGCCGCCATCGTGACCAGCGTCACCGGCTCGCTGTGGCTGGGACTCGTGTGCGGAGCGCTGGCCGGCTCGCTGGTCGGGGTGCTGCTCGCCGTCTTCGCCATCGGCTACCGGGTGGACCAGGTCGTCCTCGGCGTGGTGCTCAATACGCTGATCCTCGGCATCACCGGGTACCTCTTTGACGGCCTCATGGTGCCCTACGGCAACACGCTGAACTCGCCGACCACGTTCTCCGCGGTCAAGATCCCGTTGCTCGCCGACATCCCGATCATCGGCCCGATCTTCTTCGACTCCACCATCTTCCTGTACATCACCTACATCGCGCTGGCCGGCGTCCAGGTGGGCCTGTTCTCCACCCGGTGGGGACTGCGTACCCGGGCCATCGGCGAGCACCCGATCGCGGCCGACACCGTGGGCATCGGCGTGATCGCGATGAGGTACCGCAACGTGATCGCGGCCGGCCTGATCGCAGGCATCGGCGGCGCCTACTTCACGATCGGCTCAGTCGGCTCGTTCAGCGCGGACATGACCTCAGGCGAGGGCTACATCGCGCTCGCCGCGATGATCTTCGGGCGGTATACGCCGTTCGGCGCGATCGGGGCGGCGCTCCTGTTCGGGTTCACGACGCAGCTGCAGTCGATCCTGTCCACCCTCAACACGCCGATCCAGTCGAACCTGCTGCTGATGACCCCGTATATCGTCACGATCGTGGTGCTCGCCGGGCTCGTGGGCAAGGTCCGCGGTCCCCGGGCCGAAGGCATCCCCTACGTCAAGGCATAGCCTCGCGGTCTGATCGGCGGCGCGACGTCTGCTGGGGATGTTGGTGCAGGATTTACACTTTGCCCGATCCAGTCGGGCATGATGCAGCCGAAAACGACCGATTTGCGTGGAGGATCGGTCTTAAGTGGAAAGATCGGGGCGGTCCTGGGTACCAAAAC
>CABEDN010001080.1_pt1 | contig 12616 bp, 8 predicted proteins | sample 3423051 | NCBI WGS metagenome assembly CABEDN01 (sample SAMEA5534330, study PRJEB31848) | metagenome | biome: tundra; feature: field; material: soil | place: USA | collected 2013-05 | depth 0.15 m
CCTGGTGCGGGCCTGCGCGGCCGCGACCCTCGGCCATCTGGATCCGGGTGCCATCAGCGCCGTCCGGCCGTCCTGGCCGGGCGAAGCCTGGGCCTGACCGTCCTGGCCGGCTGCTCCCGTGCCGTCGCCGGTCACCGAGATCCGCGGCGCCGCACCGTGGGCGTCCCCCGGCACGCTGGCCGGGGCGGACCCGTCCCCGGCGAGCGGCTCTAGCCAGTAGCGGCGGCGCTGGAACGGGTAGCCGGGGAGCTTCACCCGCCGCGGCCGCCGGCCGTCCGCGAGCCCGGACCAGTCGACGGGCACGCCGATGACCTGGAGCTGAGCCGCCGACAGCAGGAAACGCTCGCGGTCATCCTCGTTACGGCGCAGCGATCCCACCACGATCGCGGCGTCGTCCGGTGCCGTCGCGCCGGCGATTTCCTGGATGTCAGGTACGAGGACCGGATGGGGACTCACCTCGATGAACACCCGGTGACCGTCGCCCAGCAGCGCCCGGACGGCCGGCTCGAACAGGACCGGCTGGCGCAGGTTCCGGTACCAGTAGCCGGCGTCCAGCCCGGTCGTGTCCAGGCGCGTCCCCGTCACTGTGGAGTAGAAGCCGACCGGCGCCGGCCGCGGGGTGATCCCGGCCAGGCTTTCCCGCAGCCGGTGCCGGAGTGCCGCCACCCGCCGGGAGTGGGACGGGTAGTCGACCGGAACCCGGTGCGCGCGCACTCCCTGCGCCGTGCACTGCGCCAGGACGGCGGCGAGAGCATCGTCGTCCCCCGCGACGACGGTGGCGGCGGGGCCGTTCACCGCGGCCACGCTGAGCCGCTCTCCCCATCCGGCTAGCCGGGTACGGACGTCAGCTGCGGGTAGCCGCACGGACAGAAGTCCGCCGGTCCCGCTGAGCGTCATCAAGGCCGCGCTCCGCTGGGCCACAATCGCCGCCGCGTCCTCCAGGGACAGCGCCCCGGCGACGCAGGCGGCGGCGATCTCGCCCTGGGAATGCCCCAGCACGGCGTCGGGCCGCACCCCGGCCGCGCGCCAGAGCGCGGCCAGGCCCATCATGACCGCGAACAGCGCGGGCTGGACCACATCGGTTCGTTCCAGCGGAGCCGAACCCGGCCGTCCGCGCAGGACATCCATGAGCGACCAGTCCACGTGCGGGGCTAGCGCCTGGGCGCAGGCCTGTACCTCGTCGCGGAAGACGCGGGACGAGCTGAGCAGGCTTGCCGCCATGCCCGGCCATTGCGTGCCCTGGCCGGGGAAGACAAACACGGCCCGGCCGGGGTTCCCGGCGACCCCTTCGACCAGGTTCGGGGCGGGCTCGCCCCGGGCCAGGCGGTCCAGGTGCCGGCGGAAGCCGTTCAGGTCACGCGCCACGATGACCGCGCGGTGCTCGAAGGCGGACCGGGTCGCGCTCAGCGAATAGGCGACGTCGGCCACCTGCAGCGCCTCGTCGGCCACGGCGAGCTCCGCCAGCCGAGCCGCCTGAGCCCTCAGCGCGGCGGCCGTCCTGGCCGACACGGGCCAGGCCTGGGGGCTCCGGCCGCCGGCCCGGGTGGTCCGGCCATCCGCCCGGCGCCGCCGCGGCGCCGCCGCGCCCGCCGTCTGACCCGCGGGCGTCCCCGCGAGCACGAGATGGCAGTTCGTCCCGCCCATGCCGAAGGCGCTAACCCCTGCGGTCAGTGGCCGGTCCGGCTGTGGCCACGGCCCGAGCGAACGCTGGACGGCTAGGCCCAGCTCGGCCAGCGGGATACCGGCCGGCGGAGCCTCGAAGTTGAGGCTCGGCGGGAGCTGCCTGGTGCTGATGCACAGGGCCGCCTTGACCAGGCCGGCGATGCCGGCGGCCCCTTCCAGGTGACCGATGTTCGTCTTGACCGAGCCGACCGCGAGCGGCGAGCGGCGCCCGCTGCCCGCTCCGAGCACCGCCCCGAGCGCCACCGCCTCCACCGGGTCGCCTACCCGCGTTCCTGTGCCGTGCAGCTCGACGTACTGGACCTCGGCCGGCTCGAGCCGGGCCCGGGCCCAGGCCGTGCTCAGCACCTCGATCTGCGCCTGCGTGCTGGGTACGGTCAGCCCGATCCCGCCGCCGTCGTTGTTGACGGCGCTGGCCCGGATCACGCAGTAGACGGGATCGCCGTTCGCGACGGCCGCGGCGAGGGGCCTGAGCAGCACGGCGGCGCCGCCTTCGCCTCGCACGTAGCCGTCCGCCCGGTGGTCGAAAGTGAAGCAGCGGCCCCGCGGGGACAGCCCGCCGAATTTCTCCGCGCTGGAGAAGTTCTCCGCGATGATGCTCAGGTTCACCCCGCCGGCCAGGGCCAGCTCGCACTCGCCGCGGCGCAGGCTCTCACACGCGGTGTGAACCGCGACCGCCGATGATGACTGACCTGTGTCGATGACCAGGCTCGGGCCGCGGAACCCGAATGTGTACGAGACCCGGTTGGCAATCATGCTGCGGTGCAGCCCGGTCATGCTGTACCGGGTCATCGCGTCCGGCCCGCGCCTGGTCACCAGGCTGGCGTAGTCGTCCCAGATCGCCCCGGCGAACACCCCCACGGGCCTGTCGGCCCAGTCGGCCGGCACCTGGTCCGCGTCCTCCAGAACCTCCCAGGCCAGCTCCAGCATCAGGCGCTGCTGCGGATCCATGGCCGCGGCCTCGTTTGGCGAGATACCGAAGAAATCCGCGTCGAAGAGATCGATGTCGTCGAGGAAGGCGCCATAGTGCAGGCCAGGTACGGCGCCTGATCCGAGGCCCGCCGCGGACCAGCGGGCCGCGGGGACCTCGGTGACCGCGCTCGCGCCGTCCCGCAGCAACTGCCAGAAGGCAGCCGGGGCCGGCGCCTGCGGGAAGCGGCACGCGAGGCCGATAATCGCGATGGCGTCACCGGAATTGTCATTATGAACGGTAGTCCCGTTCAGCCGGGAATTCATCGTTCCCTTTGTTCCCTTGCCGGGGATAGTACCCGCCTGAGAAGTATCACCTGAATGAGGTCGCGCTATTTCGCGCTAAGCATTGTCACGGCCTACGGCGGTTGTCAAGTAACGGGATTACCTGTGTGCAACTGCTTATCTGCACCTGGCGGAGCCGTGGATGCTTTGCTAACGTGGCGACGCGAGTTGAGGCGCGCCGCCCGTCCCCGGTAGCGTCGGGCGCATGATCTCCAACTCACCTGCCCTGCCGGAAACCGGACCGCTGACCGCGGCCATCGAGCACGTGCTGCCGTCGGTCCGTTCCGGCCTGGAGCAGCTGGTGCGGATCCCCTCGGTGTCCTCGGACCCGGCCGCCGCGCCGCACCTGCGGGCCAGCGCCAGCGCGGTCGCCGGGATGCTGCGCCAGGCCGGCCTGGACGAGGTGGAGGTGCTGACCGCGGCCGGCGGCCAGCCGGCCGTGCTGGGCCGGCGGCCCGGGCCGCCCGGCGCGCCCACCGTCCTGCTGTACGCGCACCACGACGTCCAGCCGGCCGGCGACCTGGCCGCCTGGGACGGCAACCCGTTCGAGCCCGCCGTCCGGGACGGGCGGCTGTACGGCCGCGGCGCCGCCGACGACAAGGCGGGCGTCGCGGTGCACCTGGCGGCGCTGCGGGCCCATGGTGACCAGCTCCCGGTCGGGGTGACCGTGCTGATCGAGGGGGAGGAGGAGATCGGCTCGCCGTCGCTCGAGCCGTTCCTGGACGCCTACGCCGCCCGGCTGGGCGCCGACGTGGTGGTGTTCGCCGACGCGGTGAACTGGGCCGCGGACACCCCGGCCCTGACCACCACCCTGCGCGGTGGGTGCAGCGTAACGGTCGAGGTGCGGACATTGCGTTACGGTGTGCACAGCGGGCTCTACGGCGGCCCGGTCCCCGACGCGCTGACCGCGCTGTGCCGGCTGCTGGCCACCCTGCACGACGAGCACGGCGACGTGGCCGTGCCCGGCCTGGTCCGCGGCACCGCGGACCCGCTCGACCTGACCGAGGCGCAGCTGCGAGCCGAGGCGGGGCTGCTCGACGGGGTGCGGCTGACCGGCACCGGCGGTCTCACCGACCGGCTGTGGGCCGGCCCGGCCATCGCCGTCACCGGCATCGACGCCCCGTCGGTGGCCGACGCCGCTAACGTGCTCATCCCGGTCGCCCGGGCCGAGGTGAGCATGCGGGTCGGCCCCGGCGACGACGCGGTCCGGGCCCGCGCGGCGCTGACCGCGTACCTGCATGCGCACGCCCCCTGGGGCGCCCAGGTGACCATCCAGCCGGGCACCGTGGCCGCTCCGTACGCCGCGCCGGCCAGCGGCCGCGCGTACGCGGCCGCGCACGAGGCCCTGACCCAGGCGTGGGGGAGGCCCGCCGTCGACATGGGCATAGGCGGCTCGATCCCGTTCGTCACCGCCTACGCCGAGCGCTTCGGCGCCGCCGAGATCCTGGTCACCGGGGTCGAAGACCCCGGCACCCGGGCGCACGCCGAGAACGAGAGCCTGCACCTGGCCGTCTTCGAGCGCGCCTGCCTGGCCGAGGCCCTGCTGCTCCGCAACCTGGCCGTGGCGTAACACCACGATCCGTTCGGAAATTCACAAGATTTTGCCGAACGGCCCGTGGTTCAACGGCCAGCCCTGCTTATCCCGCGGCTTCGGTCAGGAGACCGAGCCACCCGTCCAGCGTCGAGGATGTAGCCGGCCCGAGGGCGGTCTCCATGGTGGCCTGCGTGTGCCGCCAGGCCGTGCTGGCCCGGGCGAGCACGGCGACGCCGGGGTCGGCGATGACCACGGACGTCGTCCGTCCGGTCGGCGACGTCCCGGCAGTAATCCAGCCCTTGTCCCGCATCAGGGCGAGGTTCCGGCTCAGCGTGGACCGCTCGGTCATCAGCCGCACGGCCAGGGTGGCCGGCTTGACCGGCCCGGCCGCGCCCATCAGCTCGGCCAGGATCTCCGCCTGAGGCAGGGACAGCCCCAGCGGCTGCAGCGCCTGCTGGTAGGCCCGGGAGATCACCCCGCACTGACCCGTCGGCGTTCCTGGAGCTCGAGCTCGGCGACGCGATGGTGATCCGCAATGCGGGCGGCCGGGTCTCTCCCGACGTGCTCGCCGATCTGGCCTACATCGGCTACCTGTCCGGCACGCTTAACCCGGCCGGACCCGGGTTCGAGGTCGCCGTCATCCATCACACCCAGTGCGGCACCCATTTCCTGGCCGACGCGGATTTCCGGCACGGCTTCGCCGAGCTCATCATTTCCGGCACGGCTTCGCCGAGCTCATCAAGGGTGACGACGCTGCCCTCGCCGCGCAAGCCGTCGTGCACCCCGAGCAGACCGTCCGGCTGGACGTCGACCGACTGCGGTCCAGCGCCATCCTGCCGCCGACGATCACCGTCTCCGGCCACGTCTACGACGTCGACACCGGCCTGATCACCACCGTGATCCCCGCCGCCCCATGCACCCGGCCGGGTAACACGAGGCACCACGGCGGTCAGCCGAACATGAGCTCCCGGGTCGGCTGGGCCGCCAGGACATCGCTGGCGGCATGGCCGACCCCGTCCAGCTGTATCAGCTTGTGCCTGGCCGCCAGCCCGGCTCTGGTGGCGAGCAGGTGCGGCTTCGAACCCATAGCGCCAGCGGTTAATGCCGGTACCGCCGACCACGGCCACCGGCCGCTCCTCGTTGAAATAGAGGTAAGTCGAGGGATTAGCGATAATGAAACGGACCGGGATGCCGCGCTTAGCCGCTCGCCCGCGGTCAGCTGCTGAAGCAGGCTGTCCATCGCGGTGAAGGAGCTGATCGGCGCGGGACCCAGGGCACGCTCACCGCCCTTCCAGCCCTCGACTCCCCAGCAGAGCGTGCCGTCCGGAATGGCCGCCGCTACCTCGAGGTCAACATCGGCCAGAAACTGCGGTGCCACGATTAAGGCGGCGGAGCGCATACCTCGTGCGGCGGTGTCAGCGTGCTCGAAGTACCTGTCCGAATCCCGGAGCGCCCCGTGCACGACAACCAGCAGGCGCTCGATACCTGCGCTCGGGGTGCCGAGGGAACGTGAGGCATGGCAGGGCAACAGGCCCTCGCCGTCGCTGCTGCGGACCGGCAGGTATTGATCGGCGATCTTCGTGGCCGGCTGATACTGCACGTCGGCCAGCACGGCCTCCACCCGTGAGGTTTCGCCGCGTGCGTAGCGGCGCTGTCCCGGCCCCATTGCTCCCGACATCTGCGCCCGGCTAAGACGGCCGCCACCGCGGCCTTGCGGGGCCGGCCGGGGCCGCGCTTCCTCTCGGCGAAGGCCTCGACGGCTGCGCGCAGCCACAGCTTGCCCGCGCGCAGCTCATAGGCGGGCTCCGGGAAGTCCCTGTGCTCGATGACGAGCTGGTGAATGCGCTGCGGCTTCACGCCGAGGATGTCCGCCGCCTCGGGGGCCGATACGAGATCGGGCAGCGACGGGTGCTCGAGCTGCTCGGCGAGCAGGTCCTGGCGGACCGCCTCGACCCGCACGGCGGGCCACCCGGGCATCCCGGCCTTGGCCGCCCAGGCCTCGATCATGGTCGCGGCCGTGTCGGCCGCCTCGCGGGGGCCGCTGGCCAGGACCGTGACGATGGCGTCCCACGAGCCCGGGCTGGACGAGACGATGCCGTCGCAGTCCTCGAGCATGTCCATCAGATCATCGGCAGCATCGTCGTCAGGCAGGGCATCGCGGGCATCCCGGGGCGCGCGGCTCTCCACGCGGACGCTGAACGGCTCCATGATGCTCACTGTTCCCCTGTCTCTTCCAGTTTCCTTTTCATGTTCCTGCCCGGCGGCCAGTGACCGTCATTGCGGCGGATCGCGGCAAGCCAGTTCTCCAAGGCGTGACCCTTTGAATGCCCGCTTCTCGGCACCCTGATGCTCCAGCCTGATGGGGCGTGAAGCCTCGGATACCCGCGTCCCGGGGGGAGCTTGTAGGCCCAGCCTTCGTTCTCGATCAGGTGCTTGATGACCCTGCTATGGGCGCTGGAGACCTCCTGTCCCGGCCGGTCAGTCTCCACGGTACCTCTTTTCCTTGATACATCTCAAGGGATAATAGCGTAACCGTGTCGCTACGTGCCGACATTCCCGGTCATCTACCGGGCGGCATTCCCGACCGGGCGTCATATCGCGATACAGCCGCTTACGTGGGATAAGGGAACATGGCGAGCGGTGACGACGGGGTAGGCGCGGTGGTCGGCATCGCCCCGCATTTGCTCAGGGCCGACCGCAGACGTAATCATCCTTGGGATCCTCATGTCGCTGCGGACGCGGCAATCTGCTCGATCCTCACCCTCAACCTCGCAAAGTGGCGACAGCCCTACACGGACCTGGATGCTCCCGATCCTTGAACGCAGGTTCTTGGCTCGCCCGCCGCGGTCGTGCCCGTTGGTGAACACGCCCGGTGTGGCGGCCCGGTCCGGGGCAAGACGTAGATGACGAAGCGGATGGCGACCTATGCCTTCCCAGTGGGGGCGAGCACTGGATTGAGCTCGGGCTGAGAGGATACGGACGCCGCAGCCTCGGCGTTGGCGTCAGGCGCCAGGGCAGGATCTGGGCCCGAGCTAGGTGCCTTGTCCCTGCTCGGCTGGACCAGCGCTCCGGAGGCTTCGAACGCCCCGATCTGGGCGGCGCTGAACCCGAGTTCTTTGAGTATCTCGGCGTTGTGCTCGCCCTGACGGGCCGCCAGCTGACCTTCTTCGGCCGTCGGCTGGTCCGCGAAGTGCCACGGACGGCCGGGGATCTTGATCTCGCCGCCCGACCGGTCGGACACGGTCCGCACCGCATGCCAGTCGCGTGCCCAGGGGCTGTCTGCGAACTCCTTGACGCTGCGGACCCGTCCGGTGGCGATCTTGGCCTCGTCCAGCTGAGCGTCGAGTGACTCCATGTCACCAAAGGTCCAGATCCACTCCTGCACGATGCGGTGCAGTACCTCCAGGTTGCGAAGGCGCAGCTCAGGTGTCAGGAATCGCGGATCCCTGCCGAGATCCGGCCGACGCATAGCTGCCAGGTAGAAGGGAAAGGACATGCTGCCGACGAGACTCATGGGACTCGCGAATCGTTCACCGCGAGGTCCGACGAAGAACGGGCCATCAGTCGCACCAAGGATTGGCCGCTCGGCACCGAGCTCGGAATCAGAAAGGTCGACGTGCACACGCTCGTTGATGGAGAGCATCACGGCCGCCATGGCCACGTCGATGTACTGGCCCTTGCCAGTGCGCTCACGCTCGGTGAGGCAGGCCAGGATGGCGATGGCAGCGTGCAGGCCTGAGTACACGTCGGCGTGGGAGAGTGAATCGCTGCGCAGCCTGTCGGTCCGCTCGAAATGATCGGCCGTGACGGCGGTGATTCCCGTCTCAGCCTGGATCGTCGGCGCATAAGCCATCCGTGAGCGAAACGGACCGTGCTGGCCGTAGCCGCTGATCGAGGCGTAGACGACACCCGGGTTGCGGGCCGAGACCGACTCGTAGTCCAGCCCGAAGGCGGCGAGGGCACCGGGCCTGAAGTTCTCCACGATCACGTCGGCGGTATCGCAGAGCCGAAGAGCGACATCGCGGGCGCCCGGCACGTTGAGGTCGATGCTCAGGTTGCGCTTACCTGCGTTCTGCTGAGAGTAGTAGCCCGAGATCTCGCCGTGGCTGGGGAACGCCTTCCGGGACAGGTCGCCACCCGGAGGCTCGAGCTTGATGACTTCGGCACCCAGGTCGAGCAGCGTCTTGGCGCAGTGGGGTCCAGCGAGCACGCGGGAGAAATCAACGACGCGGATGCCTTCGAGCGGAAGCGGCATGCCGCTCACCTACCCTCGAACTCGGCCACGCCGATGCCGTTCTCGCGGTACGACCTGACGGCGGCACGGAAGTCGGCAGAACGGATGATTGGTCGCTGAATCTCCTCCATGGCCTCATCGGCGGCCGCGATCCCCTCGTTGACCGTGACGGAGACCAGGCGCTTAGTGGCAGCGTGCGCGATCGATGGTCCGTGAGCGAGCTCTTGGGCGAGAACCATCGTGGCCCTCTCGAGCTGCTCATCGGCTACGACCCAGTTGATGATGTTCCAGCGTTCCAGGGTGGGGGCCGGGTAGCGCCGGCCGAGCAACGCCATTTCCTTGGCCCTGGCCGCGCCGGCCCGCTGCGTGAGCCGTTGTACTGCGCCCATCAGGGGGTGGAGGCCCACCGTGACCTCGACTGAACCAATCTTGGCCGACTCAGACGCGACGATGAGGTCACACGCCAGCGCGAGCTCGAAGCCGCCGCCGACGCAGACTCCCTGGATGCTGGCAATGATGGGGGCAGGGTGCTCGTTGAAGGCTCGCAGCGTCCCGGCAAAGCCCCAGTCGAGGACGTCGGCTTGGTCCGCATCAGCGATCATTGCGTCGAGGTCGGCTCCCGCTGAGAAGTGCCGGAGGGAGCTGCGCAGGACAATGGCTCGCGCGCCTTCCCGCTGGGCCCATTCGAGTCCCTTGATGAGCTCGCGGTTCAGGGCGCGATCCATCAGGTTGTAGGGGGCCAGTCCCATGGACAAGACGGCGACTGCTCCGTCCATGACCGTGGTAAGCGCTGGGCTGTCGGCGGCTGCGGGGACTGGCAGTTCTGAAGTGTTCGACACGACGATCTTCCAATGCTCGATGGTTTCGCGGCCGTTGTGCTGCTAGCGGGGCGGCAGGCGAAGGAGGGCGGCAGTCTCATCGACTGAGGCGGCCGGGCGATCCAGGGCGGCCGCGAGATCCACGGCACGCTGAACCAGCGGCACGTTGCCGGGGCTCTGCTCGCCCTTGCGGAGATACAGCGTGTCCTCAAGTCCGGCGCGTGCGTTACCACCCAGGGCGAGGCCGATGGCGGTCAACTCCAGATTGGCCCGGCCGATGGCGATCACCTGCCAGACACAGTCCGCGGGAAGGCGGCGCACCATGGTGATCAGATTGTCCGCGGTTGCCGCCATCCCGCCCTTGACCCCGAGCACGATCGAGAACTGGAGGGGCCAATCGCTGAGGTGCCCGGCGTCACGCAGCCGCAGGCAGGCGTCGAGATGGCCCGTGTCGTAGATCTCGAGCTCCGGCTTGACCCCGAGTTCCTGCATGCGCCGCGCCAGGCGCACCACATCGGCTGGTGGATTGCGGAATTCACCTGAACCGAAGGTCATCGTGCAGGGATTAAGGGTCGCCATGCGGGGCCGTAGCTCGACGAGCGCCTCGCGTTCGGTGAACGGGACCGAGAGCCCGACACCGGTGGACATCTGGATGAGGATGGGACACCGCTCCGCGATCAGGTCCATCGTGGTCCGAGCGGTCGTCAGGTCCGCCGTGGGCCGATCGCGGGAGTCACGCAGATGGATGTGGGCCACGGAGGCGCCGGCGAGGTACGCCTGATGGACTGCCTCGGCGATCTCATGAGGCTGCGTTGGCAGCGCCGGGTTGTCTGCCTTGGACGCGATCGGTCCGGTGGGCGCCACCGTGATCACGACACTCATGGCAGTCGGGCGAGAAGGCGTGCGGCGGCGCACGCGGGGTTCTTGGATGGCATGGCACGTGCTCCAGATCCGGTTTGCAGCGGGTTATGCCGCCTTGACGATGCTCGATGACGGCCCCAGCCGGCACCATGGGTGGGCCGGCCGCGGCTCGTCATCGTCGGTCAAGCCAGAGCTCACTCCCCCCTCATGCCCGGGGCGAGGGCCAGGTTGACGGGGAGCTTCTCCGCCTGGGTGTAGGGAGTTGCCTTGTTCTCCTGGACCCAGCGCTTCTCGGCCGCGGACTCGAACGGCGGCGGGATCTCGCCCTGCAGCGACCACAGGTCGGACGGCGGCTCCGTGATGGTGAACTCCCAGTCGTAGCCGCGGTCCCCGACCCAGGGCGCGATGACCTGGTCTACGTTCCTGACCCACCATTCCCGGATGACCGGACCGGGCAGGGTCCGCGCCATCTGGTCGATCTGGAGCCGGACGAAGGTGCCGTGGGCCTCGCCGCCCACGTAGAACGAGTCCGCTGCGACCTCTTCGAAGATGACGACGACGTAGAACCTGGGGATCGGGACGGCTTCGTAGACCCGCGTGATCGCCTCGGCGAACTCCTTCTTCTCGTCGGGCGTGTAGGCGCCGGCCGGGTGGTGGATCTTCCAGAGGGGCATTTCAGTTCCTCACATGTCCGTATTGCGTGTGTTGAGGTGGTGATGTTCTTGAGAAGGCGCCCCAACCATCGGGCGCCCGCTAGTGGTACCGGGCCGGTGCCTCGGGGTCCTTTCCGAGTCCTCCTGTGCCGCGCCACGGGTTCTCCTGCGTCACGTCGAGGTGCTGACGCACTCCGTCTTTGCCGAGGTGTCGGGTGATCCGGATCACGTTGTGCATTACCAACAGATCACAGATCGAGTATCGATACAAGACTTAGTTGTAAAAAAAGATCCACTGTGTCCTGGACCTTTCACTCAGATCGCGGAGGATCCTGGATGCTGAGCGTGCCAAGAAGTCAGAGTCGCTCCCGCGTCGCGCGATGCGATTCATCGGTCGCCATGGGAGCCTGGCTAGATCCGCCCGCCGAGGCGAAGCGGATATCCGTGCACCGCGGCAACGAGGCAAGGTGCAGGGGCGGCAGACACCGATGCCGGTGACCACTCGAACAAAGTCTTGTCAACGACGGTTGGGCCGCCGCGGCGCCGGCGGAAGGATCCGGGGCCCGTGCGGCATAGCTTCCCTCGGGCCGGAAGCAGGCTCCCAGGTCATCAACCGCGTCTGCCGGAGAAGGCTGCGGTTCAGCCGGCCCGGCTGTTGGGCTGGGTCGGGCGCGTCCGCTTCGCGGTAGCCCGATTGCCGGGGTTCACCCCGTCACCACTCGCCCTCGTATCCGTGCCCGCCCGCTTCGCAACGCCAGAACCTCGCCGCGTCGAGCCCCTCGGCGCCTTCGCGGCTGTCGTGGGAGAGGCTTGAGTGTCGCGCCCGGGCCGGCCGGCCGACTGAACTGGAGCCGGTGCTAGCCGGCCGCGGATATCGAGCTCAGGACGGACATCGTCGGGGTACCCGGGACCGACACAGAACTGGATGTCGGCGTGCTCGACGGGCTCGCCGCACTCGACGCAGATGACCTGGCTGGCGATCTTGTGCCCGGGCTGGTGGTGGTGCAAGGTGACGGGCGCGCCGCCTCCGTCGTCGAGCCATTTGTCTCCCCAGGCGAGCATGCTCGCAAGGACCGGGAAGAAGTCGCGGCCCATTTCGGTGAGCAGGTACTCATAGCGTGGGGGATTGTCCTGGTAGAACCGTTTGGTCATGACCCCGGCGTCCACGAGCTTGCCGAGCCGGTCGGACAGCGTGTTGCGGGCGACGTTCAGGGATCCCTGGAACTCGTCGAAACGCTTTAGCCCTTGCAGCGCGTCGCGGACGATGAGCAGCGTCCAGGAATCACCGAAGACGTCGACGGCACGAGCCAGGGAGCACGGCCACTCGGAGAACTCGCGCTTCATAGGTCTAGTTTAGCAACTGAGTTGCGAGGTGCAAACTAGAAAGGCATTGACCAACGGCCTGCAGGCCGTTGACGTGCGGGGTTCCTGACCAGCCCCAAGGGCGCAAAGCACACTTTCTGGGACGCGGCGCTGTCCCGGCGATACGAGCGCAGCGCGCTTGGCCGCCGCCCAGGATAGCGGTATAGCAGTTTGACTGCTAAGCTGTATTACGGCAATATAGAGGGATGGGGAACTATCA
>CABEDN010001085.1_pt1 | contig 12539 bp, 14 predicted proteins | sample 3423051 | NCBI WGS metagenome assembly CABEDN01 (sample SAMEA5534330, study PRJEB31848) | metagenome | biome: tundra; feature: field; material: soil | place: USA | collected 2013-05 | depth 0.15 m
GCAGCTGACTGTGGCCTGACGTAGCCCCCCGACTGTGGTCGTTGGCTCCCCGTTAGGCTCCCCGAAACCTCTTGCATCGCCGTCGTGCGGAGCCATCGAAAACAGAGACGATTCTCCGATTACACGATTTCCGCCGACGAACTCGCTCAAACCGGCCAAGACCATAGCTCGCCAGCGACTTGCGACACCACGCATGCGCACTGGCGCCCCTTCACGGCTACCGAGATTCGGCTTCGCCGAACGCCCAACCCGCACTCTCATGCCGCTGGGAGCGCGATTAGATTTCATGCGATCTGGGCTAAGGCTTACTGGCGCGACAACACTATGCAGGGCAGCGGGCTGGTCATCAAGGCCGACCAGGTCCCCGGCTACTACATTGGCAGTGTGGGCAACGGAGTCTCTCCTGCCGATCGGCGCTCCTTCATCACCGAACGGCGCCGGGCCGCCGTGTACCGGTTCGACACGCTGCATAGCCCGCACTACGACGAGAACTGGGCGCGATCAGCCCGTCGCACGCGGCGTTCGTCACCCGGGTGATTACGTTGATCCGGCCGGGCGGGGACGTCCTGGATGCGGCCTGCGGCACTGGCAAGTACTGGCCAGTGCTGCTTGCCGCTGGTTTGCGGGTCACCGGGGTGGACCAGTCCGCTGGCATGCTCGCCCAGGCCCGGCGCAAGCACCGGGGGTCCCGGCCCCGGTCCTCGCTTTGCAGGACCTCGCGGGAGCCGAGGATCTGCGGGGCCGGTTCGACGGCCTGCTGTGCGTGGACGCGCTGGAGAAACATCGCGCCGGAGGACTGGCCCGGCGCGGTCGCCGGCCTGGCCGCGACTCTGAAGCCGCGGACACCGGCCTACGTCACCGTGGAAGGATATGACGGTCCGCTGTCTGTGCCCGTCGACCCGCGCCAGGTGGCCGGGGAGGACTTCGAAGGAGGCGGGCTAGGCGGCTACCACTACTACCCGGCGCGGGACCAGGCTCGTGACTGGCTGGTGACCGCCGGGTTCCGCGTCCAAGACGAGCAGGACGCCGACTGCTACCAGCACTTCCTCCTGGAACGCCGGTGAGCCGCCTGGCGCTCCGGGCATCGCGCCGGAATTAGCCCCTCACGCTGCCTGGACTACGCTAGCTGCGGGTACCCGCGCGGAGGAATTAAGCGTAGGTGACCAATGAAACTTTCTGGAATGGCAGGGGCGCATCCGCGGCCGCTTCACCTGCCACTACAGGAACGACTGTGATGACTAGGCTCTCCTCGCCTTGTGCGACTCGGCCGATGGCGTCCGTAACCTCAAGCCACATCTTCGCCGGCGTGAGCTGGTGAGGAGGCCGCAAGTCGAAAGGTTGCCGCTCCATCGGAACGTCACAATGGCCCTGGTCGCCGAAACAGCCTCCGTGGCCGAACACATACACCGATCCCGCATAGCCATTCTCAGCCGAGAGGCCGGTGTTTATAGTGGCGGCCGGGTTATTGAAGAAGACTCTCAGCGAGTAGGATCGGCCCGAATGATCAACGCCATCGAAGACCAGGTCAGCCCGACGGTAGGCGGCGCCGACATCGCCGGGCGCCAGCCCGATCGATTTTGAATGAAATGGTCGCATAGCTTAAGCCTGTTCTGGCGCGGAAGCTTCCAGGGGCACCTCAGCGACAGCATATTCGTAGCCGAGGGTGTTGATATCAAGCGTCCCGCCTACCGTCAGGCTCGGGAACGGCGGCAAAGGGGCGTCAAGATAGCGGGCGGGCGGGTTAGCCCCAGAATGCTGCAGTTGCCAGAGCCACCACAGCCGGTCGATCATCGTGTGATGAGCATAGAAGAGTGGATCATAGGCGGCGACGGGGATCTCACTCATTGTGCCACCGACCCACACGTGCACTGCGTTGTGGATTTGCTCGATCCTTTGGCTGAAGTCGGCGAAGTTGGAGGACCCGAGGGCATCGTTCACGTCTTGAGCGGTCGGCAGCGCCGGTGGCGCCATGGGAAGAGCGCCTGGCTGGCGGTACGTGTTAGCTGGCAGCGGGCCAGGGTCGACACCAGTTTGCTGGAGGAGGCTTTGCCTCGCGCCTGAATCGCCTTCCCACTGTGAGTCCGGAATAGCGACGATTGGCCCCTGAAATAGGGGATTCGGCTGGCCGTCAACCGTTTCCGAGGCATAAGCGGCAGGGATCTCGGATGGCTGGGACGGATCTGTAATCCAGTCCCACCATGGGAGTGTCACCGCGTGGCCCGGGTCCTGGTCCTGGAGGGCAAGCTCAAAGAAATAGAGGTACGCCCGGTGCCACGGAAGGAATAGCGGGCCGACCGGAAGATTGCCAAGCACTCCGGCAGCGTCACCATGGACGCAGTAGCCAGGTAGCGGAAGTCCATGAATACCGGCCCAATACTGATATCCGCGCTCGTCGGAGATGCCCTCCATAGCGGTCAAGGCAGCCCGTAGGCTGGCCAGATCCGCGTCTGTTAGCGTAGCGACACTCTTGCGCAACTTGACGCCTGCGACAGCCGGTACTTGCGGCGCCTCAGTCACTGTAGTCGTCAACGTAACTCCACCCCCTTCTGCCGCCGGTGACACACGCGCCGAAGGCATCACGTGCTACGTTTTCTCTCGACACGTGCCGGTAATAAGCATTGACGGTGAGAGGTCGTTTGTAAAGGCAGCCGGTGGAATTCACCGGCTCAGCTTGTTCCGCGAGACAAGATGCTGACATGAGCGTCTTCAAGCTCGAAACGCTCGCTCGTAGCCGCGCAGCGGGCGGTGTTGCCGGGGATACCCTGTTGACGGCATGGCGGGCCGGGGCCATGCTGACGTCTGTGTCCGGGACCGCTGATCATGTGCTGCGCAACCGCGCGGCGTGGGACCGGTGGGCGGAAGAATACGCGGGGCCGGGCTTGCGTAACTGGGCGGCGGCCGAGCCCAGCTGGGGTATCTGGGGGATCCCCGAGGTGCAGGCGCGCGTGCTGCCCGGTGACCTGCAGGGCCGGGACAGCATCGAGCTGGGCTGCGGCACCGGGTATGTCTCGGCGTGGCTGGCCCGCCGCGGCGCGCGGCCGGCCGGGCTGGACAACTCCGCGGCGCAGCTGGTCACCGCCCGCCACCTGCAGGACCGTTTCGGGCTGCGGTTCCCGCTCATCCACGCCAGCGCCGAGCAGGCACCCTTTACCGGAGCCAGCTTCGACCTGGCGATCTCGGAGTACGGCGCCAGCATCTGGTGCGATCCCTACGCGTGGATTCCCGAGGCGGCCCGGCTGCTGCGCCCCGGCGGTCAGCTGATCTTCCTGGTGAACTCGGCGCTGCTCATGCTCACCGTCCCGGACCAGGACGGCCTGCCCGCCACCGAGCAGCTGCTGCGGCCTTACTTCGGCATGCACCGGTTTGAATGGCCAGATGATGAGTCGGTGGAATTCCACCTTGGCCACGGCGACATGATCCGGCTGCTCCGCGGCTGCGGCCTGGAAGTCGAGGATCTCCTCGAGCTCCGGCCCGGGCCAGGTGCTACCACACGATATCCGCTGGCAACCCTGGAATGGGCGCGGCAATGGCCATGCGAAGAAGTATGGAAGGCCCGCAAACTCCGCTGATTCCAGCTCCGTCCAGAAACGGGCATGCCGGACCCGGACATGGGAGGCACCATTATGCATATCGTCGGGGCATACTCACATGCCGAAGCGCTGTGGCGGGAGCTCCTGGGCCATCATCTGCAGGGTGCTCCGCACTTGGCCGCGCTGGGCCCGGCGCGCGCTCCAGAGGATTCTTGGCGCGTGAGGATTCTTGGCGCGTGCGGCGCGCGCAGTACCTGCGGTGGCTGGCTGCATCTAGGGCCGCGGCGCTGTTCGCGACGAGTTCTGGCCGCCTTGCAGGCTACGCCGTGGTCCGGGTCGTCGAGGCAGCCGGCTCGTGGCGGTGGGGGGACGAGGTCGGCGTTCAGGAGACCCTCGTAGTCGGCAGCGATGATCGTGGCGCGCGGGTAGGCCATGCGCTACTGGACGCCGCGCGGAACCGCCTGGCCGGGTGGGGCATCCGGGTCATGACAGTGTCCGTTGTGGCAGGCAACGAAGGAGCGCTGCGGTTTTACCGTCGCGAAGGTGCCGCCGACTATTTGCAGACGCTTATCATGCCGGTCGAAGGCAATCGCCCCGGTTGAGGTCGCAGGCACGAATATGCGGCAAAGGCGGCACCCGGGGCGTACGCAGTAAGCGCCAATTCCTCTGTCACAGTCGAAGCCAGATATCCTCATCTGCCGCGATGAGGATCGATCGCCCACTGGTCACACCGCAGTCAGTAGCCGAAATAGCGAACTCAGGGTCGGCGGACTTATGTCCTGACGGCTGGGATCGGGACCGGGCCATCATGGCCGTCCTCGGTGACTCCGAGCTCGAGGCGTCTTACGGCATCAACCTCGGCGGCCAGGTGGTGGCGTTGTCCGCTTGCAGGCCGACAAGCACAGTGCCGTCGAGGAGCGTGTCGCTTAGTGCTCTGGGCCGTAATTTCGGTCACGCATCGGTCCGGGGTTCTCGGTGCAGACGCAGGACTCATCCTCAGCGTCAGCCATGACCAGCCCGCGGAAGCATGGTGCTTGGCAGGACGCGGCCGGGCCGGCGGAAGTCAGGATGCGCAAGATCCTGCAAACAGCGAGAGTGTGACGCGATGCACCTGTGGCTTGTGGCCGATTCTCACATCGAGCGGGACGCAGCCACGAGTCTGACCACGGGTGAAGGCGAAGCCCTGCGCAAAAAAGCCTGCCTCGCGGGAGCACGAACGGTAGGTGGCGGCGGTCACCCCGCCGACACCCGATAGGTCGGCGTAGGGGTTGTCGATCACAACCTGCCCGCGTGCTGGGGCGGCGATCGTGACCGTCACTGTCGATCCCATGGTCACGATGAAGGGGATCTTGTAACTCCCGTGGTCTCCGTAGCCTGCGGGGTTCGCTGTGGCCAGCCGCTTACCGTTGACGATGAACAGCGGCCCGATGACCAGGTCGCCCGGCTGCGGCTGTTGCGGCACTGGGGCTTCGGTGAAGGACTCCTGGGCGCAGGACAGCAGCAGCGGATTGCCTGGGCTGCCGGTCCGCGCCGTGGCTGGTGGGCTGCTGGCCAAGGGCGGAGAGGGTGAGGGCGCCGCGCGATGGGCTGCGCTGGACGCCGCGCCTTGGGTGCAGCCCGTAAGGAACGCGCAGGTCAGTGTGGCCAGGGCTGGCACAAGCCATAGCGGCTGACCGCGCATATGGCTCATTCTGCTTGTCATGCTGCGGCCTGGCAACCGGGCTGGCCGGCGAGTTTCTTCAACAGCAGGGCGAGGTCGTGCCGGGTGAACTTCCACACCATGTCATCCCGGTACTCGCTCCAGGCCAGGTGCGATCCCGGCGACCCCGGCTGCTTGCCCGGCTTCCGCTTCCCGCCGGCAGAGGGCTTGCGCCGCGGCGGCGTGCGGCCCGGCAGGTCATCGGCCGACGGCGGCATCGACAAGTTTCCCTGTTCCGCAAGCCCAGCCGCTCCAGCCGCTCAACTCTGGCGGCCAGATCGGCCACCTGCCCGGTCAGCCTGGTGTTTTCCGCGGCCAGTGCCTCGATCACCCGGGCCTGCATAACGATCACCGCGTCGCGCGTAGCATCCAGCGGCATCGATGGCACAGGTCATCAAGCCGGCACGCTGGGCCCGGCAATGAGGAGACCCGGCAAGTCAGCCCCGCCACCAGGACCCCGGTGCGCAGCCTGGGATCGCGGCCGGGTCCTGGCAATTCAGCTCGACTGATGACTGGATGGGCTATCCGAGGCCCCTGGCCGGATGAGACCCGTCTCATACGCGAGCACCGCCGCCTGGACCCGGTCGCGGAGCGCGAGCTTGGCCAGGATGCGGGTCACGTGGGTCTTTCATCGGCGGAGGCGGCACCGCCATGTCTCCGCCGCTGCCGATCATGGTCTTGTTCGCCGCGGCCATCGCCGCTTCTGCATCTCGCCGTTGGGTAGGGGCGCTCGGCGCGGTCGCTGTGGCCGTCGGTAGCACTGCATTCACCCTCGGCATCGCCATCGAGCCCATCACGCTCCGGGTGCTGAGCGCTCACCCGGACGCGCTCAAGACCCCGCTGACCGTCCTAGCCCTGGTCGCCGCGCCGACCACAGCGCTGGCCGCCGCACTCCATCTGCGTCAGCGCCTGAAGGCCCGGTATCAGAGATCCGGAGCTCGCCGCTGACCGGAAACCCGGGCCGGCGCCGACGGGGCCTGCCGGGGTGCTTCCCGTTTGGGAGCTGCGGCGATGCCCGCTGCAGGCCGCGGCGAGTACCGGCTGGCCACCGGGCCGGTGATGGGTTTCATACATCCGGACAGCGACAACTACCCAGATGGCCGCGGCGAGCCTGCGCAGGCCAGCAGCCACCCTGCCAGCAGCGCGCCCACAGACAACCCGGCGTCCTGCCCGGCAGACACCGGCCGCCTGTGCCCGCCAGGCCAGGTGCGCGACGTCACCGGCCACGGCGAGGAGCTGGAACAGACCATGGCGGTGCAGCAGCCGGGGAGAGGGCTCCGGCAGCCCAGGGCCAGAATCCGTGCACGACCGCGAAGCGCCGATGGCAGCGGCCTTGACCGCAGGACTCCTCGCCACGCTCAGCCATTACGCATTGGCCAAAAGGCACAAGGGCTGAATGCTTACGAGCGAACGTCTCACATGGTTGATATGTAGGTGTGATCGTGAGGCTCCATAATTTGGCGCGCTGCGCCTCGATCACCCACATAATGCCGCTGTGCGCGCGGGACGAGTAACGTCTGCTCGCGTTTGGGGTCGGTGCGGTCGTTCCGCCGTGACTGGATGCGAGACTACGCTCAGGGCTGTGGCACGGTAGGTCGTGACAGCGAGGCTGAGGCGGAGCTGTCCGGAGCCGCTGTACCCGAGGATGATGCGGGCGCTCCGCGGCGGGTGCGGCACCGATCAGGAGATCGCGGCCGTCACCAGCTCGGCGATCTTCTTCTCCACCGTGGGGCTCCATTTCTTAAGCGCGTACGACACCGGCCACATGTCGCCGTCGTCGAGGTTCGCCGCGTCCTGGAAGCCCAGGGTCGAGTAGCGGTAACTGAACTTGCCCGCGTTCTGGAAGAAGACGACGACCTTGCCGTCCGCGTTCGCGTAAGCGGGCATCCCGTACCAGGTCTTCGGCGACAACCCGGGGGCGGCCGCGGTTACCGTCACATGCACGCGCTCGGCTAGCGCACGATCCTCCGGTGCCATCTCCGCGATGCTGTCCAGGACCGCCTGCAGGCCGTCGGCCTTCTTGGCGCCTTTCTTGCCCTCGGCGCGGAACTCGGCGGCGCGCTTCTTCATCGCGGCACGTTCCTCGGCGCTGAAGTTACCGGACTCGGCCGTGGCATTTTTCGCGGGCATTTTCGGGCTTCCTTCCTTGACGCTCAGGGGCTCGGTGTCATGCCGGCCCCTCCACCGAAAGGCTAGGCCCGGCCACACCGTAGCGCTTCTCGATTCCTGATCGGATCGGGCCCAGCCGAGGCGCTCGGGCAGCGGCCCCCTCCACTGACCGAACGTCCGGATCTGCCGCGGACAGGGCCGGGTTCAAGCAGCCAGGCGAAAAGAGAGATGGCATGCAGACCGCAATGATCACTCCACGGCCGCCTGGGTGCCGCTACGATGCCTTCCCCAGCACGTGCGAGAAGGCGGCATCGGCGGCTAGCGTTGCCGCGACCCGTGCACCGCCGGTGCAGATGCTGTGGCGGCGGGCGGGTCAGGGAAAGCGCCACACGATACAACCGGCTTCAGCGGATGCCTTTGGCTCCCCGTTTGGCTCCCAGATGGCAGACCGCCTCTAGGGCACACATCTGGATCACAGTTCTGCCTGGTGAGCGCGTACCCGCCTGTTCATACGCGCGGTGATGCTGGATGTGGCCTGACGTAGCCTTGCCCCTGCGGTCGTTGGCTCCCCGTTCGGCACCCCGGAATCTCGTTAGCAACGCTAATGTTCGAATGACCAGAACCCTAAACGCCGACCATCGAATCGCGAGTCCAGCCACCGACCTCACCCGGCTAAGCGAGGCCGCTCCTGCGCCCGGCGATGTCTCCCTAGCGACGCGGCGGGCGGAATGAGGCCTCGCCGAGCCGGTTATGTGCGCCACCGGCTGCTCGTTGTCCTGACTAGCGGTACCGTCCAGATCGAATACTCCGTGTCCCCAGAGCCGGCGTGGATTCATCTCGTGATCGGTCCCGCGTCCGACTGCCTGCCGGTAATGGAGCCCGATCGCACGTGGCAAGGCGCTCTCCGGTCTGGCGCTCGGCGCATCGCCGCGAACCAGGCAACCGCGCGCTATTCCCCGGCGAACTCCATTCCCCAGCTGATCACTTCGGCGGGATGCAGCTGGATGATAGGCCCGGCAGGCTCGCCGGCCGGGCTGGCCGCATCGGCCAGAGCCTCCGCCGTGCCGCGGATCAGCACGCCTCGAGGCCGCCACGGCGGCAGCACGTCATCGACCACCAGAGCGACGTTCGGGTGCGCTGCGCGTTATGAAACTTCCTGGACCGGGCGAAGTCCCGGCCGCCGATGTCGATCGCGTACAGGCTCAGGGGCCCTCTGGAGCCTTTAGAGAACCCGGCCGATGTCAGCCAAAGGCCGACATTAGGCGCGGCTGGGGTTTAACGCGATCGGTGCGGAGCAATACGGACAGGGACGTCACATCCGCGCGACTTCGGCCGAGGTGCTCATGCGTCGCTTGATAGCGGTTTCTGTCATGTCAGCGTTCGCCGCCGTACTTCTGGCTCTTCCGTCTGAGGCAAGCATTGCTGCTGGCCAGGCTCCGCCCGTCGCGGCCAAGGAGCCGGTGGCGGTCGGCACCGGCGGCGCGGTCGCCTCCATGGACACCGGCGCGAGCCAGGCGGGCATCGACGCGCTCAAGCACGGCGGCAACGCGATCGACGCCGCCGTGGCGACGGCTAGCGCGCTCGGCGTGACGATCCCGTTCGTCGCGGGCCCGGGCGGAGGCGGCTTCATGGTGATCTACCTGGCCAAGACCCATCAGGTGGTGACCATCGACGGCCGCGAGACGTGCCCCGCCGCCTGCACGCCGACGATGTTCACTGACCCCAAGACCGGCCAGCCGCTCGGCTACGACTACGCATCGGATCAGCCGCTGGCCACCGGCGTCCCCTCCATGGTAGCCACCTGGGCCAAGGCGATCAGCCTGTATGGCCGCAAGAGCCTGGCCGCGGACCTCCAGCCGGCGATCGAGGTCGCGGACCGCGGGTTCCGCGTCGACGCGGACTTCGTTCAGCTCACCGAGTCAGACCTGCCCGAGCTGCAGGCTTACCCCGCCAGCCGGGCCCTGCTGCTGACTCCGGAGGGCAACCCGTTGCCCGTCGGCTACCTGCTCCGCAATCCGGACCTCGCCAACACCTACCGGCTGCTGGCCCGCTACGGCCCGTCTTACCTCTACGACGGGCCGCTGGGCCGGGCCATCGTCCAAGCCGATGATCACCCCGTGGTGACCCCGGGGAACACCGTGATCGCCCTGCCGGGCATCATGACCACCAGCGACCTGAGCGCGTACCAGGCCCGAGTGCAGGCGCCGACCCACGTCCGGTACCGCGGCCTTGACATCTACAGCATGGCGCCGCCGTCGAGCAGCGGGTCCACCGTCGGCGAGGCGCTGAACATCCTCAGCGGATACGACCTGTCGGCCGAGCCCAGAGCGACGGCGCTGTTCCACTACCTGGAGGCCTCCCGGCTGGCCTACGCCGACCGCAACGCCTACGTCGGCGATCCCCGCTACGTCAGCGTGCCGCTGTCCGGGCTGCTGAGCCCGGCCTTCGCCGCGACCCGGCGCTGCCTGATCCATAACCAGGCGCTTGTCTCCCCGGTCGCCCCGGGCCACCCTTACCCGCCCTACCAGGGCTGCCAGAACCAGAGCTCGCCGCAGGCGGCGGCGTCATCAGAGGGGCTCCACACCAACAACATCGTCGCGGTCGACAAGTGGGGCAACATCGTCGCCTACACCAACACCATCAACTTCTTCGGAGGCAGCGGCGAGACCGTTCCCGGCTACGGCTTCCTGCTCAACAACGAGATGACCGACTTCGACTTCGCGCCGTCCTCGCCCGGGGCTTACGACCCGAACCTGCCCGCCGGCGGCAAGCAGCCACGTTCCAGCATGGGACCGGTCATCGCGTTCCGCGACGGGACACCGGTCTTCAGCGTCGGCGCGGCCGGCGGATCCACGATCATCACGACCATCCTGCAGATCATCATGAACCACGTCGACTTCGGCATGTCGCTGCCCGCCGCGCTCGCGGCTCCGCGGGTGAGCCAGACCAACTCGGCCACGTCACTGGCCGAACCCGCCTTCTACACCAGCGCGCTGGCACAGCAGCTGACCAGCCAGTTCGGCGAGAAGTTCACCGAGGCCACCGGGCCGGTGCTCCCCCTTGATTACTACCCGGGCGACGCGACGGCGCTTCAGATCCTCGGCCACGGGCGCTTCGAAGCCATCGCCGAGCCCGTCCGCCTCGGCGGCGGCAGCGCACTCGTCGTGAAGCCCGCACCGTAGCCTCCGGGCGCTACGGTGCGGTCCAAGCGGATCCTGCGTGCCGTTCGCGTGGTCCCTGGGTCACCCCATGGACTTGGCCCCGTCCAGGGATTCGCGGATGATGTCGGCGTGGCCCGCGTGCTGTGCGGTTTCGGCGATGATGTGCAGGAGTACCCGACGAGCCGACCACGATTCGCCGGACTGGAACCAGGGGGCGTTCGGCAGCGGGTGCTCGGCATTCAGGCTGGGCAGGCTCGCGACAAGTTCGTCGGTACGGTGGGCCACCTCGGCGTAGTCGGCCAGCACGGCGGCCAGCGTCTCGCCGGGCATCAGCCGGAACTGGTCAGCTCGCTGCGCATAGTCGTCCTCGGTCATGGCGGCGAAATCCTTCATCGCCGACGGCCCCTCCAGGATGAAGTTCACCCAGCCCTGCTCCATGGCCGTGACGTGCTTGATCAGGCCGCCCAGGCATAGCTCGCTCACGGTGGTGCGCTGCCCGGCCTGCTCGTCGGTGAGGCCGAGGGAGGTGAAGCGCAGGAAGTGGCGTTGCTTGGCCAGGGTCGTCAGCAGGTCGGCGCGCTCGCCGTCGACGGTGGATGCGTCAACCTGGCCGCCGGCGGCCAGGTCGCCAGTGATCGGGGTGCTGGTCGTCATGGCCTGGGTGCTGGTCGTCATGGTCTGGGCCTTTCGTGGTCGTGAGGCGGGTTTCCGTTCCCGGTCTAAGCCCACGCTACGAGGCATAGCGGCCACTTTCTGACCTGAATTCCACGATGATCGTGAATATGGCCAATACCAGTACTCGCACGCTGAGGTTGCTGTCGCTGCTGCAAGCACGCCGGTACTGGCCGGGTGCTGAACTGGCCGGACGGCTGCAGGTTTCACCGCGCACCCTGCGCCGGGACATCGACCGGCTGCGTGAGCTGGGTTATCCGATCCAGGCCCAGCGCGGTGCCGACGGCGGCTACCAACTGGCCGCGGGCACCGCGCTGCCGCCGCTGCTGGTCGAGGACGAGGAGGCCGTCGCCCTGGTTATCGGCCTGCAGGCGGCCGCGCAGAGCGCAGTCGAGGGCATCGCGGAGTCCTCGGTGCGTGCGCTGGCCAAAGTGGTACAGGTCATGCCGGCCCGGCTGCGGCGCCAGGTCGAGGCGCTGAGCGCGATGACGGTACCCGCAAGCTGGGGAAGCGCGGCCCAGGCGGCCGTAGACCCGGACATCCTCACCACCGTCGCGCTGGCCTGCCGGGACAGCGAACGGCTCCGCTTCTCCTACACCACAGCCGACGGCCAGCACACCGACCGGCACGTTGAACCACACCGCCTGGTCCTACTCGGCCGCCGCTGGTACCTGGTCGGCTACGACCTTGGCCGGCACGACTGGCGCAGCTTCCGCCTCGACCGCCTCGCCGCGCCCCGCGGCGCCGGGACACGATTCCGGCCCCGCAAGCTGCCCGCCGCCGACGCCGCCGCTTTCGTCCGGGCCGGCGTTGACAGCGCCTTCGCAGCCTACGACGTTGAGGTCGTCGTCCACGCTCCGGCCACGGCTGTGCGCCAGCGGATCGGCCAGTGGGCTGCCGTCGAGGACATTGACGCCACCCGCTGCCGGGTGCGCATGACCGCCGACTCACTGGACTGGCCCGCCATGGCGCTGGGCGCGGTCGGCGCAGGTTTCCAGGTGGTCTCCCCGCCTGAACTGCTCGATCGGGTGCACGACTGGGGCCGCCGGTTCAGCCAGGCCAGCGTCACAACGCACGATGACTGACGCGGCGGGGGCAGCGATCCGGCCGCCCGGATAGAGTGCCGGAGACGAAGTGGCTGGCCGAGTGCTCTGTTGCGGCGTTCCGTGCGACGATCGTGGGCCGCCGCGATCTCCTCAGCCTGCCCATCGACGGGTTGGATGCCCAGATCGCCGCCATCTGCCGGACACGCGGGGCGGCGCTGGCCACGCGCACGCCTTGACAAACATAAGAGCATCGTTCTGCAATTGCTTGAGCCAGGTACGACACGCCCGCTTAACACGCTACGTGACCAGGTGCCGCGTTCTT
>CABEDN010001092.1_pt1 | contig 12531 bp, 10 predicted proteins | sample 3423051 | NCBI WGS metagenome assembly CABEDN01 (sample SAMEA5534330, study PRJEB31848) | metagenome | biome: tundra; feature: field; material: soil | place: USA | collected 2013-05 | depth 0.15 m
CGCCGTTCCCGCTCGGCCTCGGCCTGCCGCGACATCGAGCGCTTCATGCTCTCGGGCAGCGACACGTCCTTGATTTCCACCCGCTCGACCCGGATGCCCCACGGGCCTTCGGTCGGCTCGTCGATGATCCGGCGGAGCTCCCGGTTGACCGTCTCCCGCTCGGCCAGCAGCTGGTCCATCTCGGACTGGCCGATGATCGACCGCAGCGAGGTCTGCGCCTGCTGAGAGATGGCGAACATGTAGTTCTGCACGTTCACGGTGGCCTTGATCGGGTCCACTACCCGGAAGTAGACCACCGCGTCCACCCGGACGGTCACGTTGTCCCGGGTGATGCCATCCTGGGCAGGCACCGCCATGGCGATGATCTGCATGTTGACCTTCGCCATCCGGTCGCCGACCGGCCGGATGATGGTCAGCCCGGGCCCGCGTATCTCCGGCAGGACCCGGCCGAACCGGTAGATGATGCCCTTCTCGTACTGCTGCACCACCTTGAACGTGCGCGAGGCCGCGATAATCCCGAGTATGACCAGGATCACGATGACAGCAACAACTGCACCCACCGGGATCACCTCTCTTCCTAGACCCCAGCTTCCTAGACCCCAGCGTAGTGACAAAAGGAACTCATACCAGTCACGGCTACCGAACCATAAGGTATCCGCGCGGAGATAGCCTCCGTGGGAGAACCGACCGGAGGCAGCGACGGCATGACCACGAGGGATACCGACTGGGACGGCGTGCGACTGCACGTGGTCACCGGCAAAGGCGGCACCGGCAAGACCACGGTGGCGGCGGCCATGGCGCTCGCCCTGGCCACGGCGGGCCGTAAGGTCCTGCTGATCGAAGTCGAGGGCAGGCAGGGCATCGCCAGGCTCTTCGACTGCCCTCCGCTCCCGTATGAGGAGCGGAAGGTCGCGATCGGCCTGGCCCCGATGCCCCCGCAAAGCTCCCAGGGCGGCGGCCAGGGCGGGGATGTGTACGCGCTCGCCGTCGACCCGGAGGGCGCGCTGCTTGACTACCTGGAGATGTTCTACAACCTGCGCCGCACCGGAAAGGCGCTGACCAGGCTCGGCGTGGTGGATTTCGCCACCACCATCGCCCCCGGCCTGTCCGATGTGCTGGTCACCGGCAAGGCCACCGAGGCGGCGCGGCGCCGGGTAAACCGGCACGACGACACGCACGTGTACCACGCGGTGGTCATGGATGCCCCGCCGACCGGCCGGATCAGCCGTTTCCTGAACGTCAGCACGGAGGTCTCCGGGCTAGCCAAGATGGGCCCGATAAAAACGCACGCGGACACCGTGGGCCGGGTGATCCGGTCACCGCAGACGGCGGTGCATTACGTCACGACGCTCGAAGAAATGCCGGTCCAGGAAACCCTGGACGGCCTGGCCGAGCTGCGCGAGCTGACCGGCGACGCCATCCGGCCAGGCGGTGTCATCATCAACATGGCCCGCCCGGCCATGCTCGACCGCGCGGACCTGGCCGCGGCCGCCAGCGGATCCCTCGACGTCGCCGAGCTCGCCCTCGGCCTGAAAGCGGCCGGGATCAGTGACAATCACGGGCTGGCCGCCGATCTGGCCACCGAACTCAGGGAACACGCGCTGCAGGTGGCGCTGCAGGACAGGGAGCGCGAGGAGCTGCAGACATCGGGCCGCCCGACGTACGAGCTGCCGATGATCCCCGAGGGGATCGACCTGGCCAGCTTGTACCAGCTGGCCGCCGCGCTCAGGGACCAGGGGGCAGCTTAATGACACCGGTCAAGCTCGACATGGACCGGCTCATCGACGACCGGCGGACGAGGATCATCGTCTGCTGCGGTTCCGGCGGCGTCGGCAAGACCACGGCCGCGGCCGCGATCGGCCTGCGCGCCGCCGAACGCGGCAGGCGGGCGTGCGTGCTCACCGTCGACCCGGCCCGGCGGCTGGCCCAGTCGATGGGCCTGACCTCGCTGGACAACACCCCGCGCCAGGTCGACGGGGTACAGGCCGAAAGCGGCGGCAGCCTGCACGCGATGATGCTCGACATGAAGCGGACCTTCGACGAGATCGTGGAGGCGCACGCCGACCCGGACCGGGCCGCGCAGATCCTGGCCAACCCCTTCTACCAGTCGCTGTCCTCCAGCTTCGCCGGGACGCAGGAGTACATGGCGATGGAGAAGCTCGGTCAGCTCAGGCACGCCGACGAGTGGGACCTCATCGTGGTCGACACCCCGCCGAGCCGTTCGGCCCTCGACTTCCTCGACGCGCCGCAGCGACTCGGCCGGTTCCTGGACGGCAGGCTGATCCGGCTGCTGACCGTCCCGGCTAAGGCCGGCATGTCCTACATGAAGGTGCTGAACGCCGGATTCGCCATGATGACGGGCGCGCTGACCAAGATCCTGGGGGCGCAGGTGCTCAAGGACGCGCAGACGTTCGTCACCGCGCTTGACACCATGTTCGGCGGTTTCCGCGAGCGGGCCGAGGGGACGTACCGGCTGCTGCAGGCGCCGGGCACCGCGTTCCTCGTGGTCGCGGCGCCGGAACCGGACGCGCTGCGCGAGGCGTCCTACTTCGTCGAGCGCCTCGACGCCGAGCGGATGCCGCTCGCCGGGCTCATCCTCAACCGCGTGCACACCTCACCTGCCGGACGGCTGAGCGCCGCCCGGAGCCTGGCCGCCGCCGAGACCCTGGACATGCAGGATCACCCGGACGGCCCAGAGATGACTACTCCGCGCTACTCGATCGCCGCGGCGGCGCTGCGAATGCACGCGGAGCGGATGCACCTCAGCAAGCGGGAGCGGCGGCTGGCTGAGCATTTCACGTCGGCGCACCCGGCGATTCCCGTGGCCGAGGTGGTCGCGCAGCCCGAGGACGTACACGACCTTGACGGGTTGCGGGTCATCGGCGCGATACTGTCCCGGCCAGCCTCGAAAGGCCCGGCCGGGACAGCATGAGAGCCCTTTGATCAGTTTCGCTGGCTGACGTGCGGCTAGCTCCGTTGCTGAGCCGCTCACTGAGTCATAGTGTCACGGAGTCATAGTGCTGAGCGACGGTGCTCAGCCGGCCACGCTAAGGTACTTAGCTGGCCACGAGCTCGTCGATAGACTGCCGCTCGTAATCGTCGCGCGCGCGCTCTAGCAGTTCGCGCCACGAGATCACTTCGGGTCGCCGCCGCAGCAGCGCGCGCCGCTCCCGCTCGGTCATCCCGCCCCAAACGCCGAACTCGATCCCGTTGTCGAGCGCATCCGCAAGGCACTCCGTGCGAACCGGACAGCCACGGCAGATCAGCTTCGCGCGATTCTGCGCTGCACCCTGGACGAAAAGCTCGTCCGGGTCGGTTCCCTTGCATGCGGCGCGTGTGGTCCAGTCAGTGATCCACATGTGCCCACTCCTCTTGATCGTCGAGCACGAAAACTCAGACGGTCGTCTCGATGGGGTTGCGATCCCGCGGTCAGTGCGTGCGGCCGCCCTGCCACGGTTATCTGTTCGTGATCCAGCAACTTACGGAAGTCCGGCCGCCGTGCCAAGACCCTGGCATGGTCATTTACTAAATAGTTCTCACGGGCTATATGGAATCAGGCAAATAGTCACTCTCCGGGTGCGGACCTGCTCTGATGGTGACTTCGCGGGCTCCGTTGGTGACTTAGCGGGGTTCCGATAGCCGCCGTTGTAACTTGGGGCACGAATTCCGGTTTACGCATAGTTCGGCTGGTCTATGCCGTTTCGGGTATCTCTAGCACCCGTATGTCCGGTACAAGTGCACTAGCTACTGGCAATCGCGGCGTACGCTTACTCGCGTGCAGCTCGGAGAGATTTTTACCCGGACAAGCGTACTGGGACGCCTCGTCGTCTTCGCCGCGATCGGCGGAGTGCTGGCTGCGGCCATGGTCGTCCCGATCGTCGCCACCACCGGGGTCCTGGTCAGGAACGAGGCGAACAAGTTCACCACCTTGTCGCTGTCCGCCCAGGGCCTCCCGCAGCGGTCCGAGATCCTGGACAGCAACGGCCAGTTGCTCGCGTACGTGTACGGCGTCGACGTGCCCTACTACAGCAGCGCCACCAAGGCGGTCCAGGTCCAGTACTTCGGCTGGGACCGGCAGCCGGTGACCTACCCGCAGATCGCCCCGAACATGGTGAACGCGCTGGTGGCCATCGAGGACTCCAGGTACTGGCAACACGGTGCTATCGACCTGCGCGGCACCATCCGCGCTGCGGTGAACGATATGCAGCACCAGGCGGTCCAGGGCGGTTCCACCATCGCGCAGCAGTACGTGAAGAATGTCCTGCTGCTGACGGCCGAGGTGGCCGACAACTCCCAGGGCGTGACGGCCGCCGCCGCGGATACGCTAAGCCGCAAGCTGAACGAGCTGCGGATGGCCGTGGCCGCCGAGCAGCAGCAGTCCAAGCAGGACATCGTGGCCGGGTACCTGAACGACGCTTACTTCGGCAACCTCGCTTACGGGATCGAGACCGCCGCCGAGACCTACTTCGGCACCAGCGCGGCCAAGCTGACCATCCCCCAGGCCGCCACCCTGGCCGGGATCGTGGAGAATCCGTCGAAGTACGACCCCATCCAGCATCCGGGGGAGGCTCTCACCCGGCGCAACACCGTCCTGGAGCGGATGGGGGCGACCGGCAACGGGATCACCGCGGCCCAGGCCACGGTCGAGGAGGCCAAGCCGCTCGGCCTGCACGTCTCGACGCCGCAGAGCGGCTGCCAGTCCGCTTCGGTCGGCTCGGCGGGCTTCTTCTGCCAGTACGTGGAAGAGGTCTTCCTGAACGACCCGGCCTACGGCAACACGCCGATGGCCCGGGCCAAGCTGCTGTCCACCGGCGGCCTGAAGATCTACACCACGCTCAACCCGAAGGACCAGCAGGCCGCGAACAACGCGGTGAACTACGTCGTGCCGGCCAGGAGCGGCTACTTCAACCCGGGTCATAATGCCGACACCGAGGCGATGGTGCAGCCGGGCACCGGCCAGATCGAGGCGATGGCCGAGGACCGGCCGTACGGGACCGGCCGCGGCCAGACCGAGATCAACTACGCGGTGAACACCGCCTACGGCGGCAGTACCGGGGTCCAGACCGGCTCGTCGTCCAAGCTGTTCACGCTCATCACGGCGCTGGAGCAGGGCATCCCGTTCGGGTTCCAGCTGACCGTCCCGGGCAGCACCACCGTCACCGGCTACACCAACTGCGAGGGCGCCCCGGCCGGGACGACCACCAGCGGCGTCGTGGGCGGGTACGACGTGTCGAACGCGGAAGGACCGGCCAAGTCAACCGATTCGCTCTACACCGGAACGACCAATTCCATCAACGTGTTCTTCGCCGAGCTGGAGAAGAAGGTCGGCTTGTGCAACGTCGTGCACACCGCCGCGGACCTGGGAATGACCCGGGCCGACGGGACCTCGCTGCTCAGCTGGGACGGTAAGAACGTGCCGCCCGCGGACAATTTCCCGTCTTTCACGCTCGGCTCGGTTAACGTGGCGCCGCTTTCGATGGCGGCCGCGTACGCCACCGTCGCGTCCCGGGGCATCCACTGCTCACCGGTGGTCCTCAGCAAGGTCGTCACCAGCAGCGGCGGCACGATGGCGGTGCCCTCGGCGAACTGCCACCGGGTACTGTCCACCGACGTCGCTGACGCGGTGAACTACATCCTGCAGGGCGTCCTGACCACCGGCACCGCGATTGGCATCGGCGGTCTGGCCGGCCGCGAGGCGGCCGCCAAGACCGGCACCTCCAACGTGGCCAACAACGGCGGCACCCCGTACGCCGCCTTCGCGGGCTACACGCCGAGCCTGGTGGGCTACATCTCGGTGTTCAACCCCTACTCCCCGACCATCGACACCATGGGCGGCCAGAGCGCCTGCTACCGGCTGGAAAGCGGCGGGCTGGCGAACTGCGGGGGTGAGATGTTCGGCGCGAACGCGCCCGGCTCCACCTGGCACATGTCGTTCGACCATGCCGATCTCGGCCCGGTCACCTACTTCGTGCCGGTCCCGCCCGACAGCCCGTTCAACAGCTCCGGTAACGGCCAGGTCATCATCCAGCCGCCGAAGCCGAAGAAGGGCACCGGCGGGAACGGGGGCACCGGCGGCGGAGGTAACGGCGGGCCAGGCGGTAAACCAACGCCACTACCCACGAACTGACCCGCGCCGACCCGCGGCCGTCACGGTGTAGCGACCGTGAGATCCAGGACCTAGGGGCACCCACGGAGGAGCGATGGAGTACAAGCTGCTCGGGCACAGCGGATGCGCGGTCTCCACGCTGGCCCTCGGCACGCTGACGTTCGGCAACGAGACCAGCGAGGCCGACTCATTCGCGCAGCTTGACCGATTCACGGCGGCGGGCGGAACGCTGATCGACACCGCCGACGTCTACGCCGACGGCCGGGCTGAGCAGATCATCGGCCGCTGGCTGGCCAGCCGGGCGGATGCGCGCGACCTCGTGGTGATCGCCACCAAGGCCCGCTTTCCCACCAGCGATAGCCCGAACGGACATGGGCTCTCCCGCCGCCACCTGGCTGCCGCCCTCGATGCGTCGCTGCAGCGGCTTGGCGTCGAGACCATCGACCTGTACCAGCTGCACGGCTGGGATCCTCTGACGCCGATCGAGGAGACGCTGCGGTTCCTCGATGACGCCGCCCGGGCGGGCAAGATCAACTATTTCGGCCTGTCGAATTTCCTCGGCTACCAGATCCAGAAATACGTCGACCTGGCCGAAGGGCACGGGCTGATCCGGCCGGTGACCGTGCAGCCCCAGTACAACCTGCTGGCCCGCGCGATCGAATGGGAAATCGTCCCGGCGTGCCAGGCCGAGGGGCTGGGCCTGCTGCCCTGGTCGCCGCTGGCCAGCGGCTGGCTGACCGGCAAGTACCGGCGAGATGAGGCACCGGATGGGGGGACCCGGCTGTCGGATGAGATGGACCAGGGGATGCGCATCTGGAATGACCGCGGGCACCTGGAGCGCACCTGGCAGGTGATCGACGCGGTGCGCAAGGTCGCCGACGGCCGCGGCGTGTCGGCGTCACAGGTGGCGATCGCCTGGGTGCTCGCGCGCCCGGCGGTGAGCTCGGTGATCCTGGGCGCTCGTACGCTGGCTCAGCTCGACGGGAACCTGATCGCGGGTGACCTGGAGCTGACCGATGAGGAAACCCGGCTCCTGGACACGACCAGCGACCCGGGCGCGCCCGACTACCCCTACGGCGAGCGCGGCCAGACCCAGCGTGACCGCCGCATCGCGGGCGGCCGTTTCTGACCGGTCATCAGCCGGCCGTCAGCCGGCGGCAGGCGGCCGTCAGGCGGCCGTCAGGCGGCGGCGGACCTCGGCCGCGACGCGGGCCCCCTCCGCCCGGCCCGCCACCCTGGGCGTCAGCGTCTTCATGACCTGACCCATGCCCTGGATGCCGCTCGCTCCGGTGTCGGCGATCGCCGCGGTGACCAGAGCCGACAGCTCCTCGTCGCTCAGCTGGGCCGGAAGATAGCCCGCCAGTACTTCTCCCTCGGCACGCTCGGCCGCGGCCTGGGCCTCACGCCCGGCGCCCCCGAACGCCTCGGCGGCTTCCCTGCGCTTCCTGGCCTCCCGGGTGAGCACCTTCATGACCTCGTCGTCGCTGAGTTCGCGGGCCGAAGTCCCGGCCACCTCCTCGTTCGTAATCGAGCTCAATGCCATCCGCAGGGTGCGCATTCGCACCTGGTCTCGTGCCCGCATCGCGGAGTTCAGGTCCGCGCGCAACCGTTCCTTGAGTTCAGCCACGTTCCCATCCTAGGAAGCGGACACTGATCGCGGGTGGTCGCTGGCATACCTGGGGTCATGGCACCATGGATAAGTGCGATTTCGAACCCTGATACCAGCCGCCGCCGCCCTCGGCGCCGCCGCTATCGGCTACGCCACGGTGATCGAGCGGAACTGGTTCGTCTTGCGCCGGTTCGAGATTCCCGTCTTGCCGCCGGGCTCAGAGCCGTTGCGTGTGCTGCATATCTCAGACGCGCACCTGACTCCTGGCCGCAAGCGGCTCATGTCCTGGATCCGGGCTCTCGACGACCTCGATCCGCACCTGGTCGTCAACACCGGCGACTGCATCGCGCACCCCGAGGCGATCCGGTGCTTCCTTGATTCTCTCGGACCGCTCCTGAACCGTCCCGGAGTCTTCGTACTCGGCTCGAATGACCTGTACGGACCCAAGCCGGGGAATCCGTTTCGGTACCTGCAGCCAGAAGGCTCCCGCAGGCGGACCGAGAAATCCATCGGCCTCCCCTGGGAAAAGCTGCGCGATGGCATGCTCGCGGCCGGCTGGCTGGACCTGGACAACCAGCGCGGTGAGCTGACCGCCGGCGGACTCGACATCGCGTTCGGCGGCGTGCACGACGCGCACATCGACCGGGACCGCTATGAGGAAGTAGCGGGCCCGGCCGATCCGGCCGCGGCCGTCCGCATCGCGGTCATGCACTCGCCCGAGCCGCGGCTGCTCGACCGGTTCGCCGCCGACGGCTACGAGCTCATGCTGGCCGGGCACACCCATGGCGGCCAGCTATGCCTGCCGGTCTACGGCACCCTCGTGACCAACTGCGGACTGGACCGGGAGCGGGCCCGCGGGCTGCACCGGTACCCCACCGCCGGGGACGCCTGGCTGCACGTTTCCGCCGGGCTCGGTACGTCGCCGTGGGCGCCGGCCAGGTTCGCGTGCCGCCCGGAGGCGAGCCTGCTCACCCTGGTGCCGCGCGATTCCGGCTGACCGGTCAGAGCTCGGCCCGAGTTCGGCCGGCGCTGTTGTCAGCTGGTCCCGAGCGGGTCCTCGTTTCCGCTAGACTGTCCAAGTCTCGCGCGGTACCGATGAGGTCCTGCGCGGGCGGGGTGTGGCGCAGCTTGGCAGCGCGCTTCGTTCGGGACGAAGAGGCCGGGAGTTCAAATCTCCCCACCCCGACCAGCTCAGAGGGCATCGGTCCCTCACCGGACCGGCTTATGGCCGGTGCCGAGGCGACGGGTACCATCCGGCTGTGGCCGACCTGTGGGACCCCTCAGCGCCAGGCATTTTGCGCCTGCCCTCGGGGCGGCTCATCCGGGGTCGCAGCCTCAGGCGCCCGCTGCCCGGCGGGGCCCGTCCCACTTTTGCTGTCTACCTGCTCGGCCAGCCGCCGCCTGCGGTCCCGTGGGAATCACGATGGCTCCGATGGCCTGACTTCCGCCTGCCCGCCGACCGGGACGAGGTACTGCCCGCCTTGGCCGAAGCCTGGCAGCGCGCCCCGGCTGAGCGGGTTGAGATCGCCTGCACCGGCGGCCACGGGCGCACCGGAACGGCCCTGGCCTGCCTGGCCATCCTCGACGGCGTACCAAGCACGTCGGCGGTGGCGTTCGTGCGCGCGCATTACGATCAGCACGCCGTCGAGACGTTCCGCCAACGCCGCTATGTCGCCAGGTGGCGTCGTTATCGTATGGATGCGGCACCGTAACGACGTGAGGTTCATGATGTCACCTGGCCCTGGGACGAGCCTGGGGCACCGGTGCCGGGCGTACTCGGGGTCCAGGGCGCGGAGGACAATCGAGGTCAGCTCGTCCGGCTGGGGCGGTACCTCTATCGGATAGCCGGTCACGCGCCGGTCGCCCCGGTCTGCCGGAGCTGGGCGCGGGCCTGCTGCTCGGTGAGGACATCGGTGAGCCGCTGCTGTCCGGCACGGCCAGCACCGTCAATTCTATTACCACGGCTTCCTCCGCCCGGATTACGTTAAACAACACCAAGAGGGTTTAAGGAAATGCCACCGCGTCCCGATTCGGATGTTCGGCCTCGCCAACTGGTTTACAGCCCGACCGCCGATAGCCCGGTGGCCCAACAGCGCTTGCCGAGTGCCGGGAATGACGTCGTCCCGCCTGCCGAGGAAGCCCGATGCCCAGCACGGACACGGCCGGCGGGCCACGCTGGGAACGCCTCCCCTGGTCCCGCTAGGTGCCCGGGCGCGAAAGCGTCAGGCGGTCGCGGGTGGCCGGGTGACCGACAGCTCCGGCGGAGTCCCGCGGTACGCCTCAACCTCGACCAGGGCCAACTGCCCCGTACACCCTTGGCTGAGAGTCGAGGAGGGCAGGTCGGCGGTAAGCACGTTGGGATTCCCGTGCCGGCAAAACCCCGGGTCAGCCGGGTCCGGGTCGTACCACGCCCCGGTGGACAACTGCGCCACCCCAGGCCGGACGGCTTCGTCGACAGCCAGCCCAGCCAGGCAAGCCCCCCGGTCGTTAAAGATCCGCACGAGATCCCCATCGCGTAGCCCGCGGGCCTCCGCATCGCCCGGGTTCATCCGCACCGGCTCCCGCCCGGCGATCTTGACCGACTGACTGTGCGCGCCAATGTCGAGCTGGCTGTGCAGCCGCGCCTTCGGCTGGTTAGCGACCAACTGCAGGCCGAAGCGCCGCGCCGCGGCCGAGCCGAGCCACTCGTCCGGCTCAAGCCAGACCGGGTGCCCCGGGCAGTCCGGGTACTTGTAGCCGTCGATAGTCGAGGAGAAGATCTCGATCTTCCCGGTCGGCGTGGTGAGCGGGTGCTTCTCCGGGTCGGCGCGGAAGTCGGCGAACGCCACCTGCGGCTCGCTGGCTACCGGCAGCTCAAGTCCGTCGCCCGCCCAGAACTCGTCGAAACCCGGAACCGACCAGCCCCGGTCCCGGGAAGCGAGCGAATCCCTCCATTCGTCATACAGGTGCCGCAGCCACTCCATCGCGGTGCGCCCCTCGGTGAAGTCCTTGCCCACGCCGAGCCGATCGGCTAGCTCGGCGAAGATGGCGTAGTCGTCCCGGGCCTCGCCATGCGGCCGGGTGAGCGCCGGCATCGGGAAGAACATCCGGTCGTTCTGCCCGGAACCGTAGTCGTCACGTTCGATGCTCATGGTGACCGGCAGCACCATGTCGGCGTGCCGGGCGGTCGCCGTCCAGAACGGATCGTGCACCACGACCGTCTCCGGGCGGGTGAACGCCTCGCGCAGCCGGGCGAGGTCCTGGTGGTGATGGAACGGGTTGCCGCCGGCCCAGTACACGAGCCTGATGTCCGGATAGGTCAGCCGCTCCCCGTTGTAGTCATAGGAAGCACCGGGATTCAGCAGCATGTCGGCGATCCGTGCCACGGGGATGTACGTGGAAACCGCGTTCCGCCCCTGCCGCAGCCGCGGCACCCCGACCTGGGGCGCCGGCTCGCCGACCAGGGCCACGGAGCCATACCCGTGGCCGAAGCCGCCGCCAGGCAGCCCGATCTGGCCGAGCATGGCCGCGAGCACCACGCCGAGCCACAGCGGCTGCTCCCCGTGGAGGGCACGCTGCAGCGACCAGCTGACGGTCACCATGGTGCGCGCCGCGGCCATCTCGTACGCGAGCTCCCTGATACGCGTCGCCGGCACGCCGGTGATCGCCGAAGCCCACGCGGGATCCTTGACGACGCCGTCCGCCTCGCCGCGCAGGTAACGCGCGAACCGCGAGAAGCCGACGGTGTAGCGGTCCAGGAAGCCGGTGTCGGCCAGGCCGTCGGCGTCGAGGACCTGGGCGAGCGCGAGCATGAGCGCGGCGTCGGTGCCGGGCCGCGGCGCGATCCATTCGGCCTGCGCCTCGGCGGGCGTGTCGTCGCGCAGCGGGCTCACCGAGACGAACCGGCAGCCGCGGGCCCGCGCGGCGCTCATCCAGCCGCGGGTGTGGTGCCGGGACACCCCGCCGGGAGACACCGCGGCGTTCTTCGGTGACAGTCCGCCGAAGGCGACAACGAGGTCGGTGTGCTCCGCGATCACGGACTTGGCCGTGGCGTGGGTCTGCAGCACGTTCACGTCGGCGATCACGTAGGGCAGCAGGACGGTTGAGGTGCCGAGACTGTAGCTGTTGACGTGCCGGACATAGCCGCCGAGGCAGTTCAGGAACCGGTGCACCTGGCTCTGCGCGTGGTGGAACCGGCCCGCGCTGGCCCAGCCGTAGGAGCCGCCGTACACCGCTTCGGCCCCGTGGTCGCGGTAGACCCGGCGCAGTTCCCCGGATAGGAGGTCGAGCGCGGTGTCCCACGACACGGGCACGAACGGCTCGTCGCCGCGCGCCGGCGCCCCGGGCCCGTGGTCCAGCCAGCCCTTGCGCACGTGCGGCTGCGTGATGCGGGCTGGGTGATGCTGCGCGGAGGCGACGTTGTCGATCAGCGGCGTCGGCTCCGGATCCCCGCGCCACGGACGCACGCCGGTCAGCCGCTCACCATCGCTGACGGCCTCGAACGTCCCCCAGTGCGTCAGATGCACGGTCATACGATCGATCGTAACTCTTCAAGCAGCATCAAATTCAAGAGCTTTTTCCGCCGAACGCCCGTCGCGTCTCTCCCCCGCCACCGCATACGGCCAGGTGGCGCACCTGGGGATCGACGAGCACCGGCCGGGCCGGCCGCGGCGGCGCCGTGACGAGGAGACAGGCCGGTACGTGCAGGTCGCGGACCGGTGGCACGTGAACTTCTGCGACCTGTCCGGGAGCCAGGGCATGCTCGGCCAGGTCCAGGGCCACACCGCCGATGACGCCGCGTACTAGCTGCTCCAGGCCCCGCCGGCCTGGCGGGACC
>CABEDN010001100.1_pt1 | contig 12481 bp, 12 predicted proteins | sample 3423051 | NCBI WGS metagenome assembly CABEDN01 (sample SAMEA5534330, study PRJEB31848) | metagenome | biome: tundra; feature: field; material: soil | place: USA | collected 2013-05 | depth 0.15 m
GCCAGTGGCCGGTACGACGCCGGCCGACGGCACACCGGCTCCCAGCGCGGGCCCGAGCCAGCCGTCAGAGCCCGCGGGCGTGCATCACTACCCCACGCCGATTGTCGACATCCAGCTCTTCAAATATGACGACTTCCAGCTCTGGGTCACGGACGGGCAGGGCAACCCGGCGGCGGTGGCACCGGTGAGCCCCCGCGGCAGCGGAGACGCATCTATTCACGTGCTCTACGCCACGCCAGGTTCCCAGCTGGCCCAGCAGAAGCAGGCGGCCGAAAGCGTCAACGCCCCGCTGATCCTGGGCCCGGGTCACCCGATGTCGCAGCAGGCATACAGGCACCAGCAGCCGGCGGGTGCTGCGAGCGATCACACGCCTAGCCCCTAGGGTTCAACGGTGCCTGCCCGCAGGCCACCCGCTCAGGCCGGAGAACCGGCGATGGCCGCGAGCTTCATCTGAGTTGCGGCGTGGAGACCCCGGCCTTCAGGCCGGGAAGGGAACGCCGCCCCCTCCCTTCGGCGTGTCGCGCGGCATCCACACGCAGATAAACGCTAATGTGTTCGATATGGCGAAGAGGAAGACCCGACGGCGGCCGAGCAGGTCGGCGGCTCGCCCGCCGAGAAGCAGGAGCCCGCCGTAGCCGAGTACGTAGCCGCTGATGATCCACTGCAATGACGAGGTGCTCAGGCTGAGGGCGGACCGGATGGACGGCAGGGCGACGCCCACCATCGAGACGTCGAGGCCGTCAAGGCAAAGCGCGCCGCCGAGCACGAGCAAGATGGCCCACAGTTGCGGCGTCCAGCCAGGGGCGTCGTCATGAGGTGTGCCGGATGAAGTCATAGGCAAACTATATGTATGCGCAAGCATTAGATGCAAGGACAATAAATGCACTTGCATTTAAGTGCGGAAGAAGCTACGCTGCCCTCGTGAGCGTGTCTCAGGACAGCGTGGTGCTCGCGTGGCGGGAGATGGCGGCCTGTCACGCGGCGGCCTGTGCCGCGCTCGAACGCGAACTTGGCGACAAGCACGGACTTGGCGTCAGTGACTTCGAGGTTCTCGAGCGGCTCGCCGAGAGCACGGGCCGCAAGTTCCGCGCCCAGGACCTGGCCGAGGCGGTCAACCTCAGCCAGAGCGCGCTGTCCCGGCTGGTGGACCGGCTGACCCGGCACGGACTGGTCGAGCGCTGCGGATGTGACGAGGACCGGCGCGGTATCTACGTGGTGCTGACCGAGGCGGGTGAACGCTGCCATGCCGAGGCGGTGCCGACGCACCGGGACGTTCTCGCCCGACTCCTGCCTGCCTCAATGCTCCAGGCAGCAAGTACCGACCCCCTGGGATAGGGTTAGTTCCTCTTAAACGGGCTGAGTCCGGTCACGCCCGTCCGGCGGGGGAGCGAGATGGACGATGCCTGATCATCCGGCCACCCTGCGGGACGTAGCGGCCGCCTCGGGTGTTCATCCGGCGACCGCATCCCGGGCGCTCAACCCGGAAACGCGCCTGCTGGTCAGCGAGGAGACCGCGCGGAGGGTATCGGCGGCGGCCGCCAAGCTGGGCTACCGGCCCAATCCGGTGGCGCGCAGCTTGCGGACCCGGCGCTCGCACACGGTCGGGGTGCTGATACCTGACCTGAACAACCCGATCTTCCCGCCGATCGTCCGCGGTCTGGAGGACAAGCTGGCCGCGGCGGGTTACGTAGCCCTGCTCGGCAACACCGATGCCGATAGCAGCCGCGAGCGGGTGATCTTCGAGCGGATGCGGGCGCGCCACGTCGACGGTTTCGTGCTGGCCACCGCGACGCTGCACGACCAGCTGCTCGCCGAGGCGGCAGCCGCCGGGCTGCCCGTCGTGCTGATGAACCGGCTCGCGCCGGACTACAGCTTTCCCTCGGTCTCGGTCGACAACGACCAGGGCGCGCGGATGGCGGTCACTCACCTGACCCGTCTCGGCCATACCCGGATCGCGCACATCGCAGGTCCGCAGGATGCGTCCACCGGCGTGAGCCGGCTGCGCGGGTTCCGGGCTGGGATGGCGGCACATGAGCTTGAGGTCGACGAGAACCTCATCGCGTATGGCGCCAGGTACACGATCGAGGAGGGCACCCGCTGCGGCCGGGAACTACTCGCCAGGGCTGGTGATTTCACCGCGGTCGCCGCCGCCAACGACATGCTGGCCATTGGGTGTTACGCCGCGCTGGAGGAAGCCGGCCGCCGGTGCCCCGAGGACATTTCGGTGATCGGCTTCAACGACATGCCGTTCATCGACCGGCTCAGGCCGCCGCTGACCTCGGTACGCTTTCCGCACTACCAGCTGGGGACCGAGGCGGCCCAGCTGCTGCTCGAACGGATCAATGGCGGCGAGGGACCCGTGAAGATCCTCTACCTCGCGCCGGACCTCATCGTCCGCGGGTCCACGGCTGAACCTCCGGCCCCGGCCGGCCGGACCGAACCGCACGACGCGGATGAGGCAGGCGTCCCGCTGGTCCCGCTGGGTCCGGTGCCATCGCCCCGGACGCGCGGAGCGGCACCGCGCAGTTAGTTCGGTTACCTCTTGCGGGCCAGCGTCAGGCCATCGCCGACCGGGATCATGACCAGGTCCACGCGGTCGTCGGCGGCAGCATGGTCGTTGAAATCCCTGATCGCGATCACGGCCGGATTGTCGTTCCCGGCGTCGATAACGCGGCCGTGGGAGAATGTGTTGTCAACCATGATCAACCCGCCGGGGCGTACCCGCGGCACGACCTCCCGCCAGTAGCCGAGGTAACCGTCCTTGTCGGCGTCGATGAAGGCGAGGTCGAACAGCTCCTCATCAGGCAGTGAGCGCAGCGTGCCGATGGCCGGCCCGAGCCGCAGCTCTATCCGGTCCGCGAGGCCGGCCTTCTCCCAGTACTTCCTGGCTACCGAGGTCCACTCCTGGCTGATGTCGCAGCACAGCAGCCTTCCGCCGTCGGCCAGCCCCCGGGCGATGCAGATCGAGGAGTACCCGGTAAAGGTGCCGATCTCGATAGCGGACGCGGCGCCGGCGATCTGGGTCAGCAGGGTCATGAGCGTGCCCTGCTCGGGGGCGATCGCCAGGCTGGTCTCGTTCGGGAAGAGGTCGGCGGTCTCGTTCGCCAGCTCCCGGAGGACGGCGTCCGGCGGGCTGCTGTGCGCGGTGAGATAGGCGTTGAGGTGGAGGCTGATCTGCTCGGTGCGCCGCGTCATGGGACAACGCTATAGCCATGACCTTGGTGCCCGCGAGGTGGCCAGGTCATTAGCTAGATTTACGACCGGATAACACGGGTTCTGATCGCATCGCCACCCCCGCTGACATGACCGCTCAGCCCGTGCTGTGATCCGTGCTGACCAGCCAGCCCAGCCGGCCGGACATGCTCCGCGCGCAGTTGACGATGGCGTGCACGTGATCAGCGGCCTCGCCCGCGCGCCACAGCACCGACCACGGGTAGTAGGAGGCCGGTTCGGTCAGCGGCCGCCAGATGGTTCCGGGGAGCGCAGAGATGCAGGAGGAGGGGACGCAGTACAGGCAGCGTCCCTGGGCGACCAGGCCGGCGGCCGCCCGGATGCTCTCCACCGTGCCCTCATGCACGGTGGGTGTGAACCCGGCGGCCCGGCACATCTCGACAGTGAACTGGTTGAACTCCGGGGCGCGCGCCTGCTCGGCGAGCAGCAGCGGTTCGCTGGCCAAGATGGCGACAGGTATGGCATCCAGGGCGGCGAACCGGTGGTCGCGCGGGACCAGGACCCCGAGCGGATCGTGGCGGAACAGGTGTGAGGCGACTTGGGGCGGGGCGAGCGCGGCCCGGCCGATTCCGACGTCCAGGCGGCCGTCGATGAGCTGCTGGTACTGCTCGGGCACGCTGGCTTCTACCTGATGGACGACCAGGCCGGGATACCGGGCCTGGACCTCGTGCAGGATCTGCGGCATCGAGTCGTAGCTGGAGTCGATGATGCCGACCCGCAGCGTGGGAGAGGTAGCTGTAGTGTTGCGGGCGATCGCGGCGGCCCGGTCTACGTGAGCCAGGATCTGGCGTGCTTCGGCCAGGAAAACCGCCCCGGCAGCTGTCAAAGAGACGTGGTGGGTACTGCGTTCCAGCAGGCGGACGCCCAGCTCGCGCTCGAGCCGCTGCACCTGCTGGCTCAGCGCGGACTGCACGATATGCTCTCTAGCGGCGGCGCGGCCGAAGTGCAGCTCTTCGGCCAAGGTCACGAAATACCGAAGCTGGCGCAGCTCCATGCCTGTCACCCCTGCCGCCTAGCCTACGTCGGCCTCCCTAGTGCGGAGAAGGTCTAGGCCGTTATGCGCGGGTAACGGGGTAATCAGCCCTGGTGATGGGCTCTGCTCGTAATGCCTGTTTCCCGTGTCGCCACACCAGGCTTGACTACAGATGGACAGCCGGCGATGTCCGGCGTTCCGGTGAGCGGCGAGGAGGCGTGATGTCCGGCCAGAGCATGGGCTTGAACGCGTCGGCGATGAGCCAGAACGGGTCGACGCCGCGCTGTGAGCACCTTGACGGGCTAGTGCCGGTTACGCCTCAGTCGGATGACTGCCGGGACTGCCGCGCCCGCGGGGGCCGCTGGCAATCGCTCAGGCTATGTCTGAGCTGCGGTTGGGTGGCGTGTTCTGACGATTCACCCAACCGGCACGCCAGCGCGCACTACCAGGAAACCGACCACCCGCTTACCCGCGGTCTGGAGCCGGGAACACGGCGGCGATGGTGCTACGTCCATCAGCGTCTGGTCTGAACCGTTGCTCCGCGCCCGGTCAGCACATCACCCTGGCTACCCAGGCGATATCCGCCCTCGCTGGGCGATAGGAGCGATTGTGATAGATGAGGAAATGCGGGTCAGGTATGACGGCACCGGGCCTTTCCCCGACGGCGCCGGGGTGACGCCGATCAGTCAGCGGCGATTGCAGGTGGTCGTGACCGCGCTGATCGTGATGGCTCCGTTCGCCGGGCTGGCCGTCGCCGTGACCATGCTATGGGGGCACGGCATCGGGCTGGCCGATGTGCTGCTGGCGGTCGGCCTCTACCTGATCACCGGCTTCGGCGTGACGGTTGGTTTCCACCGCCTGCTCACCCACCGCAGCTTCACCGCCTCGCGCTGGCTGCGGATCACGCTGGCGATCGCGGGCTCGATGAGCTTTCAGGGCGACGTGATCGGCTGGGTCGCGACTCACCGGCGGCACCACGCCTTCACCGATCGCCCGGGTGACCCGCACTCGCCCTACCGATACGGCACCGGTCCCGGCGCCCAGTTCCACGGACTGATCGACGCCCATGTCGGCTGGCTGTTCCGCGACGACCCGACCCCGGCCAGCCGCTACGCGCCGGACCTGCTCGCCGACCCGGCGATGACCCTGGTCGCCCGGGCCTTCCCGGCCCTGTGCGCTGTCTCGCTGATCCTGCCGTTCGCCGCGGGCTGGGTTATCGGCGGTGACCTGCGGGCTGCGTGGATCGCCCTTTTGTGGGCGGGGCTCGTTCGGGTGCTGCTGCTCCAGCATGTCACCTGGAGCGTGAACTCCTTGTGCCACATGATCGGCGCGCGACCGCATCCGAGCCGCCGTTTCGACCGGTCGACGGACTTGTGGTCACTGGCGCTGATCTCCTTCGGGGAAAGCTGGCACAACGGGCACCACGCCGCGCCGAGCTGCGCCCGGCATGGCAGCTGCCCGCATCAGATCGACCTTTCGGCCGGCCTGATCCGTGTCTTCGAGCGCCTCGGCTGGGCTACCGGCGTCCACTGGCCGGTTCCGCCACCCGTTGACGAGCAGCCCATCGGGCCGGAGCTCGGGCGGCCGCGTTCACGCCAGCCCGCACCATCGGCCCCGGAGCCCGCTGGCCGGTGACCACGGCCCCGCCGACAGCCCTGGGCAGCCGCCCGGCCTGCTCCGGTTTCCTCCCAGATACGGCCGGCATTTATGCTTCCGCTTCAAACGAATTGTTCACATCACATGTCACGCCAAATGACACAGGGCTATCGCGCCCCTGTGGTGCGCAACCAGGGCGCGCACGGTATCCGTCCGTCTTCTCATTCCCGGCAAATAGGACGCCAAAGACTGCAATCCATTGCAGGACCATCGGCGTGGTGAAAGATCAGCTAAGGGACTCCAGAACGTAACCAGGGGAACCAAGATATAAGGCGAAATAGCGGGACCGGTGGGTCTATGCTGGACTCGGCTGAGGGGTGCGTGAGGCACAGGTTGCCTGCGGCCACCTCAGGTACGTACGGGGGGTATTCACTCAACTACGCAGTTGAGTGAAAATTGAGGACGAATATCGCCAACGGGGTGGCACGCCGATGCCGCTGCGGACAATATTGCTTCCGACGTCCGAAGCCGCCAGGTATTTTCCGGGCGGCGCCGGGCCGTCGTCATATAAACGGCGTCGGTCCTTCCGCTCGCTACACGAGGGCTGTCTTTAACGCTAGGCACTTCCAAAGGAGGAATGGCCTTCTATGACTGCACGTCGAACACCAGCCGACGGAGGCGCTCCCGGTGATCCGGGCGGACATGATTCCGTCGGCTGATCGCGCGCTGGCGAGCCAGTGCGACGCCGATCCGCATTGCGCGCACGTACCGTGCTTTCAGGTTCAGCTTGAGGCCTCGCGTCCCCGGCAGGCTCACCGGCAGTCGATTGCCTGCGCCTATCACGTGGCCGACGTCATCCAGGCGCAGCGCGCCTGGGCGAGCCAGCATGGCCTGGCCGACGGGCAGCTGACCATCTTGGCCATCGAGCCGGCCGCAGGCGGGCGCCAGCCCGCAGGGCCCGGAGGAACCGGCGGACCAGGCGCTGACGATCCCGGCCTGCGTGGCTTCGCCTTCAGCACGATCCCGCTCACCTCGGCGCACCGCCGCGATCCCGAAACCAGCCTCTGATCGGCCGCGGCACCAGCGTGGTCGCCGCAATAACGAGTTCTGCGTGCTCACCGCGCGCGACTAGCGAGAGCGCCACCAAGACAGCGCGATACAGCAAGCGGCCGCCTAGTCCAGCCGGGACGCGCGATGCCGGAGCGCGCGGGCGAAGTCGGCCGCGAACGATACCGCGGCTGCTTGCTCCAGGCGGGCGGAGGAAATCCTGACCCCCGGCGGCGCGGCGATGCGGAACCGCTGGCCGGGAGCCACCGCCCAGCCGGCCGCGGCGAGCGACGAGGCCACCCCGTCTTCGTCGGACACGGGTACCCAGCAGGTGAATCCCGATCGGCCGCTCGCCGTGATGCGGTGACGCTGCAGCGCCGACCGCAACGCATCGCGGCGGGCGGCGTAGGCGTCGGCCGCGGCCCGCAGCACGCGCGTGACCGACGGGTCCGTCCACATGTCCGCGACCATCTCCTGCAGCTGATAGCTCACCCAACCGGTGCCCAGCGCCTGCCGCCCCGCGACCCGGGTGATCGTCGCCTCGTCACCGGCCAGCACCGCGAGCCGCAGATCGGGGCCGAGCGACTTGGACACCGAGCGGATGACGGCCCAGCGATCCCGTCCCTTCGATCCCGTCGGTGCCGAGAGGGAAAAGACGGGAACGCCGGCCACCGGCCCGGCGTGATCATCTTCGATGACCCCGGCGGACGGATACCGCTGCAGCACCGCGGCGATCTCCGCCGCCCGTCCGGCGTCCCAGGCGGCGCCGGTGGCGGCCTGGGCTCGCGGCGTGACGATCAGCGCGCCGGCGCCGCGGGCGAGCGCATGCTCCAGCTCGGCGGGCCGGATGCCCAGGTCATCGACCGGCACCGGCCACACCGCATAACCCATCGCGGCCAGCAGGTCAAAGGTGACGGCATGCCCGGGATCCTCGACGATCACGCGATCTGAGGGCGTCAGCCAGGTGGCGAGAACCCGTTCGATGGCGTCCAGCGCGCCGCCGGTCACCGTCAGGCTGGCCGCGTCGATGCCGTCGGCCGCCAGCTGGCTCGCGGCCAGGCGGCGCAGCCGCGGCGAGACCGGCGCCCCGGCGTACATCCGGCTGGAGCGGCTGGCCGGCCTGCCCGGCAGCAGGGGGAGGAGCTCCGGATCGGGGCCGCCGGTGATCAGGTCCCTGGCGCCCGCCGGCGCGCTCAGGTACACCCGGGAGCTGACCGGGGGAGCTCCGCGGATCCGCGTACCCGCACGGCCCGTGCCGGTGGTGATGCCCCGCCGGCGCAGCTCGCCGTAGGCCGCCGCCACCGTCGTCGGACTGACGCCGAGCTGGCCGGCCAGCTCGCGGACCGGCGGCAGGCGGTCGCCGGGAGTCAGCTGCCCGCTGCGCACGCCGGCCTCTACGCTGGCTGATATCTCCTTGGCGGTCCGGCCCTGCGGGCGATATCGTACCAGTATGTTCATAAAATGTACTGTAACATTTAGTGCAGCCGGACGATGCTTCTCCTGGCGCGGCCGGCGATGAGCGAGCCGTTCTCCGCCGAGTCCCGGCTCATCCACGCCGGCACCGAACGCGTGCCCGGGCAGCCGGCTGCGCCCCCGCTGGTCCCGGCCAGCATCTACGTATCCAGCGGGCCGCCGCGGCCGGGCCGCGGCTACGGGCGGGAAAGCAACCCCGGCTGGGAAGCGCTCGAGCAGGCGCTCGGCGGCCTGGAGGACGCAGAAGCGGTCGTCTTCGCCTCCGGCCAGGCGGCCTCGATGGCGCTGATGCTCGCCCTGGCTACCGGGCGGGAACGGATCGTGCTGCCCTCCGACGGCTACTACGGCGGGCGGGTGCTCGCGGACAAGCTGCGGCCGCACGGAGCCGTCGGGGTCCCTACCGACCTGCAGGACCTGGCGGCCATCGAGCGCGCGCTGACGGCCGCACCGTCACTGCTATGGGCTGAGACGCCGACGAACCCGCTGCTGCGTGTGGCCGACCTGGCCCGGCTCGCCGAACTCGCGGCGGCGGCCGATGCCCCGATGGTGGTGGACAACACCGTCGCCACCGGCTTGCTGCAGCGGCCGCTCGACTGCGGTGCGACCGCGTCGCTGTACTCCTTGACTAAGTCGGTTTCCGGGCACTCTGATGTGATCCTCGGCGCCGTAGTCAGCCGTGAGGCAGACCTGCTGGCCGCGCTCCGGGCCTGGCGCTCCAGCGGCGGCGCCATCCCCGGGCCGTTCGAGGCCTGGCTGGCGCTGCGCGGGCTCAAGACGCTCCCGCTGCGAATCGCGCGCCAGTCGCAGAGCGCTCTCGCCATCGCCACGCACCTGGCCGGCCATCCCGGCGTAGCCGCCGTCCACTATCCCGGTATCAATAAATCGACATTGGCTCTCGCCGCCCGGCAGATGCCTGACGGTTTCGGCCCCTTGCTGTCCTTCGAGATCGTGCCCGGCCCGGACACCGCGCGGGCCGCGGACCAGGTGGTGGAGAGCTCACGGCTGATCCTGCCCGCGACCAGCTTCGGCGGGGTCGAGTCAAGCTGGGAGCGGCGGGCCCGGTGGGCGGGCGAAACGGCACCGGACGGCCTGATCCGGCTGTCGGTCGGCGTGGAGCCCGCCGCGGACCTCATCGCCGACATCGACGCTGCGCTGGGCACCCTGAGGATCCCGGAAGCAATGGAGGTGCCGTGATGCGAGAAGTCGCTGGCGGCTACGTGATCGACGATGACCCGGCCAGGATCGACGCCGGGGCCGCGGCCGCGTTCCTGACCACGCAGGCCTACTGGGGCCAGTGGCGCGGCGAGGACGACATCAGGCGCCAGATCGGCGCCGCCTGGCGCCTGGTGGGAGCGTATGACCAGGCCGGCACCATGGTCGGCTTCGCTCGTGCGTTCGGCGACGGCGGGTCCGTCTACCTCGCGGACGTGTACGTGCTGCCCGGGCACCGCGGGGCAGGCCTGGGGAAGGCCATCGTGCGGGCCATGATCGAGGACGGCCCCGGGGCGGCGCTGCGCTGGATGCTGCACACCTCTGACGCGCACGGCCTGTACCGGCCGTTCGGCTTCACCCAGCCGGCCGGGAACCCGTCGCGCTATCTCGAACGGCCGCCGGGCCCGGTCCAGGCCAGCGAGCCGGCCAGCGTGGATGTGGGGCCGCTGATTGGTAAGCACGTCCGCCTGGAGCCGCTGCAGCACGAGCACGTGCCCGGCCTGGTGGCCGCGGCCACGGGCGGCGGGGAGCTCTACCGCTGGTCCCCGGTCCCGCAGGACGAGACCGCGGCCCGCCGGTACGTCGAGACGGCGATCGCGGCCAGGGACAGCGAGACGGCGGTGCCGTTCGCCGTGGTCCGGACCGAAGACGACGCGGTGATCGGCTCGACGCGGTTCTGGAACCTCGACTACTGGGCGTGGCCGGAGCCGAAACCCGCGCCCGACAGCTGCGAGATCGGCCACACCTGGCTGAACCGGGACGCGATCAGGACCGGGGCGAACACCGAGATGAAGCGCCTGATGCTGGCCCATGCCTTCGAGATCTGGCAGGTCCGCTCGGTGTGCCTGCACACCGACGCCCGCAACCAGCGGTCCCGGGACGCGATGCAGCGGATCGGCGCGCGCTTCGAGGGCATCCTGCGCTCGCACCGGCTCGGGGCCGACCTGGCTCCCCGCGACTCGGTACGCTTTGGCGTCACCGCCGCCGACTGGCCGGCGGTCAGATCGCGTCTTGACGAGCTGGCCCGGCGCTACCAGCTCACCTGATGAGCTCCGCGGTGCCGGGGTAGGCCCGGCAACCCAGACTCCGCCACCAGGCCTGGCCTGATTCCGGCAGCATGTAGATCGGGTCGTAGTACGGGTACTCGCGGCCGAGCGCCAGCTCGTCGTCGGCCTCGATGGCGGTGCGGTAGTTCTTCGTCCAGTAGGAGATGCCGTGCTCGGTGTCGTACCTGGACACCTGGTGCAGCCAGCGTTTGCCGACGTAGGGCACGTCGCAGACCATCCGCGGGGTGGCGAACCCGGGCAGGTAGCCCATGATCTCGTGCTGCAGGGACTGGCCCTCGCGCAGCGTCAGCCGCCAGTGCTCGCTGCCGGGGATAATGTCGCACATATAGAAGTAGTAAGGCATGATGCTGGCCTCGTCGAGCAGCGCGAAGCACAGGTCGAGCAGCGCCTCGGCGCTGTCGTTGGTGCCGCGCAGCAGCACGCCCTGGTTCCGCACGTCCCTGACGCCCGCCTCAAGCATGGCGCGGGCGGCCCGCGCGACCAGCGGCGTCACGGACTGAGCCGCGTTCACATGGGTGTGGATGGCGATGCTGACGCCGCGCGAGCGCGCGGTCGTGGCGAGCCGGGCCATGCCCGCGCGCACCTCGTCGGACAGCCAGTGCTGCGGCAGCCCCATCAGGGCCTTGCTGGCTAGCCTGATGTCCCTGATCGAGTCGATCTCGAGCAGCGCGGCCACGAACGACTCAAGCCGCGGCCACGGCAGGTTGGCCACGTCTCCGCCGGAGACCACCACGTCCCGCACCCCGGGCGTGCGGCGCAGGTACGAGAGCATGGCGCCGAGCCGGTCCTCGCGGCCGAGCGCGAACTTGTGCTTGTCGGTCACCGGTGTCGGGTTGCCGACCAGGTCCATCCGGGTGCAGTGGCCGCAGTACTGCGGGCAGGTGGGCAGCAGCTCGGCCAGCACCTTGGTGGGATAGCGGTGGGTGAGGCCCTCGACCGCCCACATCTCCGCCTCGTGCAGCGAGTCACGCTGCGCGTACGGGTGCGAGGGCCAGTCGGCCCTGCGGTCGCTGAACGCCGGGATCATGTACCTGCGCACGGGATCCGCGTAGAACGCCTCGGTGAACCCGGGCCCGTCCGGCGCCCCGGCAGGCACCATGGTGTTGAGCATCTGCGGCGGCAGCAGCATCGACATCGTGGCGCGCTCGCGCTGGTCACGCTCGAGGTCAGCGAGGAACAACTCATCCAGTCCCGGCCCGGTGACCTGGCGGAGCTGGCGCGTGTTCTTGACGCAGTGAGCGCGCTGCCACTGGGCGGATTCCCAGTCGGCGGCGGACACCCCGGCCCAGCCAGGGAACCGGCGCCAGTCGGGTTCGGCCAGCTCGTGTCGCCTGTATACGTATGGCTGCGAGATCATGAACGAAGCCCTCCAATTACTGAATGATAACGGAGGACCTGCGGTTCAAAAAAGGATCAGCCGAAGAATTTCCCGAACGGACCTGGGCTAACGTCACTATCTGTGCATGCCGCGGCATGGCCGACATAGCCCGCGGGGCACGACGGGCTGGTGAGGCTTAGCTGGTGGCGAGGCGGGTGACAACTCCCTGCCACGGACCCAGCTTGCGTTGCTGCGCGGCCGTCTCGGTGCCGGAGGTGGCCAGCAGCACCTCGCCCGCGGCGGGCGGCAGGCTGGCCGGCCGGCCGGAGAAGTTCGCCGCCACCACCAGCGAGCCGACGCGGTACGCCCACTGCCCCTCGCGGGCCGGCAGGTGCTCGAAATCGGTCTTCGGGTCGATGCCACCGCTCAGCTCGGTCCGCCGGAGCGCCAGCAGGCGCCGGCACAGCCACAGCGTGGAATCGGCGTCGGCTCGCTGATCGGCGACGTTGCTCACCGGGTGGACCGCCGTCGGGAGCCATGGCGGCACGCCCGGCCCGGTGAAGC
>CABEDN010001104.1_pt1 | contig 12473 bp, 12 predicted proteins | sample 3423051 | NCBI WGS metagenome assembly CABEDN01 (sample SAMEA5534330, study PRJEB31848) | metagenome | biome: tundra; feature: field; material: soil | place: USA | collected 2013-05 | depth 0.15 m
GATCGAGCCCGGGTCGCAGGCTCCCTGGGGTCCCGCCGAGTACAGCTGACCATGGATCGTCGGCTGACCCGCAGATCGGCCTTGCAGGTAGCCGGCGGGCTGCCCTGAGCTGATCCTCAGGTGGCGGGAGGAACCTGCTGGCAGGGAAAGGAGCAGCCGAGCATGCGCAACCAGAGCTTGCGGCAGGCGCCCGCCATCGTGGTCCTCCCGGCCGAGATCGACATCAGCAATGCGCAGCGGGTCTGCGACCAGTTGCACTCGGTCTTCGCCGCCGGCGCGACCGTCGTGGTCGCGGACCTGACCTCCACCGTGTTCTGCGATACCACGGGCTTGCACGCCCTGGTGAAAGTACAGCGCCGGGCGGCCGCCGAGGGAGCCCAGCTGCGGCTGGCGATATCGCCGGGCGGCCCGGTGCACCGGGTGCTCGAACTGATGGGACTCGATCGCCTGCTACCCGTCTTCAGCAGCCGCGACGATGCGACCGATTTCCCCGGGCCGCCCGCCGTGGTCAGGCCGGGTGGAACTGCTCGGCTTCGGTTGAGCCGCTGAGAGCCACCGTCTCGGCGTTCGGGGAAATCGCGGCGGTCACCAGGTCGAAGTAGCCGGTGCCGACCTCCCGCTGGTGGCGGGTGGCGGTGTAGCCGGACTTCTCCGCGGCGAACTCGGCGTCCTGCAGCCGGACGTAGGCGGGCATGCCCTCGGCGGAGAAACCGCTGGCCAGGTCGAACATGGAGTGGTTCAGTGCATGGAAGCCGGCCAGCGTGATGAACTGGAACCGGTAGCCCATCGCGGCGAGTTCCTTGCCGAACTTGGCGATGGTGGACTCGTCCAGATGCGCACGCCAGTTGAACGAGGGCGAGCAGTTGTAGGCGAGCATCTGATCCGGGTAGACGCTCTTAATCCCCTCGGCGAACTCGCGGGCCACGTCGAGGTCGGGCTTGGAGGTCTCCATCCACAGCAGGTCGGCGTACGGCGCGTACGCCCGGCCCCGGGCGATGCACGGCTCGATCCCGTTCCGCACCCGGTAGAAACCCTCCGCGGTGCGGGTGCCGGTGACAAACGGCTGGTCGCGCTCGTCCACATCGGTGGTGAGCAGCGTGGCCGCCTGCGCGTCGGTCCGCGCGATCACCACCGTCGGCACATCGCACACGTCGGCGGCGAGCCGGGCCGCGTTCAGCGTGCGGATGTGCTGGCTAGTCGGGATGAGGACCTTCCCGCCGAGATGACCGCACTTCTTCTCCGAGGCCAGCTGGTCTTCCCAGTGCACCCCGGCGGCGCCGGCCGCGACCATGGACTTCATCAGCTCGAAAGCGTTGAGGACGCCGCCGAACCCGGCTTCGGCGTCAGCGACGATAGGCGCGAGCCAGTCGGGTGAGGCGTGCACGTCGCCGTCTTCGGACTCGGACCAGGTGATCTGGTCCGCGCGCAGCAGCGCGTTATTGATCCGGCGCACCACCTGGGGCACCGAGTTGACCGGGTACAGGCTCTGGTCCGGGTAGGTCTGCCCGGCCAGGTTGGCGTCCGCGGCCACCTGCCATCCGGACAGGTAGATGGCCTTCAGGCCGGCCCGGACCTGCTGGACCGCCTGGTTTCCTGTCAGTGCCCCCAGGGCCGTGACGGCATCTTCCTCGGCGAGCAGCTTGCGCAACCGCTCGGCGCCGTGCCGGGCGAGCGTGTACTCCTCCTGAATCGTGCCGCGAAGGCGCACCACGTCTTCGGCGGTGTAGGTCCGCTCGGTGTCCTTCCAGCGCGGGTCGGTCTGCCATGTGCTGCTGAGCTTGGCCGCCTGCTGGCTGATTCTCTCCACTGTGGTGCCTTCCTCGGGTGTGCTGAGCCGGGGGTCCTGGGTACCGGGGACGTCCGGTCCTATTACCAGGGTGCGTCGGCAGGCGGCAAATACCAGGAATAAAATTTGTGAAGAAATACAATTCTTTCCACAGTGAGAAGATACACTGACATTCACCATGAAAGATCTTCAAAAATTGGTCCAGTCCGATGGTATAGACCTTGCTACCTTCGGCCAGCGGCTGCGCCATCTGCGCCGCGCCCGCGGCCTGACGCTCAGCGAGCTCGGCGAGCGGGTGGGCCGCGCGCCCTCGGCCCTGTCGCTGTTCGAGAACGGCCGCCGGGAGCCGAAGCTCTCGCTGATCGAACAGCTGGCGGCGGCGCTGTCGGTGCCGGTCACCGAACTGCTGAGCCGGCAGCCGCCGAGCCGCCGGGCGCAGCTCGAGATCGCCGTGGCCGACGCGCAGCAGGACCCGTCCTACCGGCGGCTGGGCCTGCCGCCGCTGAAGGTCGGCGCCCGGGTCCCGACCGACGTGCTCGAGCACCTGGTCGCGGTCGCGGCGGAACTGCGCGCCCAGGGGTCCAAGCCGACCGCCACCCCCGAGGAGGCCCGGGCGGCGAACGCGGCGCTGCGGGACGCCATGCGCGAGCGAGGCAACTACTTCGACGTCATCGAGCGTGAGGCGGCCAGCGCCCTGCAGGCGGGCGGGTACTCCGGCGGCGCGCTCTCCCAGGGCATGCTGGTCTCGGTGGTCAGCCATCACGGCTTCGCCGTCCGCTACGTCCAGGACCTGCCCCGGTCCGTGCGGTCGCTGACTGACCTGCGGAACCGGCGGATCTACGTCAAGCAGGAGCCGGTCGGCGCGCACTCACCGCGGGCGATCGTGCTGCAGGCTCTTGGCCACTTCCGGCTCGATCACCAGGTGCCGCGTGACTTCGCCGACTTCCTGCGGCAGCGGGTCGAGGCGAACTACTTCGCCGCCGCGGTGCTCATGCCGGAACCCGCGACGCTGCCGGTGCTTGCCAGCGCGAAACAGTCGCGTGACCTTGCGGTCGAGGACCTGGTGGACTTGTTCTCCGTGTCCTACGAGATGGCCGCGCACCGGTTCACCAACCTCGCCACTCATCACCTGGACCTGCCGTGTCACTTCGTGAAGAACGACGCCAGCGGCATCATCTACAAGGCGTACGAGAACGACGGCGTGGTGTTTCCCGCCGACCGGGCGGGGGCCATCGAGGGGCAGCGGCTGTGCCGTCAGTGGTCCGGACGGCAGGTGTTCGGGGTGGCTGACCGCTTTTCCCCGTATTGCCAGTACTCCGACACGCCCTCGGGCACCTACTTCTGCGTCGCCCAGGTCGATCCGCGGGCAGAGCTCGGGTTCGCGATCACGCTCGGCGTGCCGTTCGAGCACTCCCGCTGGTTCCGCGGCCGCGAGGCCACCACCAGGACCCGCTCGGCCTGCCCGGACGGCGAGTGCTGCAGCCGCCCGCCCGCCGCGCTAGCCGAACGGTGGGAAGGTCAGGCCTGGCCGTCCGCCCGGGCGCACTCGCACATCTTGTCGGCTTTGCCGGCCGGAAGCTTCCCCGGCGTCGACGACGCCGACATCTACGAGTTCCTGGACCGGCACGCCCAGAATTAGGAGGATTCCCTGATGTCGCCGCGGACTTCGTCCGCGATCTGGTGAATCTTCTGCTCGGTCTCGACGAGGGTGGCCTCGGCCTTGGCGGTCCGCTCGGCGGCCCGGCGCTCGCGCAGGGTCGGCTTCGGGTTAGCGTGCACGGCCGATGTCTTCGATCTCCGGAACAAACCCATGATCTTCACCCTCTCCTTCACCACTGCCGGATGGCAGCCACACGCGTGCTACCCCCCTGCGGCCCGTCCATGTCAGCGATTCGCACGGATTAGGGGGATGAGCTTTCCGGCGCCGCGGATGTGTCGTAGCTGACGTAGTAACCGAGCCCGGGAACCCGGTAGATGATGCCTTCATCCGCCAGCACGCGCATGGCCTTTCCGGCCGTCTGGCGGGAGTGACCTTGCTCGCGGCGCAGTACCGCGATCGACGGGAGCCGGCCGCCAGGAGCCAGCTTCCCGTCGGCGATCTGCTCGCGGATAAAAGAGGCAAGCCGCATATAGGCCCGCGGATCTGGCTGCCCTGCTGCCGTCATGCCACGAATAGTACACGAGGAGTATCGAAAGTAGTCGACCATGACAAAGAGGTGCAGACGATCCGGCCGAGGCGATAGCGAACCGGCTGCTCAGGCCGCGCTGGACCGAGAAATTTAGCCCGGCCGATCAGGCTGGGGCGGCCCGACCGAGACGTTCAAGCACCGTTCCAAGTAAGCGGTCGTAGCTCGCTCGAGGTTGGCGGGCCAGCTGGCCCCGGTCCGCTCCGGCAGCGGGCGGCTTGACCGAGGTCAGGGCCGCCGGGTCGCACTGTGATCGCGGGTGGAAGACCAGATCCAGGTGCAGCCACTCCGGAGTGATGGCGAAGCCGCCGAGGACACCTGGAATCGGCCCGGCCAGCACCAGGGGCGTGGTCTTCCTGGCGATGTCGGACCAGTGCCCCGTGAACCAGCCGGTGCTCTCATCGGTAACGGCGCGGTGCAGATCGATATCGAGGTCAGCCCAGCGCGGGCAGGGTCGCTGGCGAATCGAGGGCCGCCTGGCCATGGTCAGGACCGCAATGTTACTCTTCAGTAACTTAACGCGTGGAGGACAGCATGAGTGACGCGGGCGCGGACCGGTCAAGCGCGGCATTTTCCCTGGACCTCAGCGACGACGTGGTCCAGATGCGGGACTGGCTGCATGAGTTCGCCGCGTCGGTGATCAGGCCGGCCGCCGCGGAGTGGGACGAGCGCGAGGAAACGCCGTGGCCGGTGCTCGAGGAGGCGGCCAAGATCGGGCTGTACTCGCTGGACTTCTACGCGCAGCAGTACCTGGAGGGATCCGGGCTCGGCATTCCGGTCGCGTTCGAGGAACTGTTCTGGGGGGACGCCGGGATCGGGCTGGCCCTGGCCGGCAGCTCGCTGGCCGCCGTCGCGGTGGTGGCCAACGGCACGCCAGAGCAGGTCGGGGAGTGGTGCCCGCAGATGTTCGGCGGGCCGGGGGACGTCAAGCTGGGCGCATTCTGCTCCTCCGAGCCGGAGGCGGGCAGCGACGTCGGGGCGATCAGGACGCGGGCGGTCTACGACGCGGCGGCGGACGAATGGGTGCTGAACGGGGTGAAGACCTGGGCTACCAACGGCGGTATCGCCAACGTGCACGTGGTCGTCGCGTCGGTCGACCCGTCGCTCGGATCGCGCGGGCAGGCGAGCTTCATCGTGCCGCCCGGCACGGCCGGGCTGTCCATGGGGCAGAAGTTCCGCAAGCACGGGATCAGGGCCTCGCACACTGCCGAGGTCGTGCTGTCCGACGTCCGGGTGCCGGGCCGGTGCGTCGTCGGTGGCCGGGAAGGGCTAGCGGAACGGCTGGCGCGCGTCCGGGAGGGCGGCCGCGGCGGCGAGCAGGCCGCGATGAAGACGTTCGAGGCGTCGCGGCCCGGGGTGGCCGCGATGGCGGTCGGGGTGGCGCGGGCCGCGGTGGAGTACGCGGCCGAGTACTCGCGCACCCGCGTCCAGTTCGGCCGGCCGATCGGGCAGAACCAGGGCGTGGCGTTCATGCTCGCGGACATGCGGGCCTCGGTCGACGCGGCCCGCCTGCTGACCTGGCGAGCGGCCTGGATGGCCCGGCAGGGCAAGCCGTTCACTGGCGCGGAGGGCTCGATGTCCAAGCTGGTCGCCGGGGAGACCGCGGTCCGGGTCACCGAGCAGGCCATCCAGATCCTCGGCGGGAACGGCTACACCCGGGAGTATCCGGTGGAGCGCTGGCACCGGGACGCGAAGATCTTCACCATCTTCGAGGGCACCTCGGAGATCCAGCGCCTGATCATCGGCCGGGCCGTCACCGGGCTAGACGTTCGTTAGTCTGACCTGCGGTTTTACGTGTTATGACGGGATACGTGGGCCGCGTGCGGGTGTCTGGGAGTAGCCGCGACGCGGACGTGTTTTGCCCGTTATTTTCCGGTTGATTCCCGTCGTTCCCGGACCGCGTGCTGAATTGGTGCTGACTGACCCTTACACCGGACATGTGTGCCGACAATGCCCAGCCAGGACCGGGGGAGCTGGAATGAATGGCGCGCCCTGCGCTGAGTTCAGCTGCTATCGGTTAATGCGCTGACGGCCGGGGCGGTCAGGAGAAGCGGCGTGACCGGTGAAGCGAGCCTGATTGCCGGTAGCTCGGGCGAGGTCCAGTGGCGTACGCGCATCTGCTGAACCCTGCGGAAGGGCGGAAAACCGGAGGTCTGTAAAACCGTCGGCTCAGCCTACGTTGGTTCGAACCCAACACCTTCCACCACCTGCGAAAACGGCCCGCTGGCTGCGGAAACGCGGCCCGGCGGGTCGTTTCCTTCTTGTCCCACCGTGCGTCACCGCGGGTCGATGCGTAGCAGTGGTTGCGTACATATGGTGTACAGCGTCCGGGCGGAACGAGCGGTGCGCAAAACCGCTCGCTTTGCCAATCCGTGCCCGTTTTGTCGCGTTACCCGGGCACCGGACTCCTCGCCTGACTGGTGTATGCCGCGCATTCCGGTCGGCCGGTTCTTCGCCGTTCTGCTCGCGCCAGGCGGCGGGCTGGCCTTGTTCGTACCCGCGGCCGGGGCGGGCTGCCGGATCAGCCCGCGCCATCCCCATCGAGGCTGCACCGAGGCGGTGACCGAGTGTGCGTCGCCCGCCGCCGGGTGGAAGACTGGCACGGTGCCGTGGCGAGCGACACTGCGCGCGGATCTGGACGCTGAACGAGCGGCGTCATCATGTCGCAAGGGTTCCCGGTGTCCCCTCTCAGGGACTGGATCTGGTAGAGCCGGTCATGTACCTATCGTGGACTGATGATGTACCTGTCGTGTACCCGCCCTATACCTGCGCCACGGGAAAACGTCCAGGATGAATGCCTGACTCTGATGGGGGTTCATGTCGGCGGGGGACTCGCAACTTACGTACATGGCTCCGCTCGCGTTGGCTGCTGAGTTTACGATTGAGGCATCACGATGAGCCGGCGAGCAGATGCTCTCGAAGGCAGACCGGCCAACGGCACTGTTTTGCTTCGCCGACTCCATCGCTTATGGCGCCTACGCGGCCGCCTGCCAGCTTGGCCTGCGCATCCCGGACGAGGTATCAGTCTGCGGCTATGACGATCACCCGATGTCGGGGCTGCTGACGCCGCCGCTCACCACGGTGGACTGGAATATCGACGGAATCATCCGCGCCGCGGTCCGGCTCATCCTCGCAGCAATCGAGCGAAAGCCCCACCGCTGACGCACCGTCCAGCCACCGCACCTGCGTGAGCGCGGCTCTACCCGACCGCCTGGGATGCGTGCGTAGTCCTGCCTGAAGACGCCCACGACCCCGCCGATATTACCGCCCGCCCGAGTAGCCAGCCCTGATACTGGGCCAAGACCGAGCCCTGTGCCGTGCCAATACTCGCATAACGACTCTGAACTGGTGTTTTTCTGGGGAGGTGAACTAGCTGGGTGGTGGCGACGCTGGGTGGTGGCGACGCTGGGTGGTGGCGACGCTGGGCCGATGACGGTCGACTGGCGGTGCATCTGGGATCAAGCACTGACCGGGGCAGTTCCTGGCGACCGAGGTGAGCATCAGCGCTAGCCTCTTCACTGCCCCGGGCAACCGCAAGAACCACCGCTGAGGCGTGCTACCCGCACTCCCCAGGAATTCCTGCCCTATCAGATGAAGAGCCTGGGGCCAAGGGCATGCGATGATAGCCTGGCTAACGGAGTGATGGATCTCGCTGTTAGCGATCAAGGGGATCGGGCGCAGAGGCGCCTGACGATAGGGGTCACACACCAGGCAGTTCGCCTCCTATGCTCGCACCCCAGAAGCAGACGGGCCTGGCAGCGGCCAAGATGGGAGGTCGCGTTCAGCCTGAGCCGTGGCGAGGGCGGGTTGGCGCTGACGCCTGGTCAGCTAACGCGCCCGGCTCCGAACAAGATAAAGCCAACCCAGATGCCGTAAACGGTTCAATTGGCGGAAGCAACAACGACAGTGCGACGTATACTCATAAGCGGCGGCGCGGGCTTTCTTGGCTCGCATTTGTGTGACAGGCTATTCGCCGACGGGCACAGCATCGTGTCTGTGGACAATTACAGCACAGGTCAAGAACGCAATATCGAGCACCTCTCGAGATCTGGCTCGTTCCTTGATATAAATGCGGATGTTGTCACTGAACTCCGGATTCCAGGCCCATTCAGCGCTGTGCTACATTTCGCTTCCCCAGCGTCGCCAGCGGCCTACTTGAGCCATCCGGTCGAGACATTGCTCGCTGGGTCAGCAGGCACAGCGCATATGCTGGACCTTGCTCTGAAGAACGGCGCCCGTTTCCTACTGGCTTCGACCAGCGAGGTCTACGGGGATCCACAGGTCCATCCTCAGCCAGAGTGTTACTGGGGCAACGTTAACCCTGTCGGACCACGGAGTGTCTATGATGAGGCCAAGCGATTCAGCGAGGCATTGACCACCGCCTACCGTACTGCTTATGGGCTGGACGCGGCAATCGTGCGGCTGTTTAATTGTTACGGCCCGAGAATGCGCATGGACGATGGCCGGATGGTGCCGACCTTTATCCGTCAGGCATTGAGCAGCCAATCGATCACGGTGAGCGGTACAGGGGAGCAAACTCGGTCGATCTGCTATGTTGACGACGCAGTTGAAGGCATAATCCGGCTACTGCATTCCGACCACTCTGGTCCGATGAACATTGGCACTGAGTCCGAGATGACTGTGCTTGAGGTGGCGAATCTTGTCAAAGAGATCACCAGCTTGCAATCCCCAATTCAGTTCGTTTCCCGCCCGGTTGACGATCCATCATTGCGTCGGCCGGACCTGACCCTCGCGCGCACCGTCCTCGGCTGGGAGCCGAAGGTGGGCACCAGGGAAGGACTTGAACGTACCATCTCGTGGTTCAGGTCCGGGCTGGGAGGATCTGCTAGGGCTGGTGATGCAGAAAGGGCCCACGAGACTTGATTTCGAAACCGTCTAGTAGGTATTTCAGCAAATGTATGCAATTGTTTGTAGGCTGCCGTAATAGTTTCACTAGTCGCTGCACGACACAGGTCTCCCGTAAGCGGCGCGACAACCTTCTGGGTCTTCTTTCAGCGCACGATGGTGTTCACCAGCGCCATCCCTGCAGGCCAGCCGTTCCAGCGCTGCACCCCGGCTGCGGCGAACGTGTGATTCGGGGCTTGCACTGGGGCGCTGCACACAAGACAGCTTCACTTTTGGGCCGTTCATGATCGCTGGGGCGCTGGTAGCGTCCTGGCCGCTTCCGGGCCTAGACGCACCCCTGGTGACCTGCGGTTTCGCCAATCCGGTACCTCCAGATCGGTTGAATTACGCGGAACGCAGGAGTGAGCTGGATTCCGGGACCTTGCCAGGCCGCCCGGCTACCGGAGGCGGCTGCTGATTACCTGGAATGGGGTCGGCATGAGTGATCAGTACCGGGATGCGATCAGGGGCACTAGACGTCCCTGCCCATCTATGTGGACGGCCGCGGACCTCCCCGGCCAGGACGCGGCGCGCTGCGGCCTGCCTTCCCGCCGGGACGGCGCCCCGGCCGGCCGGGGCGAGCGCTCGCCACAGGCTCACCTGCCAGCCCGCCCGAACGGATCCGCGGCTCCAGAGCTGCGAAGACGTCGATCCACTGTTGTGGGCTCACAAAGGCGACGACGGTGGCGCGGTCCAGCCTGGCAGCGCGGAACGCGTCCGCCACCCACCTGCCTGGGTAGGCCCGGCCAAGCGAAGCGAACAGGGTGCCGCCGAGTCCGCTGAACCCGAGTTCGACCATCCGGTGGTAGGCGGCGAGTTTCGGGGCGGGGACCAGGGACACCTCCCGCCGCGCGAGCCGCAACACCCCAGCGTCCACCCTGGGCACCGGCCGGAACTGCGACCGCGGGATCTGGCCCAGCATCTGCCAATCGAACTCCGGCCAGGTCAGGATCGTCAGCAAGCTCCACCGCCCGTAGGCGCCGGTGCGCTTTTTGACGTACTCCGCCTGCGCGATGATCGTCGCGCTGGTCATTCGCTGCGCCTGCAGGCACCACGCGACGATGGCAGAGGTGATGGAGAAGGGCACGTTGCCGACCACCTGGAAGGGCTCCTCTGGCGGGGTCGCGGCCAAGAAGTCCGCAACATCGACCCGGACGTTACGCAGCCGGCCAACCCGGGCGCTGAGCCGTTGCGCCATGTGCGGGTCGACCTCGTATGCCAGGACCCGCTCGTACCGGGCGGCCAGCCGTTCGGTCAGGATCCCTTCGCCGGCCCCGACCTCGATCGCCAGCGACACCTTGTCGTCGGTGACCAGGCTCAGGAAATGATCGGCGCCGACCTGCCGGAGAAGATTCTGGGACAGCGCGCGGCGGAGCATGTCCCGCTCCGTGCGAGCTTGTAGCGCTGGGGCTTCGGGGCGGGTCCGCCCGGTCGTGGACTCAGTGCGCGGCCGTCGCGCTGGGTCGGCAGGTGGATCGTCAGGGTGAACTCCGTAACTCACCTTCCACCTCCGCCGTCCCTGCTCCGGGCGCTGCCGCATCGTCTTCCTGTCCAATCAGCGTACCCAGCCACCTGAGGCGGGCTCCGGGCCGAACGGGGTGACCACCAGTGGCGGCCTCTCCGGCCGGGGATCGAGCGGGCAAGCAGGGACGAACCGTTTCCGATAATCTTGGAAGGCGGCACCACAGAGGGACGCGGCACTGCGGTGCCTGTCGACCCAGCGCGGAGCCGCCGGAACCGCGGCGGCGAGGCCCCCTCGTGTCAGAACTACCGCGAAACGAGCGGATCAAAACTATGCCAGACATAGACCACCGTGCGATGACCCCTCCATCGCTGCGGATCACACACCATATGTTGGGCCCCGCCGGCGACCAGATATTCACCTGGGACCTGCGACTGGCCCAGCCGAACGTGTCTCACGTCGGAATGCCTGTCGTGCATTCCTTCGAGCACTTCCTGGGCACCTACTTGCGTCAGATGGCGGATTACGTGGTCCTGGCCGCGCCGATGGGCTGCCAGACCGGGTTCTACATCATCACCGTGGGAATGGGCGATATCGATACTCTCAAACAGCTCGTCATCTCGGCGCTGGAAAGGATCCTGGGGGCGGCCGAGGTTCCCCTGGCCAACGTGGAACAATGCGGCTGGGCCGAGAACCACACGTTGGCCGGGGCCCAGCGTCTGGCCCGGTGGCTGCTCGACCGCCGCGGTACATGGGAGCAGTACCAGTTCAGCGACACCTGACCGGACGGGACTGAGCGTCGCGCGCAGGTCCGGACGCGCAGATACCGGCATGCGAGATAGGACACGAAGTGCTGCTAGACGGTTTGGATAGCGAGGATCCCCGGCTGAGCTGGTCCGTATCCACCAGCGTTTCCATGCGCTACAACGTGCGTGCATCCGGGCCGCTCCTCGGCCTGGGCAACCAGGAACTTCTGGCCGGAGGCCCAGTCCCCGGACGGCGTTTCGCCGTGTGCGACGACGGAGTACCGGCTTCCTGGCGGGAGTCGCTCGCCCGCTATTTCGACCACCACGGTGTGGATGCGCGAATCCTGGTCGTCGAGGGTGGGGAGCAGTGTAAGCGCCCTGAGGTGCTCTTTCAGATCATCGCCGAGTTCGAGGAGTTCGGTCTCGTCCGCCGCAACGAACCCGTCCTGATCGTTGGCGGTGGGGCACTGATGGACGCGGCCAGTCTGGCTGCCGCCATCTACCGGCGCGGGGTGCCGTTCATCAAGGTGCCCACCACACTGCTGGCCTATGTCGACGCGTCCATCGGCATCAAGACGGCGATCAACTTCAACAACAGAAAGAACCTGGTGGGCTCGTTCTCCGCTCCCCTGGTCGTGCTGCTGGACCGCGGGTTCTTCCGCACGTTGCCCAGTAGGGAAATCTCGAGCGGGCTGAGCGAGATCTTGAAGCTGGGCATCGGCTGCGACGAAGCGCTCTTTCACCACCTTGAGGCACTGGCACCGGAGGTGGTTTTCAGGGACAAGTTCCAGTCCCAGGGCGGCACGGTCCTGGCCCGCGCGATCGACGTGATGATCCGGGAGCTGGAACCGAATATCCATGAAGATAACCTGTGCCGCGCCGTCGACCTCGGGCACACATTCTCCCAGGTGTTTGAGATGTCCTTCGACAAGGACGCGCTGCGCCACGGCGAGGCGGTCGCGCTCGATCTCAACCTCTCGTGCATTGTCGCCAACCGGCGCGGGCTGCTGGACGATGACGCACTGCGGCGGGTCGCGGTGCTTACCGAGACACTGGGACTGCCGACGAAGGTCCCGGAGGTCGATCCGGGTGAGCTGTGGCGCTCGGTCGCCGAACGCACCCGGCACCGGGGAGGCTTGCAGCGTGTACCGCTGCCCCGCCGTCTCGGCGAGAATGTGTTCGTCAACAACCTCACCTTTGCCGAGGTGGGCAATGCCTACGACCGTCTGCTTAACCAGCACTGGCGGTGACGGACCGGGTGCCACAGCGCCGACCGCCGCTGTCCTGCGGCTGGTCACTGTTGTCAGGCTGGTCACGCTGTTTGGCTGGCCGTTGCTGTCAGGAGGGGACCGCAGATGTCGGCGTGGATAAGGCTCGGTTTGGTGGGC
>CABEDN010001108.1_pt1 | contig 12453 bp, 8 predicted proteins | sample 3423051 | NCBI WGS metagenome assembly CABEDN01 (sample SAMEA5534330, study PRJEB31848) | metagenome | biome: tundra; feature: field; material: soil | place: USA | collected 2013-05 | depth 0.15 m
TGTCTGCCTGCTCGTGACTGACCTCGACCAGTTCGTCAGCGAAGTCCCCGCGTTCCCACTCGACGATGACTGGCGTGAAGCTCCAGCTGAAGTCGTCGCGCAAGGCCTCGTCGGTAAAACCCCAATCTGTTTCGAGCCGCCTCGCCAGCCCGCGGGGCTTATCGTCGGTGCTGTTGCTGCCGACGATCGCATAGAAAGTGATCTTGTCCGGCATTTAAAAGCCCTTCTTCTTGTAATCAGGGATTTCGGCGGCGCCAGCTGGGACTTGAATCGCCGATGACACTTCCCGTTGGAATTCTTTCAGTTCCCTGCGCTCGCGGTCCGGGATCATCGGGTTACGGATCCGTTCGTAAGCGTCATGGGTGACGTACTGCTTGGCGTGGAAGCTTTCCGGCGTGTGGAACTGCACCTCGAACCGTTGCCCGTACGGGGTTACCCAGCGCGTGTTGATCCCCTTGTACTCGGGATCGGTCCATGAGTTCTTGCTCAGGTACATCTCGTATCCGCGGTTTGCTAGCTGTTCCACGGTCCCGTAATAACCCCTGGCATAGCCTCCCGGCTCCAAACAGAATGTATAGCGAATCGCGTCAGGGACCTCACTGAGGACCTCTCCCGCCGTTATGCGAGGTTCAGCCTTCAGTTGCTCGGCGACCTTTTCTTTGAGGCGGTCGTCGCCCTTGACCCTGTGCTCGAAGCCTTCCAGCCAGCCGCCATGCCTATTCTCCTGCTCGACGGTCCGCATGTCCGCCGAGATGGCCGGTTCGGCCTCGCGCACCCGGTCGATCGCCGTGACTGCCTCTGCGTGCCGTCCCGGGGTCAGGTAAAAGCCCCCGTGGCTGCGAAACGACCCGGGCGGGTCGGCCGAACGGTCCGGTGCTGGCTGTCGGTCCGCCGGACTGCGCTTCCGGTAGTCCGCCGCTTGGTCGAGAAACCCCGGCACCTCGTGCCAGTAGCTGCCCTCAGCAGGCCGAACGGGCCTAGCCTCTTCGCCCGCTTCTGCGGAAACGTGTGCCCGCATGGCCTCGTACGCCCGCCCGCGTTCGCCCGGGTCGGGCACGTCCCGCGCCTTCGGCCTGTCCGCGCCGCGGTCACGGACGTGGTCGGCCCGGTCCGGTTCCTCCGGCTCGGACGGCAGGTCCAGCGCCCCCACGGCACTCCCAATACGGCACTTAATGTAATCGGATACTCATCGTAGGTAATACCGGCTTTCCGTGAGCGCTGTAAAACGAACGATCCGATGACGTCGGCCGATTTTGAGCAGTGACCACCCGGGTCCACTGCGCCGGGACCGTGTCAGAGACCCGCCACGGCCAGGGCCGGATCGGCTTGGGGCGGGCCGCTGGGTTCCCATTCCTGGTCCGATCGTGCGTACGGGTACCAGCGCAGGTCCCGGCCGAGCCGCAGCTGCAGGCGCCCTGCGGTGATCCGGTTGCCCAGGACAGCCTCCGCCGCGCCGGTCTTGGCGCGCAGTGCGGCCCGCGCGGCCTGCAGCAGCTCGGCCGCATCCGGATCCTCGGCCGCCGGGTCCCACTCCGCGCGCAGCAGTTCGAGGCCCGCGAGTCCGCCCTGCCGCCAGGCGAGCGCCTGCCGGGCGAGGTCGCGCGGGGGCACCCCGGACCGCGCCGCGAGCGCCGCGAACGTCGGCGTGCCCAGCGTCCGGGCGGCCCGCCGGACCAGGTCGGCGTCGGGGTCGAGGGTCAGCCCGGCATCGGCCGACAGCCCCGATGCCAGCTCCCACGCCCGGCTGGCGGCATCCGCGGCCAGCTCGACCAGGTCTTCCCGCAGGCCGGGACGCCACGGCGGCGGATCCACCGGAAGCGCCGCCGGGGACCCTGGCCGGGCTGGCGGCAACGGCACAGCCGGGATCGGCACCCACGGAACCGGCGTGCGGAACGCCGCCCTGGCGTCCACGCCCGCATCGCCGGCCGGCCAGCCGGCGTCTTCCGCAGGTGACGCGCCGGAGGCGGCTCCCGCCGCCGCCCCGAGCGCCGCGCCGCGGCGGCGAGCCCGGATCCCGGCTAGCACCTGATCCCGCGTGCGGCCGCGCAGGAGGAACAGGGCGAACGGGTCGGCGTCGAGCGCACCGGCGATAAGGTAACAGGCCGCCGCGGAATGCTTGCACGGGTCGGCGTCGTCCGGGCAGTCGCATCGCGGCCCGACCTCGCCGCCACCGGGAAGCAGATCGAGCCCGGCGGCGGCCGCGTCGTCAGCGATCTCCGGCGGCAGTTCGCCGTCGAGCAGCGCCGCCGCGTGACCGAGCCGGGCCGCTATGGCCTCAAGCACTCGGTCCCATTCATCGTCGGCGAACGGCCGCACTCGGATCCTGACCTGGTACGGCTCGGTCTTCCGGCCCCGCACCCGTGCCCTCGCCTCGCCCGGCGCGAAGGTAAGGTCACCGACCGCGCCGGAGCGCGCGTACTCCCGGCCACGGGGCAGCCGGTCGGGATCCAGCCGCGCCCGTTGCTCCAGCGCCTCCAGCCAGGCTCGGCCCCACCAGGTCCGGCCGAACTCCGGCGGCCCGGGACTCGCCGGGCCCGTCCCGATCAAAGGGCCGCTCACCAGGCCGCTCGCAGGCTGACGAGCTCGGCGAGATCGGCGTCGGACAGCTCGGCGATCCAGCCCTCGCCCGAGCCGATCACGGCGTCGGCGAGCTCGCGCTTGGTCTCAAGCAGGGCCGCGATGCGGTCCTCGAGCGTCCCCTCGGCGATCAGCCGGTGTACCTGCACGGGGCGGTCCTGACCGATCCGGTACGCCCGGTCGGTCGCCTGGTCCTCCACGGCCGGGTTCCACCAGCGGTCGTAATGCAGCACGTGCGTGGCCCGGGTCAGCGTCAGGCCGGTACCGCCCGCCTTAAGCGACAACAGGAACACCGGCACCTGGCCGGCCTGGAACCTGGCCACCATCTCCTCTCGGCGCGGCACCGGAACCCCGCCGTGCAGGAACACCGAGCCGATCCCGCGGGCGTCGAGATGCCGCTGCAGCAGGGTGGCCATCTGCGTGTACTGGGTGAAGACGAGCATCGATTCACCGCCGGCCATGATCAGGTCGGTCAGCTCGTCGAAGGCGGCCAGCTTCCCCGACCGGCCGTCCAGCGGGCCCGGCTGCTTGAGGTACTGAGCCGGATGGTTGCAGATCTGCTTCAGCGCGGTCAGCAGCTTGAACACCAGGCCCGCCCGCTCGATGCCCTGCCTGGTCTCGATAGCCTCCATCGTCTCCCGCACGATCGCCTCGTACAGCGTGACCTGCTCGGCGGTCAGCGGCACGAACAGGTCCGTCTCGGTCTTGGGCGGCAGTTCGGGCGCGATGCCGGGGTCGGTCTTCTTCCGCCGCAGCAGGAACGGCCGGATCAGGGCGGCGAACCTGGCGGTCGCGTCGGCGTCGCGGTACCGCTCGACCGGCATCGCCACCCGGCTGGTGAACGCTTCCAGGTGCCCAAGCAGCCCCGGTGTCGTCCAGTCGAGGATCGCCCACAGGTCCGACAGCCGGTTCTCCACTGGCGTCCCGGTCAGCGCGATCCTGGCCGGTGCCGGCAGTGCTCGCAGTTCCCGGGCCGTCCGCGACAGCGGGTTCTTCGCATTCTGGGCCTCGTCGGCGACGACCAGGCCCCAGCCGACCCCGCCAAGGCGCGCGGAGTCGCGCAGCACCACGCCGTAGGTGACCAGGACGATCTCATCGACGGCCAGGTCCTCCAGGTGCCGGCCGCCCCCGTGATACCGGCGGACCTGGATCTCCGGGGCGAACCTGCGCACTTCGCGCTCCCAGGTGCCGAGCATCGACGCCGGGCACACCACGAGCGTGGGGCCGGCTTCCGCCTCCCGCCGGTGCAGGTGCAGTGCGATCACCTGGATCGTCTTGCCAAGTCCCATGTCGTCGGCCAGGCAGCCGCCCAGCCCCGTCTCGCACATCCCGGCCAGCCAGGCCAGGCCACGCTGCTGGTATGGCCGCAGCACCGCCTTGAGCCCCGGCGGCGGGCCGACGGGCACCGGGGCCGACGCGATGCGGGCAACCTGGGCGGCTAGGTCGGCGAGCGGGCCTTCGGCGACCACCGGGACCGTCTCGCCGTCGATTTCCGCCGAACCCGCCAGCACGGCCCCAAGCGCCTCGGACGTGCGCATCCGGGTGCGCGGCGGGCGGCGCAGCCGGTCGAGCAGCGCCGGGTCGAGGATCACCCAGCGCCCCCGCAGCCTGATAAGCGGCCGTTTGGCCTCGGCCAGGGCGGCGATCTCGTCGGCGTCGAGGAGGGCGCCGCCGAGCGTGAGCTGCCAGCGGAAGTCCAGCAGGGCCTCGAGCCCGAACCCTGCGTCCGTCAGCTTCTCCGGCGCGGGCGTGGGAATAGCCCTCAGCTCCAGGCCGTCGCCGAGCATGCTGGAGGGCCACAGCACCTCGATGCCGGCGCCCGCCAGTTCTTCGGCGGCCGGGCCGAGCAGGCTGGCCAGCGCGTCGTCGTCCAGGTCGATCACCGACGGGCTGACCTGCCGCAGCACGTCGGCCAGCGGGGGCCATATCGCCGCGCCGCGCCGCAGCGCCAGCAGCAGGTCGGTCTCCGCCTGCGTGCCGAACCTGGACAGCACGGTCTCGGGCTGGCTCCACAGCGCGGCGGCGTCGACGATCAGGCTCGGGTCGTCGTGGCTGCGCAGCTGCGGCACCAGCCGGAACGCGGGTTCGGACTCATCCGCCTCGGCTTCGTGCTCCTCATCGGTGACCTCACCGGCATCCATAGCCGGCGGTGGGCCGGCCTCGATCCGCAGCCCGAGACGTGCCCCGGCCGCGAGGCCGTCGGTGGTGTCGGCGAGCCATTCCGCGAGATCGCCGACATGCGTGGGACCGGCCGCGGCGAACGCCGGCGACGCGGTCGTCCGGGGCGCGGCCGGCGAGCGCGCGATCAGGTCGGCGATCGCGTCCCACAGATCGCGGATCAGCGCCTCGGGAGTCCGGAGCCGCATCGGGCGCGAGCCGGGTACCGCCAGGGGATGCGCGGTCGGCGGGAAGGCCGCGGCGAGCTGACGCATCCAGCTGAGGTCGGCCGGATCGAGCGGCCCGGCCCGCCAGACGTCCGTGCCGTCGGCCCCGACCGTCGGCAGGAGGCGGCCCCGGGCGATCAGTCCTACGCCCGCCGCCGCCGCCGCGGCCCAGGCCTGACCGCTGAGCCGCATCCGCTCACGTGCGCCCACGGCGAGCAGCGCCGGCAGCGCCTCGGCGAGCGGGATCAGATCCGCAGCGACCAGGCGCTTACGTATGCCGTAGGTGCCGCCGGGGAAGACCAGCTCAAGTCGAGCGGCCCCGGTGCCGCGGCCCCAGTGCGCGAACACGCCCTGCCGGGGAATCTCGCCCGGTACGAAGACCATCTCGCCGTTCAGCACGGCACCGTACGATACCGGTTGGCTGGCCCGGTTCGCCGGAACTTGCCCGGCTCGCCGGAACTTGTCCGTGCGTCAGGGCACTGGTTCGCTGGCATTGCGCGCGGAAACCACCCGCCGGATCGAGCAACTCCGCAGCCGGATCGTCGACAATGCGCGTTATCAGGAAGGCGAGGAACCCGCCGAGGACGCGGCTTATCATGTTCGGCTCGCCCGGGACGGCACCGCCGCCTGGCTGAGGCCTGCCGCTAGGCTCGTCGCATGTCTCCGGTGTCACGCGGCCGCAAGCCGAAGAAGGCCAAGAAGGGCAAGAAGCCTCCCGCGCGCGTCACTAGCTCGGGATGGGCAAAGGCGGCCAAGCGCGAGGTCGGCGGGCGGAGACTCGCTGCGCCTGGGGCGTCGCGCGAGGAGTTCTTCGGGTCACTTGACCGCCGCCCGCGATGGTGGGAGCCGTCCTTCGATCGGCTGATCGCCGCTTCTGACGGCCTGCTCGCCGCGCAGGGCCCGCGGGTGCTGGAACAGGCGGCCGCCGAACTCATCGGCGCCGAGCTTCACCGGGCGGTGCGCGATGAGCGAACCGGGCTGCATCTCGATGCGTGGGCTACGGAGCTTATCGGCCGTTCGGTCGATTGGATGGCGGATGCCGCGGGCCGGGGCGATGATGCCTGGCGAGGCCCATGGTGGCTGTTGCACGGTCTGGCCGCCATCGGGTCATACGGGCTCGGCGCTTTCGCCTGGGAGCAGGCGTCGGAGGCGGCGGGTTCGCTGCCGCGTGACGTTCTGGCCGCGGAGCCGGCCTGGCTGAAGCTGCTGCCGGATATCAAGGCCACCGGTGATGTGCGGATGATGCGGGACGCGTACGGGACGCGGTTCGGCGTGATCGCGGACTTCTGCTATCCGGGCGGTGTCGATCCGTCGGCTTTCTTGCTCGATTTTGACGCCTGCGGATTCACCGTCCTGGCCAGCGCCGGCGTGTTCGACGACGTGGAGCAGGCGGCGGCGGCCTGGCGGGATCAGGTCGGCGTCAGCGCGGAGGGACTGACCCCCGCCCCGGCCACGGCGGAATCTCTAGCCTGCCTGGTGTCCTGTGAGCATCGAGAGATGTTCATCAGCGGCAACGAGTCACGGGCGCAGATGGACAACTGGTTCCGCGGCCCCCGCCGCATCCACGAGATCATCGACATGCTGCACGAGCGCGGCGTCGTCCTGCCGGAGTACAGCCCGCAATATCATGACATCGACGTAGCGCCGATGGCAGCCCCTTTCACCGCCTGGTATGCCGAACGGCATGGCCACGAGCCTGACGGGGAGGCGGTCGAGGCGCTGGCGGAGGAGTGGCTGGAGGGGATGCTGCCCGGCACCGAGCACGCGGTCTCGCCGCACCGGTCAGAGTTCTTCCGCGAGCTCATCAGCGACTGGCAAGATGATCCGGTCACAGACGCGGCGCTGGCCCTGCTCCCGGAATGGGTTCGCTGGAACGGCGAGCAGGCCGGCGTGCCCGCTCCCCTGATCGACCGCGCCGTCTCAGCCGCGTCGGCCGGCCCGGATCAGCCAGCCTGAGTGCCTCCCGGCCGTCCGCCCGCATCCCGCCGTAAATTTTCTTTTGCCCGAACGGGCGGTGGACGTGGGTCGGTCATGTGCATCACCGTCGGCGGGCGATAGTGAAAGACTCCTGCCATGGCAGACCTTGGCGACCTGAAAATCCCGGTGGCGATGCGGCCTGCGGTGGAGGCGATCATCGCGCTCACCGGCCAGGTATGTCTCGAACTTCTTGATGAGGAGTATGCGGGGCTCGCCCGGAGCGTGGTGGCGAAGCTGGCGCGCAAGCGCCCGTCGCCGATCCAATCGGGCCGGGCGTCGACCTGGGCTGGCACGGTCGTCTATGCGCTGGGGCAGGTTAACTTCCTGTTCGACTCCGCCACCAGGCCGTATGCGACGGCGGATGATCTGAGCGCGGCGTTCGGTGTCGCCAAGTCCACGCTGAGCGCCAAGGCCAAGCAGGTCCGTGACCTGACGAAGATGTCCTGGGGGACGGCGGAGTTCCTGCGCGAGGACATGATCAAGGCCAGCCCTATGATCTGGTTCATCCAGGTGGACGGCCTGATCGTGGACGCCCGCGGGCTTCCGCTGCCGGTTCAGGCGCAGGCCTTCGAGGTGGGCGTCATTCCGTACATCCCGGCGCTCGGCCGGGACGGCACCGTCGCTTGGCTGCGCGAGAATCAATGAGCCCCAGGCCGGACTTCACGGCGTTGTTTCCTGTGCGCGAGTGCGGCTGCGGGCGGGAGGATTGCGAGATCTGCGTGGGCTGGCAGCTCACCCCGCGAACGGCCGACGTGCTGCACGCGGCGCTCGAGATCATGGCCGACCAGGCCTTCGATGACATCGAGGAGCATGCCAGCGAGCCGGTCGAGAGCGAAGATGGAGGGGATTGGCTGTTCTTCGACAGGCTCCCCCGTATCACCTGGAACCAGGATTCCGGCTGGCGGAGGCAGGTGGCTCGGGCCTGCGACGACCTCGGAAACGATCTCGTCTGTGGCGACTGGCCGATGCCGCGGAACAATGCGGAGGAGATCGTCCTCCACCTAGCCATCGAGGACGGCCCAGATTGTCTGGAGGAAAGGGAGGATGTCAAGGACCAAGAGCACGACGCACTCCCTCGGTACGGTGATGATTACGACTGGGGCATGTGCTCTGAAGTCCTGTTCCAGGACCACGACGTCCTGATGCTCTACGACCAGAGCCTTGACGGCATCGAAGACCCCGGCAGCGATGCGAATGAGTATCTCCGGATGGGTGACATGCGGCCCGGCGCATGGTTCGGGTACTTCAACAACGTCGAGCCCCGCCCCGCGAGCAGAGGATTCCGCCGCTGACGGGAAGCGGTAGCACGGCTGATCGCCGTCCCGGCCGATAGCATCGCCTCCCGTGCCCACGCCGAGCGGTCAGCCAGATCCACGGCCATGGCGACGAGTTCCTCGTGGGGCACCGCGGCAAGCCGTTCGGCCAGGTTCTCAGCGTCACCGAGAACAGCCCCAGGCGTCAGCACGGACCCTCACTCCCGCGCCGACGGGGCGCCTTTAGCAACGGGATCGTCGTCCGCGAGAGCGGCAAGCAGCACCGCAGCGGCTGACGCCTTCGCCGCGACCTTGGACCCGCCTGTACCCCGGGCACGGACCAACCCGGCGATGCCCGTGACCGTGGCGGTCACCGTACAGGTGAACAGCGGCTGGTGCGAGGCACCCTCCGCCCCGGTCTCCCAGGCGAGGCCAGCGACATACCCGGCCTGCGCCAGCTCGTTCAGCGTCTGGACCGGTGACCCGCCGCTGGCCGGCGGCGCAGGCTGCGATCCGCTAGCAGCCGGCGAGGTTCCCTGGCCCGCCGGCGCGTGGGGCTTGTCGCCGGCTTGGTCCTTGCTGGTCATGCCCGGCGGCGGTGCCGGGTCAGCGGATCCGGTGAGCGTACCGTCGGCGCCGACCCGGACCCCGGTCTCGCGGAGCCAGTGCCGCAGTGTCGAGGTGGGCACGTCCAGCTGATCACCCGCCGCGCGAATCGTCGCCCCCTGATGCAGGAGCGTCTGCGCGATCTCCATCAGCCGCGCCCGGTCACGCTCCACGCCGGCCGGCAGACCCCGCCGCGTTCCCGCGTCTCGCTCGGCCGCGGCCAGGCCGTCGCCGGCGGCGGTCAGGCAACCCAGCGAGCAGTACAGTCCAACGCGCAGATGCCGTCCGCCGCCGCCAACCGCACGCTCCAGCACGTACCACCCGGCTGGAATCCAGCGGCCGCGCGTGGTCAGCTGGCACGACCGGCAGTAGAACGACCGTTCCACGCTTTCCCCGAGCGGGCGCGAGGCCGCCGCGTCTATCCGGCGGCGCGGCCCCGCGGCAGCAGAAGATCCCGATTCCTGCATAGCATAAGAATGCCAGCCCGGGGCCGGGCCGCGCGGCCGGTCAGGTTATTACGCGGCCTAGCGGGATGCGCCGGAGAGATCCGCCGGGAGCTGGCTCCTTGCCCGCCCGACAGGCGATCTCACCAGCTGCGCGCCCGCTCCGCCGCGGTCGTGGAGGTGAGGGTCACCGCTGTCCCTGGTGGAGGCAACCCGAGTGCTTCCCTGGCCATCCGCCCCGCACGTCGCCGCAGATTCATTTTGCCCCGTACGAGCCGTGGTTTCCCGCCCGGCAGGTCCATCCACGGCCCGTTCGGTATAAGCGGGATTTTCTCCGGTGCGGCACACTGCGGGTACCGGCGGTTCGTGACATCATAGATGGCTGTCAGGCACGTGAAGGAGGTTGGCGTGGCGGATATCCAGACAGAACAGCCAGCCGAACAGGATGCCGGTCTGCAGGGTGTCCTCGCCCTGTACGCGCCGCTGCTCGCCGGGCTCCGCCAGGCCGCTCCCGTAGACCGGCAGGTGTCGCTGCTGGTGGACGAGGCCGTCGGGGTATGGAACAGGCCGGGGTTCGACACGTTCCTTTCCGAGGCGTCGCTCCGGTTCAGCCCGTTCGACTACCAGCTGCAGGCGGCACGCAGCGCGCTGCGGCGGATGCGGGGCCGGGCGATCCTCGCCGACGAGGTCGGGCTCGGCAAGACCATCGAGGCCGGCCTGATCCTGGCTGAGCTGCGGCTGCGCAGGCTGGCCGACCGTGTCCTGGTCATCACGCCAGCCGGGCTGGTGACCCAGTGGCAGGAGGAGCTCGAGCGCAAGTTCGGCGTGCCGACCGTGCGGATCGGCCGGGACCGGGATATCCCGGGCCGGGAGCCGGTAGCCGGGAGCGCCGACCGGCCGGTCGCGGTCGCCTCGCTGGCGGCAGCACGCCGCGATCCGCTCAAGTCCGCGCTGACCCGTGACCAGTGGGACTTGATCATCGTGGACGAGGCGCACCGGGTGCGCGCGCCGCGCAGCGCCTCGGGGAAGCTGATCCGCGAGCTCCGGTCCCGGCATCTGCTGCTGCTGACCGCCACGCCGGTCGAGAACCGGCTGCAGGACTTGTACGAGATGGTGAGCCTGGTCGCGCCCGGGCTGCTGGGGACTGCGGCGCAGTTCCGTGCGGCGCATGGCGCCGGCTCGGCCGCGCCGGACCATGAACCGAGGAACGTCGCAGCGCTGCGGAAACGGACTGCCGAGGTGATGATCAGGCACCGGCGCAGCGAGGTCAGCGTGCTGCTGCCGCAACGCCTGGCGGAGACGCTCCGGGTCGAGCCGTCCGGGGCGGAACGTGACTGGTATGCCGACCTCACCGCACGGGTGCGCGCCGAGGCCGGGACGGCCACGCCGTCGCGGCGGCTCGCGTTGCGCAGCGTGGCCAAGCTGGCCGGGTCAAGTCCTGCCGCCGCCGCGCCTACGCTGGCCAAGGTCGGCTGGGACGACCTGGCTGCCCGTGCGAGGGCACTTGCCCGTCCCGCTAAGGTCGCGGTGCTGCTCGACCAGGTGAGGCGGTACACCGGGAACGGGGAGAAGGTCCTCGTCTTCACCGCGTTCCGGCAGACCCTCGATCAGATGGCCGCGCACCTGGCCGCAGCCGGCATCCCTGCCGCGATCTATCACGGCAGCCTGCCGCGCGCGGAGAAGGAACGGGCGATAGCCACCTTCCGCGACGACGCCCCGGTCCTGCTCTCCACCGAGTCCGCGGGGGAGGGACGCAACCTGCAGTTCTGTCACGTGATGGTGAACATGGACCTGCCGTGGAACCCGATGCAGATCGAGCAGCGGCTGGGCCGACTGCACCGGGTCGGCCAGGATCACGATGTGCAGCTCACCAACCTGGTCGCCAGCGGCACCATCGAGGAGCAGGTGCTGCGCGTCCTTGAGGCGAAGATCAACCTGTTCGAGCTGGTGGTCGGGGAACTTGACATGATACTCGGACGGGTGGACGACGATTTCGACTTCGAGACCACGGTGTTCGACGCGTTCGTGGCCTCTGGCGACGACGCGGAGTTCGGCCAGCGGATGGCGACCATCGGGGACGACCTGGCCAGGGCCAGGACCGATTACCTGGCCAGCCGGGCCGCGATCGATAACCTCGTCGGCGAGCAGGACGAGCAGGCCGGGGAGGAGGCATGACGCGCGTCGCCGATCCGGCGCTCCGGTTCTGGCTGCGGCACGTGGCGGCGGCCGGTGGGCTCTGGGAACCGGATGGGGACACCACGTACGTGGTTCTTCCGGCGCCGCTGCGGGACGCCTACCGGCTTCCGGAGGAACTGCGTGTCACCGCCGACCCCGACGTCGCGCGGGAAGACGGGGCCGCATTGCTCACCGCCGGTCACCCTGTCCTCGCCGAGGCCGCCGAACGAGTACTGGCCTCCGGTGACACCGGACACCTGGTCCTGGCCAGGCCGGCTTCCGTGCCTCCCGGACGTGACGTGCTGCTCGCCGCGGTGCGGGACGCTTTCCCCGTCGACCACGGCCGGATTGACCTGTCCGGCGAGCCCGCGGTCGTACTGCACCCAGTCATCCAGGTCGGCGCGCTGGTCAGCTATGAGCTGTCGGCCGAGGACCGGTTCCAGGAGGAGACGCAGCGCTGGGTGGACGTGCCGTCCAGGCGGGAGTTGCCCGTGGATCTGGTCGGCAGGCTGTGCCGTGCGGACGTTGACGAGCGGGCCCGGCCCGGACGGCCGGAGGGCCTGATGCCGGCCGTCGGCGCCGCGCACCGGCTCATCGACGCCGGCGCTACCGCGCGCCGGCAGGTGCTCGCTGCGGAGGTGAGCGGTGCCTGCCAGGCCGAACGCGGTCGTGCCGCCGCCTACTACGCGGACGCGATCGCCGGGATCGAGGCCCGGCTGGCGACCGCCAAGCCCGATCGCAGGGCAGTGCTGGAGGAGCGGCTGCGCGCCACCCGTGAGGAGGAGGCCAGGCGGCTGGCCGAGATAGCGGAGAAGTACGAGGCACGCCACGTGATCAGGCCCTACCGGCTGCACGTGATGCTGGTCCCGGCACTGCGCGTACCAGCGGACGTCTTGCGCGGGATGCGGCGGTACCCGATGTGCTTCGATTGGCTGCTGCCAGCCGGGGCCTACGCGCCGGCGCGGTGCCCGTCCTGCGGAGGCGAGGCGCCGCTCGTGGCCGGCAAGCTGAAGCTCGGCTGCGAGACGTGCCTGCCCC
>CABEDN010001115.1_pt1 | contig 12445 bp, 9 predicted proteins | sample 3423051 | NCBI WGS metagenome assembly CABEDN01 (sample SAMEA5534330, study PRJEB31848) | metagenome | biome: tundra; feature: field; material: soil | place: USA | collected 2013-05 | depth 0.15 m
GCGATCCGAAGTGTGACATCGTGATGACCGATGCCCGCGTGTCTTGGCATCATGCGGTGCTCGGGATTGAGGACGGCCGTTGGGTGCTGGCGGACAACGGCAGCACCAATGGCACCTACATCGGCGGGCGGCGAGTGGACCGGATCGAGGTCGATGGGGAGTGCCTGCTCCGTCTCGGCGATCCTGCTGACGGGCCGACCCTGAGCTGCGCAATCAGTGGAGCCGCCGGGTCAGCCCCGTCCAGCCTGCGCATCGGCCGGGCTCCGGATAACGATATCGTGGTCGCCGATCCCAGTGTTTCCGGCTACCACGCCGAACTGCGAAGTGTGGCCGGCGGATACCGGATCGTGGACCGGGACAGCCTTAACGGCACTTTCGTCAATCAGCAACAGGTCACCGCCGCGTTGCTGTCGGATGGGGATATCGTCGCTCTCGGCGCCGCCAAGTTCCGGCTGGCCGGCCGGGAACTGCAGAAGTTTATTGACGTCCGGGTAGACGCTGAGGAGACATCGCCGCTGGCCGCTGCCTCGCCTGTTGACGGTGACGGCATGCTCCAGATCCCGTACGCGATTCGCTGGCTGGTGCCGAAGGGCGAGCGGTTCGCGAACTTTGACATCCTGAATGACAACGACACGCAGCTCGACTACTACCGCCGGTTCGGGCACGTCTACGCCGTCGGGATCCCGACGAAGAAGTGGCGGCTGGTCGTCGTCTCGGACCCCGAGTTGCTCGACGAGGTGGCGGCGGACGAGGAGCAGTTCGGCAAACGCGTCGAGGAGATCAACTTCTTTTCCCAGCTCAGCAACTCCCGCGGCGGCGGCATCTCGGTAATCGGCGATGGCGAGCACTACGACCAGGTCCGCCGCGTGATGCTGCCGTGGTATGCGCCGTCGCATCAGCGGACGCAACTTGAGCGGATGAAAGATCAGGCGCGCAAGCTAGTCGCTGCGTGGTCCGCGATTCCTGACGACGAGCCGCTCGACGCGCGCGCCTGGATGGAGCGTTACACGCTGGAGGTCTCTGGGCGCGGCGCGTGCGCCTACGACTTCGGCCTGCTCGACGGTACTGGCGACCCGCACCCATTCGCAGCGGCTGTTCCGGCGAGTACGAAGGAGAGCATCCTGCGCGTCGCCGAGCCTCGTCCGGACTTCACGGCCTTCGCCGGCCGGGCGCGACGCGCGCGCCGGAAGCTCTACCGCCGTCACAACCAGGAGCTGTTCAAGACGGCCGACGCGCTCGTTCGCGCCCGCATGCACTCGTGCCCGCTCGGGCAGCAGACGGATCTCCTCAGCCGTCTGGTGAGCACGCCGGATCCCGAGACTGGCGAGTTCCTCGACGCCGAGACCGTCCGCGACCAGATCCTCATGCACCTCTCGAACGGGTTCAACGGACCGTCGATCACGGGCGCCTGGCTGGCCTATGTCCTGGCTACATACCCGGATGTCGAGGAGAAGCTGATCGCCGAGATCGACGGGATCACCGGCGGCGACCCGGACTACGACCTGCAGTACGACGACCTGATGTCACTGACGTACACGACGCAGGTGATCAAGGAGACAATGCGGATCTACCCGCCGATGCCGGTCACGATCCGCCGCAGCCTCAAGGACGGGATGCTCGGCCGCTATCGCCTCCGCAAGGGCGACATCATCCTGGTTGGGGCGCTCGCTGCGCAGCGTGACCCGCGCTACTGGGGCCAAGATCCCGACCGGTTCGATCCGGAGCAGTTTGCGATGGACAGGGTCGTCAGCCGGCCGCGCCATGCCTTCATCCCGTTCTCCATCGGGAAGCGCCAGTGCATGGCGCAAGAGGTCACATTCATGATGCTCCGGGTCGTCTTGTTCGAGATCTACCGGCGCTACCAGCTGCGGCTCGCGCCCGGCGCAACGGTGACGAAGAACACGGTCGTGACGACGAAGCCGGCCTCGGTTCCCGTCACCCGCCTTCCGCGCGTCCCGGTCCGGTACCGGCGGGAGCCGACCGGGTTGCACGAACGCCCGGAGGCTCATGCTCCTGCCGTCGCGCGCGACTGGGGGAAACCGACCGAAATCCCGGCAACGGGGGCTTACCAGCATCTGGTGATCGCTTATGGCAGCAACTTCGGCGCTAACAAGGAGCTGGCCGAGCGCTTCGCCGAACGGAGCGACTTCCACGGCTACAGGAGTGAGGTGATGACGCTGAACGAGCTCGCGGCGTCGCCGCCGCGCGCTGAGCCCTGGCTGCTTGTCGTCATGACCTCCACCTATACGTCGAACCCTCCATCCAACGCGACCGCGTTCAAGTTGTGGCTCGAACGCACCGAACCCGAGACTCAGATGTGGCGGAACTGCCGGTACCTGATCTGGGGTCTCGGTAACAGCCAGTGGAATGCGTTCCTTGCATTTCCCCGCTACGTGCACAAGAAACTGTCCGAGCTCGGCGCTAGGCCGCTCGCCGAGCTCGCGTACGGCGACGTGGGCTCGCCGGTGTGGGAACAGCTTCACCTGGACTGGAACAGCCGCGTCTGGCCTATCCTCCTCGAGCTGTCCGGGGCGCGGCCCACGGAGACCGCAGTGGCGCGCATCGCCGCCGAGGTGGCGGCCACGGGGGCGCTGACAGGCACTGACTCGAACACGGCGATGCAGAGGTCTCTTTACGGTGATGACCTCGCGACGCAGCCAGCCGACCGCTCGATGAGCTTTCCTTCGATCACGAGCTCCATGTCGCCAGGGCAACGGACCTGGGCCATGTCGATGGGCGGGTCGCCGGGATCGGCCGATCGAAGTGCTACCCAGTCGCGGGTGCTGCTGGTTCCGACGATCCTCACGAACGCCGTCGGGAAGGAAACGGTCGAGGCACGCGTCCTCTTGTGCCGGGAGCTAAAGGCGGCCGAGTCGCCGAAGCGGGCGCGGCATCTAGAGGTCAGCCTGCCGCCCGGCGTTGTTTACCGAGCCGGCGACCACCTCGGCGTCTGCCCGAAGAATGACGAGGAGCGGGTAGAGCGGCTCGCGCGGCGCCTCGGCGCTGCGCTCGACGGTCTCTTTATGGCGCCGAAGACAATGAACGTTCGCGCCGTGCCGAAGGGCGTTGTCCTCCAGGTTCGCAACGTGCTCACCGATCTCATCGACATCACGGGCAGGCCGACGGTGCCGCTTCTCGACCTCATGCTCGAGAAGATAGCTGACCCCGCCGAGCGGTCGAGGCTGGTGGAGATCAGGGACGTCCTGCAGGCGCCAGACGGTCCCGATTCACTGCTGCGCACGGCGATCGACGCTGGTGGCTACGACGTCCTCCGCCTGCTGGATGAGTCCCCGTCCTGCTCGCTCAATATCTTCGAGTTCCTGCGGGTAGCGCAACCGCTCCGGCCGCGCTACTACTCGACGAGTTCGAGTCCGCGGATCCACGGCGACGGTGTGGCCCACCTGACCGTCGGCCTCGAGGCCACACCCGTACCGCTCACACCCGACCGTGAGTTCCGCGGAATGAGCTCGCACTACATGCACACGCTCCGGGAGGGCGACCGCCTGAACATCTTCCTGGACAGCGCCGACGGATTCCACCTGCAGGAGGACGTAACCAAGCCGATGATCTTCGTCTCCGTCGGCACCGGCTTCGCCCCGATGCGGGCGTTCCTCTGGGAACGGCTGGCGCTTAAGCGCGCGGGCGTCTCGCTCGCAGAAGCGGCACTGTTCAACGGCATCCGCTCGAGCAGCCTCGACTATATCCACCGGGACGAAATCGGGCGGTTCGCGGCAGAAGGAGTGCTCAACCACGTTCACGTGGCGACGTCCCGTGAGCGGCCTGGCCGGCGCGAGTATGTCCAGGACCGGGTCCGCTTGCAGGGCGCGCTCGTCTGGCGCCTGCTCGCCGCTGACGGTTACGTCTACGTCTGCGGCTCGCAGTCGATGCGCGACGCCGTCCGCGCCGCATTCGCCGACGTCCTCACCGAACATGCGTCGATGCCGCCCGAGTGCGCAGAGGCCTACCTCAACAAACTGGAGACCACCGCACGCTACCGCCCAGACCTCTGGAGCTGACCATTAGGAGCTCACATGGACGCCCTCGCCCTCATTTTGACCGTCGCCGCGATGATTATGTTTGTGTTCACCGCTAGCGGCCGTGAGCTGCGTCGTTTTAACGAAATCGCCCTAGGGCTCGTCTTTCTCGCCGCGGCGCTGATATGCCAGTTCACGTCGATCACTAACACGCACATCGGCCGCTGAGCGCGACCGGCTCGCCAAGAGATCCGCTTGCCGTTCACGGCGATTCAGGCCGACCCGAGTCGGCCCTACAGCGACCCGTAGCTCTCATAAAATCTACGAGACACGCCCTAATCGCGCGATGCCCCAGTGGGGGACGTTGTATACGCGATGATGGATAGCGGGGGTCGGAGAGCCCGGTCGTCGTGCCTGCCGTCAAGCAGGCCTGGCGACCATCATGCTCGAGTTGTCCGAGGATGGTTCTTGCGGCGTTGCCGGGGGTCTCTGGGCGTCTGTGGGCGGCAAAGACTGCCGGGTCAGGCTTTCGACGGTGTCACGTTTGCCTTGGCGGCGTTGCGTGTTTCGGCGAGTTCGGTGGCGGTGAAGATCGTGACGGACAGTCCGATCAAGATCGCGCCGAGGACCCGGGCGGCGGTGAGTGAGTCGCATAGCCAGAAGACGGCACTGGCCAGCCCGAAGACGGGGATCAGATTCACGATAATGCTCGCCGGGGCCGCTCGCACTCGGGCGATGGCGTAGTTGTAGAGCAGGAAGCTCGCGGCGTAGCCGATGATTGCCACGAAGGTTGCGGCGAACCAGAACCTCGCGGCCACGTGGCTGGGTGCGGTTTCGGCGTGCGTCGCCCACACGAAGGCAACTGCGGGAAGGGTGAGGATCGTCGCGGTGGTGAACTGGCAGGCGGTCACCGTTAGCGGGTCGGACTCGTCCCCCATTCCTCGGGCGACGATCGTGTAGGCGGCAGCGCTGAGCACTCCGGCCAGAACGAGCAGGTCGCCGAGTCCGGCGCCCGCGAACGATCCGGTGCCTTCGAGGGTCGCGACGCCGGCCAGTGCTAGGGCGAGCGCCACGGTGATGCGGCCCGTGATGCGTTCGTGCAGGAAGACGGCCGCCAGCAGGACGATGAAGACCGATTCCAGGCCGGATAGCAGCGCGCCGTTGGCGGCGCTGGTCCGGGCCAGGCCGAGCAGGTCGCCGGCGTAGGCGAGCGCTGGCTCGAATAGGCCTAGCAGCACCGTCCGCCGCCACGGCGGCGGTGGCCGGTGGCCACGCAGGATCACGATCGTCCACAGCACGGCGGTTCCCGCGATCAGCGAGATGGCCAGCAGCGTGATCGGGCCGAAGCCGCGCAGGGCGTACTTGGTCACGCTGACCGCTGTGCCCCAGAACAGCGACGCGGTGATCAGCGCGGCGAGCGGCAGCCTGGTGATCATCGTCGCCCTGCTCGGCTAGTGGACGAGGACATTTCTGAACTGCCACGGATCGTCGGGGTCGATGTGCTGCGGGAACAACGGCGAGCGTCCCGTCAGCGGCGTCCAGGTGGTGAAGTGGCCTTCGACGGGGCCCAGGTAGGGCCGCTGCACCTGCAAACAATGGGCGAAGTCGATCCCGTCGGCCTCGACGATTCCGGCGTCGGCGTTTTCCGCCGCCCAGACCATGCCGGCCAGCACCGCGGAGGTGACTTGCAGGCCGGTGGCGTTCTGCTAAGGCGCGAGCTTGCGGGTCTCCTCGACCGACAGCCGCGAGCCGAACCAGTAGGCGTTGCGGGCGTGCCCGTAGAGCAGCACGCCGAGCTCGTCGATGCCGTCGAGGATGTCTGCCTCGTCGAGGATCTCGTGGGTGCGCTGCGGCTGGCCGGGATTGCCGAGCAGCTCGTGCCAGGACAGCATGGCGTCGTCGGCCGGGTGGTAGGCGTAGTGGCAGGTTGGCCGGTAGCTGACCTTTCCGGAGTCGGAGGTCATCGTGAAGTAGTCGGCGATGGAGATCGACTCGTTGTGGGTGACGCACAGGCCGTACTGCGGTCCTGCGGTCGGGCACCAGGTCCGCACCCGGGTGTCGGCGCCGGGGCGGCCCAGGTAGATCGACGGTGCGGCCGGGTCGTCATGTGCGCGGGCCTGCGGCGGCAGCCATTTCTCATGGGTGCCCCAGCCCAGCTCGGACGGCTGCAGGCCTTCGGAGATGAACCCGTCGACCGGCCAGGTGTTGACGAATGTGCCGATGGCCTTGGGCTTGCGGCCGCGCTGGGTGTCACGTTCGGCGATGTGGATCCCTCGGACGCCGGACTGGCGCATAAGTTCTGCCCACTGCGTACGAGTGGTGGGGCGGACGTAGCCGAGCCCGGCAGCGTCCGCGACGTCGAGCAGGGCCTGCTTGACGAACCACGAGACCATGCCCGGGTTCGCCCCGCAGGGCGAGACCGCCGTCGGCCCGCCGGGGCGGCGGCGTTCGGCAAGCAGGCTCTGCCGCAAGGCGTAGTTCGTGCGTTGCGCGAGCGGTGCCGCCGGGTCGTCGTAGAAGCCAGGCCAGGGTTCTATGACGGTGTCGACATAGAGCGCGCCGAGTTCCGGGCCAGCGCCATGATCGCGACCGACGACGTGTCGACGGAGAGGTTGACGCAGAATGCCCGGCCAGCTCTCGTGGCAAGCAATGGGGTCAGGACGGCACGGTAGTTGTCCGCGGTGAGCAGCGAGGTGATCTTGTGCACGCCGTATTTGGCGAGGATCGCGGCGTTGGCGTCGTCGGGCGCGACGACGGTGATCTGTTCCGGCTTCACGTCGAAATGCCGGAGGATCAGCGGCAGGGTTCCCCGGCCGATGGAACCGAACCCGATCATGATCACCGGGCCGCCGGGAGATCCGTAGTTGGGGTAGTCGCTCATGATGTCAGCCCCGATCCGGCCGTGGCAGGCAGGTAGTAGCTCGTCAGCGGCGGGAAGCCGTTGAATCCGACCGATGAATAGGACGACGTGTACGCGCCGGTCCCGAGGATCTCCAGGTGATCGCCGACCTGCAGGTCGAGCGGGAGCTGGTATTGGTAGGCCTCGTAGAGCACGTCGGCGCTGTCGCACGACGGGCCGGCCAGCACGACCGATCCGGTGCCTGACCCGTCGCCCGGAGCCTGGATGCGGTAGCGGATTGCCTCGTCGAGGGTCTCAGTGAGACCGTCCTAACCAACCGTTGAACAGGCCCACGTCGAGGAACACCCAGCGGCGGCCGGGATCGCTGGCCCGGCGGACGATCTGGACGACCTCGGTCCGGATCACGCCCGCGTCACCGACCAGATAGCGGCCGGGCTCGACCATCATGAGGCCGCCGAACCGGGGACCGAGGTGGGTAGCGACGGACCCGGCGATCGCCGCGCTGTATGTTTCGGCCAATAGCCGCTGCGCCAGTTGCGCGACCTGACCAAGCGGCCGGTCCCAGGCGCCGGGGTTGCGCTGCTGCGATCCGACGTGAAATGAAACGCCTGCCTGCAGGCCCGCGCGTGCCGCCTGCCGGAGCATCTGCCCCGCCTCACCCACAGTGCAGCCAAACTTCCGCGACAACGGCCAGTCAGCCCCGGCACCAGCGGTGACGATGCGGACGAACACCGTGCCGCTGGCCACCGTGCGCAGGACCTTGTCCAGCTCGGGCTGCGAGTCGACGGTAAAGAGCCGGACGCCGCATCGGAATGCTGCGGCGATATCACGCTCCTTCTTGACCGTGTTGCCATAGGACAACCGGGCCGGATCAGCACCCAGACCAAGACACAGCTCGATCTCCCCGCGGCTAGCCACATCGAAATTTGAGCCCAGCTTGATGAGCAGGCTAATGACCTCTGGCGCCGGGTTGGCTTTCACCGCATAGAAGACCTCGGTGCCCGGCAGAGCCGCGGTCAAGCTGACGTACCGGCGGCGAACGACATCAAGATCGACCACCAGGAACGGCGTGCTCGCATCAGGCAGGATGCGCGGCCAGGAAACGATCGAGCCTTCCGGCTGTCGGGCGTGGCGCAAGTATTCCTTGCATGGAGGATCCCTTTCGATACTCGTCTGGAACTACGTGAGTGGCCAACGCGTGCGCTGGACTGGCCGGGCGTCCCGAACCCGTCCCTCTCGCATTCACCGAAGAACGATCTGGTGTACCGGCTGCCCACCGTGTGGACGGCACCGGCCGGCGCATTGGCGCGACCGTGATCGACCGCGAGCAGTCGGCACACGAAGTCCGGCTGAGGTTCAAGGCCGGCTGCCTGTGCCGGAGACCGAGCCCAATGACTTGACAGCGATTCGTGGTCAGCCATGCGCCTAGCTCAGCGCGCTCGGCGTCGCGACCGCATCGGGAGGGCGTCCCTATCTTTGTTGCCGATCCCGCCGGCCTGGGCGCGAGGTTGCCAGGCAAGGCCGAAACGCGGTGGGCGAGCGCCCGCTCCGATAGCAACGGACGCGGTGGCAGACCTAAGCGATCGGCTCGGCCGAGCGGCGCGCGAAGCCGGCCACGAAAGATAGGTATGCGGCACCCGTAATTTAGGGAGATGGCTCCGATGCAGCCGCGCACTCCCCGCTCTTACGCTCTAGCTGTCCCGACCAGCAACTACCCGAGGAAGGTACTAGTGCCCCTCTACATGGATATCCATACTGTCCACGGCGGAGCCACTGTCGATGGCGTCGCCCAGGCCCACGCCGCAGACCTCAAAGCGCAGGGCGCGCACGACGTCCGGTACCTCCGCTACTGGGTGAGTGAGGCCGAGGGCAAGATCTTCTGCCTGGTCGACGCACCGTCCGCGGAGGCCGCGAACACTGTACATCGCGAGGCTCACGGACTGGTTGCCGACGACGTTTTCGAAGTGCAGGAAGGGTTGTGATCCGAAGGCGGCTGGTCGCGATCCTGGTCGGCCGCGCCGTTGCCGGTCCCCACGTCGAAACGGTCGCCGCGTGGCCCAGCCCGGCGGCCAGTCGGCCCGGTGCGCATTCGGTCTAGTTGAGAGAAGATCCTGAATATGATGCTGCTGGAACGCGGTCCGGTGCTGGCCTCGCTGCGCCAGTACGCGCACGAGGCGGGGCAGGGGGAAGGGCGACTTGTCCTGATCGCCGGTGAGGCGGGCGTAGGAAAGTCGGTGCTGGTCGAGCGGTTCCAGCGCGATCTGCCCGACGCCCGCTGGTCGTGGGGCGCCTGCGACGGACTCTCGACGCCGCGCCCGCTCGCCCCGTTGTTCGACCTCGCCCGCGATCTTGGCGGCGCGCTGGAGGATTTGTGCCGGGGCCGACCCGAGCGCGACGAGCTGTTCGCCGCGCTGCTGAGCCAGGTCACCGGTGATGACCGACTCGATGTGATCGTGATCGAGGACATCCACTGGGCGGACGAGGCGACGCTCGACCTGATTCGGTTTCTCACGCGTCGCATCCGCACGGCGCCGGTGCTGGTGATCGCCACGTATCGCGACGACTGGCTTGCACCATCGAGCCCGCTGCGTCTCGCGCTGGGCGATCTCGCCGCGAGCCGGTGGACGCGCCGGCTCGAGCTGCCGCCGCTGTCGGTCGAGGCCGTCCGGACGATGGCCGCCGGGACCGATCTGGACGCCGACCAGTTGTACCAGCTGGCCGGCGGCAATCCGTTCTACGTCACCGAGATGCTCGAGGCCGGAACGCACGGAGTATCGCTATCGGCGCGTGACGCGATCCTCTCGCGGACCGGACGGCTCAGCGACGCGGCCCGGCAGGTACTCGAGACGGCCGCGCTCATGGGCCTGCGGATCGACGCGAGCCTGCTCGCCGATCGCCAAGCCGCGCTGGACGAACTCAGTGCGTCCGGACTGCTGGTCGATGAGGGAATCGGGCTGCGCTTTCGGCACGAGATCGCCCGGCTGGCGATCGCGCAGGAGATCCCCGCCCACCGGCAGGCGGTGATCCACGCCGAGATCCTCAACGTGCTGCTCGTCAACGGCAGCCGCGATGACGCGCGCATGGCCTTCCACGCTGAGGGTGCTGGCGACGAAGAGGCAGTCGTCCGGCACGCATCACTGGCCGCGAGACGAGCCGTTGATCTCGGCTCGCATCGCGAGGCTGCGGCCCAGTACGAGCGCGCATTGCGATGGGCGGCGCAGGCCGCACCGTCCGCGCTGGCCGAGCTCTACACGGGCCTGGCCGAAGAGGCGACTCTAAGCGACCGAGAGCAAACCGCGGCCGACGCCGACGAGCAGGCGCTACGGCTCTGGCGGCAGCTCGAAGATCGCCGCCGTGAGGGCGAGTCGTTGCAGCACTACGCGCTGACGTTGAAACATCTGTGCCGGGGCGATGAAGCGGTAGGTGCCGCCGCCGAAGCGATCAGCACGCTCGAGCCGCTCGGCGAGACGCGGGAGCTGGCCAGGGCGTACGCGACGCTAGCCGCCATCAAGATGACACGCAGCGAGAACGACGAGGCGATCGAGTTGGCCAGGCGAGCGGAGGCTCTCGCCCGTTCGCTTGGCGCATCGGACGTCATCGCCGATGCACTGAACACCGAGGGCTGCGCCGCGTCCGCGACCGACCCGAGCTGGGTCGAACTGATTCGCCGCTCACTTGAGCTGGCCATCTCCCGCAACCTACCCAATCAGGCCGGTCGTGCCTACAGCAACCTGTACGGCGGCTGTTGCGACCAGTTCCGGTTCGACGAAGGAGAGCAGTATTACCGCGACGGCCTCGCCTACTGCGAGCAGAACGACCTAGACCAGCACTCCTATTTCCTGCGCGCATCTCGAACCGCCGTCCTCGAACATCGCGGGCGTTGGGACGAAGCGGTGGCGATCAGTGCTCAGCTGCTCGAGGAAAGCTCGGCCGCCCCACTGAACCAGATCTCCGTGCAGACCCTGATCGGCGTGATCCATGCACGCCGCGGCGAGCCGGAGGTCTGGCGCGCTCTGGACAGCGCGATCGCCAACGCGACACCGACCGGACAGCCGCAGTACGTAGTACCGACCCGGCTCGCCCGGACCGAGGCATTCCTGACCGAAGGTCGAGTTGACGAGGCGCGACACGAGGCCGAGCTGGCCGCCGATGCCGCGCACGACGTCGACGAGTGGATGCGCGGCGCGCTGCGCCGCTGGCTTGACCGCACCGGGTCCGGCCGAATCGTCGATGGCCCGATTGCCGGGCCGTACCGGCTCCAGGAATCCGGCGAGTACGCAGCGGCTGCGCGTGCGTGGGATGAGCTCGGCTGCCGCCTGGACGCGGCGCTCACACTGCTTGACTCGTCGGACGAAGACGAACTGCGTGACGCGCTGCGGCGTCTCGATGAACTAGGCGCCAAGGCGACGGCCAGCCTCGCCCGCCAGAAGCTGCGCCAGATAGGCGCCCGGTCGGTGCCGGCCGGCCCGCGCCGAGCGACCCGGGCGCATCCACTCGGCCTCACTCCGCGTGAATGCGAGGTGCTCGAGTTGATCTGCGAACGACGGACCAACGCCCAAATCGCCCGCGCCTTGTTTATCTCGGCCAAGACGGTCGATCACCACGTGTCGGCCGTGCTGGCCAAGCTCGGCGTCGAGAACCGCGAGGCGGCCGCTGATATGGGCCGGAACCTGACCGCTTAATTGAGCCGGCGATGAACAGTACTCAACGCCGCCACTCGACAGCTACAGTCGCGCCGTCACGCCCATCTGGCGCGTGGTCGCAGCGAGAGCGCACAGCAGGCGAGAGTCCTGGGCCTGGGCGACAAGCAGCTGATACACCTGCGTGGTAAGGCGCCAACGGGCTGGGAGACAACCCTCGCCCCGACTTGTAAGCGGCGATCGCATTACCGGTACTAACGGAGCCAAGCTCGGTGTGCTCCGCCTTTCGTGCTGGAGTCGATTGGGACTGGCCGGGCAGGACGCGGCAGACTTCCGGTGGCGCGTGTCAGGCGTAGCCGCCGTTGCTCATCTGGTGCTGGCCGTTTATCCATCCGCCTTTGCGGCAGCACAGGAAGCCGGCTAAGTGCCCGGTGCCAATGCGCTCGTCTCGGTCGGCCCGCGGATGCGTCAGAGCTGTTCGGCAGGCATGATCCACAGCTCGCCGATGGCGGTGTGGCGGTGCGGGGGCGGGTGATCGTGTAAGCGATGTCCTCGGGGGCGAGGACCTCGGTTTGCTGGTAGAAGGGGTCGATCATCTCGTTGCGGACCTGGGGCTTGTTGTGCGAGCCCAGTTCGGTCGCCACGCCACCGGGCTCGACGACACCGACGCGGACGTGCCGCTGGGTGACTTCCTGGCGCAGGGAGTCGGCGCTGACTGACCGCAACGCACCAGACCGCAGCTCACCAGAAATATGGGGAGGTATTCCCTATGGAGTCTGAGGTGGGCCGATCGTAGTGTCGGAGCAGTCAGGGACTGAGGAGGCTATATGCCCGACACCGCGCTCTCGCTGGTCACGTCTGACGCATCGCAGCAGCGTACCGGCGGGGTGACCCTGCTCGAGCGGAGGACTGCGCTGGATGCGCTGGGAGAGCTTGCGGGGCAGGCGCGCGGCGGTGAAGGCCGGCTGGTC
>CABEDN010001117.1_pt1 | contig 12421 bp, 13 predicted proteins | sample 3423051 | NCBI WGS metagenome assembly CABEDN01 (sample SAMEA5534330, study PRJEB31848) | metagenome | biome: tundra; feature: field; material: soil | place: USA | collected 2013-05 | depth 0.15 m
CTTGTCATGAGCGGCGCTGAAACGGTCCAGGATCCGCCCGGCCATGTCGACCACGCACGCCACGTGATCAGCGACGGCCCAGTCGATGCCGGCGAACACGCCGCCGGCCGGGACATCCGGCAGAACCTGGATTGGGGCATACTTCATCACAGCCTCCTCGCTGCTAACTCAGTGGGGAGGCACCCTTTTAACTGACGGAACCGGGACGCTGTCGTCAGCTCACTGTGCGGCGCTCGAAGCGCAAGGCCCTGTTGACGATCCGTGCGTCCCGGGTAGCCGCCAGCCCCGCAAAACTGGTCCTGGACCTCACTGAAGGGTCTTGCGGAACGAGGCAGTGACTGGCGGCACCTGGGGGTGCACCGGCGATCACGATCACCGGTCCGCTAACAGTGGACCTCCAGCAGCATCCCGCACAATGCACATCACGCAACAGGCAGGTCACATACCGGCCACAACCGGCAAGACGGCCAGCGCCTGTGGCAGGGGTCCTTCAGTGAGCGGGCAAGGCGGGTGTGCGGTACCGTTCGGATTTCCGGCGCCACCGCACCGACGGTCGTGCAGAAAGCTAGGCAGACCCGCCCGAACCCCACCGGTCTTCCTCACCCGCCTGCATGCATGAGGACCTCCGTCCTGGCGGGCGAGAGCCTGCTGCGGGGAGATGGCCGAGGCCATGTCACTGGCTGCGGCGGGTCCGGCCGCCCGGACCGTCTTGTGCCGGGGTGACGAGGTCGTGGCCGAAGGCGAAGACGACCGCTGCGGCACGGTCGCGGAGCTGCAGCTTGGTGAACAGGTGGTTGATATGCGTCTTGACCGTTCCGTCGCTGACGAATAGCTCGGCGGCGATCTCGGCGTTGGTCTTGCCCTGCCCGATGAGCGCCAGCACCTCGCGTTCGCGGCCGGTCAGGGAATCGAGGGCGGGATCCCGTCCGGCTCGCGGCGCCGGCGCCGACCGGTAGATGGCCAGCACCCGGCCGGTCACGGCCGGGTCGAGCCAGGCACCGCCGCCGGCGACCACGCGCACCGCCCGGTGCAGGTCCTCGCCGGGTACGCCCTTGAGGACGAAGCCCGCCGCGCCTGCCCGCAGCACGCCGGCCAGCACCTCGTCGTCATCGAACGTGGTCAGTGCCAGCACGGGCGGGCTGCCCTCGCGGCGGCGCAGCTCGCGGGTCGCCTGCACACCGTCGACAAGAGGCATTCGCACATCCATCAGCACCACGTCGGGAGCGAGAGACTCGACCGCCGCGATCGCCTCGCCGCCGTTAGCGCATTCACCAACGACGTCGAAACCGAACTCGGTCCGCAAGATGCCACGCAGGCCGGCCCGCACCAGTTCCTGGTCGTCGACCACCAGCACCCGGATCACCTCGCGACCTCGCGTCGCCGGGTGGTACCAAGGGGGAACGTGGCCCGGACCAGCCAGCCTCGGCCGCCCGGCCCGGCCTGGCAGCTTCCGCCCAGCGATTCGGCCCGCTCGCGCATGCTGAGCAGGCCCAGGCCGGTGCCGGTGCCCGGCGCAGCAGCACTGTCGACGGCCAGCCGCACCATATCCGCGTCCACGGCCAGCCGCACCTCGGTTGGTGAACCTGGTGCATGCTTAACCGCGTTGGTCAGAGCCTCTTGCATGATGCGGCAGACCGCCAGGCCCGTGGTGGCGGGCAGCCGACCCGTGTCGCCGTCGATGGTGAGAGTGACGTCGGCGCCGGCGGACCGGAACCGCGCCACCAGCGCGGGCAGATCATCCACCCCCGGCAGCGGTGCCGTCCGGCCGGCGTCACCGTCTTGATGCAGCATCCCCACGGCCAGACGCACCTCCTCCAGGCTCTCCCGGCCCAGCTGCTCGGCCTCGGCCAGCGCGCGCGCCGCGTCGGCCAGGTTGTGCTCCACAGCCAACCGTGCACCGCTGACGTGCAACAGCAAGACCGTAAGAGTGTGGGCGATCACGTCGTGCAGTTCGCGGGCGATCCGGTTGCGCTCCTCGGCCCTGGCCCGCTCCGCCAGCCCCGCCTGGGCCGCCCGCAGCTGTGAGACCAGGTCGACCTCGTGGCGGATCAGCAGGCCGGCCAGGACGCTGAGGGTGGTGCCTGCCATCCACGCGCCCCAGCCCGGATCAGGCTTGACCCACAGCCACTCGGCCGCAAAAAGGGACATCGCGGCGACCCAGTACACCAGGCCGTCGCGGCGGCCCCCGGCCAGCACGCACCACGCGCCGAGCAGGCACACCCCGAACCAGCCGACATTGCTGGGCAGACCGTGCCCGAGGACGGCGATCCCGCCGGCGGCCACCGCCACGTACACCAGCAGCGGCCGCCGCTGCTGGGCGAGCAGCACGCCTGCGCCCGCGGCCACCGCCGCCGCCGCCACCGCGACGGGCGGGCTGGGGTTCATCGGGACGAGCCCGACCGCGACCAGTGCGGTGAACGCGGCCAGCCCCGACCACCGTGCCCATCCAGGCGGGAACCCGGCCGCGCGGGCCGGACCGGCGTCGCCGTTCATGTCTGGGATGCTACGACCATCCCGCCGCGCCCGTTTCCCAGGGTCACCAACCGGGTCACATCACGCACCCGGTCCTCGCTGGTGAACGCGACCTCCCCGATCGCGGCCACGTCCCTGCCCTGGGCCGACAGCATCACGATCTGCGCCCGGCGCCAGGTCACCACCGACCGGCACCCCGGCGCATGATCCGCCCAGCCGCCGCCCCTCGTCATCGTCGATCTCACGTACACGCAGACGTTCAGTCACCGGCCTAGTCTCGGGGATCAGCACCCGCAGGGAAGGTCCCCCGGCCGGGCGACCGTGACCTGCTGCGGCACCAGCCCCACAGAGAGGAGGACATGCATAACTGGACGATCGGCGTGCCATGACCAAGCCGACCCACCGTCACGGCAGCCGCAAATAATCGGCAGGGATCGGCGCTAACCTCGCAAGGCGGTAGCCCCGGCTACCCTTGACTCTCCGTGACGGCCGCGGACTCCAGCCCCGTGATCGCCGTCGGCCAGATCCAGGTGGGCGCCCGCACCCCGTCGCCGAGGAAATGACAGATCGCTGAGAAAAGGTCGGCGACAGATCGATGAGACGGCCCGCATCAGAGCAGGTCAGAACAATGCCGGGTGACAACAAGGATGAGAACCTACATTTCTTCGTGCATCGCCAGTTAATTTATTTCTAGAAACTCAAAGAAACTTTCTTCTCTGTCGTTTTCACCCTTACGCTCCTAATCGAACGGCTACCCAATGCCCCGTCCGTACCGCTTAGGAGCTCGCCGAGTGAGCGTTAGCGTCGCCCTACTCAGCAGGGATCAGGTCGAGCAGTTGCCGGAACGAGCCCGCGAAGTTGTCGAATACCGCAAGAGCGGCCTCAGCTTGAACCACATTCAGGGCTGTCCGCTGGACTGCGCCTACTGCATCCGGCACACCTATGGGCTGTGGGATCAGCGGATGCCGAAGGCGCTCATGACTGACGCCCGGGCCGTCGAGGAACTGGTCAGCCACCGCTACTTCCAGCCGCACGTCACACCGGTCCAGGTCTTCAACCGGGCGACCGACCCGTTCCTGCCCGCGGTCCGGCCGCACACCTTCGCCGTGCTCGAGAACCTGGACGCTCGCGGGCTGCGCAACCATGCGCTCGTCATCACGCGGCACCAGATGAAGCCGGGCGACATCGATCGCCTGAACGCCCTGCGCCATCTCAAGGTGACACTGCTGTTCACGTACTCGGGGATCGATGACCAGCGGATCGAGCCGTACCCATCCAGTGTGGCCGCCGATTCACTCCGCCTGACGAGCGCCCCTAGGCAGCGGAGATACCGGACGATCCTGTACTGGCGCCCGCTAGTCCCCGGACTCAACGACTCCCGCGAGCATCTGGACCGGGCCTATGCCCTGGCCCGCCACGCCGACAGCACAGTGTTCACCGGCCTGTTTTACCGCGACGAGATCGCCGCCTACTACCGGGCCAGCGGCCTGCCGGAGCCATATGGCGAGACCACCCGCCGGAAGATCGTGCCGGAAGCGCTGGAACGCCGCGTACTGGCGGCCTTCGACGCCTCCACGCCGCTGTTCCGCAAGACCTCCTGTGCCGTCAGCTTCGTCCACGGCCTGCCGGACTACAACGGGCACGCCGGAATCGGCGAGATCTGCGACATCTGCCCGGTGGCCCAGCTTGACCTCTGCCAAAAGGCGCACCGAGTCCCCACGATCGAGCAACTGCACGAGGCCGCCAGCGCTGTTCCCGAGGGCCGCGGCCTGGTGGTCGTGGACATCAGCGACGGGGCGGCCATCGTCTCCGGGCTGGGCAGCGAGCAACCGCGTTACTACCTCCAACACGCTCTCAGCTTCCAGGTTCATGATGTCCGCTACCCTCACCGCACGCGGCAGCATGGCAGGGCCGACATCGGATGGAAGGAGACGGCTCGCGATGACTGACTGGACGAGCCTGGACTACGCGGTCGTAGACGTGGAGGGCAACGGCCAGCAGCCGCCTGACCTGGTCGAGCTGGCCGTGGTCCCAATCCGGTCCGGCGTCATCGGCCAGCCGGCCAGCTGGCTGGTCAGGCCGAGCGAACCTATCAGGCATTTCGCCACCCGGATTCACGGCCTGAAGACCGAGGACGTCGCCGAGGCCCCGCTGTTCACGGACATCGCCGATCAGGTGCTCAGCGCCCTGGACATGCCTGCGCTGGTGGCTCACAACGCCCACGTCGACGTTGACGTCCTGACCCGCAAGATGGCTGGCTGGCAGCCGCCTGAGGTATTCGACACGCTTCGGATCGCCCGCCGTCTCCTGCCCGGCAGGACCAGTTACCGACTTGGCGCACTCACCAGCGCCTTCCACCTGGCTGACGGCCTGCCCAACGGGCTGTCGCCCCACCGCGCGGAGTACGACGCGCTGGTGGCGGCCAGGCTGTTCGTCAAGCTGACGACCTGCGCGACCACGCTCGAAGAACTGCGCGGCAGCCCGCCGCGAAAGGATGAAGACGATGCTCCGTCCCTTTTCTGAGCGCTCCCGCGGCCTGTTCGTCACCGTGGACGGGCCAAGCGGCGCGGGGAAGTCAACCGTCGTGGAGCACCTAGCCCAGCTCCTGGTGGCCGGCGGCGAAGAGGTACACGTCACGGCCGAGCCGAGCAGCGGCCCGATCGGCGATCCGTCCCGCCATCGAAGCCGGCCGCACGGTCATCTCGGACCGCTACATCCCCTCCGGCCTGGTCATGCAGCGCTTCGACGGCATCGACCCGGCCTTCCTATGGCAGCTCAACGCCGAAGCCGACCGCCCCGACCTCGCCGTCATCCTCGAAGCCAACCCCGAAATCATCGCCCGCCGACTGCGTGAGCGCGGCGCACAAAACCGCTTCCAGCTGTCCCCAGGCAGCAGCCATGCAGAAGTCCACTTCTACCGGCAGGCCACCGACCGCCTCATCCAGGCCGGGTTCGACGTCCTCCGGGTAGAGGTGAACCAGAGGCCACCAGAGCAGGCTGCGGTGCTCATCCGCGACCGCCTAATGAGCTTCTTCACCGTCGGCAAGGACTGAACAGCCATGGCCGAGATGACCCGTCCTCGCGTCCAGACCGCTCCCGGTGCCCCGGCTGCGGGATACGGTCACCAGCGGCGAACCCCGAGTATCGCGAGCGAGATCTCGCTCGCCGCCGTGGTCACGGCGATCGGCTGCGCCCGGGCCTACGTGACCTCCACCGTGACAGCCTGGGTCTTGAGCGCCTGCGCGACGACGCCGCACTCCTAACCTCGGAGCTGGTCACCAACGCCGTCCGGGCCACGGGCATCACCGACCCGGCACCACGATGGAGCGACCCGGACCACCTGGCCCTGATCCGGCTCCGGCTCATCGTCCTGGACGACAGCCTGGTTATCGAGGTATGGGACCGGGAAGCAACGCCACCGGTACTCCGGGATACGCCAGACCCCGAGGACCAGGGCGGCAGAGGCCTGCTCATCGTGGCGGGGCTGAGCAAGCAGTGGAATTACTACGGCCTCGCCGAGGGCGGCAAGTGGGTGTGGGCCGAACTGGGCATACCAGCCGACCCCGGCCCGCCACCGCACCGGCAGTCGACATACCTCCCGCCGCCCGCCAGGTCGCATCAGATCACCCGCGATCCCGTGCTACTGCGGCGGGTATACGACGGACTGACGAGACTGTAAAGCCTTCTTAGGTGCGAGAGGGACGGTGGTCTGGCATCGCGCCGTGGTGTCACGATCAGAACAGGTGGGTAATGTCCTCGGCTCCGGCGAGGACATTGGCTAGGTTGAGGCCGACGCCGTGGCGGAGCATCTCGGTGCCCTGGCCGAACGTCGGCGGCATCTTCCGGGTCCTCTTGTTCAGGATCTCCCCGGCGTGCGCGGTCTTGAGTGCCCGCTCGGCCAGAACCACCTCGGCGACTGATGAGCGGAGCGCCAGGACGACCGTTGCGCCGGCCCGCTGGTGCGCGCGTGACCCGGGCTGAGGCCCGCAGGCCGGGCAGTCGACCGAACCCGCGCGCAGGACAGCCATGGCGCCGCAGGCGTCATGCTGCGGCCAGATCCCGTGGGAGCCGGCCGCGCTGGCGGCACCTGGCAGGCAGTTCCCGGGGCGTTGGCATCCGACTGGTCCGCGACGCCCCCCGCCGTCCCGCCAGTACGCCGGGCCTCGAAGGTGAGGTGAACCACATGAGTGCCGTCGCCAGGCAGGTGATCACACACGTACAAGAGGCGGCCGGGCTCGACGTCCAGGCCGGTTTCCTCCCGCATCTCCCGCACCAGGGCCGCGGCCAGGGTCTCGCCTTCCTCGACCTTACCGCCGGGCAGGCTCCAGGACCGGCGGGTATCAGTGTCCTGGTTCAGCAGCAAGACGCGGTCGTCTTCGATGACAACGCCAGTCACGCGCACATGCACCCGGACACGCTACCCCACAGGTTCGTGTCGTGACCGGCGGCGGAATCCAGATCGTAGTGGGCGCGGGCGGGCTGGGCACCAGGAGGCGCCAGTTGCCCTCGCAAGCGCACAGCCTGGACGAGAGGTCCACGTCACCATCACCCCACTGATGCGGATCCGCGCGGACGGCAAGCGGAGGCGCCGGAGGCGCCGGGAGGCGATCGGTTTGGCGAGGCTAGCCGGGTTAGCGGACGGTTCGGGGATCGGACGATTATCGTGCTGGCATGATGCCTTCGCCTTCCGTCTCCGATGGCGAGTAGACCATCTCAGCGTCTACCCCACGCGAGATACGTGCCGCGCTGACCGGCGAGGAGACCGCCCATTTCGATCGTGAGTACCGGCGGGCGATGGCTGATGCCGCCGAGTCCCTCGATCTTTCCTGCGTGATATCGATGTTGAGGCGCTGGCAACGAGTCGCCTGGTCTGCTCAGGGCGCCCCGGAGGCACACCGGCACATGCTGGCCTGCGCGGACGAACTCAACGCGGGCGGCGATGTCGCTACCGAGCCCTGGCAGGTGACGAAGGCCAGGCTGAGCCTGTAGGTGTATTCGGTCGAATCGGAGCAGCACGCTCTCGAACAAGCCGCGGCGCTGTCTGCGGAGGCCCCTTCCCCGTTACGCCGAACTCATGACCCTCCTCGAAACCGCACCAGCAAGCTACAGCTGACCCACCTCGGTAATGCGCACCACGGCCGTCCCAGCCTCGTCGGAGTCGGCCAGGTCGACGACCGCGCTGATGCCCCAGTCGTGATCGCCCGCGGGGTCATCGAAGATCTGCCGGACGACCCACTGGCCCGGCTGCTGGTCCATGATCAGCAATCCCGGGCCGCGGGCCTCGGGCCCGGTGCCGATCTCGTCGTGCACGTCGAAGTACGCCTCCAGCACCTCGGCCCACGCATCCTGATCCCATCCGCCGGACGCGTCCAGATCGCCGAGTTCGGCGTAGTGGCCCAGAGCAGCCAGCCTGACCCGCTGGAACAACGCGTTGCGCACCAGCACGCGGAACGCGCGGATGTTGCTCGTGACCGTCGCGGGCCTCGCCTCCGCGACAGAGGAGTCCGAGTCCAGCGGGTTGCGCAGCCGCTCCCACTCGTCGATCAGGCTGGAGTCGACCTGGCGGACGATCTCGCCCAGCCATTCGATCAGGTCGGTCAGCTCCTCGGTCTTGGCGTCATCGGGCACTGTCTGGCGCAGCGCCTTGTAGGTGTCGGCCAGGTAGCGCAGCACCAGCCCCTCGGAGCGGGTCAGGCCGTAGAAACCGACGTACTCGGTGAAGGTCAGCGCCCGCTCGTACATGTCGCGGACCACTGACTTCGGCCGCACCTCGTAGTCGGCCACCCAGGGATGGCCGCGGCGGTAGATGTTGTAGGCACCCTCGAGCATGTCCGCCAGCGGCTTGGGATACGTGACCGAGTCCAGCAGTTCCAGCCGCTTCTCGTAGTCGATGCCATCCGCCTTCATCTGCGCGACGGCTTCCCCGCGCGCCTTGAACTGCTGGGCGGAAAGCACCTGCCGCGGGTTCTCGAGCGTTGACTCGATAACCGAGAGCACGTCCAGCGGGTAGGAGGGCGATTCGCGATCGAGAAGCTCGATGGCGGCCAGCGCGAACGGCGACAGCGGCTGGTTGAGCGCGAAGTCGAACTGCAGGTCAACGGTGAGCCGGACCGTGCGGCCCTCGCCATCGGGTGAGTCGAGGCGCTCCACCACGCCGCCTGCCAGCAGCGCGCGGTAGATCGCGATGGCCTGGTGGATGTGCTTGCGCTGGGCCGCGCGGTCCTCGTGGTTGTCGGTCAGCAGGTGCCGCATGGCGGTGAACGCGTCGCCCGGACGGTCGATGACGTTGAGCACCATCGCGTGGGTGACCTTGAAGCTCGACGTCAGCGGTTCCGGGTCGGCGGCGACGAGGCGCTCGAAGGTCGGCCTGCCCCAGGAGACCATCCCCTCGGGCGGCTTCTTCCGCACCACCCTGCGGCGCGCCTTCGGGTCGTCGCCCGCCTTGGCCAGGGCGCGTTCGTTATCGACCACGTGCTCAGGCGCCTGGACCACCACCCACCCGGACGTGTCGTACCCGGCCCGGCCGGCCCGGCCGGCGATCTGGTGGAACTCGCGCGCCTGCAGCAGCCGGGTCTTGGTCCCGTCGTACTTGGACAGCGCGGTGAACAGGACGGTGCGGATCGGGACGTTGATGCCCACGCCGAGGGTGTCGGTACCGCAGATGACCTTCAGCAGCCCGGCTTGGGTCAGGGTCTCCACCAGCCGGCGGTACTTGGGCAGCATGCCGGCATGATGGACGCCGATGCCGTGACGTACCAGCCGGGACAGGGTCTTGCCGAAGCCGGCCGAGAACCGGAAGTCGCCGATAAGCTCGGCGATGGCGTCCTTCTCGGCGCGGGTGCAGACGTTGATGCTCATCAGCGCCTGCGCCTGCTCCAGGGCGGCCGCCTGGGTGAAGTGCACCACGTAGATGGGTGCCTGGCCGGTGCCGAGCAGCTCTTTCAGCGTCTCGTGCAACGGCTCCAGGACGAAGGAGAAGACCAGCGGCACCGGGCGTTCGGCGGAGTGGATGACCGCGGTCGGCCGGCCGGTGCGCCTGGTCAGGTCCTCCTCGAACCTGCTGACGTCCCCCAGCGTCGCGGACATCAGCACGAACTGCACGCGGGGCAGTTCGAGCAGCGGGACCTGCCACGCCCAGCCGCGATCGGGGTCGGCGTAGAAGTGGAACTCATCCATCACCACCTGGCCCACGTCCGCGTCGGCGCCGTCCCGCAGCGCGATGTTGGCCAGCACCTCCGCGGTGCAGCAGATGATCGGGGCCGCCGCGTTGACGCTGCCGTCCCCGGTCATCATGCCGACCTGGGAAGGGCCGAAGGCGTCGCACAGGTCGAAGAACTTCTCCGACACCAGCGCCTTGATCGGCGCGGTGTAGAACGTCCGCTGCCCGGCCGCGAGCGCGGCGAAGTGCGCTCCCGCGGCGACCAGGCTCTTGCCCGACCCGGTCGGGGTGGACAAGATGACGTTCGCCCCCGACACGACCTCGATGAGCGCTTCCTCCTGGTGCGGGTACAGCGCCAGCCCGCGCTGCTTCGACCACCCGGCGAAGGCGTCGTAGACGGCGTCGGGATCGGGCGTGGCCGGCAGCAGGTCAGTGAGCGTCATAGCTGTTCCATCGTGCCCTTCCCGCGCGACCACCTGGGTCGTCGCGGGTCCTCGGGCTTAAGGCTGGTCGTGCCGCCGCGCCAGCGTTTCCAGGCGAACGGCAGGACGAAGAAAGGGATCGCAAGGGTAATCAGCAACAGGGAAAGCTGCGGTATTCCTGCTGCGTGCGCCCACCGCACCGTCTTGCGGACATGATGGCCGAACGGCCCGGACTGCATGCTGCTCAGCTCAGCCCGTGCGAGCATGATCGTCGTTTCCGGCCGGAAGCCGTCCTGAGCCGCCTGCCCGAACGGGGCCCGCAGCAGGCGCACAGACGCTCGCTGGCCCGCCAGCCTGGCCTGGTGGCCCCGCTCGCGCACGCCGGTCTGGGCTATCCGGAGCCACAGCTGCCAGGTCAGACGCCGGCCATCGAGGCTGTCCTCGACCATCGCGAGGAATTCCTTGGACCCATGAGATCGCTAAGGCACGTACTTGCCCTCGTGCGCCTGGCCGGATGGCACCCGTCCCCGGCGGGCCGCCGAGGCGCCGCTGCTGACGCGAGTGCAGCATCTGCGCCACCGCCACGAACCCGGCCCCGCACACGGCGGACACGGCCAGGTAGGTCAGCTGGCCGTTCCCGATGAGCGAGGCGGCCACCAGTACGACCGCCGCGATAACCACGCCGGTGCTCCACGCGACCGCCTGGCTCGGCACCTGGCGGCGAGGCTTTCGCCGCGGTCCGGCCCCGGTCAGCCGGGCGGGGATGTCGGCGGTGACCACGGCGAGTTCCGCGTACGTCCGCGACGTGAACGTCTGGCCGACCCGCGTATCGAACTCGTCCTTGGTCAGGCGGCCCTGCACGAAGGCGGTCTTGAGCACGTCGATGACCTGCTCGCGGTCGGCATGAGACGCCCGGAGCAGGCCGCGGCCTGCTCCGGGCGGTGCCGCCTGGCCTCCCGGCTCTGGTCTCACCGGCGCCTCCCCACGAACGCTAACCAAGAAAAGCCTAACCCGGCTGCGCGGGATGGCCGTCAGGAGCCCGCGCCGTTCCCGGAGACCCGGGCTCTTGAACTCTGGCCTCATGGTTAAAGTCACAGCCGAAAGGCTTTGCGGAAACCACAGCCGGTGGTTCACTCCGAACAGAGGTCAACGCACAAGGCCCTCTGGGGCCGCTTAGTTTGCCAGCTAACGTGAGGGGAAGTGGAGAAACAGCAGGTCATGTTAACTAGAGGGACCAGAGGGAAATGATGATGGCTCGTAAGGCACTTTTCTTGCTTCCCATAACCGTTGTCGGGCTGGCCGCCAGCCAGTGGCGTGAGATCAGCCGTTACATCAAGCTCAGGCAGATGTCATCTGGCAGCGGGCATCCGCAGAACGTGCCCGTCGAGGGACAACATTCCTACCCGAGCAGCCCGGGCGGCGGCGAGGCCGACGGCACCGGTGATTTCGATTCCGGTAGCCGCGGCGGCCCGGCGTCGGTCTTATCGATCGGCCGCCAATGAGGTCGGTCACAGGTTGATCACTTGACCACCCAGAGAGCGCCCGCACCCCGCGGTTCACCGGCCCGCCCGCCGCGCTCCGCATGGGCTTACCGGAACAGCGCGCTGTACGCGTTGAGGGCAGGCTGACCGCCGAGATGGACGTAGAGCACCGTGGAGTCGCGCCCGATCCGGCCGGTCCGGATGAGGTCGATGAGCCCGGCCATCGACTTGCCCTCGTACACCGGGTCGATGATCATGCCCTCCAGGCTCCCGGTGAGCCGGATCGCGTCCAGCGTGGACTGCACCGGGATGCCGTAGAAGTCTCCGGCCCAGCCGGGCAGGACCGTGATCTCCTCGTCCCGCAGGTCCCGGCCCAGCCCGATGAGCCCGGCGGTGTTCCTGGCGATCTTCTCGACCTGCGCCCGGGTCTCGTCGAGCTTGGCCGAGGCGTCAATGCCGAGGACCCGACGCGACCGGTCTTGCCCGGCGAAGCCGGCGATCATCCCGGCCTGGGTGGAGCCGGTGACGCTGCAGACGATGATGGTGTCGAAGAAGATCCCGAGCTGCTGTTCCTGCTGCTGGACCTCCTGCGCCCAGTTGGCGAAGCCCAGGCCGCCCAGGCGATGGTCGGATGCTCCGGCCGGGATGGCGTAGGGCTTGCCCCCGGCCGCGCGCACGTCGTCCAGCGCCTGCTCCCAGCTGGACTTGATGCCGATGCCGAAGCCCTCGTCGACCAGCCGGACATCCGCGCCCATGATCCGGGAGAGCAGGATGTTGCCCACCCGGTCATTGACCGAGTCCGGCCAGTCGACCCAGCTTTCCTGAACGAGCCTGGCCTTCAGCCCGAGCCGGGCCGCCACCGCGGCCACCTGCCGGGTGTGGTTGGA
>CABEDN010001125.1_pt1 | contig 12416 bp, 9 predicted proteins | sample 3423051 | NCBI WGS metagenome assembly CABEDN01 (sample SAMEA5534330, study PRJEB31848) | metagenome | biome: tundra; feature: field; material: soil | place: USA | collected 2013-05 | depth 0.15 m
CCTCCCGCATCGCGCCGAACATCCCGGTCACCGGACTGAGTTCGGCCGGGTCCAGGTCGAACGCGACCACGCGGGCGCCGCGCCGGTACACCTCGAACGCATGCCGGCCGCCGCCGCAGCCCAGGTCGAGCACGCGGTCGCCGGGCCGGACCGGGAACCTGGCGAAATCGACGGTCAGCACGCCGGTTCCATGACGTCCTGGTACTGCCTGACGGTGGCCCTGGCCACCGCGGGCCAGGCAAATCGCGTCCGGACCCGGTCCAGCGCCCGGTCCGCCAGCGCGGTGCGCTCGGCGGGGGAGTCGTGCAGCCGCCGCAGCACCGCGGCGAGTTCCTCGTCCTCTCCGGGCGTGACCAGGACGGCGGCGTCCCCGGTCACCTCGGGCAGCGCCCCGGTCCGGCTGGCCACCAGCGGGGTGCCCGTCGCCATGTGCTCGCAGGCGGGCAGCGAGAACCCTTCGTAGAGCGAGGGCACCACGGCGATCTCGGCGCTGGCCAGCAGCGCGGAGAAGGCATCCTCGTTCAGTCCGTGGGTGAAGGTGATCCGGTCGGTCAGGGAGAGCTGGGCCGCCAGCCGCTCGGTGGCAGCGGCCGGCTTGCCCACGATGACCAGGTGCACGTCCCGGTCGGTGGCCAGCTTGCCCACCGCGCGCAGCAGCGTGGCCACCCCCTTGATCGCCGAGTCGGCGCTGGCCACCGCGATGATCCGGCCGGGTACCCGGGCTGCCTGGCGCGGCCGGAACACCCGCGTGTCCACCCCGAGCGGGATGATGTGCACCCGGCCGGGCGGAACCCGGAAGTCACGGCAGATGTCGCGCTTGGACGATTCGGACACGGTGATCAGCGATCCGGACCCGGCGACCTGGCGTGCCACCCTGGCCTGCATCCGGACGAAACCGTACCAGCGACGCCGGGACAGCCGGGTCAGCGGGCCGACGGCGGCCAGGTCGATGCGCTTATCCACGCTGATCGGATGATGGATGCTGGTGACCAGCGGCAGCCCGAGCCGCCGCACGCCGAGCATCCCGTAGCCGAGCCCCTGGTTGTCGTGCACGACGTCGAAGTCCGCCGTGCGCGCGGTCAGCGTCCGCAGCGCCCGCAGGCTGAAGGTCAGCGGCTCGGGGAAGGCCCCGCTCCACATCATGACGGTCTCCAGCACGTCCGGCCAGCTCCGGTACTCCTTCCACCGCGGGGTGCGGAACGGGTCGTCGTCCCGGTACAGGTCCAGGCTGGGGATCTCGCGGAGCAGCGGGCCGGGGTCCAGCTCCGGATACGGCTGGCCGGAGAACACCTCCACGTGGTGCCCGAGCGCGTGCAGTTCCCGGCTCAGGTGGCGTACGTAAACGCCCTGGCCGCCGCAGTGCGGCTTGCTGCGGTACGACAGCAGCGCGATCCGTAGCGGGCGGTTCAAGATAACCACGGGGCACCTTACCACCCGGTAGTCCCACCACTACCGGGCGGACCCGCGCGCACCCGGGGACGGCCCGGGCGCCCCCGGTTTGGGCTGGGGGGTTCGTCTGCGTTACAACTGTTCCGGCACGTCAACAGCAGTTGAGCACGATGGGGGTGGGTTCCGGGTGGCGCACAGGTTTCCGGCGCTGATCGCGGCTCCGGCCGCGGCGCCAGGGCGGCTCTGGCTGACCGGGGCCCGGCTGTTCGACGGGACCGGGGCGCCGCTGCGCGAGAGCACGGCGGTCCTGGTGCAGGACGGGATCATCCGCCGGGTCGCGGACGCCCGCGAGCGCTGCCCGGACGGCGCCCGGCTGGTCGACGTCAGCGACCGGGTGCTGATGCCCGGGCTGACCGACGCGCATACCCATGCCTCGGGCCACGTGCCCGTCACCGCCAAGGGCGCCGAGGAGCCGCTGCCGGGTGTCGCGGCCCATTTCCTGCAGGCTGAACTGCGTGATTATCTCCGCTTCGGGGTCACCACCATCCGGGTCTGCGGCTCCCAGGGCCAGCTGCCGCAGCAGGCCCGGCAGGCCATGCGGTACGGCGCGTTCCGCGGTCCGCGGCTGCTGACCTGCGGAAAGATCGTCTCGGCGACGGCGCCGGGCGGACGCTTCTACGGTGACATGTACCGCGAAGCCGACGGCCCCGACGACATCAGGCGGGCCGTCAGGGAGCAGATCCGGGCCGGCGCGGATTTCGTCAAGGTGATGACGACGGGCGCCCGCTCCAACGAGCTCGAGGATCCCGAGCCGCTCCAGCTCACCGAGCCGGAGCTGGCCGCCGTCACCGACGAGGCGCACCGGCTCGGCTACCGGGTCGCCGCGCACGCCGAGGGCCTGGACGGCTGCGCGGCCGCGATCAGGCACGGCGTCGACACCATCGAGCACGGCATGTACCTGCACCAGCGGCCGGACCTGCTGCAGGCCATGGCCGCCTCAGGCCAGGTCCTGGTGCCCACCTTGTCGGGTTACTACTGGATGGCGGGCCTGGGCGAGGCCGTCGACCCGGCGCAGGCGCAGGCCCAGCCGGAGATGCCGCTGGTGCTGTCGGAGCTGGCGCAGCGGAACCTGACCGAAGGCGCGGCCAGCATGCGGGCCGCCCGCCGGGCCGGGGTCAAGATCGCGCTGGGCAGTGACATGAGCCTGGCCACCGGCCTGGAGATCCAGCGGATGGTGCATCACGGGCTGCCCCCAGCCGAGGTCCTGGTGGCCGCGACCAGGACCGCCGCGCAGGCGCTGGACCTGGACCAGCACATCGGCACCGTGGCCGAGGGGAAGCTCGCCGACCTGATCATCGTGGACGGTGACCCGCTGGCCGACCCGCATCTGCTCAGCGACCCGGCCCGGATCTGGCTGGTCCTGCAGGCCGGCCTCCCGGTGGCCGGCCAGGCCTTGTCGAACCCGTCTTCCGGAAGTCCCTGAACGCTCGTGAAGGCCGCTGACCCAGCGCGGAACGTTGCGTAGCCTCACAGTCATGTCTTCGACGCCGTGCCGCCCGCGCGTGCGGCACGGCGTCACCCGGTACGCGTTCGCCTGGGGCTACCTGATCTGCTTCGGCGTCACCGGCGTCGTCTTCACCGCGCTGACCCCGCACGGGCAGGCCGCGCTGACCGCGTGGGCCAGCACGAACGTGGCGAACCTGACCCGCGGGCGGCCGGCCCGCTGGTGTTGTCCGCCTTCGTCACGGGCGGGTACTACCTGGTCTGGATGGTGCTGATCGGGCTGGCGGTGTTCGGTGCGAACCGCGCGCTCGGCAATGCCAGAACGGCGCTGATCTGCGTGGCCGGGCACGTGATCGGCACCGGCGTGAGTGAGGGCGTGGTGGCCTGCCGGGTGGCCGCCGGCCAGCTGCCCGACGCGGACCGGTTTCTCACCGACGTAGGCCCGTCCTACCTGGTCGTGTCGGCCGTCGTGATCGCGGTGATCTGCGGGACACCGCCGGTGCGCGCCCTGGCGGTGCTCGGTGCCGCGATCCTGGTGTTCGCCGTCCGCATCTTCAGCGGCCTGAGCCAGCTGGACGTCGCCGCGGTCGGGCACCTGACCGCGGCCCTGACCGCCGCGGCGATGGTCGCCGTCATCCTGATCCGGCGCGGCCGCCGGCGCAGGTCAGGCCACGTGGACGCCGATGCCGATCAGGTAGGTGATCCCGGCGGCGGCGGCTCCCAGCACCAGCTGTCGTAGCGCACCTCGCCAGAACGGCCGGTCGGTGAGCCGGGACACCATGCCCCCGCCCGCGACGGCGGCGACCGCGGCGAGCCCGAGCGCGGCCCAGAGCACCCGGAAGCCCAGCAGGTAGGGCAGCAGCGGGATGAGCGCCCCGACGGCGAAGGAAGCCAGCGAGGCGCCCGCCGCCACGTACGGGGAGGGCAGGTCGGTGGTGTCCACGCCAAGTTCTTCCAGCGTGTGCACGGCCAGCGCCTTCTCCGGATGCGCCGAGATCTCGGCGGCGGCCTGCCGCGCGGTAGCCGGGCTGACCCCGCGGGCCCGCAGCATGGTGGCCAGCTCGGCCTGCTCGGCGACGGCGTTGTTCTCCAGCTCGAGCCGTTCCTTGTCGACCTCGGCGTAGATAAGCTCGTTCTGCGAGGAGACGGACACGTACTCCCCGGCGGCCATCGAGCTGGCGCCCGCGGCCAGGCCCGCCAGCCCGGTGAGGATGATGGTGTGGGCCGATCCGCCGCCGCCGCCCACCCCGGCGATCAGCGACACGTTGGTCACCAGCCCGTCCATAGCACCGAACACGGCCGGGCGCAGCCAGCCGCCGGACACGTCCCGGTGGTGGTGCCCGCCATCATGCCCGTGCGCGTCGGCCCGGGTTCGGTTCTCGGTTGCCATCCGGGTTGCCTTCCCCCTCGGAGCCGGCGCAGGCCTGTGCGTTGCGCCGTACCACGGCGCAACGCACAGGCAGCCCGGAGGCTAGCCCTTCGCCGCGTTGTACAGGAAGAGGTGGCCGATCGCCGTCGGGTAGACGCCGGTCACCCCCGACGCCGTTGCCGTCAGGTAATTGTAGAAGTACCCGAAGATGATCGGGGTCTGGGCCAGCAGCAGCGTCTCGATCTGCCCGGCCAGGCTGCGCTGGGTCGACAGGTCGGATGAGGCGACGTACTGCGCCACCAGCTTGTCGTACTGGGAGTTGTTGAAGTGGGCAGCGTTCCACGAGCCGGTGCCCGACTTGGCGTTGATCGTCTCGAGCGGGGCGGTCAGGAACACGTTCGGCACGCTCCGGTGACCGTAGTCGACCAGGCTCATGGTGGCGTCCAGCCAGTCGGAGTTCCCGAACGTGGCCTTGCCGTAGTACGCGCTCTGGCTTTCCACTTTCAGGTTGATCTTCACGCCGATTTGCGCCGCCGACTGCGCCACGATCTGGGCGTACTCGGGGATCTCGAGGACGTTCTCGGTGATCAGCTGGGTGCTGAACCCGGAGCCGTGCCCGGCCGCCGAGAGCAGGGACTTGGCCTGGCTGATGTTCAGCGCGCGCTGCGCGACACTGGTGTCGGTGGACGGGAAGACGGGCGCGAACGGGCTGTCGTTGCCGACGTCGGCGTAGCCCTTGAACAGCGCCTTGACGATCGCGGCCCGGTCGAGCGTGAGCGCGACGGCCTGCCGGACCCGCGGGTCGGTGAACGGCGCCTGATCGCAGCGCATCGACAGTTCGCGGTGCGCGCTGGACTTCAGCTTGATGATGTTGTAGCTGCCGGTGAGCAGCTCCTCGGCGCCCGATACGGAGAACTGCCCGACGACGTCGATCGTCCCGCCGGTCAGCGCGAGGATCGAGGGGTTCTGCGTGTCGTAGAAGGTGAACTGGGTCTGCGACGGCAGCGCCTTGGTGCCCCAGTACGACTCGTTGCGGGTGAACGTCGCGCCCGACTTCGGCGTGTACGAGCCGAGCACGAACGGCCCGGTGCCGATGAACGAGCTCTGCCACTTGGCCGGGTCGTACCCGTTCGGCAGGATGATCATGTTGTAGTTGTCGGACGAGGTCAGGTACGGGAAGTTCCCGTTCGGAGCGTCCAGGTGGAAGGCGACCGTATAGTCGTCGACCTTGACCACGCCGGCCGGGCCGAGCACGCCGGCGAACGCGGACAGCGCGTTCGACCCGTTCTTGGTCGTCGTGTGCAGTTTGTAGGTGTACACCACGTCGTCGGCGGTCAGGGCGGCGCCGTTGTGGAACTTGACGCCCGGCCGGATCTTGAACGTCCAGACGTCGGCGGTGCTGTTCGGCGTCCAGCTGGTCGCCAGCACCGGCTGCAGGATCAGGGTCTGGCTGGACAGGCACAGGTACTCGCCGGTCTGCGCGAGCATGTCCAGGCCGCCCTGGTCGGGGACGGTCAGCGGGTTGATGGCCCCGGTCGGCGTCACGATGCCGGCCTTGATCACCGTGCCGGGCGCTCCGGCCGCCGCCGACGGCGACGTGCCCGACTTGGCCGAGCTCGAGGAACTGCTGCTGCAGGCGGCCAGGATGCTGCCGAGCAGCGGCACGGAGATGCCGACCACGGTGCCGCGGCGGATGAAGTCCCGGCGGGAGAGCCGCCCCGCGGCGAACTCGTCGATGATGTGATTCGCGATCTCACCCTGGCCCCGGCGCAACCGCCCGAGCCGGCCGTGATCGATATTCCTGGTCATAGGGAGCCTCCCTGAGATGGTGCAGATTCATTTCGCTGGATGGTTCGCAACTCGGCCAGCGGGATGTGACAGCGGATTAGGTGCTGCGGCTCGTCTTCGAGCAGCGGTGGTTCGGTGGACTCGCACACGCCGGTGGACAGCTTGCGCGGACAGCGGGTGTGGAACACGCAGCCGCTGGGCGGGTCGGCCGCGGACGGGATCTCGCCCTGCAGCCTGATCCGGTCCGGCCGCTGGCCGTCGAGGGACGGGACGGCGGAGAACAGCGCCTCGGTGTACGGATGGTGCGGCCCGGCGAACACGGTCTCCGCGGGCCCCACCTCCATCACGCGGCCGAGGTACAGCACCACGATGCGATCGGACAGGTACCTGACCAGCCCCAGGTCGTGGGAGATGAACAAGTAGGTGACCTGCTCGGTCTTCTGCAGGTCCGCGAGCAGGTTGAGGATGGCGGCTTGCACCGAGACGTCGAGCGCCGACGTCGGCTCGTCGCAGACCACCACGTCGGGCCGGGCGCCGAAGGCCCGGGCGATCGCGACGCGCTGCTTGAGCCCGCCGGACAGCTGCCCGGGGCGCAAGGCCAGGTGCCGGTCTTCCAGCCGGACCGAGGCGATCAGCTCGGCCAGCCGGTCCCGCAGCGCCGGGCCGGACAGCCCGGCCAGCCGGGTCAGCGGACGGCTGATCAGGCTGCGTACCGTGTGCCGCCGGTTCAGCGCCGAGTCCGGGTTCTGGAACACGATCTGCAGCCTGCGCAGAGTCTCCCGCGGTCGCCGCCGGGCGTCCGGGCTGAGCGGCGTGCCCTCCAGGGTGATGACCGAGCCCTGGTCGGGTCCGGTGAGCCCGAGCAGGACGCGGGCCAGCGTGGTCTTGCCGCTGCCCGACTCGCCGACCAGCCCGAGCGTCTCGCCCCGGTGCACGGTCAAGTCGACGCCGGCCAGCGCCCGGACCCCTCCGGCGAAGGTCTTCGACAGCCTGTCCACCACCACCAGCGGCTCGCCGATGTCGTGCTCGGCGAGCGCGGCGTCCGAGGCCGGGGTTGCGCGTGGCAGGTCAGGGGCCTTGTCGTGGAAGAAGCAGCGCGAGATCCGCAGCTCGCCCACGTCGAAAAAGGGCGGCTCTGACTCCCGGCAGCGGTCCTGGGCCAGCGCGCACCGCGGCGCGAACACGCACCCGGTCAGCGTGTGCCCCGGCGCGGGCAGGAAACCGGGGATGGTGTCCAGCCGGTCGCGGTCCTTGCGCTGCCCGCGCCGCGGGATGCAGCGCAGCAGTCCCACCGTGTACGGGTGCCGCGGGTCGCTGAACACCTCCCGGGCTGGTCCTTCCTCGACCAGCTCGCCTGCGTACAGCACCCCGACCCGGTCGCACATCTTGGCGATGACGGCCAGGTTGTGGCTGATGAACAGCACCGAGGTGTCGAACTCCTGGCGCAGCGCCGCGATCAGGTCGAGCACTTCGGCCTCGACGGTGGCGTCCAGCGCGGTCGTCGGCTCGTCCAGGATCAGCAGCGACGGCGAGGCGGCCAGCGCCATCGCGATGACCGCCCGCTGCGCCATCCCGCCGGACAGCTCGTGCGGGTAGCGCCGCATCACCCGGTCGGGGTCCGAGATCTGCACCTTGCCCAGCATGTCCTGCGCCGACTGCCTGGCTTCGGCGCCCGAGGCGCCGGCGATCTCGAAGACCTCCGCGATCTGCCGGCCCACCCGCAGGGACGGGTTCAGCGCCCGCCCGGGTTCCTGGTAGACCATCGAGACGGTGTTCGTCCTCAGGTCGCGCAGGGCCGACTTGCCCATCGACAGCGGGTCCTGGCCGTTGATGCTGATCGTCCCGCCGCTCACCCGGCCGTTGCGGGGCAGGTACCTGACCAGTGCGAGCGCGGCCGTGGACTTCCCTGATCCCGACTCGCCCACCAGCCCGTACGACTCGCCGCGCGCGATGGAAAAGGACACGTCGCGCAGCGCGAGGCGGTCCTGGCCCCGCACCCGGTAGGCGATATCCAGATGCGAGACATCCAGCGCGGGCGTGGTGCCCTCCAGCGAGCTCATGCGTTGAGCACCTGCTCAATCGAGTCGGTGATCAGGTTGACCGCGGTCACCAGCGAGGCGATGGCGAGCGCCGGGAACAGCGTCTGCCACCAGTAGCCCGACAGCAGGCCGCTGTAGTTGGCCGCGATGTCCGAACCCCAGTCCGCGGTGGGGGGCTGCACGCCGAAGCCGAGGAAGGACAGCGTGGCCACCGAGAACACCGCGTAGCCGAGCCGCACGGTGAACTCGACCAAGATGGCGGGCATGACGTTGGGCAAGATCTCGCCGAACATGATCCGGACCGGATTCTCGCCCAGCAGCCTCGCCGAGGACAGGTAGTCCAGGTTCCGCTCGGCCAGCACCGCGGCCCGGACCGTGCGCGCGATCAGCGGCGTGAAGATGAAGCCGATGACGATGATCAGCGTCAGCGTGGACGGGCCGAGCGCGACGATGAACAGGAACGCGATGATCACCGCGGGCAGCGCGAGCACGGCCTCCACGAGGCGCCCGGCGATCAGGTCGATGACGCCGCCGAGGTAGCCCATGGCCAGGCCCAGGGCGGTACCCAGGATGGTGCCGAGCACGGTGGCCAGCGGGGTGATGACCAGGATGTCCCGGGCGCCGACAATGACCCGGGACAGCACGTCCCGGCCGAGCGGGTCGGTGCCGAACCAGTGCGATCCCGACGGGGCGGCGTTGGTCGAGAGCAGCTGCTGGGCGAGCGGGTCGTCCGGCGCGATCGCGTGCCCGAACAGCGCGCACACCACCCAGAACAGCACGATGGCCGCGCCGACGAGGAACGTCGGCCTGCGCAGCAGCAGCCGCCACCTGGTCTGCCCCCGCATCGTCGGGGCCGCGACCGCGACTGCCACTGCCACCGCCTCCGGCCCGAGCGGCCCGAGCGGGTCAAGAGGCGACGGAACACCCGGCTCGTCGAGGAAGTCAGTCATCCTGGCCCCCGATCCGCAGCCGCGGGTTGAGCGCGATCAGCAGCAGGTCCGCGCCCAGCGTGGCCAGCACGTAGACCACGCCGATGGTCAGTACCCCCGCTTCCAGCATCGGGAAGTCCTTGGCCTGCGCGGCCTTGAAGATCAGGTCCCCGATGCCCTGGTAGTTGAAGAGGTCTTCCACCACCACCAGGCCGCCGATCAGGTAACCGGTCTGGGTGGCGATCACGGTGATCGTCGGGAGCAGCGAGTTCCGCAGGATGTGCCTGCGGATCACGGTCGACCGCGGCAGGCCCTTCAGCACCGCGGTGCGGGCGTAGTCCGAGCCGAGTGCCTCGATGGTCCCCGCCCTGGCCATACGGGCAATGTAGCCGAATAGAACGAAAACGAGCGGAATAGCCGGCAAAATCAAATGCCGAAACTGGCTGAGGTCCCCGGCGCCCGCCCCCGCCGACGCGGTCACCGGCAGTACCTTGAACGTCACGCCGAACACGACGATCAGCACGATCCCGGACACGAACTCCGGCACGGTGGCCAGCGAAAGTCCTGTCACAGAAATGATCCGGTCCACGACGCGGCCCGAGTAAAGCGCGGCGATCACGCCGCCGATGATGCCGAGCGGCACCACGATCACGAACGCGAGTAGCGCCAGCTTGACCGAATTGATCAGCGCGGCCCGGATGAAAGGCTCGACCGCGGTCCGGTAGGTGTAAGAGGTGCCCATATTGCCGTGCAGCAGACCGCCGATCCAGCTCAGGTACCGGGTCAGCAGCGGCCGGTTAACGCCGAGCTGGGTGTCCAGGACCTGCACCGAGGCTTTCGACGCGAACGGCCCGAGGATGGCGCGACCTGGATCACCTGGGAGAATCTGCCCGGCGAAGAATACGATCAGGGTGATAATCCACAGCGTAAGAATCATCAACCCGAGGCGCCTCAGAAGAAACAGTGCCACCGCTGGCCTCCTTGATGATGGGCCACCTCAGGGATGTTGGGCCACCTCACATGGAACGCCCTCGGGCGGCATAGCCTAGCTCAGTTATAGATGGGTGAGCAATTAATGACGATCAGGCTTAATGGAAGTGATCTGACTGTTACGCAGGTCGTCGCGGCCGCCCGGCATGGCGAACCGGTCGCGCTTGCGGCTGAGGCGATAACCGCGATGCGGCAATCGCGCGCGGTCGTGGAAGAGGTACTCAGCAAAAGCGAGCCGGTTTATGGCCTCACCACCGGCGTCGGGGAACGCAAGGCATTCCTGCTCGACCCGGCCCAGCGGCAGCGGTTCAACCACCGCCTGGTGCTGAACCACCGGATCGCCCAGGGCGACGCGGCCCCGCCGGACGTGGTCCGCGGCGCGATGCTCTGCCTGGCCAACAGCTACGCCAAGGGCGTGACCGGCGTCCGCCCCGAGCTGGCTGAGATGATCATCACGATGCTGAACGAAGGCTTCACGCCGCCGGTCCGCAGGCTCGGCTCGATCGGCCAGGGCGATCTGGGCCCGATGGCCGACCTGGCGCACGGGCTGATCACCAGGAGCGGCTTCGAGCTGGCTGAGAACGAGGGCCTCGCGCTGGTCAGCAGCAACGCCTTCACCACCGCGTGGGCCTGTATCGCCATCGCCGACGCGGACGCGCTGATGTCGGTGTTCGACGTCGCCGGCGCGCTGGACCTGGAGGCTTTCGGCGCCAACCTGACCTGCCTGCACCCCATCATCGAGCAGGTCAGGCCCTTCCCCGGCCTGGCGGCCACGCTGGGCCAGCTGCGGGCCCTGCTGGCCGGCAGTTACCTGTGGCAGCCGGGCGCGGCCCGGTTCTTGCAGGACCCGCTGACCTTCCGCTGCATCCCGCACATCCACGGCGCGGCCAGGGACGCGCTGGCCTACGCGCGGACCATCTTGCAGCTCGAGCTCAACTCCTCGCAGTCCAACCCGGTCGTGGTGGTCTCCGAGCGGCGGGTCGTCTCGGTCGGGAACTTCGACATCGGCCCGCTCGCCGCCGCGCTCGACTTCGCCAGGATCGCGCTCGCCCCGGTGGTGACCAGCGCGAACGAGCGGGCGGTCAAGCTCTTGCAGGCTCCTTATTCCGGGCTGCCGGCCGGCCTGGCAGCGATCGCGGGCTCGCCCGACGACGCCCTGTCCGAGCTGGCGGTGGCCGGCCAGGCGATCACCGTGGAAGCCCGCACGCTGGCTCATCCCGTCTCCTACGAGCTGGCCAGCTCGGTCAAGGGCGAGGGCATCGAGGACCGGGCCACGATGGCGCCGCTGTCGGCGCGCCGCCTGGCCGACATGATCAGCCTGTGCGCCCGGGTGGCGGCGATCGAGTTCGTGGTCGCGGCCCAGGCGATCGACCTGCGGGCGCGGCCCGGGCTCAGCGGGACCGGCCTGGGCCAGCTCGGCCTGGGCCAGCTCGGCCTGGGCACCGGCCGCGCGTACCGGATGATCAGGGAGCTGGTCCCGTTCACCTCGGATGACGGCACGCTGCCCGCCGACCTGGAACCCCTGGTCGCACTCGTCACCACCGGAAACTTCAGCCCCCGGCCCGCAGTAGCCTGACCCGTCCACGACGCGCTGACCCGCGCGCTTGAGTCCGGCCTGTCGCGGCGCCCGCTGATAGAGGAAGCTTGTCCTGTGGCGGATCCGGACAGCACGCTGATCACCGGCATCGGTGAACTGGTCACCAACGACGCAGACCACGGGGCCTATGCCGCGGTGACCGACGCCGCGCTGGTCATCGCCGCGGGCCGGGTCGCCTGGACCGGCCCCGCGGCGCGGGCGCCGGCCGCGGACGCCGTGCTGGACGTGGCCGGGCGGGCCGTGCTGCCGGGCTTCGCCGACTCCCACGCCCATCTGGTCTTCGCCGGAGAGCGCAGCGCGGAGTTCGCCGCCCGGATGGCCGGGCGCCCGTACCACGCGGGCGGTATCCTGGTCACGGTCGAGGCGACCCGCGCGGCCCCGGATGCCGTGCTGCGCGCGAACCTGCGGCGGCTGGCGGCCGAGATGCTGGGCCAGGGCACGACCACGTTCGAGTGCAAGTCCGGGTACGGCCTCACGGTCCCGGACGAGGCGCGCGGGCTCGCGCTCGCCGCCGAGATCACCCCGGAGGTCACCTACCTGGGCGCGCACGTCGTGCCGCCCGAGTTCGCCGCCGACCCGGCGGGTTACCTGGACCTGGTGTGCGGTCCGATGCTGGCGGCCTGCGCTCCGCACGCCCGGTGGATCGACGTGTTCTGCGAGGACGGGGCGTTCGGCGCGGACGCGGCGGCCGCCGTGCTCGCGGCGGGCCGGGCCGCGGGCCTGGCCGCCCGGGTGCACGCGAACCAGCTCGGGCCGGGTCCCGGCGTCCAGGTGGCGGCGCAGGCGGGGGCCGCGTCGGCCGACCACTGCAC
>CABEDN010001137.1_pt1 | contig 12367 bp, 17 predicted proteins | sample 3423051 | NCBI WGS metagenome assembly CABEDN01 (sample SAMEA5534330, study PRJEB31848) | metagenome | biome: tundra; feature: field; material: soil | place: USA | collected 2013-05 | depth 0.15 m
GCGGCCCCGGCTCAGAACGAGGACTCCATCAACCTGGTCAGGCTGGTCGGGCCCTCGATCCTCAAGCGCGTCCTGCCGGCCGTCGTCGCGGCAGCGGTGGTAGCGCTGCTCGGCCGGCGCTTCCGGCATGGGCTGCGGCGCGGCAAGGACAGCCAGCAGGCGTAGCGGCCGTTGGACGACATCGGCACCCCTGAAGCCGTCGGACCGTTCGGCGAGGCGTTCGGGGTGCCGGATGACCACGAGCCCATCGGCGCCATCGCCATCGGCCGCAACGCCGAGCCCGCCCCGGGTGACCTCAAGGACCGCCGCCGGCCCGCCCAGGAGGTCATCCACTACGGCCGGTGGTAAGACCGCCCGCCCCGTCAGTAGAGGGTCAGGGTCGGTCCGGTCTTGGCGATGGTGCCATTGGTGCCGCCGATGAACGCGTGAACCTTAAGGTGCGCGGTGTAGAAAAGGATGGTCGTCGAGACGCACTGGAGATCGCCCTTCCCGGCCAGGTCGACCGCGCCGATGTTCTTGCTGGCACCGCTGCTGTTATAGGCGTACGCGACTGCCCCTACCGAGAACGCGCTCGCGGTCTGCTTGGCGCAGACGGTCACCTTCACCCGCGCACCCGTCTTGACGTATGACCCGTAGGCGCTGACGATGTTGTCACCGGAAACGGCGGGCACCGTGAAGCTTCCCGACCCGGAACTCCCCTGCGTGGCGGAACTCGTCGCGTGCACGGGGGGCGGCGGGGAGGCGATCGGGCTCGCGGAATGCGTAGCGGCCGGAGTCGTGGCCGCCGGACTCGTGGCTGGCGCCGAAGTCGATGGCGCGGGAGCTGGGGCGGAGCCGGATGCGGTGGACTCAGCCGCCACTGAACCGCCCGAAGCCGGCCCGGACGCGGCGGTGGGCGACGTCGACCCGGACCCCCCGCAGGCGGTCAGGCCAGCGCCGCCGATGATGACGGCGATGATCGCAACCGGAACCCGGCGCATCCTCATGCTCTTACCCTCCAGAGAGTAACCAGATGTTACAGCAGGTGACATTAGTGGTTTCGTCGCAACGATAGAGGCTGGCCGCCGGCGTCGGCGTCGACTTAACCAGAAAAAGAGCACTTTCGTCGCGGATCACGCCGGAGCAAGGATCCGCGCGGCAGTCTCAGCCGCTAGCCGGGCCCGGCGCACGCGTCCGGCCGGCGTGCTGATCGAAGCAGCGTTCGGTGTGCCGGATGGTCACAAGCCCATCAGCGGCATCGCCATCGGCCACCACGCCGAGCCTGCCCGGCAGCGATCATCGTAGTGGATCGTTACCCCGGTATTTCGGGGGAACGATCGACGACGTTTCCTGGGCGACGAGTTCAACTTCGAAGCCATCGGTATTGACGAGATAGGCGGCATAGTGGTCGCGGCCGCCGGCCTGAGGGTGGGTCTCGGGGAACAGGAGCGTCCAGCCGTGAGCAGGGGCCGCCGCCGTGAGGGTATCGACGCGGGTGCGGTCGCCCGCGTGGAAGGCGAGATGGTTCATCCCGGGCCGGAGCCGGTCATGGCCGGCCGCGGTGAGGGCGGGTGACTGCTCGACGACGAGATAGGTGCCGCCCAGCCGCCAGCTCCGGCCTTGGTCCCAGTCCTGGAACTGCTCGTAACCAAGCTCGCCGAGCAGCCACCCCCACTGCCGGCGGGCCCGGACCAGGTCGGGCACCCAGAGCTCGACGTGATGGAGGCTCCCGTGAGTCATGCCACAGGGACTACGGTCGGCATCGGGTGTTACCTCCCCGGCCCGGCGCGCGCCGACGCCGGCCATCGCTTGAGCAACTCTCCTCGGTCAGCGGGGACAGTACACCCTTCCGGCTACCGCGCTGGTGCCCGATCCGCTGACCCGCGCGCCCTGGCGCCTGGCTGACATCGGGCGAGCAAGGTCTGTCTGCCTGATCGGCGCCGGGTTGACAACGGGGACCGCGCCCACCACAATATAACCATCTAGTTTTGAAACAGGGTGGTTATGAATGGAGGCAGGCCGGCTCAGCCTCGTGTTCGGGGCGCTCGCCGACCCAACCCGGCGGGCGATCTTGACCCGGCTCGCCGACGGCGAAGCGACCGTCGCCGAGCTCGCCGCGCCGTTCAGCGTGTCCCAGCCCGCCATCTCCCGGCACCTGAAGGTGCTTGAGCAAGCGGGCCTGATCTCCCGGACACGACGGGCCACCGCACGGCTCAGCCGCCTGGAGGCGGAACCGCTCCGCGAGGTGACCACGTGGCTGGCCCGCTACCAGGGGTTCTGGGACGAGAGCCACGAGCGGCTCGACGACCTGCTGGCGGCACTGCGAGCCGGCGACGAACAAGGTCCCGGCCATAACCGCCCGCAACAGTGAGGGGAACGACGATGAGTAAGACCACGATCACCGCAGAACCAGGCATCCCGCAGATCGTCGTCACACGCGAGTTCGACGCGCCGCGCGACCTGGTGTTCCGGGCCCACACCGACCCGGACCTGCTGGTGCAGTGGCTGGGCCCCCGGGACCTTGCCCTGACCATCGACCGGTACGAGGTTCGCAACGGCGGCACCTGGCGCTACGTAAACACCGACGCCGAGGGCAACAAGTACGGCTTCCACGGCGTCTTCCACGGCGACCCGTCGCCGGACGCCATCGTGCAGACCTTCGAGTTCGAGGGCGCGCCCGGTCATGTCTGCCTGCAGACCGCGACACTGGCCGAGCGCGGCGGCAAGACGCTGCTGCGCACGGTCTCGGCTTTCCAGTCGGTCGAGGACCGTGACGCGATGGTCGCCTCCGGGATGGAGCGCGGTGTCCACGATTCCGGCGAGCGCCTAGCCGAGCTGCTGGCCCAGCTGCAGGCGAGCTGACCTCCGCTACAACTCGCCGGGGCACCCAACGCGGTGACGATGTTCGGCCAGATCGGAGCGGGACAGTGGCTGCGTAGCGCCGCTGCCGCGATGACCGTCGCGCTATGCGCCGCGTGCACGCTCATCGCCGCAAGCAGGCGTGCGCAGATGCCGAACCTGGCCGCGGCCAGCACGCGCCGCTGACAGGCGCGGGCTCGCCCGCCAGCCTTTTGCCAGAACGACCCAGACAGGAGACGGTCATGGCCAAGCTCGTCCTCACTATGACAATGAGCCTCGACGGGTTCTTCTCCGGACCCGGCGGTGAGCTGGACTGGATGACCGGGGCCCCAGACCCCGAGCTCAGCCGCGACATCGTGTCCTTCTTCGACCGCTTCGACCGGGGCTTCATCGGCTACCCGACGGCGGCGGGGATGCTCCCCTACTGGCTGAACGTGGCGAGCGACCCGCAGGCCTCAGCCGGCCAGCGTGCCCTCGCCGAAGCAGTCAACCGGCTGCACCCCATCCTCGTCTCCGACCGGGAGGAGCCCGTCCCGTGGCAGAACGCCGAACTGCTCGTCGTCCACGACGACGAGCAGCTGGCCGACGCGGTACGCAGGGAGAAGGAGAAGCCGGGAAAGGACCTCGGTGTCCCCGGCGGCATCCGCACCGCCCAGACCTTCGTCCGCCTCGGGCTCGTCGACGAATACGTCCTCACCGTGCACCCAGTCGCGCTCGGCAGCGGCAAGCGGGTGTTCACCAGCATGGCCGGCCTGGAGCTGATCGATGCCAGGACCTACCCGCGTTCAGGAGTGATACGGACCCGCTACCGGCCGGCCCGGTAACAGACTCGTCAGCAGGGCCCCCTGGCCGGGCTATCCCCAGAAGATCGCGGTCGGGTCGCGGTCGATCTCGAGTAGCAGGTCGCCGATGTCGGGTGACGGCTCGATCTGGTCGTAGAGATGGAATCGCAGGTTGCGGTCGCGCCAGTACAGTGTCCAGGTCCTGGTGGCCTGAGTGTAGCGGAGCCGGGCGATGGGAAAACGTGTCCATTCCGGGCCGATGCCCTCGCGCCAGGGCGGACGGCACTCGACGATCGTCAGGTGCCGTGGGCCGATGTCGCATTCCACCCGGACCTGGTCGCGGGCATGCTCAGGGACGCGCTGCTCGCACCAGCGGCGGACGCGGGCGATATCGAGTTGGGGCAGTCCTGGCACCTTGGTCAGTGTTCCAGACGGCTGCCGACGTCGGCTGCATGGGTGGCCCAGTCCCCGCCAGTCAGGGCGTATTCGGGTGCTCGGCGTCGTGGTCTCGGTACTCCCCAAGTAGATCCCGCTGGGTGGACATCGATTGGGTAGCCAGGTCATGCAGCCGCCGGGCGAACGCCTGTTCCTGCTCCGCGGTCGGTGGTCGCTGTGCTCCGGGCGGGGGCAGGGCCGGGCTGGTCGCCGGCGTGCCGAGCATGGCGATCTCCAGGTCAAGGGCGGCGGGAACATAGAAGTTGAGGACCCGTGCGGTCTCGGTTTTGACGGCGAAGGCGTGGGGAGTGCCAGCGGGGATGCGCACGAGCTGGCCGCTGGTTCCGACGACGACCTGGTCTCCGAGCTGGAGGGCCAGCTCGCCGTCGAGGATGTAGAAGACCTCCTCGCCCTGGTCGTGCACATGCGGGGGCGGGCCGGCCTTGGCCGGCATGAGCCGCTCCATCAGTGAGTACGTCCCGCGGGTGGACTCACCTGAGATCAGCGGACTCCACAAGATGCCCATCTGCCAGAAGCCGGCGGCCGTCTCGGCACTGGCCACCAGGGACGCGGCAGCGAAGGGGGTTTCATCGGGCACGGCTGCTCCTTTGACTCATGACATGCGCCGTTCAGCCGCGCATATCCCGGGCGGGTCCGGTCGCGGGCAGCCGACGCCACCCGGACGGCGGCCTCCCACCTCGCGAGGGTAAACCCTCGCCAGATTCCGCGCGGCCCTTTCGTGCGGTAGCCTCCTGAGCCGTGACCCCTGAGGGGCAAGTACCCGCCAGCGACGGGCGTCCGGGGCCTGCCGTTTCTGAGCGAGTGCGCCAGAAAGAGCGAACCCGCGCGGCCATCATCACGGCGGTGCGTCGGCTGATCCTCGACGGGGCTGCCATCACCATGCTGGGTGCAGCCACCGCGGCGGGAGTGTCCGAGGCGACCGCCTACCGGCACTTCCCCGACCTGCCTTCCCTGCTGCGTGAGGCTTTTGCCGGGTTGTGGCCGGACATTCCGCAGGCCCTGGCGGCTGCCGGGGACTATGCGGACGTTCCCGAGCGGGTGGCTCAGGCCACCGATTTCCTGCTGCGCAATGTGGTGAAGATGCAGGGGGCGGTGCGTGTCATGATCGCTTCCACGATTACCCGGGATGACGTGACCTTCCCGCGCCCCGGAAAGCAGTTCGGCCTGATCGACGTCGCCGTTGCCCCGCTGGAGCGGGGGCCAGCCGCGATGGAACCGGGCAGGCTCACGCAGCTCAAGCTCGACCTGGCGGTGATCATGAGCGCGGAAGCCCTGTTCACCCTGACCGACCTGGCGGGGCTGGCGCCGCACGACGCGATCGCCAGCGTCGTGCACACCGCGCGGACTATCACCGAGGCCGCCATTCAGTCCCCGGCAGCGGCCCCGAGACCGGCACCGAGCCACCTGCGCACCTGAGACATCCATCCGGCGTCCGCTGCCTCGCCGTCAGCGGTCTCACTCATTGACCCGGCCCTCGACCTGCGATATGACGCGGCGCCCAGATGGCAAGAGCCGCAAGCAGCACGGTCATCGGGATCTCGCCGAAGAACGCGGCGGCAGGGACTCGTACCAGTCCGCACCGGCGGAGGCAGTCAGCACATCGAACCACGCGTCCAGCCCGAACAGCGTCGCGGTCACCGCCGCGACCGGTGACAGGTACACCGACCGGCGGCGCAGCAGGATCGAGGCCAGCACCAGCCCGGTGATCTCCATCAAGTCCAGGCCGACCCAGGTGGAGGACCAGTTCCGCACCTGAGCCTGCCCCTGCAGGACAGCGCCGAGCTCGACCACCCAGGCGGCCAGCCCGGCCGCGATCAGCAGCAGCGCGGCCGGCATCCGCCGCATCACCCGCGGGTCGAACCGCGGCAGAGACTGTACCCACGGGCGGGCCCGCCAAGGACAACGTCGCATACCGCAATGGTCACGGCGTGGGAACGTTGCTCCGGGTCGCACAGAACCTCGGGCTGTTCGAGCTGCCACCCTGGGGCTTGCTTGCACCGGTGGTGGTGACGGCATAGCGGACTCTGTCGGCATTCGTATCACCGAGCTTGATGCGACACCGCGTCAAAACGAAGCCCAAGCCAAACGAAAACCTAGCTGTGTCATGTGGGGGCGTTGCGGGCTGGGAGGACGGGCCGAATGTGTCAATCGCCTTGATCTGTCCAGGGACGGCCCGTTCTTCGCCTGCCTGCTCGGGAACGGGCAATACGTTGCCGGCCTGTCATTGACACTGTAATAATGACAGTGTCATAATAGGCCTATGGAGGAGCCGTGGACGATCCTGGAGCTGACGGAGCTCGCCGCCGAGACCCTGGCTGTTGCCCGGCCGACCGGGCCGGAAGGTGTCCCGGCGCGGGCAAACGGCCGGGTCCGGGACGTGCCGAATGAACGCCTGATCCGCTGGTATGTCACCGTCGGCCTAGTCGATCCTCCGCTGAGCCGCCGGGGCCGGGTCGCCCGGTACGGGCGGCGGCACCTGCTTCAGCTCGTGGCGGTAAAGCGCCGTCAAGCGGAGGGACGATCGCTCGCCGAGATCCAGGCCGAGCTGGCGGGCGCGACCGACGAGGCGCTGGCAGCGGTCGCCTGCGTCCCGGACATCGAGCCTGCGCCGCAAGCCGCCCCGGCTGCCCCGTCCCGCTTCTGGGTGCGCCAGCCGCGGCAGCCCAGCCAGCCGACGCCCGCTGCGGAACGGCCCGGCCGACCCGAGTCCGGTGCCGCGGACTGCGGCCATGCGGATCGCGGTGCCGCCTTTCCGCTGGCTGGGCTCGTGCACGGTGTCAGGCTCGCACCGGGGGTGATGCTGTTGCTTGAGGGTGCGGACCGCGAGCCCGGCCCGGACGATGTGACCGAAATCGTGAACGCAGCCCGGCCGCTGGTCAGGGAACTGGCCGACCGGGGCCTGTGCGCCCGCAGCCCGGGTGATCCGCCTGGAGTCCAGAGCAATCCGCCTGAAGTAGAGCAGCCCGCTGAGGAGAGCCGGATATGACCACTGACGTCGCGCCGCTGACCATCGAGCACACCGCCGAGCCGGAAGCCGGCCTGGGCGCCCTTGCGACCAGCAGGGGCAACCTGCCGCTGGATGCCGTGGACATCCGCGCCGCCATCGCCGGCACGTCCGCCAGCGTGGAGCTGACCCAGGGCTTCCGTAACCCGTTCGACGTCCCGCTGGAGGCGACGTACATTTTCCCGTTGCCGGATCGGGCCGCCGTCACCGCGATGCGGATGGAGTGCGCTGGGCATGTCGTGGAGGCGACGCTGAAAGAACGTTCCCGAGCTCGCGAGGATTACGACAAGGCGATCGCGGAAGGGCGGCGGGCGGCGATCGCCGAAGAGGATCGGCCGGATGTGTTCACGATGCGAGCCGGGAACATCGCCCCCGGCGAGCGGGTCACCGTCCGGCTGATGCTGGCCCAGCCGCTGCCGTACCAAGACGGCGAGGTGACGCTCCGGTTCCCGCTGGTGGTCGCCCCCCGCTACATCCCGGGCAACCCGCTCGGCGGTGCCCCAGCTGGCAGTGGCGTGGCCGCTGACACCGATGCCGTCCCCGACGCGTCCCGGATCAGCCCCCCAGTGCTGCTGCCCGGATTCCCGAACCCGGTCCGGCTCACGATAAGCGTCGATATCGACCCTGCCGGACTGCCGCTGGCGGGAATCCGTTGCAGCCTGCACGCCACCGCGGAGGAGGCTGCCACGGACAGCCACACAATTGTCCGGCTGCGGCCGGGCGAGCGGTTGGACAAGGACTTCATCTTGCGGCTGGCGATTGCCGACCGCAAGCGGATAGTGACGTCGTTGGTGCTTACCCCGGACCCCGGAGAAGACCCAGCGCAGGGCACATTCACCCTCACCCTGCTGCCGCCAGAGGGCGGTGGCCGGCCGCGACCCCGCGACGTGGCGCTGGTGCTCGACCGCTCCGGAAGCATGCGCGGCTGGAAGATGGTGGCGGCACGCCGCGCCGCCGCCCGAATCGTGGACACGCTGACTAGCGTCGACAGGTTCGCGGTGTTGTGCTTTGACAACATGATCGAGCAGCCGCCGGACGGGCTCGCCGAGGCGACCGACCGCAACCGGTTCCGCGCCATCGAGCAGCTTGCCCGCACGGACGCCCGGGGCGGCACCGAGATGCTCGAACCGCTTGAGCGTGCGGTACGGCTGCTCACCGACGCGGCAGATCCGGAGACCACCAGCGAACAGGCGGCGGACAGCCGCCGCGACTGCGTGCTGGTCCTGGTCACCGACGGGCAGGTCGGCAACGAAGACCAGATCCTGCACCGGATCGGCCCGCTGCTGGCCCGGATCCGGGTGCACGTCGTGGGCATTGACCAGGCGGTCAACGCCGGATTCCTCGGCAGGCTCGCTAGTGCCGGACGCGGCCGTTGCGAGTTGGTGGAATCCGAGGACCGCCTGGATGAGGCCGCTGCCCGCATCCACCGCCGGATCGGCGCGCCGCTGGCGACCGCGCTCTCGCTGGCCGCGGACGGTCTGCAGATCGTGCCCGGGACGGTGACCCCGAGCCTGCTACCGGATCTGTTCCCTGGCGGGCCGGTAACGGTGGCAGGCCGCTGGCGCGGTCGTCCCGGCGGAACGATCACAGTTCGCGGCACGGCGGCGGACGGCGCGCCGTTCGAAAGCAAGGTCCTCGCGGCCACCGGCGGCCACCCGGCGAGTACGGCGAACTGGGCGCGCGCCCACCTCCGCGACCTTGAGGACCGCTACGCCTGCCTGGCTGGCCACGGCACCGCTGAGCTGGCCCGCCTGGAACATCAGATCACGGAAGTCGCCCTGCGCTACAGCGTGCTGTGCCGGTTCACCGCGTTCGTGGCCGTCGATTCCCGTGTCGTCACGGACGGGGAAGTACCGCACCGGGTGACCCAGCCCGTCGAGCTGCCCGCCGGATGGGATCCGGCCGGTCTCGGCCTCCTGTGCGCGGCCGCGGCGCCGACGCCGGCGGGCGCGATGCGCGAAGGCGGCCCGATGATGCCGATGTACGCGCGTGCGGGCCGTAAGGCCGCGGCAAAGTCATCGGCGCGACCGCTCCGCGCACCATACCAGGGCCTTAGCGCCCGGCGCGTAAGCGACGCGGACCGCCTCGTCCAGGCTCGTCGCCAGATAGCAGACGAGGTCTCCGCGCTGCGTACGGTGCATCATGTGCCGGATGCTGACCGCGTCCTGATCCTCGCTGATCTGGCCACCCGCATCGATGCGCTGCTCGCCTGGCTGACCGGAGATCCGGCAGCCGCCGGGCGGCTTACCGAACTGACTGCCCTGGCCCGCAAGCTCCGGGACTGCGACAAGCCCGGGTCGCCGCGCGGCGCTGAACTTGCCACGCTCTGGGAGGATGCGATCCGCCTGCTGACCGGGTTCGCGGCGCAGGATCCGCCAGACGATGCCCCGCAGGCACAGTCCGGGGGTGTCCGCCCTGCCGCTGACCACGCGTTCTGGAAGCGCCCACGGTGACGGTGGGGTGGGCCCTGCCCCGTGACGCCGATCGCCGATCTCGCTGATCCGGTGGCACATGAGCATGACCGCCAGGCCGCGGTCATCCCGGCCTCGGTAGCCGAGCACGTGCTCTTCTCCGGGCAGGCTCGCCGCAACATCCGGGAGAACCTGGCCGACCGACAGGCGGCTGCCTGGCAAAGCGATCGATCTCATAGACGAGGCGGCCTCGCTATGCTGCCTGCGCTGCCCGCCTGCTCCGCCGCCTGACCTGCACGAGTGCGACGAAAAGATTGCGCAGATTCGGAAGGACATGGAGTCGGCACTTGACTCCCAGGATCTCGAGAAAGCAGCCGGCCTGGAGGAAGCGGAAAGGAAGCTGCTGTCGGCATGGTTCATCGCGCAATGCTTGCTGCAATGCACCGGTGACAACCGCAGGAATATGCGGACCTATGCGGGCGAGCAGTACCACGCTGCACCATCGTGCAGCGCCATCTTGTGAATGCCGGGCTTCCTGGCCAAGCCGCATGGCTAGCCCGGCCCTGACCGCCGCGCTACGCGCCCGGCTGCCCGGCTACCCGACTGTCACCCCCCCTGGTGGGGAGGCCGTTCTATCCGCTACGAGTTCGCCTGAAGTTGCCCCGAACCTCCTGCGTGGAAATCCGCGTTAGTGGGTGACCACGGTGGTGACGGGGAGGGAGGAGTCGGCGGGCAAGTCGAGCGGGGACGGGGCGACGCCGCGGGACACGATCTCCGCGCCGAGGGCGGCGACCATCGCGCCGTTGTCGGTGCACAGCCCGGGCCTGGGCACCCGCAGCGTGATCCCGGCCGCCTCGCACCGTTCCGCGGCGAGGGAGCGGAGCCGGGAATTGGCCGCGACACCGCCACCCAGGATCAGGACCTTGACGTCGTGCCGCTGGCAGGCCTGCACCGCCTTGCGGGTGAGCACGTCGGCGACGGCCTCCTGGAAGGAAGCCGCCACGTCGGTAACCGGGACTGGCTCCCCGGCGGCCTGCCGCGCCTCCACCCAGCGTGCCACCGCCGTCTTCAGGCCCGCGAACGAGAAGTCGAGAGAGCCATCGTGATACTTGCTGCGAGGGAAGCTGATCGCGGCCGGATCGCCGTCCCGGGCCGCCTTGTCGATCGGCGGCCCGCCGGGGAAGGGCAGGCCGAGCACCCGGGCCACCTTGTCGTACGCCTCGCCGGCCGCGTCATCGATGGTGGCGCCGAGCGGGATGACCTGCCGGGCCACGTCCGGCACCAGCAGCAGCGAGGAATGCCCGCCGGACACGAGCAGGGCCACCGCCGGAGACGGCAGCGTGCCATGTTCCAGCTGGTCCACCGCGATGTGCGCGGCCAGGTGGTTGACTCCGTACAGCGGCTTGCCCAGCGCGAACGCATACGCCTTGGCCGCGGCCACCCCGACCAGCAGCGCGCCGGCCAGCCCGGGGCCCGCGGTGACGGCCACCGCGTCGATCTCCTCCGGGCGCACTCCGGCGGTCGCGACGGCACGGTCGAACGTCGGGATCATCGCCTCTAGATGCGCGCGGCTGGCCACCTCGGGCACCACGCCGCCGAACCGCGCGTGCTCGTCAACGCTCGAGGCCACCGAGTCGGCGAGCAGCTCATGACCGCGGACCAGCCCGATGCCGGTCTCGTCGCAAGACGTCTCGATGCCGAGCACCAGCGGGGACACCATCAGGTCAGCTCCTTTCGCATGACCACGGCGTCGACGCCGGCTGGCTGATAGTAGCCGCGCCTGATCCCGATCTCGGTAAAGCCATGCCGCAGGTAGAGCTGCCTGGCCCTGGCGTTATCCTCCCGCACCTCGAGCAGCACCTCCGCGCAGCCGCGGCTGGCCGCCTCGTCCACCAGCGTGGTGAGCAGCGCCGTGCCGGTGCCCTGACCCCAGTGGGCCGGGTTCACCGCCAGCGTCACCACATCGGCCTGCGATCCACCGGTGAACATCATCCCCGCGTACCCGGCCAGCGTCTTTCCCTCCTCGGCCACCAGGTAGAGCCGACGTGAGGCCGGCTGCGCGAACTCTGCCGCGAACATCTGACGCGTCCACGCGTCCTCCGGGAAAAGTTCCTGTTCCAGGGCCATGATCCCGGCCAGGTCACCCTTCGTCATTGCCCGCAGCCGCACCCCGCGGCTACTATCACGTCGCCGCGCCTTCACGACGGCGTGACCCGCTTAGGCGGTCCCGGCTCCCTGGCGTCGGGCCGCCGCAGGTACAACGGCTTAGCCGTGAGCAGCGGCGGCCTGGCCGCGGCTGGATCGGGGTCCAGGTCCGCGAGCTGGGCGGCGACGATCTCGCAAAGCGTGCGGGCCTGCGGGTAGGCGGGTCCGATCACCTCGCCGAACGCCTCCGGGTACAACTCCCCCCCGGCTCCGGCCACCGCGATACCGGCCGCCCCGGGGATCGAGCTGGCCGCGCCGACCTGGGGACCTTCCAGACGCCGCCGCTGGCCGTCATACCTGGCCCAGTAGACCTCCTTGCGACGCGCGTCGGTCGCCACCAGGAACTCTCGCCCCGGGCCGACCGGGATAGCGGCGGCGATCACGTCCAGGGTGCACACGCCGTAGACGGGAATCCCGAGCACCGAGCCGAGCACCCGGGCCGTCACCACGCCGACTCGCAGGCCGGTGTAAGGCCCGGGCCCCACCCCCACCGCCACGGCGGTCAGATCCGTGCGTGCCGCGCCCGCGTCCGCCATCACCTTCGCGATCATCGGCGCGAGCAGCTCACCGTGCCGCCGGGCATCGACGGCAAACGCCTCGCCGGACACCCGGGCCCCGTCATGCAAGGCCACGCTCACCGCGGGAGTCGCCGTATCAAAGCCCACCACAAG
>CABEDN010001140.1_pt1 | contig 12366 bp, 11 predicted proteins | sample 3423051 | NCBI WGS metagenome assembly CABEDN01 (sample SAMEA5534330, study PRJEB31848) | metagenome | biome: tundra; feature: field; material: soil | place: USA | collected 2013-05 | depth 0.15 m
TGAGCGCCCTGGTCGAGGGTTTCCGCCGCGACACCGGGACAGAGGCCACCTTGCGGATCGACGGGACGAGCCGGCCGCTGCCCGCGGAGGCCAGCCTGGCGCTGTTCCGCGGCGCCCAGGAGGCGCTGACCAACATCGCCCGCTACGCACCCGGCGCGGTCATCTCGGTGACCGTGAGCTACCAGGCCGGCCGCACCCTGGTCACCGTCGAAGACCACGCCCGTCCCTCAGCTGCCAGTCCCGGCCCGGCCGCGGAGCCCGGATCTCCCCTGCTCGCCGATGCGGGCGGCGGGCATGGCCTGATGGCGATGCGCGAGCGAGCCCAGCGGGCCGGCGGCACCGCCCGGGCCGGGCCGACCGCCGGCGGGTGGCTGGTCGAGCTGGAGGTGCCCGCGTGACGGACACACCTGAGCCAGGCACGATCCGGGTCCTGATCGCCGATGATCAGCGGGTCGTGCGCGAGGGGCTGAGCATGCTGGTGGCCCTCATCGACGATGTCCAGGTCGTGGGCACGGCCTGTGACGGAGCCGAGGCGGTGCGCCTCGCCGAGGACCGCCACCCGGACGTGGTCCTGATGGACCTGCGCATGCCGGGGGTCGACGGCATCGCCGCGACGGCGGACCTGCGGGAGCGGCTGCCGGCCGCCCGGGTGCTGGTGCTGACCACCTACGCCGACCAGGACGCGATCGTGCCCGCGCTGCAGGCCGGAGCGCGGGGTTACCTGACCAAGGATGCCAGCGCCGAGCAGATCGAAACCGCGATCCGGGCGGTCCACGCCGGGCAGACCCATCTCGACCCCGCCGTCCAGGAACGCCTCGTGGCCGCGGTCATCAGCCACCCGCCGCCCGCGGACCCATCCGGCCCGGGCCGGAAACCGCCCGATGGGCTCACCGCCCGAGAGGTCGAGGTGCTCGCCCTCCTCGCATCGGGGCTGAGCAACACCGAGATCGCCCAGCGCCTCTACCTCACCAACGCGACGGTAAAGACCCACATCAACCGGATCTTCGCCAAGACAGGAGCCCGCGACCGCGCCCAGGCCGTCCGGTACGCCTACCAGCACCGCCTGGCAGCAGGCTGACCAGCACCTGGCCGGACCGGATGCGCGCCCAGATTCTCACCGGACGGAGCCGCTAGGCCGGTGGTGACGATGTGCAGCAGGTAGCCGGGGTCACCGAAGAGCCGCTGGGCCTGGAGCACGTGCGGGATGGCCGCGACTCCTTCTTCTCATCCAGAGCCGTATCCATGACTGGAGTGCCGCGCACGCCGATCGGCCGCGAAGATCGGCGGCGCTGGGTCGGCTCTGATCCGTCCGTATGACGATCCCCGATTGAGACGCCTCCTCGGTCGCTGAGCCCGTCGAGGCGACGGCACGCCCAGCGAGCGCCAGCTGGACCGGCACACCGGCTCCACCGATGGTACCCAGAGCAAACGTACGCCCGTTGACCATTCGTTCTGCTAACTCTTGCAAGCAGGAAGGGCAACCGTTTCGGCTTCCTCAGCCGCACCCGGTGGATGATCTGACGTCGCCCATAACGGCGAATATCGGACGCTCGCTCCAAAGCTGCGGTTACGGTCCGTCACGAAGCTCGCAATCCTCCCCATGCCAGGTCCGTTGCAGCTTCTCGCCTAAATGTCGCAAGCGACATTTAGGCGACATGGGATCTGAGAAAGCGATATCGCAGATGAGAACCTGCAAACGGACCGTGGTGTCACTTCCGCGACCAGCGATTCTTGACGTGGGCCCGGCGCATGCGGTGGGCTTCGGACCGTGGAACCATCACGCGAGCCGTCCGGCATGGGTGCTGACTTCGTCGGATTGCCCGCTTCGGCCAGGCCACCCGGACCGCCGCTCGCGCTGGCTGCCCGCCTCCCGCTCGCCCCCGGGGTGTACCGCTTCCGTGACGCGGCGGGGCGCGTCCTGTACCTCGGCCGCGCGTCCAGCCTGCGCCGCCGCGTGATGTCGTACTGGGGCGATCTGGGGGACCGGGCGCGGCTGGCCGTGATGGTGGGCCGCATCACCCGGGTGGAGGCGGTGGTCTGCGATTCGGTTCACGAGGCTGCCTGGCTGGAGCGGAACCTGCTGGAGCGGCGTCTCCCGCCGTGGAACCGCAGCCCGAGCGGCGGCCAGGAGTCCGAGGTCTGGATCAGGCTGAGCGATGCTGCGCGTACCCCGGGCGTGACGGTCGTGCATGAGCCGTCGCCCGGTGACCCGTCGCGCTATTTCGGCCCGTACCTCGGCGGCCAGAAGGTGCGTGACGCGGTATCCGGGCTGAGCCGGGTGCTGCCGCTCGGCTACGCCGCCGACGGGGCGGCAGGAACCAAACGCGACCTGGCCCGCGGCGTCTCTCCCGGCGCGCGCGGCGGGCTGGCCGCCGCGGTGACGGCGGTGCTCAGCCGTGAACCCGGCGCGGTGGCGGCGGCATGCTCGGAACTGACCGCCCGCCGCGATGCGGCCACGGCGGGCCTGGCCTTCGAGCTCGCCGGGCGGCTGCAGGCCGAGCTCGAGGCCCTGGACTGGATCACCGGCGAGCAGAAGGTCACCCAGGCCCGGTCCTACGATCTCGACGTGTCCGGCTGGGCCGACGGGGTGCTGGTCAGCTTCGAGATCCGCGGCGGCCGCCTGTCCGGCTGGCGGCACCGCGACTGCGGCGAGGCGGCCGCCCGTCCGCACCTGGCCCGGACACCGCCTGAATGGCGGGAATTCGGCCGCCGCAGCGCCGATCTGGCCGCGCGCCTTCGTTAGGCTCGCGGGGCCTCAAGGAGCTTGCGGCGCATGATCTTGCCGGTCGAGGTGGCCGGCAGCGAGGACACGAAGCGGACCAGGCGCGGTCGCTTGTAGGCGGCGAGCTGATCGCGGGTGAACTCGATGAGCTCCTCTGCGGTAACGTCCACGCCGTCGCGGCGTACGACGTAGGCGCAGGCCAGCTCGCCTTTGGTGGCGTCGGGGACCGGGCCGACGGCGACCATCGCCACCGCCGGGTGGGCGGAGAGCACCCGTTCGATCTCGGCTGGGTAGATGTTGTAGCCGGCCGTGATGATGAGGTCCTTGCGCCGGTCGACGATGAAGAAGTGCCCAGTGCCGTCGGCGTAGGCGATGTCGCCGGTGTGCAGCCAGCCGTCCGGCTCGATTGTCTTGGCCGTCTCTTCGGTGTTGTTGTAATAGCCCATCATGACGATCGGCCCGCGGACCATGAGCTCCCCGGGAGTGCCGGGCGGAGCGTCGCGGGTGACGTCGTCGAGGTCCGCGACGCGGATGTCGATCCCGGGCAGCGCGACGCCGATGGAGCCGGGTACGGCCGGCGCGTAGACGGCATGGGTCGTGCCCAGGCCCGCGATCTCCGTCATGCCCCACAGCTCGAGCAGTGGCGCACCGGAGCGCCGCTGCCAGGCGTCGATCGTGGCGGTGGAGATCGTCTGGCCCCCGACGGTGCATACCCGCAGCGAGGTCAGGTCCGCGCCGGGCAGCGCCGGGCAGGACAGCAGCATGGCGTACATGGCGGGCACGCCCTCGAACATCGTCGCGTGATGCCGGGCGATCAGGGTCAGGGCGTCCTCGGCCGAGAAGCGCTCCATCAGGACGACCGTTCCGCCCGCGAGGAACGTGCCGTTGATCGCGACGTTGCCGTACACGTGCGGGGCCGGCAGCGCGGTGACCACGACGTCGGCCGCCGTGCGCCCGTGCATCGTCGCGGTGAGGGCACAGTTCAGCAGGACAGCCTGCTGTGACTGCATGGCACCCTTCGGATGCCCGGTGGTGCCTGAGGTATAGCCGATCGTGCTCAGCGCGGCCGGCTCGACCGGGTCCGGTTCATCGAGCGGCTCGGCCTTGAACAGGACCGCGAACCCGTCGTCGCCGTCGCTGTCCAGGCCGAGCACGAACCCGACCTCGGGCAGGTCCGCGGCCAGCTTGTGCAGCGCGGGCAGCTGGGCGGCGGAGGTCAGGACCCCGGCGGAGCGGCAATCGGCGAGGACGTAGGCCACCTCTGGCGGCGTGAGCATCACGTTGACCGGGTTCACGACCGCCCCCGCACGCAGCACCGCGTGATAGGCGACGACCCACTGCCAGCTGTTGGGCCCGTACAGCGACACCACCTGACCCGGCCGTACGCCGCGCTCCCGCAGGCCCGCCGCGGCCCGGGCGGTCAGGTCGTCGAGCTCGCCGTAGCTGAGCTCCCGGGTCGCCGTGATGAGCGCCGTCTTCGCCCCGTACCTCGCCGCCGCCCGGCCGATGATGTCGCCGGGACCGCCCAGGACCGCGGGATCGATGCTGCCGTCGCTCATCGCGTTTCCTTCCCGGACGGGGCTACTCGCTGCGCTTTCCTGACAATACGTCGGCCAGGTCGCTGAGCCACGCGTCGTCGGTCATGTCCGCGCGGCCGGGTCAGCGAGATGGCATGCGAAACGCCTGAGCACTCGGCGGCCGGCGCGACGATCCACACGTCGTCGCTGACGGTAGCGGCGGCGGCCTTGAGCTTGTGCAGGCCGATGGCACCGATGCCATCGTCGTTGACCAGCAGCAGGCGCGGCCGGCTCATCTGACCGGCGGCCGCTCGAGGATGTCCGGGATCTCGTCGTGCGGGCGCGCGATGACATGGGCGGACACGACCTTCCCGACCGCTTCCGCCGCGGCGCGCCCGGCGTCGACGGCGGCCTGGACCGCGCCGACGTCACCGCTGACGAGGATCGTGATGAACCCGCCCCCCACCTGCTGCCTGCTGATCAGGTGCACGTTGGCGGACTTCACCATCGCGTCCGCGGCCTCGGTCGCGGCCACCAGCCCTATCGTTTCGACCAGGCCGATGGCCTGCCCGCTGAGGTCAGCCATGCTGGCTCTCCTTCACCGCGTGCTGCTTCACCGCGTGCTGCCCGAACACCAGCCTGAGTTGCTCCGATTGTGCAACCGAGCTGCTGAACCGCCGGACGCCGATGTCGTACATGACGGTCGCCGCCGTGACCGCGTTGCTGGTCAGCCGGGCGCCAAGCAGCGGACCAGGCACCGCGGCGACCAGGTCGGTGAGCAGCCGCTCGACCAGCGGCGGCAGCGGTCCCCGCTGGTCCGCGGCTGCCTCGGCCGGCCGTTCGTCGGCGTAGAGAAGTTCCTCGGGCTGGCCTAGCGAGGTACGGACCAGCTCGGCGAGGTCGATCCACAGGGTCTTGCCGGTGCGGGCCAGGGCCGCGGGGTCGACGAGCACGGCGGGGCTCTGCACGACGGCGCCTGCGGCCAGCTCGGGACCGACCATCCCGGCGAACAGCTCGAGTTCGCGGGCCGAGCTGATGCCGCCGATCAGCAGGGTGACGCAGGAGTGCCCGGCGTCGCGGGCGGCGGCGGTGGCGCCCTGGGCGTAGGCGGTGAGCAGACGCCGCGGGCCGAGCGGCATCAGCAGGTGCGGGGCCAGCGAGGTCCATTTCTCGATCCAGGCGCGAGCCCGGGTGGAGGACAGATTGGGTACCCGGATGTGGGCCGCGAGCCCGGCGGCGTCTTTTAGCAGCGGTGACAGGGCAGCGCGCACGGCGGCCGAGACCGGCTCCTCGATCTCGGCCGGGGCCGCGTCGGGGGAGGCACTGTACCGCCCGATCGCCTCAAGCAGGGCCGGCAGCGCTCCGCTGGCGTGCAGCAGGTCGGTGAGCGGGACAATGGCGATGCCGGCCGCGCCGGTGCGCCGGGCCACCTCGACCGGCACGGACGAGGTCGCCTCGGGCCATACCGAGACGCCTGATTCCTGATCGGCCCACGCCAGCAGCCGGGTCAGGCCGTCGAGGTTACGGGTGGGGACGGTACGCGGGACATCGCCGTGGATGATCTCGCCGGTCCCGCCGTCGACCGAAATCGTGTCGCCTTCGCGGTACCGGCCGCCGGCCACGATCAGAAGCCCTTCGCCGGGGATGACCTGAAGATCTTCGCAGCCGACCACGCAGGGCTTGTCCAGCGCCCGCGACACCACCGCGGCGTGACTGGTCGCCCCGCCACGGGCGGTCACGATTGCGTTGGCGGCCAGCATGCCGCGCAGGTCCTGCGGGCTGGTCGTCGGGCGGACGAGCACGACGGGATGGCCGGCCGCCGCCTTCTGCGCGGCCCGGTCGGCGTCCAGGACCGCCTGCCCGCTGCCGTGGCCGGGAGAGGCGGGCACGCCTTTGGTCAGCACCCGGCCCTCGCGCCGGGCCCGGGCCAGCGCCCCGGCGTCGAACTCCGGCGAGACCAGGCGCTTGACCTGGTCGCTGGTCACCCGTTGCAGCGCCTCCTGCGCGGTGATGAGGTTCTCGCCCGCGAGTTCGGTCGCGATGTGCACCGCGGCGGCCGCGGTGCGCTTGGCCGGCCGCACCTGAAGCAGGTACAAGGTGCCGGCCTCGGCGGTGAATTCGATGTCCAGCGCGTCCCGGTACTCGGCCTCCAGGCGGTCACTGTAGCTGCGCAGCTCGTCGACGATCGGGCGCCATTCCGGCACCGCGTCGGACAGTTTCACCGGGGTCTTGGTGCCTGCGACGACCTCCTCGCCCTGCCCTCCGGAGAGGTATTCACCGTAGAGCTCACGGGCGCCGGTCGTCGGGTCCCGGCTGAACGCCACCCCGCTGCCGGCCGGGCCGCCCAGGTTGCCGAAGACCATGGCCTGAACGGTGACGGCAGTGCCGAGGTCGTGCGGGATGCCGTGGTGCTCCCGGTAGAGGCGGGCCCGGCGGGAGTCCCAGGAGTCGAAGACGGCCCGGACGGCCGCCTCGAGCTGCTCGGCCGGTGCCGTCGGGACCTGGCCGGCTTCGGCAGCGAGGACCCCGGTGATCAGATCCTCCAGGGCGGCGGCGCTGGCCGCATCGAGGGCCGCCGCCGTCTGGGCCTGGCGCGCGGCGATCTGGCGCCTGAACAGCTCCGGGTCAAGGTCGAGCACGATGTCGGCGAACATCGCCCAGAACCGCATCCAGGTGTCGACAGCAAAACCGGGGTCGCCGGCCGCGTCGGCCAGCCGCAGCACCGAGTGACGATCCAGGCCGAGGTTGAGAACGGTGTCCATCATGCCCGGCATGCTGACCTGGGCTCCGGAACGGACCGATACCAGCAGCGGGATACCGTCCTGGCCGCCGAAGCTCTTGCCGGTCGCCCGCTCAAGCCGGGCCACCGCCGCGTGCAGCGCGGCCACCAGCGGGGCCGGGATCGTGCGGTCCTGGTCCTGGTAGAGCGCGCAGGCCGCGGTCTCGACCACGAACGCGGGCGGGACGGGCAGGCCGAGCCGGCTCATCCGGGCCAGGCCGGCCGCCTTGCCTCCGTAACGGGCCACGTCGAGCGGGTCGATCGCGGCGATGTCGTGGACGAGGCGGTCCGCGGGGGGCACTGTCATCCCTGCGCCTCGGCGACGTCGCGGGGCCGCCCGAGCAGGGTCAGGATGTCCTCGTGGAACTCGAACCAGATGTTGTGGATCGAGTCGACGCCGGGGCTCACGACGTATTCCGGGTGCCCCTCATCGACCCGGGTGAGCGCGCGCTCGAACCGGGCCTGGTAGATGCGGTACCGGTCGATGTGCGAGCTGAGGGTATCCAGCGCCTTGATCTGCCGCTCCACCAGCCGGAGCAGGCGATCCAGCTTGCCGTCTTCCTGCTCTTGCTGCTCTTGCTGCCAGGCGCTGATCGCGGTGAGGAACTGGCCGTTGATCACCTCGAACCGCTGGTACCAGTCCTCGACGGTCTTCTCGCCGCGCTGGCTGGCGTAGCGGGTGGCGTACTCGGCCAGAAGCTGCTGCGTCCCGTCCTCGGACAGCATGAACTGGCCGTCTCCGACGTCCAACGCGGTGCCCGCCTGAAGGGCGGCGGACAGCGTAGCCCCGATCATCGCGGCGGGCAGCGCCGTGCATTCGCCGGCCACCGCGGCGGTGGCGATCTTGCGCAGGTACAGGCTGTTCAGCACGAGGAACTGCTCATCGGTCATGGAGTGCTCCAGGTGACGCGGGCCGCATGGTGGCCGGAGGCCGGCCGCCATGCGGCTTGGTCAGGGCAGGGTCAGAGCATGCTGTACTTGGACCGCCGCAGGTCGGTGCCCTCAGGGAACGGCAGGTAGCCGGCCCCGGAGAAGATTTTCTGCGGCACGGTGACCTGGACGAAGTTCCGCTTGGTGATCTCGTAGTAGTAGTTCGACACGCGCTGGTCGATCTCCCAGAAGTCGTACTTGGCGTTGACCTCGTCGTACATTCCGGTGGCGCGCAGGTACGGCAGGATCATGTCGATGTAGTAGCTGTAGATGCCGTTGGTGCACAAGATCCGGCGCGACATCCGCAGCGTCTTGTCGTACATCTTCACGGTGGCGTCGCGGATCTTGTCCAGATGCGGTTCGAGGTCGCCGAGGCCCAGCGGGTAGACCTCGCCCATCGGGGTGTTCCACTTCTCCCGGACGAAGATCGCGCCGCCGGTGATGGCCGGGATGTAGTTCTTCGGCGCGGTGAACGTGGTGGAGATGTCGTTGACCCGGATCTCCTGCAGGTTCATCTTCGCGGGGTCCAGCACCACCGCGAGGCTGTAGCAGTGCGGCAGGTCGCCGCAGACGTCACTCCAGTGGTAGACCTCCTCGTTGACGAACAGGTCCCTGATGATCAGGACGCGTCCGTCGGGCAGCGGGTACGGGCCGGTGTCGCCGAGGCCGAGCCGGCAGTCGTAGTGGTCGAAGAAGGCCAGCAGCTCGGCGGTGGCGTTGAAGTTGGTGAACGCGTTGAACTCCGGCGAGCCCTCTTCGAACTCGACGACCTGTCCCATCAGCTGGTCGATGACCGACTGATCGTGGATCTGGCAGCGATAGCGGTCCTGGGAGTTCAGGATGTAGCCGTCCTGCCGCTTGCCCCACAGCACCCGCTGCATGAACTTGAGGATGATGTTGCTTTCCTCGACGTAATCGTTGTCCTTGATCACTTCGAGCGCGAGCAGGCCGCAGCGGCCCATGCCGAACGCGACCGCGCCCAGGCACCAGTCGTGCACGGCGTTGATCTTCGTGCCGATCTGGGTCCGCGCGCTGGCGCCGATGTCCATGATCCCCTCGGCGCCGACCCGATCGGTCATCAGCCGCATGAACTCCGGGTAGCGGTAGAACTCCTGCATGAACGACAAGATCTCGTATTCTTGCCGCGGGATCATGCCGGAGACGCCCTCGGTGGCCCGCATGACCAGCACGTCCCAGATGTTCCAGGCGAGGTAGTTGTTGAGGTCGTTGAGCTCGTCCAGGGAGAACTGGTCCTTCAGGACGTCTTCCCGGCTGACCTTCTCCAGCACGGAGGTCTTCATCCGCTGGCGCATCTGGCGGTCACCCAGGATGCCGTCTGGCACCGGCTCGAGGTCGGTGAAGTTGCCGGTGTAAAGCAGCGGCTGGAAGCGCAGGCCCTCGTCGCCCTCTTCGTAGCGCTTGAGGTAGTCCCGCCCGGGCTGGGCAGTAGTCATTGCGGTGCTCCTTAGGAAATAAGTCGGGACCGAGGTCAGCCCGCGACGATGCGGCCGGTCGTCGGGTCGCTGCAGTCGAGGCTGACCTCGCGCCCGTCCAGGGCCTTGACGATCTCCTCGAAATGGCTCTCGCCGGTCTCGCCGGGAACGTAGCGCGAGGTGCTGTCCACCAGCCCGACGGTCATCACGCACGGGGTCTGGAACTCTCGCGACAAGATGCCCAGATGGGACTCCGGGGCGCCGGACATGGTGATGATGCCGATCGTCCCCATGGTGAGGGCCGGCGCGAGGAACGTGGTGGTGCCGCCACGCACCAGCAGGATGTGGTCCTTGATCTTGCCGGACCTGATCAGGGCCATCACGGAGGCGGGGTCCGGTAGGTACTTGATGGTCCCGCTCGGGACCTTGGGCGTCTCGAAGGCGTTGTATCCCTCCGCGATGACGGTCATCGGTCGCTGCTCCTTCGCTCATTCCGGCGACGGTCGCCGGCTGGGTGGAAGATCATGGTCTGTCGGTTCGCCCGGCTTTATCTAGCCTCAGCGGGGCACGGGAGATGCGGCGCACCGCGCTGGCCAGAGCCGCGTCATCGGCTGATGCCCCGGCTTGCCGTGACGCCCAGGCGCGCGGGTGCGCTGCCGGGTCATCTGCCTGGCCGGCTGCGGCCCGCACCCTCAGGCCGTCGCTGGCGGCGCTCGCCCGGCGTCGGCGCCGCTGCTGGCCTGCGGCGATGACCGCAGGCCAGGGCCAGTCCCCGGACGCCTGCGGGACCGTCAGGCACGCTTCGTCCTGGGCGCACCGGCAGCTCGGCTCGTCCGTGCGGCTCCCGCCTGCGGGCAGCAGCGTGGCCAGGATTTCCTGCGGCCACATCGCGACGGTTTCCGCGCCGGCCGCCAGCAGGGCCTCGCTGCCGTGCATACCCCACGCCACCCCGATGGCCCGGGCGCCGCAGTTGCGCGCCTCGCGGACATCGCCCACCGTGTCGGTGATCAGCACGACCTCGCTGGCGACGCGATCCTCGTTCTCGACGTAGCTGGGCGAACAGTGCCGGGCGTTGCCGTAGGAAGGCTCGTCAAGAATGTGCCGCAGGTGCTCTTCCTTGCTGGCGCCGATCTCGCCCGAGAAGACATGGGCGAAGCACGCCGCCACGCCCTGCTGCTCCAGGATGCGCCGGATGGCGCCCATGGCGTTGGAGGACATGACGGCCAGCGGGTAATGCGCCGCCAGGGCCTTGATGACGTCCCGCATGCCGGGAATGAAGCTCGGGGCGTACCGTTCCCGCAGCGCTTGCAGGAAATGCTCGCGGACCGCGGCGGCGATGTCCGGATTCGCACACAGCGCCTCGAGGCTGTCGTAGAAGTTGCCGCGGAACAGCTCGAAGAACTCCTCGGCACTGCGGACCGGCAGCTTGAAGCGCCGGGCCGTGTCCTGGAAGACGTCCCATGACGCGGCCCGCGTCTGGACCAGAGTCCCGTCCATGTCGAAGACGACGGTGCGGGTGGCCATCGGTCAGCCGGCCGTTGGCGCGGGACGCAGCGCCTGGCCGCGGGTGAGGCGGGTCAGGTCGACGAAGTCCTGCACTTCGCCGTACCCGGTCAGGCCGGCCGACTGCCACTGCGCCAGGACGTTGAAGCCGACCATGTTGGGCCAGGCCTGCCAGGGAAACCGGGTCAGTCCCCGGCCGGTCAGGTGGTACTCGTCGCCGCTGGCGTCGACGACGTTCAGCTCGATCGTGCGCGCGTAGAAGTCCCCGTCGCGGATCGTGCTGCCGCCGCCGCGGGCCAGCCCGCAGACCGTCCCGGCCCGCAGGACGTAGCCGTGCATCAGGGTCAGGTCCCGGCCGCCGGCGGCCTCGTCGAAGGCGAAGATGGCGTGCAGGGCGTAGTCGTCGGAGAAATGCGCGTGCAGCCAGCTCATGTTCGGGCCGCCGCGTTCGGCCCGCGGGCCCCAGCTGTGGTCCATGGTGCTGGTGCAGTCGATGCCGGCGGAACGGCCGCGGATGCTGACCTGTCCCTGGTAGTGCCCGGTCTGGTCAAAGTGCCCGTTGTACGCGGTTCCCCAGGCGAATCCGCTGTCTTTGCTCTGCGCGGCAGTGATCGGATCCATGTCCGGGTCGTGGATGTCGAAGGCGGGCATCAGCGCCTGGTAGGTGACGTCGATGGCAGTGCCTTCCCCGTCGTCGTACTCGATCCGCCACCGGTCATTGGGGGACAAGGTGGTGACCGTGAGCCCGTTGGCCAGCGAGTACGAGGCCAGCGACCGGGGCTCGGGGATCGGGAGATGGGACCGCATGTCGCAGAAGTCCGCGCGCCACGGCTGGGCCGCGTCCCCGGAGTTCATGCAGATCGTCGAGCCGACGACGCCGAGATTCGGCCGGAACAGCGTGTAGACGCCGATGTTCAGCGGGTCGGTCCCGTCCTCGGCGGCCCCGTCCTCGGCGACGCTGTAGAAGCCGAAGAAGTTCGTTTCCGCCCAGCTCGGGTCATCGGAGTCCGGGGCGTGGAACTCGGCGTCCGCATCGGTGATCATGCCGCGGGCTCCTCTCGTCGAGCTGCGCAGGTGTGGGCCACGCCACGTTATGCGCGGCCAGTCTGGCTATCCGGGCGGGGTGAACGCTATGTCGGTTCGCGCAACATCAGCGCAACACGTTTATCCGCTTGGGACAAAGCCTGTATGACGTACGTCACGTAATGTCCCGAGCGACCGACTGCATCGGTAACGACTGCACCGGTATCGACTGCATGTTGATAGCGACGGCATTGATCGAGCGTGAGGTGGGCCTGGCGATGGACATCGGGCGAGTCGTCGGGCAGGTCGTGGCCACGGTCAAGCAGCCCGGACTGCAGGGACGAACGTTGCTCTTGATCGTTCCGGTTGACCTGGCCGACGTCGAGAAGAACGGGCCGGAGCGCTACGTCGCCGCCGACTATGTCGGTGCCGGGCTCGGCGAGGTCGTGTTGGTCAGCC
>CABEDN010001150.1_pt1 | contig 12363 bp, 8 predicted proteins | sample 3423051 | NCBI WGS metagenome assembly CABEDN01 (sample SAMEA5534330, study PRJEB31848) | metagenome | biome: tundra; feature: field; material: soil | place: USA | collected 2013-05 | depth 0.15 m
GGCCGGAGCCGGGGCGGAGGTCATCTGGAACCCGGAGTTCCTGCGGGAGGGGGCCGCCGTGGGGGACAGCCTGCTGCCGGACCGCATCGTGCTGGGCGCCTCGTCGCAGCAAGCGGCCGACCGGCTCAAGCAGATCTACGCCAGGCCGATCGACCAGGGCGTGCCGGTGCTGGTGATGGACCTGGAGACAGCCGAGCTAGTCAAGATGTCGGCGAACGCGTTCCTGGCCACCCGGCTGTCGTTCATTAACGTGCTGGCCGAGGTCTGCGAGGCGACCGGCGCCGACGTGACAGCGCTGGCCGCGGCGCTGGGGCATGATGAGCGAATCGGCAGGCGCTTCCTGACCCCCGGCCTCGGCTACGGCGGCGGATGCCTCCCCAAGGACGTTCGCGCCTTCAACGCGGTCGCGGAGGAGCTAGGCGTCGGCTCCCTGGCCACGCTGCTCACCGAGGTAGATGTCATCAACATGCGCTGCCGGTCGCGTGCGGTGGACCTGGCCAGGGAGCTGGTCGGCGGCTCGCTGGCGGGCCACCTGGTCGCCGTTCTTGGTGTGGCCTTCAAGCCGGGCAGCGACGACATACGCAACTCCGCCAGCCTGGACGTGTGCGGTCGGCTGGCCGCCGCGGGCGCGATTGTGACCGTCCACGACCCGGTCGCCCTGCGAAGGGCGGCGCTCGTGCGGCCCGATCTGCGGTACGCCGAGTCGGCGGTGGCGGCGGCGGCGGATGCAGACCTGGTCCTGCATCTAACCGAGTGGGATGAGTATCGGCTGCTAGACCCGCACGCCCTAGGGGCCGTCGTCGCGCGGCGCAACGTCATCGATGCCCGGTCCGCTCTTGACGAGCGGCGGTGGCGGTCAGCCGGCTGGTCTTTCCGCGCCCTCGGCCGCCCCCAAGCGAGCTAGCACGACGAGACCCGTCCCGGTGTTCGGGAACGCGCGTTCGATCAACCGGAACGGTGCGGTCCCCCACCGGGTGACCGCACCCTGCAGGGCACTGGACGGCTGGAACAGCCGACCGGATCCGGCGGTCCGCTCGGCCACCGACGAGCCACGGCCGGCGGCAAGCCGCCGTCGGCCGATCAGGTTTCGCCCGGCTTCCAGCAGGTAGCCGAGCGGGAAGCCGTACTGCCGCAACTGGATCGCGGTGAAACCGCACTGGGTCAGCAGGGCCGTCATGGCGGCCGGATCGTAGCGCCGGAAGTGGCCAGCCATCTCGTCGCCGGGGCCGAACCGGTGCTGGTGCGCAGGGACCGACAGGAGCAGCCACCCGTTGGCGCGGAGCCGGCTTGACCACTCCTTCAGCGCCGCTGAGTCGTCCTCGATGTGCTCGAGCACCTCGAACGCGCATACCAGGTCGAACCGCTCGTCTCCGAGTTCCTGCACGGCGATATTGCGGACCTCACCTCCGGCCGCGCCGATCCGCGCGCTCGCCACCGACCAGGACACCCGGTCCGGCTCCACACCGAGATACCGGTAGCGCTGCGCCAGTCGGGTGCCGAGCGCACCCTGGCCGCAGCCGACCTCCAGCACGTCGCCGATCCCGGCGGGTAGTATCCGCTGGATCAACTCATAGCGCAGCCAGGCATTCGGCGTCAGCGGCGCTGCGACGGTGACATCCGCGCGCGCCTTCGCTGCCGTGGTACTGCGGACCATGCCAGTCACCTCATCCTGGGAGTATGCAGCCGGGGTCGTGCCCCCGGCCGCGGCGAGTTCGTCGGTGAGCGGGACCACGATCCGCTCCGGTTCGAATTTCTCCTCGGCCAGCTCACGCGCCTGCCGGCGCAGCCGGGCCAGTTCGCCGCGGTCGCCTGCCAGCCGCTGCAAAGCCGCGGCCAGCGCGTCCGGATCACCGGGCGGTACGAGGACGCCGGACCCGGCCAGAGCCCGCCGCTGCGGGACGGTGTCCGAGGTCACGATCGCGCACCCGGCCGCGGCGCCCTGGAACACCTTATTCGGCACCACCCGGAGTGCCTTGTCCCCGGTGCCGAAGATGCCGAGGCAGACATCGTGGCTGGCGACCAGCGCGGGCAGTTCGGCGGCGGGTACCCAGTCCAGCCAGCGGATTGCGTCGTTGCTAGCCGCCGCGGCCATCGTAGCGGCCTTGTCCTGCCCGCCGCCGATCATCGTGATCTCGATCGGGGCTCCGGCGATCTGGCCCAGCGCGGCACCGATGACCGGAGTGCCCTGCAGGGGTGTGTAGAGCCCGTAGAACACCACCCGCAACGGACTCCCACTGTCGTCCTGCCCGGCAGGCCGGGCCGCCCGGTACCACGCCGATGGCGCTCCTACCGGTACCACCAGTGCCCTGGACCGGTGCCGTTCGGGCAGGCGGGCCAGGTGCTCCTCGGTGTCCACCATGATGATGCCGGCTGCCCTGAGGGCGGCGGCGTCGATCATCCTCAGCAGGACCTGGCGCGCGATCCCGCCCAGCCGCCGGTCCCGTGCGGTGTCGCTGGCACCGGTGAGGTGATCGAGCACCACCGGCACCCTGCGGAAGAGAAGCCGGGCCAAGTGGACGTCGAAGTGACCGAGGTAGCCGACAAGCACCACGTCCGGGGCGGGCATCCGGCTGGCGGCCCGGGCCAGGGTCGCCCAGCGCCGGGTGAGGCGGACCAGCAGGGCCGGAGCTCGCCACGGGTGCGCCAGCATGTCCACTCTGGCCGCCGTGTCCAGGCCCAGCGGTGCGTTGCACTCGGTCACCTCGATGCCATGGGCTCGCAGGCCCTCACCGATAGTGGCGATTCGCGGATGCAACGAGGTGTCGTAGGTGCCAAACAGCAGTGCGCGCATGATCCCGATACTCTAGTATTCCCGTCGATCAACAGCTAAGGAATCACCGGAATGACGAGACCATAACGTTAGGCTGGCGCCATGCCGGATCGCCCCACCATATCGGGTTACCCGCCCGCCACGGCCGCGGACGGGCGACCCGCCGCGGACGGCGAGCAGCCTGGATCGGGCCGGCCGGTGTGGGCCGTGGCCAGACGGATCCTCACCGGCCGCCCGGTCCGCTGGGGATTCGCCGCCGCCGCGGTCGCCCTCGGCAGTTACGCCGTGGCCGGCGAGTGGACGGGCGTGCGGGCCGCGCTCGCCAGCATCGGGGCGCTGACGGTAGCTGGCGCCATGGTCAGCGTCCTGATCGCCATGTTCGCGGCGATGCAGGTGTGGCGGGTGTTGCTCGCCGCGCTCGGGTCGCCGCTGCAAATCCGGGTCGGGGCCCGGATCATGTTCGTCGGCCAGTTGGGAAAATACCTCCCTGGATCGGTCTGGCCGGTTCTGGCGCAGATGGAGCTGGGCACCGCGCACCGCGTGCCACGGCACCACTCGGCAAGTGCCTCGCTGCTCACCATGCTCGTGACCATACTCAGCGGGCTGCTTACCGCGCTCGTCACTTTGCCCTTCGTCGCGGGATTTACGTCCTACCGGTGGGCCTTCCTGGCCGCCCCTTTCCTGCTGGCCTGCCTGCACCCGAAGGTGCTCAACTCTGTCCTCGGACGATTGTTCAGGCTGACCCGGCGGCCTCCGCTCGAGCAGCCGCTGACCGCTCGCGCTATCGCCACCTCGCTCGCCTGGTCGTTCCTCTCGTGGATCCTCTACGGTCTGCAGATCTGGCTGCTTGCGACGCGGCTCGGCGCGCCCCGCGGCACGGCAGCGCTCCTTGCCCTCGGCGGCTTCGCCTTCGCCTGGAGCGTGGGTTTCCTCGCCGTGTTCGCTCCGGCTGGGGCCGGCGTGCGGGAAGTGCTGCTCGTCGCCTTGTTCGGCCCGGTAATTGGCGTTGGCGCGGCCACCGCGGTGGCCCTGGTCTCCCGCGCTCTGACCACCATCGGTGACCTGGTCGCGGCCGCCGTAGCGGCCTTTTACTCCCGGGGTGCCCGTGCCGGGTCTGCGGACGCGGCCCGGAGTGACCCCGGGTAAGGCCCGGAGTAATCCAAGCGAGGAGAGTCAGATGGAGCCGGTCGGGATCGACGGCTGGCCCGACGCTGCCACTTCGGGCCGCAGCCGCGGGCGAACCCGCCCGTGAGTGCGGGCAGCAGGTCGTGGTTCCCGACCAGCACTTCGTAACCGCCGATCCGCGTGGTCCGCTGCGCAGCAGAACGTTGCCGTGCAGCATGTCCCATGCCTGGAGCACATTGCTGGCGCCGTCCGCGTCAGTGCCGAGAGATAGCCAGCCCCTGTGAGTTAGCTGAGGGACGCCTGAATGCGGGGCCCGGCCGCTCAGTCGTGCCAGTAGGCTAGCGGAGCTGATATCCACCACTCTTGAGGTTTTGATGCGACGCTTTCTAGCGCTCACCGCCATTCCCCTGCTGGCCTGCGCAGTCCTCGCGGGCTGCGGCTCGTCATCGTCATCGTCGTCGAAGTCATCGTCGTCTTCGTCGTCGTCATCCGTCGGCGCCAGCTCGTCGGTGATAGCGACGGGCCTGTTCGGCAACGCGCCTGCTGTGACCATCCCGAAGGCCAAGGCGGGCAGCGAGCTCGAGGTCAAGACGCTCATCCACGGCAGCGGCACCACCTTGACCAAGGCGGACGCCCTGGCCGCGAACTTCGTCCTGTACTTCTGGTCGGGAACCAGTTCCTCGCTGAAGGCCAACACCTTCACCAGCAACCCGACCGTGATCGGCGGCACGATGCTGCCTGGCCTGGAATCCGCGCTGATCGGCCAGAAGGTCGGGAGCCGGGTCCTCGCGGTGATCCCGCCCGCGGAGGGCTACGGCACCACCGGGAACTCGCAACTCGGCATCACCGGCAGCACCACGCTGGTGTTCGTCATCGACGTGCTCAAGTCCTACGCCGACACCGAGTCCGCGGCCGGCGCGCAGGAGTCCAACGGCGGCGGCAGCCTGCCGACGGTCACCGCCAAGGCGGGCACCGCGCCCACGCTCACCTTCCCGTCTTCCTCGCCGCCGAGCACTTTGGTGTCGAAGACGCTGATCAAGGGCAACGGCCCGAAGATCGTCAAGGGTGAGTACGTCATCGCCCAGTACACCGGCTACATCTGGCGGACGAAGAAGGTCTTCGGTTCCTCCTGGTCGTCGGGCTCGCCGTTCGGGTTCGTCATCGGCGCGTCGCCTGAGCAGGTGATCCCCGGCTGGGACAAGGCTCTGGAGGGCCAGACCGTGGGCAGCCGGGTGATGCTCTCCATCCCGCCCGCCGACGGCTACGGCAAGACCGGGGAGTCCCAGGCCGGCATCACCGGCACCGACACCCTGGTGTTCGTGGTCGACCTCATCGACGCGCTCAAGCAGGGCTGAACCGCGGTACCGGGTTAGGGCGGTACCGGATTATCTAGCGGTGTTCCTCGCGCAGCAGGCGGCCGGCGTGCCGGCCGGCCGCCGCTGCGGTGAGGAAGTAGGCCAGGTCCTCATCGAGCCCGCGGCCCATCGTGGACAGCCGGGCCGGGCAGCCGCGCAGCGCCGCCTCGAGTCCGTCGACGGGCACGGTGACGATCTGGTGCCGGGCACCTAGCGGCGCTGCCTGGGCCGCGATCTGGACGCCGGCCTCAGCCAGCGCGCCGTCCAGGGCGGGTACCACGACGTCGGCCCTGGCCAGCGCGACCCGCCCGTAGGCGGTCAGGCTGTGGTGCGAGACGCCACGGTGCCGCTCGCGCGGATCTGCCTCGCTGACCCGCAGTGATGCCACCGGCCGGCCGCCGAGCGCCGCCGCGGCGTTGACCGCCTCGCCCGCTGCCACGCCGGAAAAGCCCCAGCGCGTCCCGGTGCCGAGGTTGCCTGGTCCCTGGGCGACGACCGCGATGTCCGCGCCGAGTACGTGCCGGGCGGCGAGCAGCCCGGTATGCACGGTCACCGTCTCCAGGTCGCCGCCGAACGACTGCCCGGTGGTGACCGTCGCCGCCAGCCAGCCCGCGTCCTTGAGCGTCGCGCAGGTGCGCGAGAACCAGGCCGGCAGCGCCCCGCCGTCCTGCATCACGTATACCACCCGGGCTGGCCCGCGGGAGGGGGAGCTGTCACCACGGGTCCGTTCGGCCGGATCGAAGACGCCGGCCAGCACGGCCGGGAGAGCGGAGTGCAGGTCGGCCACCACGACGGGCATCCCGCCGATGTCATCCGCGTCGCGGAGCACGTCATGGTGCGGTGACCCTTGCTCGTCCGCGCCGAGCACGGTCGTCTGCAGCGGCGTGTAGCGGGCCTTCACCAGGTGGCCGGTGCGCGCCGGGTCGGCCGGCAACCGGTCGGGGATCGCGACCACCAGCGCGTAGCCGCCGGTACCCAGGCCCAGGTCGAGCGCGGTGGTGTTGATCAGCACCCGGTCGCCGGGCTGCGGGCGGCCGGTCAGCGCCGGGTAGGCGAGCGCCCGTACCGGCGCGCCGTCCACCGACACGTCAAGCTCGACCGCCCCTGGCCACTCGCGGCGGATGCCGCTGACCGTGCCGTTCCGCCATGTGATCACCCCCGGCAGCCTAGGGCACCTGTCCCGGTCAGCCAGTCGCGACGGTGCGCAATCTGCGAGACAATAACCTGTAGCCATCAGGGGCTTGGAGGGTCCATGTCGAAGCGCAAGACCGAGCGACTTCTCGGCCTTGTCGTGTGCCTGCTCTCCACCACGCGCTACCTCACCGCGGACCAGATACGCCAGGCGGTGCCTGGTTACCCGGAGCCGGATGACCTGTTCAAGCGGATGTTCGAGCGGGATAAGGAAGATCTGCGCGACCTCGGCGTGCCGCTGGAGACCGGCCTGAACCATCCGTTCGACGAGGATCTCGGCTACCGGATCAGGCAGCAGGCCTACCAGCTGCCCGAGCTGCGGCTCGAGGCGGACGAGGCCGCCGTGCTCGGCCTGGCCGCGCGGGTCTGGCGGCGAGCTGAGCTGGCCGGCGCCGCCGCGGGCGCGCTGCTGAAACTCCGCGCGGCCGGCATCGACACGGTCGGCCCCGACGGGTCGGACGAGCGTCCGTCCTCCCGCGGCATCGAGCCCCGGCTGGGCACGCCCGAGCCGGCTTTCGGGCCGCTATGGGAATCGGTCAGGGATCGCCGGCCGGTGACGTTCAGCTACCGTGCGGCGGGCCGGAGCGATCCGCAGCGGCGCGAGCTCGAGCCCTGGGGGGTGGTGAACCGGCATGGCCGCTGGTACGTGGCCGGCCGGGACCGCGGGCGTGACGCCATCCGGGTGTTCCGGCTGAGCCGGATCGCGGGGCCGGTGAAGTTCTGCGGGCCAGCGGGCAGCGTGACCGTCCCGGACGGCACCGACGTACGTGAGCTGGTCCGCGACTGGGACTCCGTGCCGGCCCCCGAGCACACCGCGGTCCTCCGCGTCCGGGTCGGCGCGGGCGTCGGCCTGCGGCAGCACGCGGTCACGGTGCAGCCGGACGGCGCGCCGGGCTGGGACCTGGTGACCACCCGCTTCGCCGACGTGGACTGGTTCGCCGATAACGCGGCCTCGTTCGGCCCGGACGCGGTCGTGCTCGACCCTCCTGATCTGCGCGACGCCGTCATCCGCCGCCTGAAGGGGGTGCTTACATGACCGCGTCCGTCACCTCGACGGAACGGCTGCAGCGGCTGCTCGCGCTGGTGCCTTACGTGGTGAGCAGGAAGTCGGTGGGGCTGGCCGAGACGGCGTCGGCGTTCGGGGTCAGCGAGCGCGAGCTTGTCGATGACCTGAACCTGCTGTGGTGTGTCGAGCTGCGCGCCCCTGATCCCTACTGCCCGATCGACCTGTCCTACGAGGGCGGCGAGATCGTGGTCAGCCAGGCCGAATCCATCGCCCGGCCGCTGCGGCTCGCCGTGGACGAGGCCAGCGCGCTGCTGGTCGCGCTCCGGATGCTGGCCGAGGTGCCCGGACTTCAGGACCGGTCGGCCATGTCCCGGCTGATCGCCAAACTCGAGGCCGCGGCCGGTGAAGCCGCATCGGCCAGTGCCCAGGTCGCGGTCCAGGTCGACATCCCCGACGCCGGTGCCGAAGCGTACGCCGCCCAGATCCGGGCCGCCCTGACCTCCGGCCGGCGGTTGCACCTGAGCTATTACGTACCGGGCCGGGACGAGTCCACCGAGCGTGACGTCGACCCGATGCGGCTGCTCGTGGTGGAAGGCCGGCCGTACCTGGAAGGCTGGTGCCTGCGGGCCGAGGGGATGCGGCTGTTCCGGCTGGACCGGGTACTCAGCCTTGAGGTGCTTGACGTGGCCGCCTCGCCGCCTGCCGATGCGCTGCCGGTGGACGTGGATCAGGGCCTGTTCCGGCCGTCGCCCGGTGACGTGCCCGTGGTGCTCGAGCTGTCCGCGGCCGGCCGCTGGGTCGCGGAGTACTACCCGTGCGAGTCGGTAGCGGAGCTGGAAGACGGCCGGCTCCGGGTGGTGCTGCGCACCCCCGATACCGGCTGGGTGCGGCGGCTGGCGCTGCGGCTCGGCGAGGACGGCCGGATCGTCTCACCCGCCTTCCTGGTCGGCGAGATCCGGGAGGCCGCGACGGCCGCCCTGGGAAACTACGTCGTCTAGGCAATCCGGGGCCCGACATGCTCCGAATAAGAAACGTGAGTGAGCAGAGGGGACGAAATCAGCCGGGCGGTTACACACCGTTCGCCTGCGGAAACACCTCTCCCGCACTGCTGCCGTGTAGACTCTGGCCCAGAAACGCTCCCTGCCGATAGAGGACGGACATGTTTGGTGACCTGTTCGACAGCCCATGGAAGATCCTGATCGTAGCCGTTGTGCTCATCGTGCTGTTCGGGTCGAAGAAGCTGCCTCACGCGGCGCGCTCCCTGGGTCAGTCAATGCGCATCCTGAAGAAGGAAGTCCAGGGCCTGCACGAGGACGAGACCGCCTCCGACGCCTCCGGTGGATGGGCGAGTTCCTCGGCTGCCCCCGGCTCCCCGGCCGCTTTCCCGCCGCCCGCGGAGATCGCCGCCAGCCAGCAGCCTGACCCGCAGCAGTCGCAGATCGACGCGCTGCAGCAGCAGATCCGCGACCTGCAGCGTGCCTCCACCATGGACGCCGTACCGGCCGAAGCCCCGGTCCCGCAGCACACCCAGCAGTCCAGCTAGGGGGGCCCGGCTAACCGCCGGATCAGATCATGGCGAAACTACCCGGGGCCGTCGCGGGTGCCCGCATCGTTGGCGAGCGCTTCGTTCAGGCGCAGCGACAGCACAACCCCGATGGCCGTATGCCGCTCATGGATCACATCCGCGAGCTGCGGAACCGCGTCGTCAAGATGGCGCTCGCCCTCATTGCCGGGATGGCTATCGGGCTGGCTTTCTTCCATCCGATATGGAATTTCATCACCCAGCCTTACTGCCGGGCGATCGCAGGCTGCAATACCCGCGCGCTGGGGCACACCCTGGCCGTCACAGGTCCGCTTGACGGCTTCTACCTGCACATCAAGGTCGCCTTCGTCCTCGGGATTATCGTCACCTCGCCGGTCTGGCTGTACCAGATCTGGGCCTTCGTCGCCCCAGGGCTCTACCGCCGGGAGAAGCGCTGGACGTACCTGTTCATCGGCACGGCGGTGCCGCTGTTCGTGCTCGGCTCCTACCTTGCCCTGGTAGTGATGGGCCGCGGCCTGCACTTCCTGATCGGCATGGTCCCGCAGAACACTGTCGCCATCTTCAGCGCGGACACCTACATCAGCTACTTCATGATGATGCTCCTGGGCTTCGGGCTGTGCTTTGAGCTGCCGCTCTTCCTGGTGATGCTCAACCAGGTCGGCCTATTGCCGCACGCGCGGTTCAAGAAGTGGCGCCGTGTCCTGCTCTTCTGCGTGTTCGTGTTCGCGGGCATCGCGTCGCCGAGCCCGGACCCGATCACGATGCTGCTGCTCGGCGGGGTGTGCGTGGTCCTGGTGGAAGCCGCCGAGGTCGTCGTGCTGCTGAACGACCGGCGCCGGTCCCGGCTTAACCCCGATCCTTACGACGGGCTGGCTGACGATGAGCTGTCGCCGATCGACCTCGACGACAACGACCCTGACCCGGATCCCCGGAACAGCCGGTTCAACTAGCGGCTCGCGCGGGCCCGCGACCCTGTGGTCGCGTGGCCCGGCGACCCGCGATGCCGGTGAGGGCCTAATCTGGAACCCATGACCACTCCGGCCGACCGGTACGCCTCGTTCCGCGAACGGCAGGCCGACCCGGAGTTCGCGTCCTTCCGCGCGCTCTACGATTTCGGCTTCGACGACTTCCAGGTCGCCGCCTGCGGTGCGCTCGGCGGCGGGAGCGGCGTGCTGGTCGCCGCGCCCACCGGCTCAGGCAAGACGGTGATCGGCGAGTACGCCGTGCACCTGGCGCTGGCCCAGGGCCGCAAGTGCTTCTACACCACGCCGATCAAGGCGCTGTCCAACCAGAAGTACGCCGACCTCGTCCGCCGTTACGACAGCCAGACCGTGGGGCTGCTGACCGGGGACAACAGCGTCAACTCCGGCGCACCCGTGGTGGTGATGACCACCGAGGTACTGCGCAATATGCTCTACACCGGCTCGACGGCCTTGTCGGGCCTCGGCTACGTCGTCCTGGATGAGGTGCACTACCTGGCGGACAGGTCCCGCGGCGCGGTGTGGGAGGAAGTGATCATTCACCTGCCCGAATCGGTCCGGGTGGTGGCGCTGTCCGCGACAGTGAGCAACGCGGAGGAGTTCGGCGAGTGGCTGGATCAGGTCCGCGGCGGCACGGCGGTCATCGTGGACGAGCGGCGGCCGGTGCCGCTGTGGCAGCACGTGCTGGCGGGTAACCGGCTCTACGACCTGTTTACCGACACGGTGCACACGGCCGGCTCCGCCGGCGAGGGGCACACGGCCAGCTCCGCCGGCGAGGGGCACAACCGGGTTAATCCCGAGCTGCTCCGGGTGGCCCAGCGCGACACCTGGATCGAGCGCAAGGCTCCGGGCCGGCCGGGCCGGGGCGGGCACCGGCCGCGCCGGTTCCCGCTGGCATACCGGCCTGACGTTATCGCTCGCCTGGACGCCGACGGACTGCTGCCCGCGATCACCTTCATCTTCAGCCGGGCCGCCTGCAACGCCGCGGTCGAGCAGTGCCTGCGCGCCGGCCTGCGGCTGACCACGCCGGAAGAGGCCGAGGTCATCCAGCGGTCCGCCGAGCGCCGCACCGCGGACATCCCGCCGGAGGACCTGGCCGTCCTGGGCTACGGCGAATGGCTCGACGGCCTGCGGCGGGGGATCGCGGCGCATCACGCCGGGATGCTGCCCGCCTTCAAGGAAGTGGTGGAGGAACTGTTCGCGGCCGGGCTGGTCCGCGCGGTGTTCGCGACCGAGACGCTGGCTCTGGGCATCAACATGCCGGCCAGGACCGTGGTCATCGAGAAGCTGGACAAGTGGAACGGCGAGACCCACGCGAACCTGACGGCAGGGGAGTACACGCAGCTGACCGGGCGCGCCGGGCGGCGCGGGATCGACGTCGAGGGACACGCGGTCGTGCTATGGCAGCCGGGGATGGATCCCGGCGCGGTCGCGGGCCTGGCCAGCACCCGGACCTACCCGCTCAACTCGAGCTTCCGGCCTTCCTACAACATGGCCGTCAACCTGACCGGCTGGGCCGGGCGGGCCCGGGCCGCCGCCCTGCTCGAGTCCTCGTTTGCGCAGTTCCAGGCCGACCGCGGCGTCGTCGGGCTGACCAGGCAGGTCCGCAAGAACGCCGCTGCGATGGCCGAACTGGCCGCGGCGATGACCTGCGAGAAAGCCGATTTCGCCGAGTATGCGCAGATCAGAAGATCTTTGTCCGAACGAGAAGGGGATTTGTCCCGAGCTCGTGCCACCTCGCGGCGGGCCGAAGCCGCCAGGTCGCTCTCGCTGCTGCGCCCAGGTGACATCATCCGGGTGCCTGGCGGCCGGCGAGCCGGCATGGCGGTGGTCCTGCAGCCGGGCCTGCATCCGGCCCGGGGGAGTGACGGTGCGGCCGGCCGCCAGGGCCATGGGAGCTTCCAGGGCCATCCGGGCAACGGCCGGGTGGAAGGCGGGCACGCCGCTGATGGCCGGGCGTTCACGGGTTTCGCCGGACCTGGCCCGCTGGTGCTGACCGAGGGCCGGCAGGTCAAGCGGCTGGCCGTGGCGGACTTTCCCGTGCCGGCTGAGGTCATCGACAAGATACGCATTCCCGGGTCGTTCAGCCCCCGCTCTCCGCAGCACCGCAAGGATCTTGCGGCCACGATGCGGAACCGGCTCGAGAGCCGTGACCCGACCGGCTCGAAGGGAGCCAGGCGGCCGACGCGAGCGGCTGACTGGGAACGAGCCGCTCCTGATTCCGCCGACGACGTGGCGGAACTGCGCCGCCGGATGCGGCGGCATCCGTGCCATGACTGCCCGGACCGCGAAGACCATGCCCGGTACGCGGAACGTTACATGCGCCTCAAGCGCGAGACCGAGGCGATCGAGCGCCGGGTGGCCGGCCGCTCGCACGTGATCGCCCGCACCTT
>CABEDN010001156.1_pt1 | contig 12358 bp, 9 predicted proteins | sample 3423051 | NCBI WGS metagenome assembly CABEDN01 (sample SAMEA5534330, study PRJEB31848) | metagenome | biome: tundra; feature: field; material: soil | place: USA | collected 2013-05 | depth 0.15 m
AGGAAACCGATGAGCGACCTTCAGGCCATCGCTGACCGCGTCGAGATCGGCGCTGCGCGGCGAGTTCACCGACGCGGTGATGATGCGCGACTACGACCGCCTCGAGTCGCTGTTCACACATGACGGCACGGTGCGGATCCCGACATCAACGCCGAGGCCGCCACCGGGAGGAGATCCCCGCCGGGATCGAGCGGCTGCAGGGTCTGTGGGACTACTCGTGTAACCACGCACGCGGGCACGATCCAGCTTGAGGGCGACACCGCGTCCGGCCGTGCCTACATCTGCGAGCTCGTGCGCCCGCGCGACGGCAGGTCGGAGCTGAACTACGCTATCTACCACGACCGCTACCCAGCGCACCCCGGACGGCTGGAAGTTCACCGAGCGCGTCTACGAGGTCAGATACCTCGACTGCACTCCGCTGGCTGGCTCGGCGCAGCGGCGCGGCCCTAGCCCCGGACTTTCGCGAGCGATAGGCCGGGCTTAATCGCTTGCATATAGATGTCTTTGACCTGGGAGGATACCCCCGCCGGGTGCGGGTGGCCGGGTACGAGGTGCCAGACCGCGACGGCGACGGGAAGGGCGAGCTGATCGCACTGATCGCCACCATGACGGACGCGCCGGCAGGCGCGCTGGCGGAGGCATATCACCAAAGGCAGGACCACGAGGGCGGCGGCGACCAGCTCAAGACGCACCTGCGCGGGCCCGGACGGGTCCTGCGGTCCAAGAGCCCGGACATGGCACGCCAGGATATCTACGGCTACCTGCTGGCGCACCGGGCCATTTCCAGGCTGATCTGCGAGGCCGCAACCGGGCTGACATCGACCCCGGCCGGGTGAAGTTCACCCGCACCGTCCGCGTCGTCCGCCGGGCGATCAGCCCGGCCTTTCCCCCTGAACCGCCGGAAAAGGCCCGCGCCGCGATCATGGCTGACATTACCAGCAAGCGCAATCTCAACCCCGGGCGCCGCCACCGCACCTACCCCGCGTGGTCAAGCGCGCCAGGCACACTCCTACCGCGTCAAGAAACCTGCCGACAAGGGCACCCGCCACAACAGGCAGCCGACGATCACACTGGTCAACCTGCACGGACTCGGCATGGCAGCCTGATCAACATTGGCTAAGTGGCATTGGGTCCAGGGTTGCCTAATGCCAGCTTACGGAGAAATTTCCTCAATTCGGCCCGGCAAGCTCGGGCGAGTTCTCCAGTACCTGATGCACCCTGCGAGCAGCACCGAGACGGTCGATGAGACGGATCAACCCAGGATAGGTGGCACCGGGGCTCACCTGGATTTCAGTGTTGTTAGACCGGGGAAGGATTCGGATATTTACTCGCTGAAACCACTTCCCCTTGACGAGTATCGTATTTGTCTCATCTGAGACTTCCTTTACAAAACCCTTCGATGTTACGGAAGGGATGACCTGATAACTAGGACCGAGTTTGTTGCGAAGCGCCGCGCTCACCTCTTCGACAGTGAGGCCTGAGCGGAGAACTATGATAGTGGACAAAGCGAATCCTCATTTCGTTTGCTAGCGCAGTCACTGATGCTACGGCAAGACGTGCGCCCAATACCGCGCCAAGTCCAGCTCTTTGTCCCTTGATCAAGCGACCGGAAGGCAGCAGCAAGGTCACGTATCCCGGGTTGACACTTGATACTGCAACGGCACTTAGGCGAGCTGGTAGCCGCGTCGCCGGTAATGGCATTGCCGGGCTTGGTACTGGCGTCGTCGTCGCCAGCGGGACCAGGACCAGACGCGTCCGGGGTCGGGTGAGCGGTGCTGGACCAAGCTGGTCTGCAGGCGGCGGATCTCCGGTAACGTATAGCCGATCATGCCCGGGTCGCTGGTGCCGATGCCCCTTTGACGGCTCGGGCGGTAATCGGCGGCTTCGTCCCCGATGTCGGCGATGCGCCCACCGGGTTCTGGGTTGTCCCTTGCTTGCGGACTGCCCGGAACAGTTGGCCGACTTCTTCGCCGAGCTTGAGGCACTGGGATGGCAGGTCCTGCTTGTCCAGCACGCGCTCGGTTTCCATCTTGGTGACGTAGTCCTGGATTCGGGGCAGGGAGGCACCGGGCTCAAGGCTCCACGGGCCGTGGCTCCTGGCTGATCAGGTTTGAGGACCTGCGCCGCTCGCTCGCGGTGGGCTCAGCCCGCTAGCCCGAGCAGGCGGGCCGCGTTGTGCTTGAGGATCTTGCGGCGGACCTGCGGCTTGACCTCGAGCAGCTCGAAGTCGCGCAGCCAGCGCTCCGGGGTCAGCAGCGGGTAGTCGGTGCCGAACAGCACCTTGTCCTGCAGGAGCGAGCTGGCGGCGCGGACCAGCTGGGGCGGGAAGTACTTGGGCGACCAGCCCGACAAGTCGATGTACACGTTGGCCTTGTGGGTGGCGATGGAGATCGCCTCGTCCTGCCAGGGCACCGAGGGGTGCGCCAGGATGACCGGCAGGCCGGGGAAGTCGGCGGCCACGTCGTCGAGCAGCATCGGATTGGAGAGCCGCAGCTTGATCCCGCGGCCGCCGGGCAGGCCGGCCCCGATGCCTGTCTGGCCGGTGTGGAAGACGGCCGGCAGCCCCGCCTCCTCGATGACCGCGTACAGCGGGTAATAGCTCCTGTCGTCCGGCGAGAAGCCCTGCAAGCTAGGGTGGAACTTGAACCCGCGCACACCGTGGTCGCCGATCAGCCGCCGGGCGCGGCGGACGGCCTGCTCACCCGCCAGTGGATCCACCGAGCCGAACGGGATGAGCACGTCGGCGTGGGCGGCGGCCCGGTCGGCCATCTCCTCGCTGGACAGCCCCGGATGGCCGGTCGCGGTGGTGGCGTCCACGGTGAACACGACGGCGGCCAGCTGGCGCTGCCGGTAGTAGTCCGCGATCTGCTCGACCGTCGGCGCCCGGTCGTGGTCGGCCTTGAAGTACTTCGCCGACGCGGCCAGCAGTTCGTCGTCGAGCGACAACTGCCCGTGCCCGTCCGACTCGACGTGCACATGCACGTCGATCCCCTGCAAGGCGGAAACGTCCAGGCCGGTTGTCATCCATAACACCCTTCACCGTGATTGTCTTGACCAGCTAGCAAATGGCGGCTGCGTTACTAGGCGTAGTAGCGATGCACCATCTGCGCGATGCATACCGGCTTATTCGATCCCTCGCGTTCCATGGTCGCATCGATCCCGACCTGCACGCCGCCGTTGCCGATATCGGTGACCTAGGCGAGGGTTGCCTGCAGCCGGACCTTCGCACCGGCCGGTACCGGTGCCGGGAACCGCACCTTATTCAGGCCATAATTGACAGCCATTCCTAGCTGCTCGATGATCAGGATCTCGGACCACAGCGGGATAAAGAGGGAGAGCGTGAGGTACCCGTGTGCAATGGTGCCACCGAACGGGCTGCTCTTGCAGGGCTCCGGCGCGTTCCTTGAATGTCCGCATCTGTCCTAATCGATGCCGTGGAGGCGGAGGGTTCCGGCGGGGGTGGTGTGGTCGCGTCGGCCCCGACTTGGGCCACGTTTCAAGCTTGGCGACCTGCGCGATGCGCTGACCTCGGGGTTAGTCCCTTTGTGTGGCTGTATGTGCATACTGATCGCGGTCGCTGAAAGTGACCGCATGAGCCGGGCACTCCCGGTGTGGCTGAACGGGCCGGAAGGGCACGGCCTGTTCCGGGGCGGGGATGATGATCACCCCCATCCCGAGCCCGCCGAGGTGATCACCGCGGACTTGCTCCGCGTCGCGGGCGTGACGGTGACCGGCGTGGACATCGACGAGCTGGACACCGCGCTGACCACCGGGCCGCGGCCAGGGCGCGAGGCCGCGCGGGCGACCGCGCGGATCGGGTTCACCGCGGCGGGCACCGCCGGGCCCCGGCAGATGACGGTCCGCATCGGGTACGCGCTGGCCATGGCCGCGGCGACCGGTGCGCCGGTCCGGGTTGCCGGCCAGCTGATGGACCAGCTCGCGGTCCCCGCCCAAGGTGACCTGGCGGGCCAGTTCACCAGGGACGTGCCGCTGCCACGGCGGCGTCGCGGCTTGTCGCGCCTATTCCGCAGGCACTCGCCGGTACGCCTGGCAGCTCGCTGACGACCGCCTTGCGGCCAGCCTTAGCGCCATCAGGGCGGCCACTGGCTTGCTGATCGACGCCGCCTGGAACAGCGTGCCTTTCTCGGCACCCCACGCCGCCACTACCTCGTCGTGGCCTACCAGCACGGCGGCCGAGTCGGCGGGAACTGCGGCCGGGGTTTCCCGGCCAGCGAACGCCGCTGACGGCATGGCGGCCAGGCGCCTGGCACCCAGCCTAGTCCAGCCAGGTTGACCCGCGGGCGATGACTGATGCCGCCGAGTCTCTCGATCTTTCCTGCGTGGTATCGACGTTGATGCGCTGGCAACGAGTCGCCTGGTCCACTCAGGACGACCCGGAGGCGCACCGGCACATGCTGGCATCCGCGGACGAACTCAACGCGGGCGGCGATGTCGCTACCGAGTCCTGGCGGGTGACAAACACGAGAAGCCCGGTGGGAACGGGATGCCCGCCGATAAGCCCCGCCGATAAGCGGAGCCTTAACTGCGGTTGCGCAACGTCCGGGCAGACCGAATGATGAGTACGTGCAGGTGCCCTCGCAGGTCGAATACGAACGTGCGACCAGCGTCGACCATGCGCTGGCGCTGTTGACCAGGCCGGATACCATTGTGGTCGCGGGAGGCCACAGCCTCATCCCGATGATGAAGCTGCGGCTGGCGCAGCCTGAGGTGCTGGTCGACATCAACGGGCTGACCGAGCTCGCCTTCATCCGGCGCGACGGCGACCAGCTGCGCATCGGCGCCCTGGCCCGGCACGCGGACCTGCTCGACTCGGTCGTCGCGGGTGAGCTTTTCCCGATCTTCCATGACGCCGAACGCGTCGTGGCTGACCCGATCGTCCGGCTGTGGGGCACCGTCGGCGGGTCGCTCTGCCAGGCCGATCCGTCCGAGGACCTGTCCGCGGCGTTCGCGGCGGCCCGCGCGACGGCGGTCATCCGCGGCCGGGACGGCGACCGGATGGTCCCGGTCAGGGAATTTCACCTGGGCCCTTACCAGACGGTGATCGGCCCGGGGGAGCTGCTGGCCGAGGTGCGGGTACCGGTGCGGCCGCGTACCGGCAGCGCGTACGAGAAGGTGGCCCGCCGGGTCGGCGACTGGTCGGTCGCCGCGGCCGGCGTGGTGCTGCGCCTGGACGGGACACCGGGCGACAGGAAACCGGGGGACGGGAAACCGCTGGACGGGGAACCGGGCCGGCCGGTCATCGCCTCCGCTGGCGTGGGCCTGACCGCGGTGGGCGCCGAGCATTTCGTCGCGGCGCAGGCCGAAGACTTCCTCCGCGGGCGCGCCGCCGATGAGGAAAGCTTCGCGGCGGCCGGGCTGATCGCCGCCGAGCACTGTCGTCCGATCGCCGACCAGCGCGGTCCGCAAGACTACAAGCGCCACCTGGTCGCCGAGCTCACCACCCGCGCGCTCCGCCGGGCCGCGGCCCGCGCGACGCTGGAGACCTGAGGATGTGGGTCGCGGTCACGGTGAACGGCACCGAGTACGCCCGCGAGGTGGAGCCGCGGCTGCTGCTCATCCATTTCCTGCGCGACGAGCTCGGCCTGACCGGCAGCCACTGGGGCTGCGACACGTCGAACTGCGGCAGCTGCGTGGTCTGGCTGGACGCTAAGCCGGTCAAGTCCTGCACGGTGCTCGCCGCGATGGCCGACGGCCGGGCGGTGCGGACCGTCGAGGGCCTGGAAACCGACGGCCAGCTCGACCCGGTGCAGCAGGGATTCATCGAGTGCCACGGCCTGCAGTGCGGTTTCTGCACGCCCGGCATGATGATGACCGCGCGCTGGCTGCTGGACCACCACCCCGATCCGTCCGAGGCCGATATCCGGACGGCGATCTCCGGCCAGATCTGCCGGTGCACCGGCTACGAGAACATCGTCCGGTCCGTCCGCTGGGCCGCCAAGCACGCCAAGGCGAGCAGCGACGATGCGGAGGGAACCAGGTCATGACCGCCATCGACGGTCCGCCGGCTGGATTCGGGCGGCGGCTGCGCAAGGAGGACCAGCGGTTCGTCCGCGGCCAGGGCACCTACGTGGACGACGTGCAGCTGCCCGGCATGCTGTACGGGGCGGTGCTGCGCAGCCCGCACCCGCACGCCCGCATCGTGTCCATCGACACCCTCGCGGCCGAGGCCCATCCGAAGGTGAAGGCCGTCATCACCGGTGAGACCCTCGGCGAACGGAACCTGGCCTGGATGCCCACCCTGTCCAGTGACACCCAGGCCGTGCTGGCCACCGACAAGGTGCGGTTCCAGGGCCAGGAAGTGGCGTTCGTGGTGGCGCAGGACCGGTATTCCGCCCGGGATGCCCTCGAGCTGATCGACGTGGAGTACGAGCCGCTGCCCGCGGTGGTCGACGCGCTCCGCGCGCTGGACCCCGGGGCGCCGGTGATCCGTGACGACCTGGCCGGCCGCACCGGGAACCACATCTTCGACTGGGAGGCCGGCGACGCGGGCCGCACCGAGGCGGTGTTCCGCGACGCCGAGATCACGGTCAGCCAGGACATGCTCTACCCGCGGGTCCATCCGGCCCCGCTGGAGACCTGCGGCGCGGTCGCGGACTTCGACCGGGTGACCGGCAAGCTGACAATCTGGGCCACCACGCAGGCCCCGCACGCGCACCGCACCCTGTACGCGATGGTGTCGGGCATTCCCGAGCACAAGATCAGGGTGATCTCGCCCGATATCGGCGGCGGCTTCGGCAACAAGGTGCCCATCTATCCCGGCTACCTGTGCGCGATCGTCGGCTCGATCCTCACCGGCCGGCCGGTGAAGTGGATGGAAGACCGGTCGGAAAACCTGATGTCCACGTGTTTCGCCCGGGACTTCCACATGCACGGCGAGCTGGCGGCCAGCCGGGACGGCAAGATCCGGGCGGTGCGGGTGAAGGTGCTCGCCGACCACGGCGCGTTCAACGGCGTCGCGCAGCCGAGTAAGTACCCGGCCGGGTTCTTCGGCGTGTTCACCGGCTCCTATGACCTGGAGGCCGCGTACTGCCAGGTGACCGGCGTGTACACGAACAAGGCGCCGGGCGGGGTGGCGTACTCCTGCTCGTTCCGCATCACCGAGGCGGTCTACCTGGTGGAGCGGATGGTGGACGTGCTGGCCTTCGAGCTCGGCACCGATCCCGCCGAGCTGCGGCTCCGCAACCTGATCCGGCCCGGCCAGTTCCCGTACACCTGCCAGACCGGCTGGGTGTACGACTCAGGCGACTATCCCCGGGCGCTGCGCCTGGCGATGGACATGGCCGGCTACCAGGAACTAAGAAAAGAGCAGGCAGCCGAACGGTCCCGGGCTCACCTGATGGGCATAGGCATCAGCTTCTTCACCGAGGCGGTCGGGGCCGGTCCGCGCAAGGACATGGACATCCTCGGCTTCGGCATGGCGGACGGCGTGGAGCTGCGGATTCACCCGACCGGCACGGCGGTGCTCAGGATCTCGGTGCAGACCCAGGGCCAGGGCCACGAGACGACCTTCGCGCAGATCGTCGCCGAAGAGCTCGGCCTCTCCCCGGACGACGTGGAGGTCGTGCACGGCGACACCGACCAGACCCCGTTCGGCCTGGGCACCTACGGATCGCGCTCGACCCCGGTGTCCGGCGCGGCGACGGCCATGGTCGCCAGGAAGGTGCGCGAGCGGGCCCGGATCGTCGCCGCGGCGATGCTCGAGGTCGACGCGGCGGACCTGGAGTGGGAACGCGGCCGGTGGTTCGTCCGCGGCGACCCGGATTCCGGTCGCACCATGACGGAGATCGCGCTGGCCGCGCACTCCAGCCTGGAGCTGCCGGAAGGCATCGAGGGGCAGCTGGACGCGACCTGCGTCTACAACCCGCCTAATCTCACCTATCCGTTCGGGGCCTACATCTGCGTGGTCGACGTGGACCCGGGCACCGGGGAGGTTTCGGTCCGGCGGTTCATCGCGGTGGACGACTGCGGGGTGCGGATCAACCCGATGATCGTCGAGGGCCAGGTGCACGGCGGGCTCGCGGACGGGATCGGGATGGCCCTGATGGAGTCCATCGCTTTCGACTCCGACGGCAACTGCCTGGGCGGCTCGTTCATGGATTACCTGCTGCCCACCTCGCTGGAGTGCCCGTCCTGGGAGCTCGGTGAGACGGTCACCCCGTCGCCGCATCACCCCATCGGGGCCAAGGGAGTAGGGGAGTCCGCCACGGTCGGGTCGCCGCCCGCGGTGGTCAACGCGGTCATCGACGCCTTGCGCCCGTACGGGGTCCGGCACGCGGACATGCCGCTCACTCCGGCTCAGGTGTGGCGGGCGATTCAGGGCCGTCCGTTCCGTACCGACCTGGCGATCAGCTGACCGCGGCACTGGCGATTCGTTCACTGCTGGCCGGGAAAGCTAAACTCACACCTTGTGAGCAGCGCGTTGACCCATGATCTCGAAGACCGGTTCCCTGTCGTCAGTGCGCTTTCCGCCGCGCTTGAGACGGTCGGCTACCTGGCTGGCGAGCAGCTGGCCGCCGCCTTGTTCCTGGCCGTCCGGATGGGCCAGCCGATCCTGCTCGAAGGCGAGCCGGGCGTCGGCAAGACCGAGGCGGCCAAGGCGCTGGCGACCGCGCTCGACACGCCGCTGGTGCGGCTGCAGTGCTACGAGGGCATCGCGGCTTCCGAGGCCCTGTACGAATGGAACTACCCGCGCCAGCTGCTGGCCATCAGGCTGGCCGAGGCGGCCGGCGAGCACATCCGCGACAAGGACCTGTTCACCCAGGAGTACCTGCTGTCCCGGCCGCTGCTCACCGCCCTGCTGCATCCCGGACCCCGGCCCGCCGTGCTGCTCATCGACGAGGTTGACCGCGCCGACGACGAGTTCGAGGCGTTCTTGTTCGAGCTGCTGGCCGAGGCGGCGGTCACCATCCCGGAGCTGGGGACCCAGAAGGCGATCCTGCCGCCGGTCACCGTACTGACCTCCAACCGGACCAGGGACCTGCACGACGCGCTCAAGCGCCGGTGCCTGTACCACTGGATCTCCTACCCGGACACCCCGCGCGTCGCGGAGATCATCAGGCGCCGGGTGCCCTCGTCCGGTGACCGGCTGGCCGGCCAGGTCGCGGCCGCGGTGCACCGGCTGCGCGGCCTGGATCTCACCAAGCCGCCGGGCATTTCCGAGGCGATCAGCTGGGCCTCCGCGGTGAGCGTTTTCGGCGCCGGGGAGCTTTCCGGCCCGCTGGCCGACCAGACCATGAGCACGGTGCTGAAGTACCCGGAAGACGAGGAAGTGGTGCGCCAGGCCGGGCTGGCGGCGGTGGTCAGCCCGTGACTGAGCTGGTCCGGGCCGATATCGCGGCCCTGGCGGCCGGGTTCGGGACGGCATTGCACGCGGCCGGGCTGCCGGTCGGGCCCGACCGCTGCGAGCGGCTGGCCCGGGCCGTCACGGTGATGGAGGTCAGCTCCCTAGCTGAGCTGCGGGCCTGCGCGCTGGCCACGCTGGTGTCGGACCCGGGCCAGATGGGGGTCTTTGACCGGGTGTTCGCGGCGCTGTTCGGCGCTCCGTCGCCGCTGGCCGGGCTGCCGCAGGCCGATCCCGGCTACCAGCCCGCCGATCCCGGCAGCGGCCCGTCGCCGGCCGCCCGGTCCCAGGGCGATCCCGGCCGCTGGCCCTCCGGGGTGCACGTCTCGGACGGCGCTTCGGCCGCCGCGGACGGCGAGGAGCCGCCGGCCGACGCGGCGGCCATCCGCCGGGTCGCCTCGGCGGCCGAGCGGCTGCGCGGTCGTGACTTCACCGAGCTGTCCGACACCGAGCTGCAGCAGCTCGTGTCGCTGATGCGCGAGATGACCCTGGCGGTGCCGCCGCGGCGGACCCGCAGGTACCGGTCGGCTCGTGACGGCAAGCGGCCGGACCTGCGCCGTACCCTCCGCCAGGCGCGCCGCAGCGGCGGCGAGGCGATCAGCTTCGCGCGCCGCGCCCCGCGGGCCAAGCCGCGCCGGCTCATCGTGCTGTGTGACATCTCGGGCTCCATGGAGCCCTACGCCCGGGCGCTGCTGATGCTCCTTTACTGCCTCAACGGTGGCCAGCTTCGGGCCGGCCAGAGCCGGCCCGAGGTGTTCAGCTTCGCGACCAGGCTGACCAGGCTGACGCCGGCCCTCGCCGCGGCGACCCCGGACACGATGCTGGCCAAGGCAGGCGAGGCGGCACCGGACTGGTCGGGCGGGACCAGGATCGGCGCCGCGATCAAGGAGTTCAACGACAACTACGGCTGCCGCGGCCTGGCCCGGGGAGCGGTGGTCCTGATCATCTCCGACGGCTGGGAGACCGGCGAGCCCGAACTGCTCGGCGCGCAGATGGCAAGGCTGTCCCGGGTCGCGTACCGGATCGTGTGGGCGAACCCCAGGACCCAGTCTCCTCGTTACCGTCCCGAGGTGGGCGGCATGGCCGCCGCCTGGCCCTACTGCGACTCCGTGGTGAGCGCGCACAACCTCGACGCGCTCGATGATCTGCTCAGCGCGCTGCGCGCCCGCTGACCGCCACCTTCGGGTGGTGGCGGTCAGCGGGGACAAGCCGCTGGTGCGCAAAGCGGGTGCGCGCCAGCGGCTGGCTTAGGTGACGTTGACCCGGATGGTGTGGTACCCGGTCGCGCCGTTGGGCTCGGTCCGGTGCACCACCGCGGTCTGGGTGTAGCCGGTCTTGTCGGTGGCCCGCACCTGAAGCGTGTGCGGCCCGGCGGTCGCGTCCCAGACGTAGTACCACTGCCGCCAGGTGTCGATCGTGTCCTGGACGGCCATCTTGGCCTCGTACCAGATGCCGTCGACGGACACCTCGACGGCCTCGATGCCGGTGTGCTGGGCCCAGGCCACGCCGGCGATCGTCACCTGGCCGGCGGCCAGGTCGGTGCCGCCGCCCTTCGGGACGTCGATGCGCGACTCGGTCTTGATCGGTCCCTGCTGGGACCACCCCTGCTTCACCCAGTAGGCGTCGAACGCGCCGAAGGTGGTGAGCTCCATGTCGACGACCCATTTGGTCGAGGACACGTAGCCGTATAGGCCGGGTATCACCGCCCGCACCGGGTAGCCGTGCTCCTGCGGCAGCAGCTGGCCGTTCATGCCCACCGCCAGCATCGACGTGCGGCCGTCCAGGACCGGGTCGGTGGCCACCCCGATCGTCATCCCGTTGACGTCGCGCATGACGATCTGGTCGGCGCCCGACTGTATCCCCGCCTCGCGCAGCACGTCGGCCAGCAGGATGCCCTGCCAGCGGGCGTTGCCGATGTAACCGCCGCCGACGGATTCCGACACGCAGGTCAGGGTCACGTCGTGCTCGACCATCGGCCGCTGGATCAGCTCGTCGAAGGTGAGGATCACCGGCTTGTCCACCATGCCGTGGATGCGCAGCTGCCAGCTGGACGCCTTGACCTTCGGTACGACGAGGGACGTGTCGACCCGGTAGAACGTCGATTCCGGCGTGTAGAACGGAGACAAACCGTCGATGTTCAGCGTCTCGTCGGCCGGCAGCGGCGTCATCTTGGCGATCTCGAGCTGAGGGGGCGCGGCCGGGGCCGAGGCCGGAGCCTGGGCCTGGGCCTGGGCCTGGGCCGGGCCGGCCAGCTTAGGCGCCGGCCGGGTCGCCCGGAAGCGCTTGCCGATCAGGAGTTCGCCGCCGACCCCGGCGGCGGCCGCGGCCACCGCGGTGACGCCGCCGACGGCCAGGAACTTACGCCGGTCGATGGTGGTTGTCATCGCGGCCTCCGGCGGCTGCCGCCGCGAGCTGGCTGGAGCGGTGCGACCGGTGCGGATGCACGCTGCAGCCACAGCAGCGCCGCGACGCCCGCGACGCCGCCGATGATCGCGGGGATGACGTCGGTCATCCGGCCCTCCGCTCTGGTGATCACGATGAAGGCGCTGAACACGGTGCCCGCGGCGAGGCCGGCCACGCCGAGCGCCGCGGCGTGCCGGCTCAGCACCCCGATCCCCAGCGCCAGGCAGGCGATCGCGAGGTACATCAGGAGCAGCAGCGCGGTCCGGCCGTGACTGCCGAAGTGCCCCATCGCGACGGTCTTCAGCGCGGACGGCATCCGGTCGACGAACACATCGCCGATGGTGATGATCGGCGCGGCCTGCGGCCGGATGAACGCCGCGGCCAGGGTGGAGACGCCGATCGCGATGGCCACGGCCAGCAAGGCCGTGACCGCGCCGACGGTCAGCCCGCGCCGGCCCGCTTCCCGCCTGCGGTCCTGATCGGCTTGCCAGCTGCCGGGATGCAGCCCCGCGTCGGGAGCCATCAGCATCGGCCCGGACGGCGCGGGCCCGGAGTAACCATCCCGCTCGGGGTAACCATCCCGCTCGGGGTAAC
>CABEDN010001161.1_pt1 | contig 12337 bp, 11 predicted proteins | sample 3423051 | NCBI WGS metagenome assembly CABEDN01 (sample SAMEA5534330, study PRJEB31848) | metagenome | biome: tundra; feature: field; material: soil | place: USA | collected 2013-05 | depth 0.15 m
GTCCCAGAACAGCTCGCGCCGGGCCTGACCGGCACCGGGCAGGCGCGCCGACCAAGGCGAGTTGGCCATCAATGCGATCCGGAGAGCCGCGGTGCGGTTCAGCGCACCCGCAACCGATGCGGCTTCGGCCACCGATACGTCAACGTGGACCTGACTCGATGCCGAAAGACACAGGAGGCCGCCCCACCGTGCCCCACCGTCTGCGGGCATCGAGCCATCGTGCAGTTGCCTGTAGCGCTCGCCCGGCGACAGGAGCAGGTCTGCGATCCCCGCAATGGGCTGCACGCCGTACCCAAGGAGACGGCACCCGTCGGCGCCGAGCATCGCCGAGAGTTCGGTGACCAGATCTGTTACTCGCTTGTCGAGCATGTGCAGGTCTGAGACCGGTCCTACCCGGGCCTCTAGGGTGCTGCATCCCATCTCGGTAGTCACGGAGGTACCGAACCGCGCTGCAGCACCGATCACCCGCGTTGGCTCGGCCGGATGCCCGTGCTCGTCTACGACCGGGTACTCAAGCTCGACGCCCACCGACCGGGGACCGGCCGGCCGCCTCGCAACGCCTGCGGAGAACCAACTGACGTACCTCTCGGCGAAGTCGTCGGCAACATCCCCGATGATCAGCGTCTGTCCACGCCGTCCTCGCTGCCGCCCCCCGGAGGCCAGCGTCTCGGCCGCGCTCGGCCCGGACCAAGCTGGCCCCTGGGGATTGGCCACGAAAATCCTCATTCCGGTATGCGACGCCGTCCCGCTAGAAGCCGAGCAAAGAAGTCCGCAGCGATCGTGCCTCTCCGCTAGGCATCCTCGCGGGTCATGCCTGTGGGAGCACCTCTGACATTGCGGACAGGGCCGCCGGCCGAGTCCCCACGGCGCCTCGCGGTGCCCCGGCAACCCCGAAGGTGCGCCTGGGCCGGGCCAGAAGCCAGAGATCGTCCGTGACCCGCTGGCGCTGGCCGATAGCGGCGGGAGGTCCTGGCGGGGAGCCTGATCAGCGCGGTGCCGTCCGCGTTGTCGGAGGTGCTGAGCGTGCACGGCGCGAAGGCCCGGGCGGGGACGGTCGTCCTGGCGGGTGAGGCTCTCACCGCCCGTACCGTCGCGGCGATCGGTGCCGCGTTGCCCGGGGCCCGGGTCTGCAACATCTACGGCCCGACGGAGGCGACCGTCTACGCCACGGCAATGGCGTGCCCAGGAGGCGGGCGCGCAGCTGGCGCGGGGGTACCTGAACCGGCCGGGCCTGACGGCGGAACGGTTCGTGGCGTGCCCGTTCGGGGTGCCGGGTGAGGGGATGTACCGGACCGGGGACCTGGCCCGGTGGAATGAGGCCGGCGAGCTGGAGTACCTGGGCCGGGGATCGGCCAGTAGAGGCCGCAGAGATGGCATCGACCGCGGCGGGGCGGGGCCCGTGAACGGCTTGTCGGGCACGAGCCGCTGCGACTGGTGGGCGGCGAAGCGTTTCGTGCTCCGGTTTAGCTGCGGGTGCGGCGCTGCCAGCCCCGCCCGGCGTGCCACGACTCGATGACAAGGTGGTCGGCCGGTGTGCCCACGTAGGTCAGCGCTACCTCAGTGATGTCGAGTTTGAAGAACCCGGCGCCCTGGTGAGGATTGCCGGCGGGCGGGGCGGTTTCCACGGCAGTCCCGGCCAGCTTCGCGTCGCCGGGCCCCGCGCCCGGGTCGCCGGCCGGCGGTTCGATCGTCGGGCTGTGCACGGCTATCCGGGGGTCACGGCGGACGTCGAGGAGTTTCATCGAGCCGCTCATCATCCCGAGTGTCACCTCCCCGTCTGCGAACGTCAGCTCCGAAGCGCTGATGCGGGGGGCGCCGTCCCGGCGCACGGTGGCGATGGTCTTGTTCGTGCCCGCGTCAAAACGGTCACGTACCCGCGCCGCGAACTCCGGTGCGTCCCGCTCGATCTCTCGCCATGCTGCCATGACGCCATCCTCTCCGATACGTGGCGATGACTGGTTATTCCCCTTCTGGGCAGGCGGTCGCGGCGGGGACGATCTGGCTCGCGGCGCCAGCGCAGCGCCACGCCGGCTTTTCCGGGGTCATACGACCTTAAGCGGGCGGCCGTCGTAGCTCCAGCGGAATGGCCTGGCCTTTGTCGTCGTAGCTGCAGGTGAACTCCAGGATCTTGCCGGCGAGGTGGGCGCGGGAGGTGAACTCGCCCCGGCGCAGCAGCCGGCGCTGGATGATGGAGAAAGATCTCCACCATGTTCAGCCAGGAGGCGTGCACCGGGGTGCGAGTGACGTGGAAACGGGGGCGGGCGGCCAGCCATGCCCGGGTAGCCCTGGAGGTGTGGGACGACACGTTGTCCATGAGCAGGTAGATGTCCAGGTGACGGGGATGGCCTGGCCGGTGACCACGTTCATCGCGGCCATTAGGGATACGGTGCCGTGCCGCGACAGGCGGATGATGTCCTTGCTGGCGGCGCGCGGCACAGCCGGCCTCCCGGGAAAGCGAGATCGTCAGGGTCCGGCTGAGAATGCCCGGTTCTGCGCTCCGGCAGGCGAAGGCGCGCCGCTGCGCCACACTGGAACCCATGCCGGTGCCCGCCAGAAAGCTGAAAGACCAGGTCGAAGACGACCTCGACCACTACGCCTCGCAGCGCTGGCCACAACTTGAGGAAGTCACCATCCGCTGGCACGGCTCCTACGGCCACGTCACCGGGTACGTCACCGAAGACGAGGGCATCCCGCTGTGCCGGATCGCCTACACCGGCTCACCTGATGACTGGGAGTTCGCGATCTACCAGGCCAGCACCGAGACCTACCAAGAATCGGTCCTGCCTGGCGGCAGTCCCGTCGGCACCCGCAAGAAGCTCTCGACTGCGCCTGCGGCCTCTACCTAGCCGACCCCAGCGCCTGGACCTGAACCCCCGAAGGATCAATGCGGCGCTGCACTAGCACCGGACAGGTACCGGCAGCAACGCCGACGGTGCCTGGCCAGGCCGCGGCTGGGTCGACCGGGTCGGGCCCGGCGACAGCTTCTTCGACCCGGGCGTCCTTCCCTGCTCGCAGCGACGCTCCTCGCCCGGCTGCGACAGCAGGCCGGCGTCACGATCAGCCTCAAGTCCTTCCTGGACAACCCCTCAGCCAGCGGCCTTGCGCACCACATGAATCAATAGGAGCGCCGCCATGAACGGCGACTTCATCGCGTTGCCCGGCGGCAGGCTGGCCGATGGCACGCCTGACGGCGGCACCTGGAACATGTGGCGAGGCATGGTCCTGAACTGGCCGGGGGAGGAGCGCGGGTAAGGATTAAGTGGTTAATCCTCATTACATGCCGTCGAATGCGACGAACCTCAGCTCGGAGCTGTAGCGCCGGCCCTCGCGGTCAGCAAGCCAGAGCTGGCCAATGTCGGGGAGCATCTCGCTGACGGTGTACTCGGCGTACCCGGCGGCTTTTGTCTGGCGGACGTGCTTGGCGAAGAGGCTGACGAGGACCAGGCTCCGGAAATCGGCGGCCATTGGCTTGATCTCGACGGGGACGCGGTAAAACACCCGCTCGGGCAGGTGGTGTTCCTGCCGCCAGCGCCGCGCGAGGTAGTAACGTTCCTGCTCGTCCTTGACGAAGGCCCAGCGCGTGTCCGCGACCTGGAAGACCCATTGCTCCCGGCTCAGCACGAGCCGGTCGATCGCGATACGCGGCTGGTGCACGGCCGGAGCCACCGGCTGGAACGCGTCGGTGACGACTGCGGTTATCATGTCCCCGATGACCTCGAAGAAGTCCAGTTCGGCACCTGACGGCAGGAGATGGGCGACCATGTCATCGCCGCGGCGGGTGACGGTCATCGCGGCACCGGGCATGACCGTGGCAGATTCAGGGGGGTCAAGCGAATCGATGACAGCGGAGGACCAGTAGACCTGGCCTGGCACCAGGATGGCTGAGGGCGGGCTGTTGCGGGACGTCACGGCCGGGAGGTCCTTCGCCGGGATGGAGACGATCTGCCGCGCGCCGTGGTCGGCCTGCTGGGCGGCGATGAGCCTGGCCGGGTCGGGATGCTGCTCGACGTAGGACCGGCTTTCCAGGGTGTTGGTGGCCACGTGCAGTTCGCCGAGGACCAGCAGGAAGTTGCCGCGCTGCACCTCGGCGGGCGACGCCGCCGCGATCATGATGTCCGGTGAGTGCTGCCGGGCGCTGCTCCAGGCGACCGGCTGCCCGGGGAAACACTCGGCGGCCCTGGCGGCGATCGCGTCCGCCCGGACCTGGTGCCTGCGGGCGGACGACGGCGGGCCGAGCACCTCCCGCCAGCGCCGCTGCAGCTCGGCCATGCTCGCCGCGGCGATCTCGCTCAGCGACCGGCCAGAGGCCGTGGCCAGGTAGGCCGACGCCATGGTAAGCAGCCGCGCGAGCGGCACGGGCGCGCCGCCGGCCCGGGCGGTCTCGCGGTCGAGCAACTGCGCGAAGAGCACCCGGTACCTGGCCGTGATCTCGTTGACCAGCCACCGGGCGCTGTCCAGCACCAGGCCGAGCGGCCCGGCCAGCGCCCCGGTCACCGCCGCGCCCAGCTCCACCCGCACGTCCCGCACCGCGTCTTGGTAGACCAGCGTCCGCCCGGCATACAGCTCGCCCGCCCGGCGGGTAGCCGCCGACCCGGTGACCTCCTCGAACGCCACCGCCAGGCCCGCCAGCCTTTGCCTGAGCTTGGCCGGGTCGCCGGACGCCGCCACTGCGTCCCGCGCCTTGATCATCCGCTCGACCGGCGCCAGCGCCGCGGCCCGGGCCGCCGGGTCGGCGATCTGCTCGAGCTGGTCGCGGAGCAGCCGTTCCGGCCAGGCATGCACCGGGCCCTCCAGGTCCAATCGCAGCGCCCCGAGCCCGGCGAGCCGGGTCAGCACAGCGCTGGCATCGGGCCCGCCGGCCCCGTCCAGCACGTCGCTGATCGTCCGGCTGCCATCACACGCCAGCAGGATCCGCAGCTCGGCGTCGGTGAGGGCGACCGGCTGGCGATGCGGGCGGTGCAGCACATTCCCGGCCAGGAACGCTGACCGGGTCCGCCGGGGACGCAGCCAGCCGAGCACCCGGCCCTGCCTGGCGATCTCGGCCGCGACCTTGTCAATGGCCCACACCTGGAAATAGGTCGTCCTGCGGGCTATCAGGTGCTCCCCCGGCGTCACCACCAGGCCAGCCGTACCAGGGGCCACGGACGCCCAGCCGACCGGCCCGAAAACACCGATCGTGTCATTCTTCAGGCAGTACCGCTGCAGGTAGCTCGCGATCATGAGCTCCCACTTACGGTCGTGAGACCGCCGCCGCGCCAGACCTGGGCCCGCGTCCTCCAGCCGCTGCACCATCCCAGGGTTCTGCCAGGTGAGCGCCTCCCGGAAGCCCGGATCGGCGTGGGTGCCGGCGATGGCACGGGACAGCCGCCTGGCAGCGTCGGCGTATGCCGCGTCATACGCCGGCCCGGGCCCAGCTGGGTCCGCCGCGGCCAGGTCCGCGCTACGGGCCAGCGGCTCGTCGCAGATGGCCAGCACCATGTCCGCCGGGAACCCCGCGCTGCGCAGGGCGACGTCCTGCCACACGCTCCACCTCGTCCCGCCGAGCGGGACCCGGTGCGAGGCCGCGGCCGCCGGTGTCTGCGCGGCCATCACGATGCGAGGCCGGCGAGCTGCCGCCACTCGCGGTCCGGCTCGCTCACCAGCCTGGACAGGATCCGGTTGTAGCCCGATACCCAGCCGGTCACCTTCGGCTCGTCGAATCCGTCCAGGTTGCACACGACGTCGCCGAGCGTCCGCTTGAGGATCGGGTAGGCGCCGCTGGAGGGTTGCTGCGTCATCGCCCACCTGTCCTTTGCCCTTGGCGGTCAGTCAATCCGGCGGAAGGCCCTTTTCTAGCGTTCCAGCCATGAACTGCGCCGGCCATCTCACCCGTTGCGCGGGCCGGCGCTGGTGCGTCGGCCAGCGCCGGCAGCAACACCGAAGGTGCCTGACCAGGCCGAAGCTGGGAGGCTATCGAAGCGTGGCTAATCCCCTTGCAGATGACGGCGCAGTTGACAGCGACGAGATTGTCCGGCAGCTCGTTACTGGCGCTGCCAAGCCGGTCCTGGTGGCCGATTTCCAGGCATTCTCCTCGGCACCCCGGCTCAGTCACCTGGTCAGCGGCCAGGCTGAGGGCCGACCGGTCTACCAGGTCGATCCGCTCAACGCTCTGTCCCAGGGCCGGCCCTACATATCCATAGCCGACCTCGCTGCCGAGGCCGTCGCCTCTTTTGCGCGCTCCCAGCCCGCTGACGGTCCTGTCTTCGTCATCGGCTACTGCAGCGCCGCTGCCCTGTCCGTGCGCATCGCGACGCTGCTGGCGCGCTCGCGGGAGGCAACCGCCGTCCTGCTCCGGCCGTCATGGCCAGACACCGAGGGCATCAAGGACACGTTCGCGATGCTGGCGGCCAACCTAGGCGCGCGCCAGCTACCGTGCCCTGAGCTCGATGGCGACCCTGGTCGCTGCGTGCGGCGCATGGAGGAGCTGCTTCGCGCCAAGCTCGAGGCCCTGGTCACCAGCCAGGGGCTGGACGGGTCGGCCGATACCTTCGGTGAACTGCTGCTGACGTACCGGTCATGGCTTGCCTTCTTGCTGGCGTGCCGGAACGACTCGCTGGCCGGCTGGGCGGGCGGGACCACCGCGGTGACAGTGCTGACCGAAGCCCCGGACAGCGTCACCGTTCCCGGCCTGCCTGCCGGCGAGTTCGAGGTCTGCCCGCTGCCCGTCCTTGACGAGGACAACCCGATCACACCGGAGGTCGTCGAGCTCCTGGTAGCGCAGATCACGGGGTAGCGCACCCAGGGTAGGCGGGGTCGTCGCAGGCATAGACGCCTCACCTCCTGCTGTTCTGCAAGTCAGGGTTAGCGCCTACCCAGCTCTCCGGGGTTTCCTCAGGCGTTCTCCAGAACCGCCAACTCGCAGGCCGCTCCACCTGACGCTGACCCCGGTCGCAAGGCCGACCGGCTGATGGACGACCGTCATACTCCGCCGCGTCCCTTAAGGGCATTCATGTCTTAACGACCGGCCCGACACTGCCGTGATGATCCGGCTCAAAGATCGCGTACCCGAGGCTGGCGTACTCGAACTTGGTGTCCGGCGCCCAGGCGAAGCTGACGCCACCGGAAAGCAGCGCGGAGAAATCTTCCAGCGGCAGCCCTTGCTGCCAGTCGGCCCACGGATCGTCCGCGGGGAAGCCCGCGGTCATGGTGAGCAGGTGCCGCACCGTGACCCGGGCCGAACCCGCCCAGTGCACGAGTTCCCCGTCACGCACCACGCCGAACGCCGGGGCGGGCTGGCCGCCCGGCCGCCAGTATTCCTCCGCGATGACATCCAGCTCCGCAAAATCCACCATGGCCCCATCCTTTCTAATAAGCGCGGTCAGGCGAAAATCAGGGGCATGACCACATTAGTTTTCCTGAATGCGCAGACCGTGACCGGCACTGATGGGATTCATACCTTCAGGGCGAAGTTAACAGGGCAGTGCGTTCGGCGCTTCTCCCGGATGGCCGGCGGCGGCGCGGCGGAATGAGGGAGATGGGGAGATGGGCTCCTCGGCGTAATACCGATCAGCCATCCGGCGCGGGCCCGGTGCTGGCACCAGCGACGTCAGCACGCCTAGGCGCTTCAGCTATGACATGACTTACCTCGCCTCAAGATGCCGGCACTGCGGCCCTTCACAGGCATACAGCCGCGGACTGGTGCGGACTGGTGCGGGTCACTACACGGTCAAGGTCTCAGCGGTAACTCGCCCACGCACCTTCTGCGTTGCGGGCCCGGTCCCGGCGTCACCATGGTCCTCGGTCCTGGGTGAGGAAGGCATCCATGTCGTCAGCCGGATCGCCGGACAGGATGGCCTGGTGCAGCCGCTGCATCCGAAGGCTCGGGTCGATGCCCAACTCGTCATCGAGTATGGTGCGAAGTCGCTGGAACGCGTCCAGCGCCCGGGCGGCATGACCGGACCGGTAGAGAGCTGTCATCAGCAGCCCCCAGAAGTTCTCGTCCATCGGATGCCGGGCCACAAGCATCGTCAGTTCCCCCAGTATGTCGGCGTGCCGGTGCAGCGCGAGGTCGGCCTGGATGCGGCGTTCGAGTACGCCAAGTCGCGTTTCCTCAAGTGAAGCCGCCTCGGTTTCAAGGATCCGGCCTTGCCGGACATCCGACAGCGCGGGCCCGCGCCATAGGTCAAGGGCGCGGCCTAGCAACTCCGAGACGGCCTGCGGATCTCCCGCCTCCGCCGCCTCGCGCCCCGCTCGCGCGAGGCGGCGGAACTCCTCGACATCGGTACGGCATTCAAGCTGATACCCAGAGTGCCGCGTGCGGAGGAACTCGCTAGCGACACGCTCGCGCGACATGTCCACCGCCAGGCTGTTACGCAGGTGAAAGATGTAGGTCTGAAGCGTGGTAGCCGAACTGCGCGGCGGGCGGTCACCCCACAGCTCCTCGATGAGGCTGGAAACCGTGACGACCCGCCCGGCGTTCACCGCGAGCAGCGCCAGCACCTTGCGCTGCTTGGCCGCGTTCGGCGTGATAGTGCGGGTCCCCAGGGATGCGGCCAGCGGGCCCAATAGCTGGATGCTTATCTCCGTGGAATCCAATACCATCGCATCCCCTTTTTGCTAGGGTGTGTCAACCTTTTGCCTTGAGCATGCGCCACGGAGAAGCCGTAGTTCCAGTGACCTCGTCATGACCGAGGCTATGAAAGATTCATGTCAAGGCCGTGACGCGGTACCTGGTTGGGCTCACGAACAAGATCTTCGTGGGCTATTAATGGTGAAGAGATGAAATCTTCACTACCCGGCCGGCGCTGCCTGGTGCAGCCTAGCTGCTGGGCCAGAACCCGCTCAGGTGGCGGTGCGAACCGTTCTGGCGTTCTCCCCTCGTGGACAGGCCGGCCAGCGGCTAGGCCTGCGTCCGCCACGTCCTGATGGCCGTTGATATGGTCCCGATCCCCGATGCATGGCACGGTAGTGACAGCTGATGACAGCAAAGCACAGTAGCTCCAACGCGGCGGGACGACGTGAGCTGTGGTCCCTCCGCGACGATGTGAGCGTCGAGGCAGACCCCGTCCGCGACCCGGTGCGGCTGCGCGGCCGCTGGGGCGACATCACCATCTGGCGGTCTTCACGCCTGGTGCGCGAAACGGTGTACCGCATGAGCCTCGGACCCATCTCGCTGGAGAATGCGACCAGCGCGGCAGCGATGCCGGCCGGGGGAACCTACCGGGACGCGGACGAGGCGCGGACACACCTGGCAGAGCTGCACCGCGTGCTAGAGCGCCTGCAACCGCTGATAATCCGGTCGCTCGCCACCGAATCAGGCCAGCCCCTGCTGTCCGTGATACCGCTCACCATGCGGTCCCGGTTTTATCCCGCTCCGCTTGCCGCCGGGGTGCCGTTCCGGCTGTCCGTCTATGCCTGCCTGCGGGCCGATGGGCGCGAGTACACCATGGAGTCACCGCTGTCGCTGCACCGTGTGGTCCTGCACCGGGCCGCGGCGATGCGACTGATCGCGCCCCTGGCCAGTCCGATCACCCCGGCCGCGTTTACCGCTGCCCTGTCGCCCGCTGAGCCGGCCGCCGCGAGCGTACTTGAATATCTCGCCGCCGCCGGCATGGTGGTGGCTGCCCAGGGGGCGGGCACCGCCTCGGTCTTCGCGGAAGACCTGGACACCGCCATCGTCGGCTGGTCACCAGTTGAGATGATGTTCCATACCCGGAGCACTCTCGGGCGGCATGATCACAATTTCGGCGTCACCTATCCGGCCGGGACGACCCGGCCGGCCGAACCGGTTGTCAAGCCGCAGGCGAGCCGGCACGTACCGCTGCACATACCGCGCTGGGAAGACCTGTGCCAGAGCGACCCGCCGGTTGTGGTAGCCATGGAGGAGCGGCGCTCGGCACGCCGCTACGCGGGAAGCCCGGTAACGGCGGTGCAGCTCGGTGATCTGCTGTACCGGACGGCCAGAGTGCGCTCGCTGGTCACCGCCACGTCAGGCGGGCATGACCCGCCCGACGTACCCGCAACGGGCACGCCGTACAGCAGTCGCCCGTATCCCAGTGGCGGCGCCTGCTACGAGCTTGAGCTTTATCTCACGGTCGGCCATTGCACGGGTCTCGCCAATGGCGTTTATCACTACGACCCGCTCGGGCACCGGCTCGAGCCGGTCAGCGCGGATCGCGCGGCGGCTGACGAACTGCTGAGCGCTGCTCGCATGACCGCGGCGCTGGACGGCCCCGCACAGGTACTGATCAGCATGACGGCGCGTTTCCGGCGGCTGTCCTGGCGATACGAAGGGCTGGCGTACCGGCTGGCGCTCATGCACGTGGGCGTGCTGATGCAGAACCTGTACATAGTCTGCGCGGCGATGGGACTGGCGCCATGCGCCCTGGATGCCGTGGACATCGACGTGGCAGCACGCGCCTTCGGCACCGACTGGCGCACCGAGCCCTGTGTCGGTCAGTTCCTGGTGGGCGGCAAGCCCGACGTGACCGAGGCGCACTGGACGGACCGCGCGCACTTATCTCACATATTGCTGGATATGCCACCGTTCTGGACAGTGTCCATCTCCGCTGTCACGATGATCTCATGGAAACAAACTGGGCAGGCAGACTGCGCTGCCGGATATTCCTGCCTGATCAATCTGAGGCTACGTTCGCTAAGCGCGGGTTTACCGCGCCGGATGCCACCCGTCAGGCCAATATTGAAAAGGTAGGAAGTAAATTCCTCTATGGCTTTGAATACGGGATGGCCGGCCGGTCCCTGGCAGAAATCGAGTCATCGCTCGAGGCGGTAGAGCCAGCCTTCCGCGGGTTTGCCTATGAAGGCTGCACGATGGCGCTCGCGGTGCGCGACGGGATCCGTCCCTCCGGACGGCACTGGGTTCGTGACCTGATGGCCAGCAGGGGGGCCAATCACATCTACATGGCTTACATCGGGGTGGGCTGGGCCATGGCGCGGCTGCCCCGGCTGCGCTGGCGCGCGATCGAACCGCACGACCCGTTGCTGCGCTGGCTAGCACTTGATGGTTATGGCTTTCATCAGGCTTACTTCCACACCCAGCAGTACGTCTGGCAGCAGCATCAGGCCCGGATTCCGGGATGGGAGCCCGCCGGGTACGCCAACCGTGCCGTCGACCAGGGCATCGGCCGTGCGCTCTGGTTCGTCAACGGATCAGATGTCCAGGGGGTGGCCAAAACCATCGGCGCATTCCCGCAGTCCCGTCAGGGCGACCTGTGGAGCGGAGCGGGCTTGGCGAGCGTGTACGCGGGCGGAGCCGACGCCGGCGAGCTGTCGGACATGGCGAGGCTGGCCGGACAGTACCGGTCGCACGCTGCTCAGGGTGCCGCGTTCGCGGTCAAGGCGCGCTTGCTGGCTGGCCTGGTGCTGCCCGGCACAGAACTCGGCGCCAAGGTGTACTGCGACATGTCCGTCGAGGAGGCCGCGGCGGTAACCGACGAGGCCCGGCACGACCTGCCCCCTGAGGGCACTGGCCCGCCCAGCTTCGAGGTGTGGCGAGACCGGATCAGGAAGCGGTTCGAATGAGCGCCCGGGCGTGCACGACCTGGGGCTAGCCGGGCTCAGGCGCCGAGGGCGATGAAGGACCAGCCTGCGGCGGTCGCCACCGGGTCGGCTCCGGTGGCCTCGCGGGCGTCGCCGCGGGCGTCGCGCAGGGCGGCCGCGAGCGCGCCAGGTCCCGGGGCACTGGCCAGCAGCCTGCGGTGCAGGGCCAGCATCAATGGCGCGGCGGCGGAGTCGTTGACCTGGGCCACGCTGGCTATGATGCTCGCGGTGCCCAGCGGCAGCAGCGCGCTGGCCAGGCCGAGGAGCTCGTCGGCGCCGGCCGGGGCGGCCAGCCCCGATTCGCAGCAGGGCAGGATGAGCCGGCACGGCGCCCGCCGCAGCCGCTCAAGATCGTGCACGGTCATCGGCCCGTCGTCCAGCCGCAGCGAGGAGAACATCGGGCTGTCGGCCCGGAAAACCCCGTGCGCCGCGATGTGCGCCAGCCCCGCGCCTTCGATCGCCGCGAGCACGGCCGCCGTCGTCGCGGTCCCGTCGCCGAGCACGGTCGCGTCGGCGTAGGCCCGGGCCAAGATCGCGACCTCGGCGCTGGCCGCGGTCAGGCCCGGGCCGCTGACCAGCACCGTCTTATTTTCTCCGAACGGGCAGGCCTGGCTTGCCCGCAGCCAGGCCCGGGCCGAAGGGGCGACACTGACCACCCGGTCCCGCAGCGAAGGCAGCAGAGCCCAGGGCACGGCGTTCAGCCTGCCCGGCGGCACGATGATGACCGGCCCGTCCGCCAGCTCATCGCGGGCCGCGCCGAGCAGCAGCTCGTCCAGCCGCCGGCCGCCGTCGGCGAGGG